>Ga0265780_10011320_pt1 | contig 10563 bp, 9 predicted proteins | sample P1T30metagenome_FD_192432 | JGI IMG/M metagenome (GOLD analysis project Ga0265780, IMG submission 192432) | Plant litter microbial communities from East Loma Ridge, Irvine, California - P1 T30 | ecosystem: Environmental > Terrestrial > Plant litter > Unclassified | place: USA: California... | reverse complement strand
GCCCCGCCTTTACCGCCTGCGTATTGTCGGCGCGCAGCGCGGTGACGGTGCCCGGATCGCGCGCGGTGATCGCGACCACGTCGCCCGCGACATAGGCGTCATCGGTTTCCTGCTCGGGCGGGCTGAAGAAGAAGTGCATCACCGCCCAGATGATTGCCGCGATGGCGACGAGGATCGCGAGGATCGTGAGCGCACGACGACGCGCGGCGGGCTTGCCGCGCGGCGCGGGGGCAGGGGCGGGCGTGGGGGCGGGGGCAGCGGTGTCGGTCATCGGGCAGCGTCCTGAACGGGGTCGAAGCCGCCGCCGAGCGCGGTGGCGAGTTGCGCGCGCGCGGCTAGCGCGTCGATGGAGAGGCTGGCGTCGGCCAGCTCGGCGTCGAGCAGGCGGACGTCGTTGTCGACCAGATCGAGCCGGCTGTTGAGCCCGCTGGCGACACGGATCGTGTTGAGGCGGTTGGTTTCCGCGAAGCCGGCGGTCACCTGACGCTGGCTGAGGCGCGCGGTGTCGGTGGCGCGGACCTGCGCGATCGCGTCGGCGACCTGTCGCGCGGCGGTGACGACCGCGTCATTGTATTGCGCGGTCGCGACGTCGAGCGCGGCGGTGGCGCCGGTCAGATCGGCGCGGCGTCGCCCGCTGTCGAACAACGGCAGGTGGAAGGCCGCGCCGCCACCGGCGGTGCCGGAGTCGAGATCGACGAAATTGCCGAAGCCGATCGCCTGTAGCCCGACCAGCGCGGACAGGTTGATGTTGGGATAGAAAGCGCGGCGCGCGACCTGCCGCTCGGCCCCGGCGGCGGCGATCCGCGCCTGTGCCGCGGCGATGTCCGCGCGGCGCGCGAGCAGGTCGGCGGGGATCGCGGTCGGCACCGGCAAGGCGGTGTCGGTGGCGAGCTGCGTCGCACCGATCGTCGCGGCATAGTCGCTGCCGCGCCCGGCGAGCGCCGCCAGCGCGTTGGTGGCGAGCACGCGCGCGGCCTGCGCCTGCACCAGCGCGAGCCGCGCTTGGGCGAGCAGCGTTCCGGCGGCGGTGACGTCGATGCGGCTGGCGAGCTGGCTGCGCTCGCGCGCCTGCACCAGCGACAGCGAGCCCTCGCGCGCCTTGATCGTGCGCGCGGCGATCGCGGCGCGGCGCTCGGCGCGCGCGACCTCGACATAATTCTGCACCACCGCGCCGGCGAGCATCAGCCGCGCGGCGGCGACGTCATAGCCGGCGGCGCGCGTCTGCGCCGCGGCGGCCTCGATCGCCGCCTTCTGCCGGCCGAACAGGTCGAGGTTCCACGACAGCCCGGCCTGTGCGGTGCCGAGCGCGCGGACGGTGCCGGCATAGGGCGGCGGGATCGTGTAATTGCCCGACAGCCGCGTCCCCTGCACCTGCGCATCGGCATCGATCGACGGACGGCGCTCGGCATCCTGCCGTTCGAGCGCCGCCTGCGCCTGACGGACGCGCGCCGCGGCGACGTCGAGCGAGGGATTGCCGGCGAGCGCGTCGGCGACCAGCCGGTCGAGTTGCGGGTCGCCGATCGCGTGCCACCAGTCGGGGGCGAGCTGCACCGACGGCCCAGCGAGCGCCAGCGCGGTCGGGGTCTTGGCTTCGACCGACGTATGCGAGGCGGGGGCGGCGCAACCGGCGAACAGCAGCGCCACCGCCGCGGCCAGCCCGGCGCGCGCACGCGCGAGGCTGCACAAGGCGCGTGGCGGCGGCGCGGCGCGATGGACGGGCGGGGTCAGGGGCATTGCGCGATGTCCTCCAGCGTGCGGCGCAGCTTCTGCATCTGCGCGATCAGCGTCTCGATCTCGGCGTCGGTCCAGCCGGTGAAGCAGCGGTTCCAATGTTCGATCACCATGTCGCGGCAGCGGAAGGTCACGGCGCGCCCGGCGGGGGTCAACGACAGATGCACCACGCGCCGGTCGTCGGCGGAGCGGGTCCGCTCGACCAGCCCCTTCTCCTCCAGCGTGTCGATCAGCCGCGTCATCGCGCCCTTGTCGTGCGCCATGCCGCGCGCCAGCGCCGCGCAGGTCGGCGCCTCGCCATGATGGATCGTCATCATCGCCGACCATTGCGACGTGTTCAGTTCCTCGTCCGCCAGCAGGCGGTCGAGCAGCACCATCATCGTCTGGTTACAGCTCTTGATGAGGTAACCGATCGACCGATCCGGCGTGTAGGTTTCGGGATCGTAGAAGCTCATAAGGTTGCCATGGCAACCATTGCCGGGGCAGTCAATGACTTTGTTTCGTAACATTGCTGTTTGGGTCAGCGACCGCGCTTGCGGCGCAAGCGCCGGCCGCTATGGTTTCACGCGACACGTCATTTTCTTCGGGGGAGCATCACCGTTGGCTAATCGCGCATTCCTGGCAGCCGGCACGGCGCTGGCGGCTTTGACGACCCCTGTGCTGGCCCAGAACACTTCGGTTCCCGCGCCGGCGGCCGCGCCCGCGCCGGTGTCGCAACTCGTGAAGGCGGTCGACATTCCCTACCAGCAGTTCACGCTCAAGAACGGGCTGCGCGTGATCGTCCACACCGATCGCAAGGCGCCGATCGTGGCGGTCAGCGTCTGGTACGACGTCGGGTCGAAGCACGAACCGCAGGGCAAGACCGGCTTCGCGCACCTGTTCGAGCATCTGATGTTCAACGGCAGCGAGAACGCGCCGGGCGACTTCTTCGAGCCGCTGCAACAGGTCGGCGCGACCGACTTCAACGGCACGACCTATTACGACCGCACCAATTACTTCGAGACGGTGCCGACCGCGGCGCTGGAACGCGCGCTGTTCCTCGAGTCGGACCGCATGGGCTATCTGACCGGCGCGATCACGCAGAGCGTGCTCGACGAGCAGCGCGGCGTGGTCCAGAACGAGAAGCGGCAGGGCGACAACCAGCCGTATGGCCTGCTTCGCTACAAGGCGACGGAGGGACTGTTCCCGGCGACGCACCCTTATGGTCACACCACGATCGGCTCGATGGTCGATCTCGATCAGGCGAGCCTCGGCGACGTCAAGAACTGGTTCAAAAGCCATTACGGCCCGAACAATGCGGTGCTGGTGCTGGCCGGCGACGTCGATGTCGCCACCGCCCGCCCGTTGGTCGAAAAGTATTTTGGCGCGATCGCCGCCGGGCCGAAGAGCGTCGCGCCGCCCGCACCGATCCCCGCGTCGCTGCCCGGACCGGCCAAGGAGGTGATGAAGGACCGCGTCGCCGCGACCCTCATCATGAAGGAATGGGCGGTGCCCGGCCTCAACGACAAGGATTCGGCGTCGCTGGAGGTCGCGGCGGGCGTGCTCGGCGGGCTGGCCAGCTCGCGGCTGAGCAACGTGCTGGTCAAGGGCGAGAAGCTGGCGGTGCAGGCGCAGGCCGAGTATGAGTCGTTCGCGCAGGTCGGCACGTTCCAGATCACCACGCTGGTTCGCCCCGGCGTCGACCCCGCGACCGTCACGGCGCGCATCGACCAGCTCGTCGCCGATTTCGTCAGGAACGGTCCGACCGCCGACGAGGTCAACCGCTACGTCACCAGCACCGTCTCCGGCCGCATCGACGGGCTGGAAGCGGTCGGCGGGTTCGGCGGCAAGGCGGTCGCGCTCGCCGAGGGGGCGCTTTATTCCAACGATCCCGGCTTCTACAAGAAACAGCTCGCCGCACTGGCCGCGCAGACCCCGGCGACCGTCAAGGCGGCGGCAGCCAAGTGGCTGACCCGCCCGTCCTATCAGGTCGACATCGTCAACGGCGATCGCGACGCCTACGCCGAATCGAAGGCGGTGCCGCCCGCCAAGGTGGTCGAGGCGCCCGAGCAGGCGCCGAAGGGCACGCGCGGCCCGATCCCGGCGGTCGGCGAGGTCGCCGGCCTGTCGTTCCCGACGGTGGAGCGCACCCGGCTGTCGAACGGGATCGAGCTGGTCTATGCCAATCGCGCGGTGGTGCCGATCACGCAGGCGGTGCTGAGCTTCGATGCCGGCGTCGCCGCCGATGTCGCCGACAAGCTGGGCACGCAGCAACTGACGCTCGCGATGATGGACGAGGGTACGAAGCGGCTCAACTCGATCCAGATCGCCGAGGCGCGCGAACGGCTGGGCGCGTCGATCTCGAGCGGGAGCAGTGCGGATCGCACGACGCTGTCGCTGCGCGTGCCGAGCGCCAACCTCGCGGCCGGGGCGGACCTGTGGGCCGATATCGCCCGGACGCCGGCGTTCCCGGAGAGCGAGCTCGGCCGCGTCAAGTCGCAGCAGCTCGCCGAGATCGCGCAGGAGCTGACGAGCCCGCAGGGGCTGGTGCAGCGCGTGCTGCCGAAGCTGGTGTCACCGGGCTCGCCCTATGCCAAGGCGCAGGGGTCGGGCGACGCGGCGGCGGTGCAGGGGCTGTCGCGCGCCGAGCTGATCGCGTTCCAGCAGGCATGGCTGCGCCCCGACAAGGCGAAGATCTTCGTCGTCTCCGACCGTCCGCTCGCCGAGATCCGGCAGGTGATGGAAGCGCGGTTCGGCGACTGGAAGCCGGCCGGTGTCGCTGGCGCCAAGTCGTTCCCGCCGGCATCGTCGTCGGTGTCGCCGCGGATCGTGCTGGTCGATCGCCCCGCCAGCCCGCAGTCGATGATCGCCGCGGGCGTGCAGACCGGGCTGAAGGGCACCGACGATCTGCTCCCGCTGCAGGTCGGCAATGATGCGCTGGGCGGCAGTTTCCTCGGCCGGCTCAACATGGATCTGCGCGAGGACAAGCATTGGTCCTATGGCGTGCGCGGCAGCTTCAGCCGCAACGCCGAGGCCGCACCCTATGTGCTGTATGCGCCGGTGCAGGCCGACCAGACCGGCCCGGCGGTCGCGGCGCTGCGCAGCGACGTCACGCAATATCTGACCAGCAAGCCGATGACGCAGGAGGAGTTCGCGCGCGCGATCAACGCCGGTACGCGCTCGCTGTCGGGCAATTTCGAGACCTCGGAAGACGTGCTGTCGGCGATGCAGGCCAACGACCTCTACAAGCGCCCCGACGATTATTATGCGACGATTACACAGAAATATCGCGCGCTGACGCTGCCGCAGGTGACCGCGGCCACCAGGGCGGCGATCGATCCGGCCAAGTTCGTGTGGGTGGTGGTCGGCGAGGCGGCGAAGGTGAAGCCGCAGCTTGACTCGCTGGGCCTGCCGGTCGAGGTCATCCCGGCTGCCGCGGTCGCCGGAACGCCTCCGGCCACCGCCGCCAAGTAAGGAGTGAAAAGATGGCCGGAGTGGATGGTACCTATGATTGCACGGTCAAGTCGCCGCTCGGCGATCAGAAGCTGACGCTGACCGTCACGCAATCGGGCGATGCGTTCACCGGGCAGGCGTCGGGCGCGATGGGCGCGTCGGACGTCAACGGCACCGTCGACGGCAATACGCTGGCGTGGAAGCAGCAGATGACGGTGCCGATGCCGATGACGCTCGACATCACCGCGACCGTGGACGGCGATGCGATCACCGGCAGCGTCGGGGCCGGCGCGTTCGGCAGCTTCCCGTTGTCCGGCACGCGCACCGCCTGAGCGCGGGCCTCCGGATGGCGCTGACGGACGGCGCGGCGGGAGCGATCCCGCCGCGCCGTACGACTATTTGGGGCTGGCAAGTCCTTGCCGCGCAAGGCACATCCGGCCGCGAGTCAGGGAGACAGGTCGTGGATGCAGGACGCAGGGAGATGATGGCGATGATGGCGATCGGCGGGGCAGGGATCGCGAGTGCGGTGACCGGCGGCGAGGCGCATGCCGCCGCCGCGGTGGTGCCCGCCAAGGTGGTGCATCATGTGTTCTTCTGGCTGAAGAACCCCACGTCGACCGCCGATCGCGACCGCCTGATCGCCGGGCTGCGCACGCTGGCGGCGATCCCGGTGATCCGCGCGCTGCACATCGGCGTGCCGGCGGATACCGAGGCGCGCGATGTCGTGGACGGCAGCTATCAGGTGTCGGAGTTGATGTTCTTCGACACGGTCGCCGACCAGAAGGCGTATCAGGACCATCCGATCCACCGCCAGTTCGTCGCCGATTGCGAGCCGCTGTGGCGCAAGGTGACGGTGTACGACACGCTGCGCGTCGACTGACGAGGCGGGCTTTCACCGGCAGGTCGAAAGGGAGCGACTTGGTAAATCTCGCGGCCTCTGCCGTGTCAGTGGCCAGCAACTGCCGCGTCTGGGACGAAATTAGCCCTACCCGTCGCCCCGGACTTGATCCGGGGCGCCGCTGGTTGCTTCAGTCATAGAAAGCGACGCCGCGGATCACGTCCGGGGCGGGAGCGGTCAGCTCTTCAGCCGCCAGCCGGTGCGGAAGATCGTCACCACCGCCGCGAGGCACAATGCGGCGAAGCCCAGCGTCACCGCGACGCACGTCGCGAATGACACGTCGCTCTGCCCGAAGAACGTCCAGCGGAAGCCGTTGATGAGATAGGCTACCGGGTTGAACAAGGTCACCGTCCGCCACGGCTCGGGCAGCACGTCGAGCGAGTAGAAGGCGCCGCCGAGGAAAGTCAGCGGGGTGACGACGAGCAGCGGGATCACCTGCAACTGCTCGAAGCCGTTCGCCCAGATGCCGAGGCAGAAGCCGAACAGCGCGAAACTCGCCGTGACCAGCAGCAGGTAGAGCAGCATCAGCATGGGATGCGCGACGTGCAGGTCGACGAACAGATGCGCGGTGGCGAAGATCACCATCGCGATCACCATCGACTTGGTCGCCGCCGCCCCGACATAGCCGAGCACCGTCTCGACCGGCGACAGCGGCGCGGACAGCAGTTCGTAGATCGTGCCGGTGAACTTCGGCATGTAGATGCCGAGGCTGGCGTTGAAGATGCTCTCCGAGAAGATCGTCAGCAGCATCAGGCCGGGCACGATGAACGCGCCATAGCTGACGCCGTCGACGCCGCGCATCTGCGAGCCGATCGCCGCGCCGAACACGATGAAATAGAGCGTGGTGGTGATGACCGGCGTCGCGAGGCTGGTCCAGATCGTCCGCCCGAAGCGTGCCATCTCGAAGCGATAGATCGCCCAGATCCCATGCAGGTTCATGCGCGCGCTCCCACCAGATCGACGAAGATGTCTTCGAGGCTCGACTTGCGGGTCTCGAGATCGCGAAAGGCGATCTGCTCCTGCGCGAGCCGTTCGAGCAGCCGCGGGATCCCAGTATCCTCGGCCTTGGCATCGAAGACGTAGCGCAACGTGTGTCCTTCATCCTCCAGCGACAGCGACCAGTCCCCCAGCCCGGCGGGGATCGCCGCGAGCGGCTCGACCAGGGTCAGGTCCATCTGCCGCTTGCCGAGCTTGGCCATCAACGCATTCTTCTCCTCGACCAGCAGCAGCTTGCCGCCGGTGATGACGCCGACGCGGTCGGCCATCTCCTCGGCCTCCTCGATATAATGGGTGGTGAGGATGATCGTCGCGCCCTGCTCGCGCAGCCGGTGGACCAGCTTCCACATGTCGCGGCGCAACGCGACGTCGACCCCGGCGGTCGGTTCGTCGAGGAACAGGATCTGCGGCTCGTGCGCCAGCGCCTTGGCGATCAGCACGCGGCGCTTCATCCCGCCCGACAGATCCTTGATCTTGGCGTGGCGCTTTTCCCACAGCGACAGGTCGCGGAGCACCTGCTCGATATAGGCGGAATGACCCGAGCGGCCGAACAAGCGGCGCGAGAAGGTGACGGTGGCGAGCACGCTCTCGAACTGGTCGGTCGCCAGCTCCTGCGGCACCAGCCCGATCGCGCGGCGCGCGGCCTTGTAGTCGCGGGTCACGTCATGCCCGGCAACGGTGACGGTGCCAGCGCTGGCGGTGACGATCCCGCAGATGATGCTGATGAGCGTCGTCTTGCCCGCGCCATTCGGGCCGAGCAGCGCGAAGATCTCGCCGCGATTGACGGTCAGGTCGACCGTGCCGAGCGCGGTCGGACCGTTGCGATAGGTCTTCGATACGCCCGAAACAGTAAGAATCGGCTCCGGCATTCCGCCCCCTGAACAAAGAAGATCCGTTACGCTGGCGAAGGATGATCGTTCCGCAACAAGCGATTGAACGCGCCACGTTCAAGGACCTGTCGCGACGACGAACCCTGAAATCGTTTGAAGTTAACCACGGTCGGCCATCTGTACCATTCCGGGGCGCGCTGGCAACGATCACGCTTGGCGTCCCGCCGCGACCTGCGTCTAACCCATTGTACCGACTGAATTGTCGGAATGGGGAGGAAATATGAAAGCGCTTTACAGCCTGAGCGCGGCGGCTTTGGTCGTCGCGGCGACGCCGGCTTCGGCCGCGACCGTCATCGTGTCGAATGTCGCCGGCGCGCCGACCAAGACGTCGTGGGGGACCTATCCCGGCGAAAACAATGCCGGCAGCAGCGCCGCGGTGACGGGTACTGTCGCGTACAACGGGAACGGCTCGCTGGAAATGCGCGGTGACCGCACGCGCACCCAGCTTGGCATCCAGTACACTTTCGGTCGTACCGACCTCGGCGCGCTGGCCGACGTCAGCTCATTGACGTTCGACTGGCGGATCGCGGCGGATTCGACCAACCCGTACAATGCCGATTACACGCCGGCGCTGCGGTTGCTGATCCTCGACGGCAGCACGCGCAAGGAGCTGATCTGGGAAGGTGCGTATAACGGCACCTATGGCAACACGTCGCGCGACACCTGGTACAGCACGACCGCCGACGACAAATTCTACATCACCGGCGGCAACGAGAATGACGGCAAGACGGTCGCGACCTGGGCGTCGCAGCTGACCGGCGCGCGGGTGCTGGGCATGTCGGTGGGGGTCGGCAGCGGGCTGGGGAAAGGCTATCACGCCTTTGCCGACAATGTGACGCTGACGACGCGCGCCGGCAGCACGACCTACAACTTCGATCTCAAGGCGACCGGCGCCGTGCCGGAACCGGGGACGTGGATGATGATGATGCTCGGCTTCGGCGTGGTCGGTGCGGCCTGTCGCCGTCGGACCCGGGCGCGCGTGGCGCTGGGCTGATCTGCGGCGGTCACTCGCCCCGTGCGGGCGAGTGACCTGCCGGGGACGGCATCGCCATGCGAGGCGGGCCGGACCTGGAGTGTGACCCACTTACGTGGGAGCGGGCCGGTGCCGCTGCTGATCCAGCTTTGCTGGATCAGCCTTTAGGACGCGCGTGCCCTCGCCACCGCCTCCTGCAAGCGATCGAGCGGGAGCGCGCCGCTGAGCAGCTGATCGCCGACCACCCACGCCGGCGTGCCATTGATCCCGAGCTTCTGCGCGAGTTCGAGATTGGCGCGCAGCGTGTCGTCGACATCGGCGGGTAGCTTGGCCAGATCGACCCCGCTGGCGCGCGCGGCCTGCGCGATCGTCGCGTCGCTGACCTGGCCGGCGGCATAGAGCGCGTCGTGGAACGGCTTGAACTTGCCCTGCGCCGCGGCGGCGAGCGAGGCGCGCGCGGCGGTGCGGCTGCTCTCGGCGAGCACCGGCAACTCCTTGAAGACGACGCGCAGGTTCTTGTCCGCCGCCACCAGCTTCTCGATCACCGGCAGGCTGGCGCGACAGAAGCCGCAATTATAGTCGTAATATTCAACCAGCGTGACGTCGGCATTCGGGTTGCCGATCCACGCATCGCCATAAGGCGTCTCAATCGCGCCGCGGCTGGCAGCGATCGCGCGGGTCGCGTCGCGCTGTTGCAGGCGTTCGATCGCCTCCGGGATCAATTCGGGATGCGCAAGGACATATTCGCGCACGACGCGACCGATGCGCGCCTCGTCCGCCGCGCCGACCGGCGCCGCGCGGTCCGCGAGCCACATGCCGCCGGCGCCGAACAACAGTCCGATCGCCACCAGCCCCAACACCATCAATCTGTTCAACGCCGACGCTTCTTTCCGTTCTTGTCGACGGCATTCTGCGCGGTCATCGCAATGTCCTGCGCACGGATCCAGTCGGGGGTGTTCTTGGGGATGCCCGCCATCGCATAGCGGGCGCGGTCGGCGGCGGTGCGATCGTCGCCCATCATGCTGGCGCGCTCGGCGCTGGCGAGCGCGGCGCGCGCTTCGTCGCCGGTCAGTTCGTAGACGGTGCCGAGCTGGAACCACGCGAACGGATTTTCGTCGTCGCGCGCCACGGCGGTGCGCAACACGCGCTTCGCCTCGTCGTAATGCGTCGGGTCCTCGGTCGCGATCAGCGCATGGCCGTAAGTGGTGGCGATCAAGGGGTTGCTACGCGATCCTTCGGTCGCGCGCTTGAGCGGGGCGAGCGCGAGCTTCGGCTTGCCGGCTTCGAGCAGGATCTGCCCCATGATCTCCTGAAAATAGGGATCGTTGGGCTCGCTCGCGACCAGCGCCTCGGCCTCGGCGTCCGCCTTCTCGGGATAGCCGGCGCGGTGATAGGCATAGGCGCGCGCGTAATGCGCGTAGATGGTCTGGTCGCTGTCGGGATATTTCTGGAGCGCCTGCGGGGGCGGCATCAGATAGCCGTCGAGCTTGGCGCGGACGCGCAGGAAGCGCTCCTGAAGCGCGCTGTTGGCCGGCTTGCTCCACGCTTTCGACGCTTGCAGGTCGGCGGTCAGCGTCTGGACGCGCGTGCCGGACAGCGGGTGCGACTGCATGAACGGATCGATGTTCTTCGTGCCGTAGCGA
>Ga0265780_10011319_pt1 | contig 10563 bp, 10 predicted proteins | sample P1T30metagenome_FD_192432 | JGI IMG/M metagenome (GOLD analysis project Ga0265780, IMG submission 192432) | Plant litter microbial communities from East Loma Ridge, Irvine, California - P1 T30 | ecosystem: Environmental > Terrestrial > Plant litter > Unclassified | place: USA: California... | reverse complement strand
GATGACTAAACCTTTTTCAATGAGTTCGATCAGGCTGAGCAACAATACAGGCTTGTGTGGCGCTAAACCATATTTAGTCACGCCTTGTTTAAGGCGGGTAAAGGCTTTAAGGTATTTTTGGAGGGATGTTTTCAAGAGGGTTAAAATGTTTCCAAAGCTACTAAAATGATGTATGTTTTAGAAATTCGATACTACCATTTTCGGAGTGCAGAGTTTCGAAGCCCGATCCATTAAGACATGTGCCGGGCTTTGCATTTTTCGATTTTATTAGAAGCAAATTTTGGGCTAGATGCTGTGAACTTCTGTAATGGCATTGGCGGTTTTACGATCGAAGTTGGCATCGTTTTGCGAACAGCGTTGATTCCGTTTTCGCAACCGGCTTTGGAGGCATAACCTTCGCTGGACAGAATAACCTGGCCATTGCCTGCATGGAGATTAAACTGAAATTCGCCATTGCTTCTTTTTTTAATTACAAATTTTCCCATATAGATTGAATTGATTGGTTAAATGCAAATCAGGGTATGGCAATAACGATAGGTAAATAAATGTAGCAGTTATTAGAGATAATTTGAAATCAGGCCCTTCGACAGGCTCAGGATGACAACTTGATAATGACTTAGGCGATGGGTTTTCCGGCATAGCAGATTTTGGAAGTAGAAACCAAGGGAATACTTGCACAAACTTTCATCCGGCTTATGATCAAGGAAATTTGTAGTCCCGATTTTTCTTCGGGACCTCAAATTGCCGCAATTGGTATTCCCTTAGGTTTATGCGACAAAAGATGCAGGCCTTGGGTTTTTGTTTCTTTTGGGCCAAGCCAAAAGAAAGAGCCACTCGGCGGCGATGAGCCGAGGCAAGAAGGTGAAGACGGATTATTGAATGCCTTTCGACAAGCTCAGGATGACATACCGATCAAGGCCGAAACAGGCTTAAAAGATCTCTCCGCTGCGGTCGAGATGACGGATTGGTGATGCCGCCGATGATGCAAAAAGAAAAACCAAGTTCAATGTCCTTCGACAAGCTCAGGATGACAAGTAGCGAGACCGAGACAGGTTTAAAAGATCTCTCCGCTGCGGTCGAGATGACGGGATTGGTTATGCCGCCGATGATGCAAAAAGAAAAACCAAGTTGAATGTCCTTCGACAAGCTCAGGATGACATACCGATCAAGGCTATACCGGTTTAAAAGATCTCTCCGCTATGGTCGAGATAACGGTAGATAGCTTTCAGACTATTGAAGGAGAAAGGATTGGTTGAGCGGTTTAACAATAGAAGACAAAAATTTCAGCGCTGACTAATCGATTGAATAAACCAAAACCATTTACCTGAGGTGATGTTTAAAAGATGGATGAGATTTTTTATCCCCTTAACTATTAGACATGAATTCAGGAAATATAACTTATTTAAATCTACGCGAATTAGCTCATGAGGATTATGTAATTACTGATGGCCAGGCCAATATAACAGGCTGGCCTGTAGTTGATGAAAGCCAAACATCGGTGGGGAAAGTGAGAGACTTGCTTTTCGATCCGGAGCAAAATGCGGTTCGCTACATCATTGTAGATCTTAACGATCAACTATCGGATACGGCGGATAAAGCGATTCTCATTCCGATCGGCTTCGCCAATCTCGGAGAAGAGAAGAAAGAAGTGGTGATTCCTGTTTTACATGCAGATCAGTACAATGCAATGCCCCGATACATTATTGGAGAGGTAACAAGAGATACGGAAATGCAAATCAGATCAGCTATTGGTAGTCCGGCAGCATTGCGCATTGAGGAAGAGATTCATGAACTTGATCATTCAGATTTTTATGCTCACCATCATTTCGATCGTGGTAACGTGATCTCGAGAAAGCAAGAAAATGCACCTTCGGGTATAATTTCGGATGCAGCGATTGAAAACCGTGAAGAAGAAAGGCATACCATTCATGAGTTAATCAGTCATTCGGCGGAAGATAAAGTGGTAGATGATGGGCATACGCCCGCTACTGCGGAAGAACATGGCGATTTTACGGTCACCGCAGCACAAGGGATTTACACCATATCACCACAAGACAATGGTACCTACCGCATTTTTGAAGGTGAAAATAAGATTGGTGTGATCTACGCGGAGCCAGGTCATGAAGGTACCAAATGGCGCACAATGGATCATTTGGATGAAAACCTGGTGGTTAGCTTAGGTCATTCCATCGCTGCGCACAACGCTTCAACTGCCAATCAGTAAAATATTTTCTTTGCAGATTCAACGAAAAGGCAAGTGCAGGTTATTTTAAATGTAAAGAACTCATCAAGATTAATGGTGAGTTCTTTTGTGTTTAAAAAAGTTTAAGAGGCTTCCCGAACAATGATGGGGGTTCTTTAATACCAGTTATCCGCCATGCGATTTCAGTAATCCGATGGCTTTCAACAAACTATAAGTGTTTCAGGTATTCCATGTATAATGCTACGCCATTTTTGATGTGGCCTTCAGCAACCTGATGGTCCATTCCATAAAAAGCAAACAATGGTTGATAGTTAGCTTTAACATATTCAAAACTGAGTTCAAATGGTCTGGTGAGTTCGTTTAGCGGATATTTGTAGATTCCAGAGGGATTTAGCTCGTTTTCCTCTACACCTAATGATATGGCCAAAGCTATTTTTTTTCCTTTCATCCGGTATCCACTTTTGCTCCCATAGGCCCAACCATGGGTTAATACCTCGTCTAACCATTTTTTTAGTAGCGCCGGACTGTTAAACCAGTAATAGGGGAACTGAAATACAATCTGATCATATTGTTCCACCAGGTGCTGCTCCGCCAGAACATTTATTTTTTCATCGGGATAGGCCAGGTGCAACTGATGTATGGTGTAGCATTCAGGGAACTTCGAGAGTTCTTGAATCCATAGTTTATTAATAACGGAATCTGCTATATTGGGATGAGTGACGATGATTAAAGTTTTCATTTTTTTCCTTTTTAATGATGATACAAAGTTATAGCTTAACCCAAGGTTTTGTATATTGGCTACCAATTGTTAGGTACTATATAAAATGTAAGTAATGAGTGAGATTAAGGAAACATCAACAAATTTTGCTAATAAAGTTGCCTTAGCAGATGAATGTCCGGAAGCGTATGCCTCAAACATTATTGGCGGGCAGTGGACTTTGGTAATCTGCTCCTGGCTATTAAGTGGAAAACTGAGGTTTGGAGAACTCCGGAAGAAATTGCCCAACATTACAGAAAGGATGTTAACATTGCAGCTTCGAAAACTAGAGGAAAATAAGATTATCAGCAGGAAGGTTTATGCGGAAGTTCCGCCCCGTGTAGAATACGAACTTACTTCAATCGGGTATGCGCTAAAACCGGTGATTCAAGCCTTGGAGAATTGGGGGGATGAACATCGGAAATTGTTGGACAACCAAATTTAAATTTATCCTTTATTACTACTAACCAGTTAAGATTTACGGATAATTTAACTATGTAATCCTTTGATTGTCCTGGCCAGACGGGCTTTCTTCTTTTTGATGTCAAAAAGAAGAAAAAAACACCGGCTTAAAATTCTTGTATTCAAGTTTCTGCTTAGGCTTGTATTCTGCATCCCCAAGAATTTGTTAGGCCGGATTTAAGGTTAACGAGGATTTTCTGCGTTGGCCTTATCGGGAGGTAAACAACTGAGATTGTTAAGTGTAGAGTATTATGTGTATTGAGCATGGGAAGTTGGACTTTGATTGTCCTGGCCGGACGGGCTTTCTTCTTTTTGATGTCAAAAAGAGGAAAAAAACACCGGCTTAAAATTCTTGTATTCAAGTTTCTGCTTAGGCTTGTATTGTGCATCCCCAAGAATTTGTTAGGCCGGATTTAAGGTTAACGGGGATTTTCTGCGTTGGCCTTATCGGGAGATAAACAATGCTGACTTATAAGCATTCATGTCAGCTGAATTTAAGCCATCACATTGATTGTTTAATTACCATTCAAGCTAACCATGCCTGATGATTGAAGAATCTCATCTGGTATATTCTGTACGTATCTCCGTAATTAAATTACAATAAAGTAATCCAAAGGTTAAAATTAATCATCGCTAACTAGCCCTAAAAATATAATGGCTAATATTGTGGCGATGAATACTGGCTTATACAATCCGTTTAAAAATTTCGATTTTTTATACAAAAAATGTTTTCTAAGTGGCAATACATTTAATTCGCCTGTGCTGCAGGTTCCGTTGATACCGAAATGGCTACTTGAACAGGCGGGCCTCACTGGCGAAGAACAAATCCAGTTTCTAGACGAAAGTATTCGATCATACAATACGCTCGTTATTCCCGTTAACAGCGAAGTAAATGCGCAATTTATAAATCCTTTGGAAGATAAAATGGAGCAAGCATTTGCTGCGGGATATCCAGCTGTTTCCACTTTGTCTGAACTGGATTTATTTAATTGGGTAGGCAAATTTCTGTATGGGTTTGTTTATATCGAAATGCATTCTGCACTGCGCAAAGAGATGACTGCCGACGGATTAAACATGTCGCAGTCGCTGATGATGAAATTTGCCAACCTGAATTTCATGATGCAAAATTTGTACACCAGCATAGAGTTTGAAGATTTTACGCCATGGTCGATTACAGTGGTTAAGCTCGAAAATAAAGATACACCATTCAGTTTTCGCGATGAAATTAATACCCTTACTTTTTCGCTTAAAATGAAGGATTTTGGCATCATTGCTTGTTTACAGGATAACGGCACAAATAAACGTTACCACCAGGAAATCATCAATGAAGTACAGGGCCAAGCACTTAGTGCGGAGCAGTTTGAAGAATTAACGGCTCGTTTCTATTATTCGGCCTACTTATTTAACCGTTTGCCAGAATACACTTTTATGCCAGTTGAAGGCACAACTTACATTGAAGCCATGCCGCTTCGCGGAAATATGAGCAAACCTTTGTTCGATGTTTGGCAACATAAAATCTATGCACAAGTGCTCGAAAACTTCTGGAAACCCTGGGGTTATGTTAAATTCGAAATCATTAAAGATCCGGAGCACCCCATGAGCTTTTTTGAGAAGCCCCTTTTACCACATGCAGGATAATTACATGCCTAGTTTTGCGCCAATAATGGCAAAAAAGTTTTGCAAAATTCCTGGAACAAAGATGATAGTGAAAATGAGTCCGGTTAGCGCACCAAAAAAGTGGGCATCATGATTGATATTGTCTCTCGAGTTTTTAGATGCATAAGCACAGTAGGCTAAATATAAGCCGCCAAAAATAACTGCAGGGATAGAGAAAGGTAAAAATAAAATGCCGATTCCAGCCATTGGGTTAAACAATATGAAGCTGAATAATACGCCGCTTATTGCCCCGGAAGCTCCTAAGCTGTTGTAGTGAAAGTCATCTTTATGCCTGAAAACAGTTGGCAGATCACTTAAAACCAAAGCCAGAAAATACATCAAGCCAAATTGCCAGCTTCCCATCATTTGCTCCAGGGCAAAACCGAAGGCAAAAAAAGTAAACATGTTGAAAAATAAGTGCATCCAATCAGCATGGATCAAACCACTGGTAATAAGCGTGTACACATTCTGACCTTTTGCTACGCTGTAAGGATGAAGCATGAATTTACCATAAAGGCTCTGATCGTAAAAGGCGTAAAGGCTGGTTACAATTGTAAATACAAATATTATCGAGGCTACGGGAGCAATGCTTAAGTATTCCATTTTTCTATTTTAAATCCAGCTTTACGTCTGTTAACAGACGGGCCACCGGATATCGGTTGTGTGTTTTCTCGTAATAATCAGAATTTTTATACACAAAATCAAGTTGTGCAGCGCCATTCTTGGCAAAGTCTGCATCTGCAGCCTTTCTGGCGTCTAATTTATTTTTTAGCCCGGGGTTATTCTTTAGTAATTCTGCTGCCGTATCTTCAAAGATATAAGCAGAGAAATGCTCTTTCATATCCAAAATAGAATCGAAGAAATTCCAGTTGAAATAAGAATCGGTGGCCTGTGGTTCTAGAGTTTCCACGATAAAACGGTTGGTTTTTTGGTTCACATACACCACGAAATCACCAGCATAATAGGACAAAGTATTTTGAACAGGATTAACGTTTACTGCAGAATGGAGATAATGCCCTTCATACGGGCGGGTGGTGGTTTTAAAATCGGTAATGTAATAACTCTCCACAGCAATCTTCGCATCAGTCTTTAATTGATCAACCTTTACCTGATTAAGTTTTAGCAGGGAAATTACTTTATCCCAGGCCTTTGGAATAATGTAGGCAACAGGCTTTTGGATGGAAACCGCTGGCTCGTAGTTGTTCCATTCTTTAATGGTTTTAGTGTAGGGCTTGTTTCTATCGTAATATAACCGATCCTTTCCACTCACTTCACTAGGCTTTTTACCCGACTCAAAGCCTTTAAAAGGTAAATCGTTTGCTATGGATTGGTTCAGTTTCCAGCTTAAAGGAAAATCACGCTGACGGGCGACGAAATCATCAGCTTTACGTTTATTTTCTCCGATCACTTTTGCATCACGCTCAACAATCGAAATATAGGCTTGTAATAGTTTGTAAGTAGCGTCAACACGTAAATCGTAAGATTTAAGCATATGTGTTTCGGGCATAAAACCGATGGTATTGTGCAGTGTAGAATAGCCGGTAGAATATCGTGGCGATTCGATGAAACCAGCAATTCCGCCATCAGGTGTTTCGCCAAAAGAATTGACGTAAGGAATCATCGGGTAACCTTCTTTCTCCATTTGCTGATATAAATCAGGAACCAAAGTATTGGTTAGATAGCCAGATAAAATGGTGTTCAGCTTATCTTTTTGAGTCGGAATCAGCGTCATCACATATTGATAGTCTGCACCATTACTGGTGTGTGTATCCACAAAAATTTCGGGCTGCCAGGTATTAAAAATCAGCTGGAAGGCTGCAGAATTTTTTGAATCTGTTTTAATGAAATCCCGGTTTAGATCGAGGTTTTTACTGTTTCCGCGAAAGCCGTAAGCCAGTGGTCCGTTTTGGTTTGCCCTTGATGTTGAAGTGCGGTTAAAACTTCCATCGATATTATAAACCGGAATAATGCAAATCACAACATCTTTGGGCAGCTGTCCGGCTTTTAAAAGATCTCTTGCCAACATCATTGATGCATCAATACCTTCTGGTTCTCCGGGATGGATGCCATTATTAATGAGCAAAATTCTTTTGTTGCTTTTTCTAATCGCAGCCGGATCAAAAATTTGATCTTTCGATAAAACCAGCAAATGCAGCGGCTTACCAAAATCGGTATCACCATAGGTTAAAAGTTTAGCCTCAGGATAGGTTTTGGCAATATTTTCGTAGTAGGCAATTGCAGCATTATAAGTGGTGGTTTCCGTTTTTCCACTACTTTCAAAGGGTGTTTTTTGAGCCATTGTTGTTAAAGTTAGAAGTAGAAAACAGCCGACAAACAAGTTTCTCATGCAAGCAGATTTAAAGAAATGAATAATAAAGTTTAGAAAAACTTACGGTAAGCTTTTATATTTCCGAAGAAGTATTTAACACCAATGCTATACACGTTAAAGGTATCGGGATCGTAGTTTCTAAATTTTGTGGAAGGATCATTGTAGCCATCCAAACCTTCGCCAAAGGTAAAATTACTTTGCGCATTAAAATTAATTACATAACGAACGTAACCGTAAGCATCATTAAGGTAGTAATTAATACCTAAATTAAGGGGCACCAATAAATTCAAACTTTTATCTTCCCCAGGAAAAGGGCCGTAACCCGGATCGTAAGCTGCCCAACTGGGCTTGTAACGAACAATATCGGTAATGTTATTATTAATTACCCCTACACCAATACCGGCATAAAGGCCTTTAATGGCTTCTAAAAAAGGGCGCCTATCGTATTGAATGTACTCGCCCAGCTGTAACCTTAAATTCGCGGAAATGCTTACGTATTTATTTACAAACTGTCTGTTATGCGGGTCGGTAACAATATCTCCTCCCTGAACCATACCATACTGAGCTTCTATTCCGCCGGTGGTAAATGGCGTAAAATGATAGTTGATTTCTCCAGTGGCAGTGTAGCCCCAGTTGCCATCAACAACATCGGTTTTCGAATAGTTAGCGCCACCACCCAAACCCCATGACCACTTAAAATAATTAGATTGTGCGAAAGAAATTGTAACGAAGAATGAGAATAAAACAGTCAGGATTGTAGTCTTCAGAAGGTTAAAAGTCATGTCGTTTTTTTACAAAAATAATATGTTTATTCAATATCTATAACTTTTACCTTTGAATTATGAGCAATTACAGAAACATTAACAATTCCTTATCAGATAGATTTATCAAATACGCCAAAATTGACACCCAATCCGACCCAAATTCACCAACTTGCCCATCAACTGAAAAGCAAAAGAATTTAGGGAAAGTGTTGGTGCAGGAGTTATTGTTGCTTGGCATTTCTGATGCCGAAATGGATGAAAACGGTTATGTTTATGGTACTATACCAGCAACTTCTGATAAAAATCTGCCTGTAATTTTTTTCTGTTCACACATGGACACTTCTCCCGATTGCAGTGGCGAAAATGTGAAACCTATTATTCATCAAAATTATCAGGGTGAAGATTTAATATTGCCCGATGACCCAACTATCGTGTTGAAAATGGGAGAACACCGCGATCTAAAACATCAGATTGGAAATGACATCATTACAGCAAGCGGCACTACCTTATTAGGTGCTGATAATAAAGCAGGACTTGCTGCGATTATGGAAGCAGCAGCGTTTCTGATGCAAAATCCTGAGGTAAAACACGGCACTATAAAAGTGCTTTTTACCCCTGATGAGGAAATTGGTAGAGGTGTAGACCGGGTAAACCTGAAGAAGCTAGGAGCTGATTTCGGCTATACCATAGATGGCGAAACTTTAGGCTCAATAGAAGATGAAACCTTTTCTGCTGATGGTGCCACACTTACTATTAATGGGGTAAGTACCCATCCGGGTTTTGCAAAAGGCAAGATGGAAAGTGCAATCAAAATTCTAGCAGATATCATCGCTGCTTTGCCAAAAGATCACTTAACGCCGGAGGTTACTGATGGAAAAGAAGGATTTATCCATCCCGTTAGTTTCGGCGGGCAAGTAGAACAGGCAGAAGCTCAATTTATTATCAGGGATTTTACAAATGAAAAGTTGGCAGAGCATGGCGTTTTTCTGGAAAACACTGTAAGACGTGTGATGGAAAATTACCCAAATTCTACCTATTCCTTAAACATCAAAGCACAGTATCGAAATATGAAGCAAGTGCTGGATCAGCACCCAAATATTGTTCAGTATGGCGTTGAAGCGATTGAAAGGGCTGGTGTTGTGGCTAAGCAGCAAAGTATTCGTGGCGGTACAGATGGCTCCAGATTATCTTATATGGGTTTACCTTGCCCGAATATTTTTGCAGGCGAGCATGCTTTTCACAGTAAGCAAGAATGGGTTAGCGTTCAGGATATGGAAAAGGCCGTACAAACCATTATCAATATTGCTGTTATCTGGGAAGAGAAAGGATAGTTTGGAGTTGGGGGTTTAGAGTTGGGCGTCTAGTCTGAAAGGCATGAGTGTGCTGACTTTAAACTCCTTTTAAAACGAAGCCTGTCCAATCTCCAAACGGCTTATTTTGCCTTCTTTACCAATTTGAAATTTAAAAAAGGTTTGGAAATCACCCCATTGGTCAGAATGAAAATTCCCGTAAACATCCAGTCCGTTATTCTCTACCTGATCAATACTGGTGAAACGTTCGTGTCCTAGAGCTTTTTTAAAGAAATTATTGAATTGTAACTGATTTCCATCATCAAAAAACGTTACATCATCTGTAAATAAGGGAAACCAGGCTTTTGTATCGCCTTTTTGCAGCGCATTTATAGCCGCTTTTACTTTTGAGTTGGATAATTTAGATAAATCAACAGGCATAACTTCAATAATTTTAGCGCCGTGGCAGTATTCATTTTATTTAAAAGGATTGAAAACAACAAATGTTTTTAGCAGCGCTGTTTTCCAGGTGAATCATATTTCAAATATAACCACAAGACAATTCAAATTGGTCATCCAATAACCAAACTTTTTAACAAATCTTTTCAAAAGGAATGCTATCTTATTTATCAGGTATGCCTCAATTCTTGTTTGTAATGATGTCAAGTTTCAAATGAAAACGTCAATCGTTTCCCGGTAGTGCAATCACCTGAAATCAGTATCGATCAAATTTGATAATTTTGTTTCTAAAACAGCAGTAAATTGTTACTTTTAAAATGTAATGATAACCCTACAAAACGATTATTTAAAAGTAAGCCTTTCTCCGCAGGGTGCAGAGCTTAAAGGTTTGTATAGCAAAGAAACCGAGATAGAATATTTATGGAACGCCGACCCAAAATACTGGGCCAAGAATAGTCCGGTTTTGTTCCCGATAGTAGGTTCTTTGAAAGATGATCGTTATCAATACAAAGGCAAAACCTACCAGTTGCCTCGACATGGATTTGCCCGAGACCATGAGTTTACGGTAGGAAAGCTAAGTAAAACTGAAGTCACTTTTAGTCTCACACAAAGTGAAGAAACCTTAAAAGTTTATCCTTTTCTTT
>Ga0265780_10011318_pt1 | contig 10564 bp, 16 predicted proteins | sample P1T30metagenome_FD_192432 | JGI IMG/M metagenome (GOLD analysis project Ga0265780, IMG submission 192432) | Plant litter microbial communities from East Loma Ridge, Irvine, California - P1 T30 | ecosystem: Environmental > Terrestrial > Plant litter > Unclassified | place: USA: California... | reverse complement strand
GAAGACAGGTTGTTGTTGTTTTTGTTTTTGTTGTTTTTGTTTTTGTTGTTGTTTTTGTTTTTGTTGTTGTTTTTGTTTTTGTTTTTGTTGTTGTAGTTGTTGATGTTGTTGTTGTTGTTGTTGATGGTGTGTTGCAATCGTCTCGTGGTGCTCTTAAGCTGTGAAGATGATGCCAAAAGTGGGTGGTGACGGTCTCGGTGCTGGTTGAATTTGCAGTTATACAACACCACGGCGACGAGCTCCCCCAGCCCGTGCGCGCCACGCGCTGGCAACATCACTACTGGCCGTATGCGCCGCTGCATGTTAGAGGGCACGGGGAGGAGCATTTCTGTTTAAGCATGTGGTCTCTTCGCGAGAAAAGGCATTAAGGCTGCTTGGACATGAAGGGGCTATTGCGGAGGATGTAGAGGGAGATGATCTCGCAGCCGCAGTCATTCTGGCACCGCCGTTGATGTCTTCAACTTCGTGCTTGCTCTACTAGGCTTTCAGAAGGAGTTCCACCGCTGCTCTCAGTCAAAGAGACGCAGCAAACTTGTCTGTCACTGCGAAACAAGCAGATGCCGCAACTGCGAGTACGCCTTGGGTGCCTCCTGTATGCCCCCAACACCGCATGCTCTAGCCATCTGCTGCGCAGACAGCGCTGTATAGACCCAGCTCTCCCGTCCACGAGTCGCCCGCCCTGCCTTTGTGTGTACAGTCCTCCGCGCTGCCCGCAGACTCTCGTTCTATGGTTGCCCGGCGGCTCGAAATGGGCTCGTTGCGTGCTTCGGAGCAGCGTCTAGGGTATCTACGAAGGTCGAGGCGGTTTTGAACAGCCATGCGAGCATCTGCTGTAGTCGTCAGGCATGAATGTGGTGTCGTGGTTGTGCGGCGCGCAAGCCTCATGCTGGTCGAATTGCAACACCACAGCCGGCATCGTGAATGTCGGGGGTCCGAGCGCCGCAGTGCGAAGAAGCATGCTCTCGCCGCACTCATTCTACGAGCGTCAGGAGAGGCCCGGAGTCCGGTATATTGTTGCAGAGGTCGCCAGCGACTTGCGCGCATCTTCAGAAGGTCTGCAGGTTCCCTGGGAGACAGTAGTCATTCTGCACTTGAGCCTGCGAAGGGCACGAATGCCCAAGGCCCAGCGACATGCGTAGACTCAGGGCATAGACGTGCAGCTCTGAGCAAGATGCCATGTCCAGGCTCCTCGACGTCGATCCCTTAAACTGCTGCTCTCGCGTGCCCGTCCTGTCCTATTCCCCAGCACACACAGTGTTTACGTTTTCCAACTCGCCCCGCTTCACCCCCGCACACACAGTCTGCAAAGCCTTCACCCTCTCGCCATTGCGTCCGACCAAACTCAGCAAACTCCTGATGCTTGAGTTCCAAAAAGGTACTATATATCTGGTATAATTTCTCGGCATCATCGCCAGCGGCCATGGCCGCTCCATGGTCGCTGGGTGCCTTTGTTAAGAATGTCGGCTAATGTCTTTCTTTACAGCAGGTTCATAAGTCCTGGTTCGAGTCCAGGCAAGCGCAGACTGTAATGTAGGACCTGTAGTGTAAGACGCTTTCTTTTTGGCAATTTTTTATGGTACAATTTTTCTTTTTGCCGCCACGTTTTTCCTGCTATGTCAATCTGAGAGAAGGCGCCGGTAATTACAAGGTTTATGCAAGCGATAGTCGGATTTTTTTGGGCATTTCTACAGGTCTTGCGAGGCGTAGAAACGATGCAAATGTCTGGATATGATGAGGAAACGTCTGGTTGCTCCATGGCGATTTTGGCATGCGTCTTCCAAGCTACATATCTTCGTTTTATTTGGGATGCATCTGAGGGCTTCCATATTGGAGTCGAACGACTACATCAGCTCTACAGGTAGATCGAGCATCCCGCAGAATATCCGGATCTTCTCCTGAATACACGATTGAGAAGCCTGCGAAGTCAGAAAGGAGATGGAAGAACGCCATCCAGTTCTCGAGTCGAGTGGTTCCGCTATTTCAAATCGAAGCTGCTCGCCGAACGGACGACTATACCACGTCAACATACAGCAAACTCAGCACAAAAGCCAGAATGGAAGCTCCTCGCGAAACGGACAGGAAAGATGCAGTGATGCACCAGGATCAAGGACGATGATTGCGGCAAATGCCACTCCGAAGAACTATCATTCCACTTCCAATCCGGAAGTAGCATGGTCCATTACTTAACTCACGAAATCCTCAGCCGTTGAGTATTTGCACAACATTTTGCTGCCACCGCATACACGCTGTAATTACTGAAAGCCTTGTCGGTCTCCAGGCCTCGAGCTGATGAATGCCACGGAGGATGCGTAACTTCCCGGATTGATCGACAATTCTCAGCATCCTTCGCGGTAACATTCGAAAGCTTCTGGAGCCCAGCGAGGTTATCGAGAGCTCCGTTGGAGCATCTGTTCGGTGCTTCCATCCAACCTTTTGGAAACTTCCTCGCTGCGTCAGAGGTTCATCACGGTACACCGAATTGGCGTCGAGTCGCGCGCACTGGCAATCCTCAATGTACACAGAATCACTCACGCCGACGATATGGTATTTGCTTGCTGGACACAACCTGCAGTTACCTCCACGACTACGAACATATCATCATCTACTGGCGTTCCCAAAATGAGCCTCATCGACGCAACCACGCACGAGTTCAAAAGGCGATCAATCGAGGTAGGAAGCCCAGCAGTCATCAGCACCAAAGCATGTCACAAAGCAAGATGGGGAAGAAGGTGACGAGCAAAGCTCTTGATTGCTACAACACGAAGATTGTGTACTATATGTTAGACCACCAGAGACCGAGTCTTGCATCCATCCATAAATCCTTCAGAGATCATCAATCTGCGACACCGACAGTCGAACCCAGTTCCATCCGAAAAGTGTGCACACTGTAAAAGGTGCCACTAGCTATACCCACCGAAAGTCTTATCGAAAAGCCCTGCTGGACAAAGACAGAAAGCAAAGAACGAAAACATATCTGCAAAGCGGAGTTCGAACATGTCGAAACGATCGATGGCGACGACGTTCGAAGCGAGGTGTAGGAGCAAGGCTCTTACATGAAGACTTTACCGCCGAAGGCAGCCTTAGCACCGATGGAGTGATCGAAGAGCGGGCTGCTGCCAGGGCCGCGCATGGGTCCGGTACGACCGGGAGTAGTCATGATACCAGTGGCCGGGTTGTAGCCGTAAGTAGGATTGCCGACGACAGCGCGACCAGGAGACACCTGAGGATAGCCATGAGAGGAGCTACCGAGGGCAGTAGGCTGACCGAAGGTGTGGACCGGACCGCCGATGACTCCGTGGTTGGCAGGCATCGAGCCAGGGCTAGCAGATGACTGCTCAGCGAAGTACTGAGAGATGTGGCTCATGGGGATGTAGTCGAAGGGGATGCAGCCGTTGCTACCCTGGCCGTAGAGGGAGGAGTACCACATCTCGATCTCACGCTTGGTGGAGTTGTCGAGGCCCGAGAACGGAACGGGAGCAGCGCGCTGGCGGGCGTAGTGCATGGCAGCCTGGAGCATGTCGCGAGGAGTGCCACGGTCGTAGGCACTAGGGCGGTTGCGGTGCTCAGTGGTCGACGAGAAGCCGTGGGGCGGGAAGAGTCCGATGGTGCGAGCGCTGTCCATGGAACGCTGGAGCTTAGACAGGTTATCAGGACGAGGGAAGGCCTGCTCGATACCAGCAGAGCGAAGCTTGCCGGTCAGCTCAGCATCCGCGAAGGTGAGGAAAAGACGAGGACGGCAGAACGGAGTCTCTTGCATGACCGATGAGTTGCGGAACTTCTGGATGAGCGCCTCACGACCCTGGATGGTGGCGTAGGAGATTTCAGCAGCCTTGGTGGAACGGTAGCCGACCCAGCAACGACGCTCGATCTTGTCCAGGAGTGCGATCATGCCGTGCACATCGGAGAAGTTGATGAAGGCGTAGCCAACATTGCAGGCGGACTTGAAGTCGATGCGAAGGTACACGAAGTCATAGGCTCCGAAGCAGGCATCGTCGAGGATAGTTTTGAGGGCCATCTACAAGAATGATTAGTGGAAGATGGAAGAAGTGGTTGAGATGACATACCCAGTCAAGCTTGTTGGGGATGTTGCGAAGCATGACGGTGGTGCGAACATCGTTGCCATCGAGGATGCGCTCACGACGGACACGGTTGTGCTGGTCTGCGGGGTGGCGGTGGTACGGATCCATTGGAGGCATCGCAGTACCGAGAGCTGGACGGAAGCCGACGAGGCGACCCTGGTCGTCCATGCGAGGCTTGATGCGATGAGGAGAGTTGATGGCGCGCTCGCCGGTGTACAAGGCAGGCTTTGCGGTGAACCACTGGAAGGACTTCTGGAAGGAAGTCATGGTTAGACTCGACAAGATCATGGGGTGCTCGTCGCTTACCTCATGATCAACGCCCCAGATGGGATCGGTAGTCAAGCTCGCGACAGCACGGTTGGCGGCATCGATGGAGTAGAACTCAACGCGGAACGTGAGCTCCATGGTGTTGTCGTAGGTGGCGATGTGGACGACAGTGCGGACCGGACCGAAGGTCTCACAGACGCGCTGAGCGGCGACCTGGACTGTGTTGTACGCGTTCGAGGTGAAGGACCAAGTGGCATGATCTGGGTTCGGGTCGACCTTGATGGAGATCTCGATTTGACCCTCGAATTCGTCGAGCTGGGCAATGTCCTGGGCCTTGGCAACGGCGTAGGCGTAACCGGTGGTGCAGTCGACGATGAAGCCATGCTGCTCCAGGAGGTCCTTGGCTTCAGCAGCGTCGCGAAGGTCATCGAAGCGAAGCATGACACCGTGGGCGTAGAACGGGACGCTGGTCGAGAAGCAAGCGTACTTGGAGACGGTCAGCAAGGTCAAGCACACATGGAGCCAGTGGTACTTACGAGCTTCATCTGATGCTGGACACTGAACATCTCGTGCTCCTGGTCATGGCCGGCGACGGTGCCATCCGGAAGCTGAGCGATCTTCATGTAGCGCGAGACCGAAGACGCATCACCCTCAGCGACCTCGTCGGTGAAGGCACCAGGGATGTAAGCAGCAGGAGCCGGAAGGATGCTGATGCTGGACTTGTCGAAGTTGATACCGATGCCGACATTCTTGCCAGAGCCAACGACGGTGTGGATGCTGCTCTTGGCGCTGCGGTGCTTGTCGTTGCGAGTGAGCTCAGGTGAGTAGAGAGTCGGGTCGGTGCCAGCGAAAGGGCTCGAGGCAGGTGCGCGACCGTTGGACGACTGAGGCGAGTGCTGCTGTGACATGTTGGGAGACATGGTGAACGATGGTGACAGTAATGTACTGATGATGTACAGTAGCGATGGGTGTGGATAGGTGAGGTGTGTTGACCAAAGGTATGAGTGATTGTCAAGGGAGATGGTCAAGGGAGATGGTCAAGGGAGATGGTCAATGCTCAGAGACAAGACACGAAGCGTGCAAAGCTGGAGAAAGTTGGAGGCGAGTCGTGGGGAATGGAAAAAAAGAGGTGGAAGGAGTGAGGGAGGCAGCTCCTTATATGCCTCCCACCCACGAGCACGCTAGCATGCCAAGCGGCTGTCCGACGAGCAGAAATGCCCTCACTGTTCATGCTGCCCCGACGTTACCGCAGTCGGCAATGAGGAGCGCTGATCTGAGGTTGAAGAGCTGTTGGCGTACGAGGAAGGGGCGGTTCGATCGACCCCCTGCACGTGGCCGAACGGCAGAAGGAACCCCCTCGAACTCGGTATCCAAAGCAAGGCCTCGGCGATTTCTACGACCTCAGCTGTTCAGATTGGTATTGCAACAATAGGGGCGAGCGTGCATCTCATCTGCAAGCTTACTCTTGGGTTTGGAGTTCTCAAGAAACACCGTTAGTTCGCTATCGTCGCGCCTGCCCCACCGCGATGACCCTGGTCGCCGTCCGTGCGATAGGCCAGAAGGGCAGGAGCAGCACGGACAGGAAGATCGAGGCAGCAGTGAGGTGTGAGGAGACGTGTGAGCAGATTCGGCGTGCGTGGAAGGGGTTGTGTGGCAGCTCGTGAGACTGGATGCGTGGTGTGCATGCATTGTGTAGAAGGCGCGTTGTCATCCGGGCCAGGAAGGTGCAAAATGGAAATTACGACTACAACTGGAACGAACACGACATGAGGTGAGCAGTAACACGTCAAGTATGTGCCGTGATGTGGGCGGCACGCAACAGCAAAGCCTGGAGCTGTTCGCGGCATTTTGTCAGCGTTCTCCTGCCAGTTGAACGACAGCGACTCTTTGCAGGAGCTCGCAACGTGGTCAGCATTCATGTCCACATATAGGCCAGAGAGACTGTCTCAGTAGGCATAAAGGTTGGCCAACAGGTAAGTATGGGGGCTGCCGAGATCCCAAGTGCAGAACGCCTTCTCTTTCATCGACTCATGTCGAGCACCAAAGGTAGCGGATGAGTGGGTTTGGTATGCTTTCATTCGTGTCTATCTAGTCCTCCGCGCCGTCTCGTCCCCTCCTGTCTTTCCTCAAGATCGTTTCCTCCCCTCCCTCGGAGCGCGAGGTCTTCTGCTGTCTGCTGGTATTCGCGGCTGTGCGCGTCGGGGTGCGAATGCCCTGAGGTAGGCCTGGTGGGGACGTTGCGCCCGCAGGCAACTTCTTTCTGGTGCTTTGGTATCTCGCGGATACCGCTGGTGGTGCGAGTGGTTGGTGGTGGTAGTGGCCTCGTCTCTGCGAAAACCATCAGCTACTGATACGAAGGACCACGTACGGGCGTTATTCTTACAAGCGGATGTAGCGAGCGAGGCTTGCCAAAAAAAAAAAAAGGAACTCCCGAGTCCACGCCACGGCCGCCTCCAGATCCTCGCGCAGCCTGGTCACTGCGATGAGTAGGCGCACCACGGGCACCAGCCCTGCTCTCCAGAGCGGCGCGTGGTCGAACGCCACTACGAGCCAGTCCGACACGTCCATCTCGACGTCTTGAGCGGAGGCGGTCAATCCCTCCAGCCCACGCAGCATGTAGTAGCTCAGTTGAGCTTTCCGGCCGTTGCCCGAGAGGGGGGTGGTCGGGCCAGGGACGACGGCGAGGCCGGAGAGTGTGTTGCCTATTGGGACTTTTTTTCTTGTTGTGGAGGTGTTGGAGGAGTGTTGGAGGAGGAATGGAGGGGTCTTCTTCGTCTGGTTGGAGCTGTTACTGGTGGAGCTCTGGAGTTCTGCAGAGGCAACTCGCGAGCTCGAAGGGCTCGAAAATAAGCTGCCAAGACCTGGTTGCTGGGACGAGGGGCAACAACACAATGGCAAATAAGACCATTCGAAAATATGTGGAGGTCAAGCAGCCTTTGAGAAGGTCTAGAGGCAGGTCAGGCAAAAGGGGGACAGCAGCAAACATGGTCGTATTGCGCATTTGGTATCGAGTCCTGGAGACTCTCGAGTCGACAGTACCGCGTTACTTTAAGAGCAGCATGCGACTCGATGCCTACAAGCTACTCCAGAGCACTTCACAATCACTATCGGCACTGCGAGTCTACTACGTCTTACTCCTATCCGCATCGTAGGAGCTGGAAGCTCTCTGCGTCAAGGACATCTGCAGGCCGGTTTCCAGCATCATATGGTAATGTGTAACTGCGTAAGCAGTGTAGATTAGGTGCTGCGGATCAACGCTTGTATTGCTATATGTTGTTGTTGTTGTGTGATGTTGTTGTACAGGAGCACTCGGCTCAGAGGTAAGTGCACTTGTCCACTGGGCAGTGCCTGCTAGAATAGAATATCATGTGATCCAGCCCACGTGGCTACATAATGCAACGACTGAATGTGCTCCGCAAGTGCAATTTATTGTCGAGTCTATTGTTCTATGAAACCAAGCGAAGAGCAGCATTCAATCACATTACTATAATAGGAGTCCATTGTGCGCGTCGAGATGAATCTGAAGGTAGTGGTGGACTGTGCGCACGTGTACAAAAAGGTCGACTCCCCGCAAGACAGAATCCTCAAGCCCTCCTCATTACCACCCTATCTCCCTCCATACCACACATACAGCACACAAACAAGCAGAACCAACAAGCCATCACCATGTCTGACGACGGAGAGCCAGAGAACTGCCCTTATCCGCTCCCCACCGACAGCATCCAGACCCAAGACCAGTACGGTGAATTTCGGTGTCGCGAGTCTCTGGTCAGCGATTCGTACGCGGGTTTGCTGGAGACGGGCATGCGTCTTCAGCAAACACAAGCAGAAGGCAAAGAGCGCCGGATTGCGTGGGCGTCGCTGAGGCTGGAGCGGCTTCAAATCACGCATGCCCGACTTGAAGCGGACATGGACGAGGCTGAGATGGAGTACTTCCGCGCATCGCGAGTGGACCGTAAGTTGGCAATATGATGCATTGTTCTTCAATTAACACTTCATCTAGACCCTTGCGACCTCAATGCCTGAAAACGGCATGGGCAAATGGGGCACTATCAAGAAAAGCCACCATCTCCCGACTCCTCCACCTCTCGCCCCCGTCTCCAAGCCAAAAACTCTTCGCTCAGGATACCGCCCGTCCCCTCCTTCACCCTCCTCACCTCCACGACGCCACTCTTCTTCCGCAACACAATACCATACACGCCCTCTTCCGTCACCGTTTCCTTCAGCCAGCCCAGCAACTCTGTCGCAAAATTAATACACGTGTTACCGTCCCAGCAGTTCGTTCCCCGTCGCACCATACCCGGCAGCTCGTGCGTGCTAAACGTCTGCACGCCGCGCAGTATGCCTGCTTTACTTCGAAAACCGACGATGATCTTGGGTACGCCGAGAAGGAAGGACTGGGCCCAGAACTTGAGTAATTTGCGCTCGAATTTCAGGATATCGCGATGTTGTTGGTGGGGAGGCAGTTCTTCAGCAGTCTTGAGCTCGACCCATTGGACTTGTGCTTCGGGATCGCTCGGCTTTTGTGCGAGCAGACCGTCGACTTCGCCGCCGAGGATGAGGCTGTGAGGACCGAAAGATGTGCGGACGATAGAGCAGTGCTGAGCATAATTCGATACTATTCCCCTTTGATGCTTTTCGATGTCTTGCGGTGATGTAGTTGACGGCGGTATGGGTATTAGTGCGAGTGTCTCGAACTTGTAGCCCCAGTACGCCATCATCTCCTGAGGTTGTTGGTCTGGATGCTGGTAGCGTGGAGGCGGTCGATGTGACTCGCCGGCACGTTCGGCGGCACGTGAGGGGAAGTCTTCTTCAATGTAAATTGTGCCATCGTGGAGTGTTGCGAACATGTTGAATTCGGCGAAGTTGTCAAATGGAGCGGTCATGATCTTGGATGGGTCAGAATAAGGGGTGATACTCAATAAAGGCTATGGCAATGCGAGAGAAGGAAAGATGCCAACCTACCCTACTGAACCTCACATAAGACAGCTTCAACATACCTTCGTCATCATGCCTCTCCAGGTCACCAAATCGGCTTTGACTTTGCCTGCCTCGCCATTCTTCTTCTCCGTATCTACCAGCGCCTTCAACAATGCGTCCAGATGTGCATCTTCCTTGTCCTCGTAGTGCCTGAACGTATCGAAGCCTTCTTTGAGATCTACGCCCATAGGTGGAGGTACATAGTAGTTTATGCCGGACTCATCGTGCACGTATTTGTGCTCGTCGTCGAAGGAGAAGTGTGCGACCTCTTGTGGGCGCTTGATGCTCGCTGTGCCATTCTTGAAGCGTTCGAGAGGTTGTATAGGGAATCGATGCGTCTGCAACTCGACAGGCTTTTCTGATATCGTGGGTACTCCTGGTACAGTAGGTGCTTCCGGCGTAGCAGGTCCTTTCGCAGCTATGCTTGCTGGCGTCTCCATTGGTATGGTGGAAGCTGCTGCTGGAGGCGCTTTGGTTCGCGGTCGTTTCCTAGGTGGTGATGCGTCTTCCCTGTTCGATTGCGGACTTGGTGGTCTCGCAGGTAGACCTGGTGGCCTTGACGGCACATGTTCTTCTGCCATTGCCTCCGCCGGTCGTTCCTTCCTCTCTCTCAATTTGCTTGCCGGCTTCGCAGAAGATTCGAAAGGTTCTGACTCTTGTTAGACGGATCGGGGGTTTGACGCGTATAAAAACGCGTAAATGTTCACCGTCTAGAAGTTCAAGAGTCGCAACGTCGTAGGTAAGTCGCGTCCAAGCTCCCCATCTTTCACCCCGCAAGACCTCCGCGCCGACTCCAAAGCTACAGTACGGCGCGCCAAACAGTCCAAACACACAAACACCACCAACAAGTTTCTCATGTCCCACCATCTCGTTCTACGGCCCTCCCCAGACGACTTCAGATCAACACACAACATGGAGCGCGCAATTCGCCCACCACCAACATCCCGCCGCGCCCTCTTCCCCCCGCCCAATCGTCCCCAACGCTCAAACCCACCGTCCATTCGTCCCGACACCGCGCAATTGTCCCTCGAAGACAACCTCGTCGAGCGCGATGAGAAAGGCGAATACAAAGTCAATGCGCCGAGCAACGCGTTCAAGAACATGGTGCTGGGTGTAGGCCGGGAAGTCGATGAGGAGATGGGTACGTCTGACAGTAATCTGGATGTCGGTGACATGGTTCGGGCTGACGCAAGACAGAGCAGGAAAATCAAATGATCGATTTATATGGCAAACAGAAT
>Ga0265780_10011316_pt1 | contig 10566 bp, 14 predicted proteins | sample P1T30metagenome_FD_192432 | JGI IMG/M metagenome (GOLD analysis project Ga0265780, IMG submission 192432) | Plant litter microbial communities from East Loma Ridge, Irvine, California - P1 T30 | ecosystem: Environmental > Terrestrial > Plant litter > Unclassified | place: USA: California... | reverse complement strand
TAGTCATAGCTCCCCACATGCCTGCGATAACACGACAGCCTCGCCGGCAGGGTCCGACGCGCTATTCCAGGTCACCCGCATAAAGCTTAACAGGCCCATCTCTGCACGTATCGGAGAAAAAGGCACCAGCGGCACTTTGCTGCATACACAGTTCTGCCCAAAGTAGCCGTCGACATCATGTCGTGGTGCCCTGACCGTGCGCCCGAATCATGATATAATAGTCTTTGGGTGGCGTGTGTTTTGTTTCCAAGGGCGTCGCGGGTGCTTTATAAGACGCGGCGAAGTTCCTTTCGTCTCTTCTCTTCGGTGCGGAGAAAAAGAGGCGTCATCCCGCATAATGGCGGATCACAACACCAACAATGACGACGAAGACGCATCCAAGCGCGCATCACATTTTAACCAACAACGCTCCTCCCTCCGCTCAGACCGCAGCTCCTTTCCCAGCACGCGCTCCCGCTCGCGCCCACAGTCCCAGCGCCATCTCAACGACTTCGACCTCTCCCCGGATCGCGCGGATGCGTCCTCGCCCGCGCCAAACGTCCCATTCACGCGCTCACGAGCAAGCAGCAATGCAAAAGGCAAATCCCGCGTGCGCCCCTACAGTTCTCGCAGACCCGCGCCTGACCCCGACGACGCGCAAAAGTTGGAAGAGCTGCTAGCGCCTGAGACGTGGGCGAATCCATACCAGCTCTTGGCGCACGGGCACGGACAGACGGCGTCGTCGACGACGGTTCCTCTGCACGATTTGAAAAGTGAGAAGAGGAAGGGAGGACCGAGGAATGCGGCGGTGGGCAGTCAGTTGGATATTACCGCGCTGCCGAGCATCACGTCGTCGAATGGGGAGGGCATGCATGCGTACCTGCGTTCGAAACCCACGCCGTCTGCGCGACGCAGGGCGAGATATGCCACAGAACTCTACACGATTTCGTACTTGATATTCTTCGCTATCTGGGGCACACTCGCGCGCCTCGGCCTGCAAGCGCTAACATTCTACCCCGGCGCGCCCGTCCCGTTCTCCGAGCTCTGGGCCAACGTCGCAGGCACATTTATCTTCGGCTTCCTATCTGAAGACCGCCAACTCTTCGCCGCCGAGTGGGGCGAAGTCGATGCAGAAGCCACCTACGACAAAAAGCGACACGGGAAAGTGAAGAAGACGATCCCGCTATACATCGGCCTAGCCACGGGCTTCTGCGGGAGTTTCACCTCCTTCTCCTCCTTCATCCGCGACGTATTCCTCAGCCTCGCAAACGAACTCAAGGCGCCTGAATACCACCCCTCGCCCTCCTCCCAATCAACATCTCCCCGGAATAACGCATACTCCATCCTCGCCGTCCCCGCTACTATCCTCACCACCCTCTCCCTCTGCTACTGCGCCCTGAAAACCGGCTCGCACCTCGCCATCCTCATCCACCCCCTCACACCCACCCTCCCCTTCCGCCTCACCCGCCGCCTCTTCGACCCGGCATTCGTCCTCCTCGGCCCCGCGTGCTGGCTCGCCGCCACGCTACTCTGCATCCTGCCCCCGCGCTCCGCCTGGCGCTCGCAAGCGCTATTCGCCCTCGTCCTCGCGCCACCAGGCTGTCTGCTGCGCTTCTACATATCCAAACTGCTCAATCCCCTGCACGCGACGTTTCCCCTCGGCACGTTCGCGGTCAATGTCTTCGGCACGGCGGTGCTGGGCTTGAGCTTCGATTTGCAGCGCGTCGAGCTGGCGCATACGGGCGTCGTGGGCGGAAGTCTGGTTGGCTGCCAGGTGCTGCAGGGCGTGCAGGATGGGTTCTGCGGGGCGCTGACGACGGTGTCGACGTGGATTGGCGAGCTGCACGGGCTGAAGAGGAGGCATGCGTATGTCTACGGGGCGGCGAGTGTGGGGGTGGGATTGGGGCTGGCGGTGGGGATTATGGGGAGTGTGAGGTGGAGCGTGGGGTGGGCGGATGTTATTTGCACGACGTGATGGTTTTTGAATGTAATGGGTGATGTGGGTTGGGATATGGGCGTTGTATACCCGGAGTTTGAAAGCTTCATGTTTGGGTTATTATTCAATACGTGGATGGAATGTGCAGACGCCTTGGATCCAAGAGTGGCATTCGCACGTTGAATGATTCGGACTGTGCGTCACCTCACGCGATCAATCATGCACAAGTTGAAATCCATGCTATGAATGAACACGATACTAATATACACTTCTTCCCCTTGAAAGCTTTTGCGGATCAGGCATGTACCCAAAGCACCACGATAAGATCATCAAGCTCGGACTAGAAGAAGTTCCTTACCTGCCTAATCTTACCTTGAACGGGTGTCACTTGATACTTACATACCTACCAAAGGAGAAAAAGAAAAAGGATATTAAGACACTTGATAGAAAAGTTCACCTTTGGTTCCCTACCCTTCCCATTACCCGCAGATGTATGTGCCCAAGTAGATTCCCGAGAAATGTCGAACCGTGTGTGTTGTGCGCTGTGCGCTGTACCTTTGTCCTACCAGAAGAAGCCGAGCGATCGAGGAATGACATGGTTGTGTTTGCGGTGTCGACATGTGGTGCTTACCCTCTGATCGATGGTATCTGTCCTCGGTACGTCAAGAGTTTCGATGTTGCTCGTCTTACCCTCGTTGACACAGAACCAAGAGGCGAAAGAAAGGGAGGTAACCTTTTGTGACAAACCCTTGCGCAGGCACGCTCAATACCTCCTTCGTTGACTGCGGTCGTCGTAGCTGTCGCCTTCGTACCCGCGCTTCCGTGAGCCGTCGTCGCGGCCATACCCACCGTCTCGACCGCCGTCGCGTGGGGCGCGCTCTCTGCTGCCGAGGGGTTCGTTGTTTGCGCCGCTGGAGCCGCGATCATACCCACCACCGCCGCCTCGTCGGTCGTCGCCGTGTCGACCGCCTGAGCCACGATCTCCGAAGCCGCCTCCACCGCGACCACCGCCGAAACCTCCATCTCGTGGTCCTCGTGGGCCAGCGGGTGCGCCATCTGGGGGACCGCCGTAGCCGTTGGATTGGTATCCGATGCCTCCTCGTCCTCCACCGAAGCCTCCTCCACGACCACCACCGAATCCACCCCCTCGACCACCGCCAAAGCCTCGGTCTCCGAAGCCTCCGCGACCACCACCGCGCCCGCCAAAGCCGCTCTGCTGGAAGCTCCCGCCGCGGCCTCCGAATCCTCCAGGCCCAGCTGGTGCGCCGAACCCTCCCGGACCCGATTGGCCCCGAGCAGCAGAACCCTTGGTGTAGCCTCTACCTCCAAGACCACCTCCAAAGCGGCGAGGGCGCCAGCCAGATACTGTGCGGCCGCGCTCGACATCGACGAGGACGCGGCGATCCTTGATCTTGATGCCGTCGGTTTCTTTGTAAGCGGCCTTCATGTCTTTCTCGCGCTCGTACACGATGAACGCGTAGCCGCGCATGCGCTTCTTGGGCGGCGCGTCGGGCTGCGCAGTGATATCCTCGACGATGCGGATGCGCTCAATCGGACCGTAGCGACCGAATTCGCGCTCGAGATCGTCAGACGTGACGCCGTAGGCAAGGCGGGATACGAAGAGGGTCTTGAAAGCGTCGCCCTGGACCTTGGGGTCTTCGCTGGGTTTGTCTGCGGCGTGTTAGCGTGGGCAGGTGAGAGGGCGCGCTTGCCGTGTGACGTACACTGATGGGCGACTTCGCTCAGGAGCTTCTCCTGCTTCTCCTTCTTCTCGAGCTTCTTGCGGTCGCGCTTCTGCAGCCAGCTGTCCGTCGGCACGTATCCGTCGTTGTCCTTGTACTCCTTCATCGCCTGCAGATACTGGCCGATGCCGGAGATCTTGGGCGTGCAGCGCTTCTCAGGCGCGTGGTCCGACGGCTCGACCCAGCGCAGCGGCGGCCGCGGGGCGAACAGGTTCAGCAGCATCGGCGGGAGTTTGTCCGTCATTTTGGCGTCGTCGCTGGAATGCGCTCCAGCTGGCGATGTGGTGTAGTTGGAGAGAAAGGGGGGAGAGAGTGACGATGAAGGGTTGGCTTTGGTGCGCGCATGTCGAGGGAACGCCAGGTTGACGTTAGCGGCAGGCGCCAGATTCTGCACGTGACGGCGCAACACGCAACTTTCTCAACGGCGACAACGGTGTGCGCATCACTGCAGAAGCGCCCACAAGTCAACATGCCTCTGTCGGCCATCAAAGCAGTCGCCAAATCGCAGGCAAGTCACATGATTCCAGTCCAAACACCAATGCTAATCGTCCGCAGAATGGCGTCGGCGCCTTCATCCTGCCCTGCAAGGCCCTCAGCTTCCACTACTGCAACTGGTGGGGCTCCTCGCGCGGCATGAACGCCTTTATCAAATCCTCGCTGCCGACCTTCGCTCGCAGCAGCCCCCAGATCGAAATCACCGTCAGCCCGCGGCCACAGAAGCATCCCGTCATCATCGCACACTACATCAACGGCACGCAGCGCGCGATATGCGTGAAGAACCTGCAAATCGATGGCGTCCGGGAAAAGGCGGAGATATTGCGGAATAGCACGGGCGAGAAGAACAGGAAGACGGGCAAACCTGTCACCAGTGTCAATGAGAGCGTGAGGGGTATTTGGGACCCGTTCCATGGGGCAAAGGTGCAGATATGAGATGCGGCACGTCTACTTGTACAAATACAACAGCATACACGGCGCACATTGGGATCAATTGAGAATCACAAATGAAGTGATGAGATGGTCGCTCTTTTCGAGTGTCATACGACTTCGATGTTGGAATGGCCTTGGGGTCATATCTTCATGCATCGTGCATCTGCGTCTACAACCTTGCCTCACCGCCATGCATTCATGCCTGCTTAGCATTGATGATGTCGACAAACGCGGGCTTCAAGCTAGCACCGCCGACCAAGAAGCCGTCGATATCAGGCTGCTTGGCCAGCTCGTTGCAGTTCTTCTCCGACACGCTGCCGCCGTACAAGATGCGCGTCTTCTCCGCAGCCTCGGCGGACACCTCCTTCTGGAGCCACCCGCGGATCGCCTTGTGGACCTCCTGCGCCTGCTCCGTGGTCGCGACCTTGCCGGTGCCAATGGCCCTGCACATAATTAGCTTGGAGTCAAGTAGACAGCAATTGCAAAGACTCACCAGATAGGCTCGTACGCAACGACAATCTTACTCCAGTCCTTGACCTTGTCCGCAACCGCCTTGAGCTGCTTGGTCACAACCTCGATGGTCTGGTTGGCCTCGCGCTGCTCGAGACTCTCACCGCAGCACAGAATCACGCCGAGCCCGCAGTCCAGCGCCGCCTTGGTCTTGGACGCAACAAACGCGTCGTCCTCGTTCAGGATGGTGCGGCGCTCGGAGTGGCCGAGAATCGTCCATGTGATGCCGCTGTCCTTGAGCTGGTCGGCAGAGATCTCGCCGGTGAAGGCGCCGCTGGGCTTGTCGAAGATGTTTTGCGCGGCGACTTCGAGGCCGGGGCGCAGATGCTCGCGGGCAAGGAGGAGGTAGAGGGCTGGCGGGGCGACGACGACCTCTGTGGGTTGTGTTGGTGAATTGCTGCATGATTGGTTGGTTCAGCGGGACGTACCAGTGTTGGGGTCGAGCTTTGCCTCGCTCAAATGGCCGAGAATCTCCTTGATGGACTTGATGGTTCCATTCCTTTAGGCTTTGTCAGTCCTTCTGCCTGCACATGCGGTACTCACTGCCCGCGTCGTAACATACATCTTGAAGTTGCCGCCGACGAAGAATTGACGAGCCATGATTGCGGTATTGTTTGGAATTGCAGATGGTGGAGAGTTTTAATTGTTATGGGTATAAACACAGAGGTTTGAAGTTGGGCAGTGTTGTCGAGGTGAGCTCCCGTGTTTGGACTTATGAGGTCGGCGGGGGCGGGGCAGTGACGACTTGCGCTGAGGCTTTCGGCGAGCTTCGGAGGCTTCTGGCACGGCCGTGGGTGCAAAGAAAAACAATGGAGAAGACCCCCATACTTTTTAGAAAACTCTTTTTAATGCGAACATAGTCCACTCTTGGCTGATTCAAGTTTTAAACTTCGACCCGTATCCAAATTGCTAGATGCCGATATTGTAGCCACTATTGACCTTTCGCATTAGCTGCAGAAAAACATTTCTAAAGCTCCGGAGATCGTGCAGTCGGAAGAAGCAAATGATCCTCCCGAGCTAGCTCAGCCCTACACCCTCCGACATCATCGCCAACCCACAGACCAACATGCTTCACACCACCCAACATGCCACCCACAGTCCATGGCATCTCCATCACCCCCTTGACACAATGCACGCATTGGCACTCACCGCTCGACATCATTGCCATCAAGCACTATTGCTGCGGCAAATTCTACGCGTGCATTAGCTGCCACGACGAATGCGAAGCCCACAAATCCGGCACCTGGCCGCGTTCCCAAAGAGGCGAGGAAGCGGTACTTTGTGGCTCTTGCAAGCATGTGTTGACTGTACATGAGTATATGCATAGCGGGAGCAAATGTACTGCATGTGGGAGTGCGTTTAATCCTGGATGCAAGAATCACTGGGGGCTGTACTTTGAACTGGACGAAGTGGTGTAATAGAAAGAGTGGAATTCAAACCAGAACGCTGATCCGAGTTGTATAATTTTATCCCAAATATACGGACCCAATTTGTTAATCCGGTTATGGTGCTAAATCTATCCCGGCGTCCATCGGCAGGCTTGCATTCTGCAACAGTAGTAAAGCGATCTTAGAACGCGAAACGAGGTACATCATCCTGTGTAGTAAGGCTCCGGGCCGTTATCTGTCGCCAGATCACCGAAGCCAGCTGTAGCCAGATCGATCCTTGGTGGCTGTCCAACGACCATCTGACCAAGTGTTGCACAAGACGATCAAGCTTCGGTACATACTTCCATGGCATCATGACCCAATTCCGGCTCGGAAGACATGTTCGGTAGCGCAAATCGAACGGTCTTCGTGTTTTCTTCTGGGTTCGCCATTGCGACTGTCTTTGGCGCCTCTGTCTCTTTTGGTTCCGGTGTGACTGCTTTCCCTTTGCCTGCCTTTTTGGAGCGTGCCCTCCTTGCGGGACGTCGGGGTTTCTCCGCGGGACCTTGATGTCCATGGTCTCGGAACCACACAGCAGCCGCGTGCTTGTTGAATACTCCAGAAACACAATCAGATCCTTGTGTGTACTTGGACACATCTTCTCGTCGTACATAGTGTACACATCGGCGCTCGACGGGTAGGTAGATCGCAACGAACGTCTTGTATCGTGTGAGACGAGCTTGTCGTCTTCTGTCAGCTTTCTGCTCACGGTCTCGCTGACCCCACGCGCGTCTGTGATTCATTAGCGAGGTCCACTCGATAATGTGCTGCACTTACTTGGATCCCTGGACAGCAAGCTTGTCTGCACACTCGTTGCCTGGATCTCCCGAATGCCCCTTGACCCACCAGAAATAAGTCAAGGCGTTGAACTTCTGCCTTGTCTCCATACGCTTCACAATGGACTCTATCAGCTCCGTGTTCTCCTTGAAGATCCCCTCGACCTTCTTCCAGCTTCTCTGTTTCCATAGAGGCAACCAAACGGTGAGGCAATTGATGGCGTACCTGGAGTCGCTGGAGATGAGAACGACCTGATCGACTGGCGCCTTCTCGAGGGCTACTTTGATAGCCATTAGTTCAGCGCGCTGGTTCGTCTGCTTACCGGGACCTAACGGCTGCCCTGTGTTCCTGTCACTGTTCAGCACATCACTGCAATCAGAATACCTTTACCGGCTGGGCCTGTCGACTGCCTAGTGGCCGGCATGAACTTCCTTACCTGTTGTCGTTGGGCCCAAAATAGACACCGACGCCAGCGATAGCATCATGTTTGCCATTGCGGAAGGAGCTGCCATCTGTATTGATCGCGAGCCACGAATTTGAACCTGGAATATCCCCAACAGCGTCGGAATATGGACCCTTCCTCATGTTGTTTAGACAATGGTGGTTCTGCGGCGCAGCAATGCCCTTCCTTTGACTGGATACAATATGGTTATAGAAGATTATTTCGGAATCACTGTATGTAGAGAGTTGGTTGAGGACAAGAGTTGCGTGTCTTAAAAATGACGCGATTTGGCAACGCGTTTCGGCGACGCGATTCGGCACGTTAAGATTACGTCAGCATCCACTCACAATTCAGTCTCAGTGTGGTCATAGCTCTTCTCCTGGTACTGTATTCAGACCACGGCATTTGATGCATAACTTCTCATTAATTACATCGCACATACCGGTAGTCATATCCAATTCACCAAAACGAGCGTCAAAGCACCGGCATGACACGCTGCCACCTAAGCCTGTACCATGGTGGAAACGGTGACTCGGTCTCAAACTCCCGTGGCTCATGAGTATCCCAGTCCTTTTCCCATTCCGCCAACGACCACCCAATTCGCGCGTCGGCCAAGGACTCGGCGCTATATAGCTGCCCAGGGTCGAAATTGCACCTTATCAAGGAGCTGGCGGTTGTGATTTTTTGGAGCGCGCCAGGTAGGGACTCAAAAAAGTAGCCAGCTTGTGCACACATGTGCAACCACAGACGTTCTGGCGTCGAGCCAGCAGGGTACCTAGTAGTAAAAGCGGCCTGCCATGCTGCATCTCGCTGAACAACAGCAAATGCTGCAGTACTCTTCTCCGGCATAGGATCTCCGTCGAATATAAGCGTGTATGAACCTTCGGGCATTCCGAGTGAAGGCAAGCGAAGAGCTTCCACAATCCACGTTCCGATGGACCTGGTGACATCTCGAGCTTGGAGTTTGTCGTTGCGCAACCACTCTGGATCCGAGAGGTGCATGTCACTGTCACTTCGATCTGTAACCCGAGGTAGCCAGCAGAAATCCACACCGGTGTAGTCCACTTGTCGTGCGACCGGCAAAGCATTTTGCCACAGGCTGACAAAACGCTCCACACGCAATTGTGTATTCTCCACGCAAAATGGTATGAGTCCCCTCGCATGGTCTTCTGGAAACGCCACCGACTCGTAGTCTTCGCGCAAAACTATAGTTCGTATCTGTGCCAGTGTCCTAGGCGAGAGCGACTGGAGAAATCGAATGGCTACTGACGCTGCCGAATAGGTATATTTGACGTAGTCCATATAGTCTTTGGCATGTCTGTGTGTTTGAATGAACTTTTCAAGGTCTGAGTCATCGGGAATAGCCCATGTTTCGAAGAAGGCATCGGTGCTCACTGGGCCAGCCTTCTCGAAAGGTGAGCCGACAAGAAATGTTCTCGCCTCCTCATGTTCCAATATCTGCCTGGCTGCGAACTCGGCGAATTCCCTCCACAAGGACGGCGGCTGGCCGTAGGGAGCCCCATTCCGTGGACGAAGGAAAGGACCTGTTTGTGATGCCAGTGAAGTAATGTAAGGCTCAAACATGGGATACCGTGCTGTCGCCATCATTGCCATTTGGGATGAGTATAACTTGTAACCCAAGAATTCGGTCAACATCTCTTTGCCTTGTTTCTGCCGTGATATAGCGGCATGAAAGAGGCCAGCTGATTTGCGCTTTTTTTCCGAGAAGAAGGTCGAGAAAGTAATCGTATTTGCGGGTAAGGCGAGCCCGTCCATCTCTCTGGCGACCTGATGACAAGTGCGCATGAGTGCTAGATCAATGTGATTTCCATCAGCTTGGACAAGCTTATTTTCCTCAAAGTCGTAGATATATCCGTCATCGCACCGGACATAGTAGTCGTATATGATGTCACGCACTTCTCGTGGGAGTAAGAGAAAGGGAGACGACATGGAGACTGGAGCAAGATGTCGCAGACTGGATATGCGCCGGGAAAATGAGATGTTGTGTGAAGAGACTGTAGGCTATATACTTTGTACCGAGCAGACGTGATGCCACGTTGAATCATTTCGCCTGAATTCGGGACTTCGGGTCACCACTGTGATACCCCACCACAGTCTAGCGTGCTCGGGTTTCCGCGGTACAATTACACAATGGGCCACGAATGCAAACTTTGTTTTTTTAGCGGGAGGGTACCGCATTTTTATTGATTCTAGGTATGAATGTAAAGTGGGGGTATCATCTAAAAATAAGCTAGACCAAAAGGGGATGGCAATTGCCCTCTACCATCAGCACAAAAAAGCGTTGAAAAGGAAAAAAAACACGTGATCAGGTGTCGGCTGAATAAAAGTCAGTCCGGCCTCCCGAGGTCGCCGGTCCTAGCACTTACTTGATGGTCCTAAGCGAGGCCCGTGCGGGCACCACGAACCAACACCAAAAACTCCTCGAAAATTGCCTCAGGCCTGCACGTGTATATGTCAGCTATAGGCGGACAGTGTTCTCAATAATAAATCAAGCTTACACAACAACCAAACCACCCCGCCCCAAGCCGGGCTCGACGGGCTCATATCTTCCAATACGTCAGTTTCAGCTGCAGAGGCAGTACGGAGCCAAAAGACGTACTTTGGTACCGTCAACCATGGAACGCCGCGCGCGGGCGCGCGCGTTCATGGTGAGGACAGATTGCGCGAAATTCCCATCAGCCACTATGCCCAGTCAGCTTGTTCGACCTCGTAGCTCAGAATGCCAGACTCATACTACCCATAGCTGCAGTCTTCCATCTCTTTTCGACATCACTGTCCAGAATTTAGTGGCAGCACTAGTCAACC
>Ga0265780_10011315_pt1 | contig 10566 bp, 9 predicted proteins | sample P1T30metagenome_FD_192432 | JGI IMG/M metagenome (GOLD analysis project Ga0265780, IMG submission 192432) | Plant litter microbial communities from East Loma Ridge, Irvine, California - P1 T30 | ecosystem: Environmental > Terrestrial > Plant litter > Unclassified | place: USA: California... | reverse complement strand
GTCCGGGGACCTACTCGGCCGGAGCGTCCTGCTGCTCGGACTCGGAGGCCGGTGCGGTCTCCTTGCCCTTCGCGGCGTGCTCCGACGCACGACGCTCGGCCTTCTGGGCAGCGCGCTTGGCGTTCTGCTCGCCCTTGACGTCGGACTTGTTCTTGAGGGGCGCGATGATCATCGTCATGTTGCGGCCGTCCTGGGTCGGACGGGACTCGACGACACCGAACTCGGCGATCTCCTCCGCGAACTTCTGGAGGAGACGGACACCCTGCTCGGGACGCGACTGCTCGCGACCGCGGAAGAGGATCATCGCCTTCACCTTGTCGCCGCCGAGGAGGAAGCCCTCGGCGCGCTTGCGCTTCGTCTCGTAGTCGTGCGTGTCGATCTTCAGGCGGAACCGGACCTCCTTGAGGTCGGTGTTCACCTGGTTGCGACGCGCTTCCTTGGCCTTCTGTGCGGCCTCGTACTTGAACTTGCCGTAGTCCATGATCTTCGCCACGGGCGGCTTCGAGTTCGGCGCGACCTCGACCAGATCCAGCTCGGCTTCCTGCGCGAGGCGCAGAGCGACGGCGATGGGGACAACGCCGACCTGCTCGCCCTGGGGGCCGACGAGTCGGACCTCGGGGACGCGGATTCGGTCGTTGGTACGGGGATCGGGAATGCGGAGCTCCTTCAATCAGGTGGTGGCCGTCCGGGGCTGTTGCCCTGGACGACGGCACGAGAGAGGAGTTCTGACGCACGGATCGTGACCCGTTCGGCAGCCGCCCGACGCCGACCCCTGCGGTTCGACCTGCCGGGGTGACGCACTGCGTGCTGCACGCCCGGCGGAGCGGTTGGGACCCGGTAGCCTGTGGTGCACGGCCGCGGGTGGGAGAGACTCCTCTTTCTCGACGCCGTCCGGATGCCCGGAGACCAGCTCTGGGCGCGCGGACAGCATCTGCCGTCGGCCAGTCTAGCAGAGGAGCACCGTGACCGACACCCCGCCGAACGACGCCGGAGCCGCGGAGGCGCGCGACATCTCCGAGGTGCCCGCGGTCGAGCTCATCAACACCGTCGCCGTGCACCTGCTCAGCGCCGCCGCCGTGAAGGTCGGGCTGGCCGACGACCCGCAGGAGCAGACCGACCTGGACGAGGCGCGGAAGCTCATCACCGCCCTCGCCGGCCTCGTCACCGCGGCGGCGACGGAGATCGGGGACCACCACGCCCGCCCGCTGCGCGACGGCCTCCGCTCCGTGCAGCTCGCCTTCCGCGAGGCGTCCGCGATCCCGGACGCGCCGGGCAAGGGCCCGGGTGAGAAGTACACCGGCCCGGTCAACTAGACCGGACCGCGTCGGGACGCGCCACCCGACGGACGGGAGGCGCGGTGCGGGCCCGCACCGCGCCTCCCGTCCGTCAGCGGGTCGCGCCGGTCAGGCCGCGCTGCGCGCGACCAGCCGCGTGACGGCCCCGAGGGGGATGCCGACCCAGTCGGGCCGGTTCCGCGTCTCGTAGACGACCTCGTAGACGGCCTTGTCGAGCTCGAACGCGTCCAGCAGCTCGCGGTGCTCCCGCAGGTCCGTGCCGGTGCCGGCCTGGTACCCCTCGAGGAACGCCTCACGCGCGGCCTGCGCCCACGCGGTCGCGTCCGTCGGGTCGGCGTCCTGTGCGAGCGCCCCGGCGACGTAGTCGAAGGACCGGAGCATCCCGGCGACGTCGCGCGACGTGACGTCGGGGACGGAGCGCTCGGCGAGGGGGCGGAGCGGCTCGCCCTCGAAGTCCAGGAACACCCACCCGCGCGGCTCGGGTGCGGCGAGCACCTGGCCGAGGTGCAGGTCGCCGTGGATGCGCTGCAGGTCCGGCCAGACCGCTGTGGCGGCGCGCTCGTACACGGCGCGGATCGCGTCCGCGTGCTCGGCGACGGTCGGGGCCTCGCGGGTGGCGGCGTCGAGGCGCGCGTGCATCGTGGCGACGGCGGCGGCCCGGGCGGCGTCGGTCGTCGGCTCGGTCGGCAGCGCGTCGGCGAGGGTCCGGTGGACCTCGGCGAGCGCCGCTCCGAGCCGTCCGGCGTCCTCCGTCGCCGAGGTGCCGGAGCGGGCGTCCCGGAGGGCGACGCGCCACGCGTCCTCGAGCCCGGGGAGGAACTCCTGGGCGAAGGCGAGGTGCCCGGTCGCCGTGCCGTCCGGCCGTGCACCGTCCGGCCAGGAGGCCCGGAGCGCTCCGTAGACGTTCGGCACGCGCGCGCTGCCGGCCGCGGAGAGCGCGAGCTGGGTGGTGACGTCGGGGTTGTCGCCGTGGTGCAGCACGCGGAAGACCTTGACGATGACCTGCTCGCCCGATGCCGTGTCGCAGATGATCGACGTGTTCGACTGCTCGCCGCTGAGCACCCGCGACGCCGTCACCGTCCCGATCGGACGCAGGCTCTCCGCCGAGGCGTCGATGCGAGCGGCGAGGGCGCGGACCCACTCGAGGTCGGCGGTGGCGTCGACGATGCCGTCGTCCGACCCGACGACCGGCGCCTGGTACAGGACGGCACCGGTCTCCGCGTCGTCGAGGACCAACCGGGTGCCCCCGGGCTGCGCGACGGTCCGGAGCCGTGGCCGGCCGCCCTTCCCGGTGTACCAGCGCTGCCCGCCGATCCACTCCTCGAGCGTGCGGTCGGTGACATCGTTCGGTGCCTCGTCGCTCATGCTCCGAACCGTACGCGTCCGGTGCTGCGTGCTCCTCCACATGCCGGGGTACGCCTCCGTGGTCCACGGGTCCAGCGGCCTGATTATGTCTTGGAGGTGATAAAGGCCGATAATTGAGTAGAGTCTCTGCATGGACCCGCTCCTCAACCCGTTCCGACCGGGTGCCGGCATCCGCCCGCCCGAGTTGGTCGGGCGGCAAGCCGAGATCGACCTCGTGGACCTGATGGTCGCGCACAGCCGTCGACAACGGAACGACGGGGGTCTGATCCTGTACGGCCTGCGAGGTGTGGGCAAGACGGTGCTGCTGTCACGGCTGCAGCAGATCGTCGAGAACGCCGGCTGGGTCACGGTGCAGATGGAAGCACGGCCGGGTAAGCCCGGGAAGCTCATCGCCCGTCAATCACTCGCTCGCGGTGTCGCGATGGCCGGCCGCAAGATGAACCGCTTCCGTCACGCCGCCGAAGAGGTGCGCGAAGCACTTCGGAGCGTCACGTCCTTCTCCGCAACCGTCGGCGGCACCGGTGTGTCGCTCGGCGTGGACCCCTCGCCGCACCGAGCGAACTCCGGGCTGATCGAAGTGGACCTCGAGGAGCTCGTCGCGGATCTCGCAGTGCCGCTGCAGAAGAACCAGAGCGCGTTCGCGATCTTCGTCGACGAGATGCAAGATCTCGACCAGGACCTCCTCACCGCGTTGCTCGCAGTGCAGCACCGCGCGGGCCAGCAGGATTGGCCGTTCTACATCATCGGGGCGGGCCTCTCCACACTCCGCCGGACCCTCGCGGAGGCACGCTCCTACTCCGAGCGCTTCACCATCCGGGAGGTGGGTCCGCTGGCAACCGACGCAGCTGCAGCTGCCCTGGCGAAGCCTGCCGAGGAGTTCGGCGCCCGCTTCACCGACGAGGCCCTCGCCGAGATCCTCGGAGCAGCGAACGGGTATCCCTTCTTCCTGCAGACCTACGGGAAGGCCGTCTGGGACCTCTCTGCCGATCGTCTGATCGACGCGACCACGGCCATCGCCGGGATCGAGGAGGGGAACGCGGACCTCGATCAGGGCTTCTTCCCCGCACGCTGGGATCGGACCACCCCGCTCGAGCGCGAGTACCTGCGCGCGATCGTCACCGTCAGCGGGAGCACTGCGAGCACATCCGCCATCGCAGACGCGCTCGGCAAGCCCGCCACCTCGCTCAGCCCGGTGCGCCAGTCACTGATCGAGAAGGGCATCATCTTCGCAGAGCGCCGGGGGTACGTCAGCTTCACCGTACCGAACATGGACGCGTTCATCCGCCGCCAGAACGACCTCGACGATCTCGACGACGACTGAGTCGGTGCCGCGTCGATCAGGTGGCTACGTCCGCCCGAAGCGGGCGGGGAAGGCGATCCTGCGCCTCCGAGGGCCCCGGCCCCGGCCCGGTCTGGGAGGATGACGGGGTGCCGCACTACCTCGAGGACCTTGCCGCCGGACAGACGTTCACCACCCCGGGTCGCACCATCACCGAGGCCGACGTCGTGTCGTTCGCCTCGTGGACGAACGACAACAACCAGGTGCACACCGACGTCGAGTTCGCCGCACGCACCCGGTACGGCCAGCGGATCGTGCACGGCCTGCTCGGGACGTCGCTGTGCCTCGGACTCATCGCACGGACGGGCGTGTTCGAGGGGTCGGCGGTCGCCCTGCTCGGCATCGACCAGTGGCGGTTCACGGCGCCCGTGTTCATCGGCGACACGGTGACGTGCGAGGTCGAGATCCTCGCGACGCGGGTGACGAGCTCCGGCAGGACCGGGATCGTCGAGCGGGCCGTCGCCCTGCGGAACCAGCACGGCGAGGTCGTGCAGCAGGGTCGGATGGACGTCATGGTCCTGACGCGCGACGCCGCGATCGGCTGAGCCTCCTGGCGCCAGCGGGCCGCGCGCCGACGGGCCGCGCGCCGACGGGCCGCGCGCCGACGGGCCGCGCGCCGACGGGCCGCGCGCCGACGGGCCGTGCGCCGACGGGCCGCGCCCGGGCTGGCTCGCGCTCCCCCGGGGTGCAGGAGGCGCGGCGGCAAAACCTGTCGACACCTTTACAACGATGTACACGCAGGCCAGCATGGACGCATGAGCACGCTCGACGGCACCGTCGCCGCACCTGACACCGCATCCCGGCCGCCCCTCCCGCTCGCCTCGCGGCAGGACGGCTCGTACCCCCGCCCGCAGATGCTCCGCCCGCGGTGGGCCGACCTCGACGGCACGTGGTCGTTCCGGAACGAGGGCGACGAGCAGGAGTGGCGGACCGGCTTCCCCGACGCACGCGACATCACCGTGCCGTTCCCGCCCGAGTCCGTCGCGTCCGGCATCGACGAGCCCGGCTTCCACCCGGTGGTGTGGTACTCACGGACGATCACGCGCGCCGAACTCGACGTGGCCGGCCTCGACGCCGGCTCCCCGCGACTCGTCCTGCACTTCGGCGCCGTCGACCACCGGGCCCGGGTGTGGATCGACGGGCAGTTCATCGGCGAGCACGAGGGCGGCCACACCCCGTTCTCCTTCGACGTCACGGCGGCGCTGGCGACCGACCCCGACGCCGTGCACACCCTGGTCGTCCGGGCCGAGGACGACCCGCACGACCTCACCCAGCCCCGCGGCAAGCAGGACTGGCACGAGGAACCGCACGCCATCTGGTACCGACGGACCACGGGCATCTGGCAGACCGTCTGGCTCGAGGCCGTGCCCTCCGCCTCCATCGGGACCATCCGCTGGACGAACGTCGACCACGCGACCGTCCGCTTGACGGTCCGGATCGCCGGCGGGCGCAGCGGCGGCGAGCGCCTCCGCGTCGAGGCCCGCTGGGACGAACACGACGAACACCTCGCGACGGTCGAGACCACCCTCGGGGACACGGCGGACGAGTTCGACGTCGTGGTGCCGATCGCGCGACAGACGAACGGGCAGGCGGAGGACGAACTGCACTGGACGCCGGAGACGCCCCGGCTCGTCGACGCCACCGTCACGCTGCTCCCCCGCGGCGGCGACCGGCCGATCGACGCCGTGGCCTCGTACTTCGGCATCCGCACGGTGGGCGTCGGCGGCGGGGCGTTCCTGCTCAACGGGCGCAACTACGACGTGCGCAGCGTCCTCAACCAGGGCTACTGGCCCGACTCGCACCTCGCCGCGCCGTCCCGAGCGGCCCTCCGCCGCGAGGTCGAGCTCATCAAGGAACTCGGCTTCAACGCCGCCCGGAACCACCAGAAGATCGAGGACCCCCGGTTCCTGTACTGGGCGGACCGCCTCGGGCTCCTCGTCTGGGGCGAGGCCCCCGGCGCCTACGCTTTCTCACCCCGGGCCGTGCAGCGGCTCGTGCGAGAGTGGATGGACGCCGTCGAACGCGACGCCTCGCACCCCTCGATCGTGACGTGGGTGCCGGCGAACGAGAGCTGGGGCGTGCAGCACATCGCCACGGACCCGGCGCAGCAGGCCTACGCCCGGGCGCTCGCCGACGTGACCCGCGCGATCGACCCGACCCGTCCGGTGATCTCGAACGACGGGTGGGAGCACCCGGCGTCGGACATCATCACGATCCACGACTACGAGGGCACCGGGTCCCGACTCGCCGCGACCTACGCCGACGACGCCGCACGCGCGGCACTGTTCCGCGGCATGGGGCCCGCCGACCGGCGGGTGCTGGTCGGCGGCGCGGAGGACCACGGGCAGCCCGTGATGCTCACCGAGTTCGGCGGGGTCGACTACCAGCCGGGCGTGCAGCGCGAGGACGGCTGGGGCTACACGTCGGCGTCGGACGGCGAGGACTACGTCGCCCGCATCACCGCGCTGTACGACGCAATCCGGGCGAGCTCGTTCCTCGTCGGGTCCTGCTACACGCAGCTGACCGACACGATGCAGGAGACCAACGGGCTGCTCAACGCCGACCGCTCCCCGAAGGTCCCCGTCGAGCAGATCCGCGCGGCGGTCACCGGCCGCTGACGCGCCGCCCCCTCGCGAAACGCAACGTGGGCGGTTCCTCGCAGCGGAATGTCGCTGCGAGGAACCGCCCACGTTGCGTTCCGCGGAACGGGAGAGCGGGTGCGTCAGGAGGCCAGGAAGCGCAGGACGGCCTCGTTCCACTCGTCGCGGTGCGAGGCGAGGACCCCGTGCGGCCCACCCTCGATGACGTGCGTCTGCGCGTTCGGGATCGCCGCAGCGGTCCGCTTCCCGGACACCTCGAACGGCACGATCCCGTCCGAGTCGCCGTGGATGACCAGGGTCGGGACGTCCACCTTCGTCAGGTCGTCGCGGAAGTCCGTCGTCGCGAAGGCGGCGGTGCAGTCGAGCGTGCCCTTCGGCGACGCGAGCTCCGCGATCGCCAGGTCGTAGGCGCGCTGGTCGTCGCTGACGAGCGGCTTGTGCGTGAGCGAGACCTTGCCGCCCGGCGTGTAGAACATGTCGACGAACTCGTGCAGGAACGCGGGGCGGTCCCCGGTGATCCCGTTCGAGAACCAGTCGGCGAGGTCCTGGTCGACGCCGCCGTCCGGGTTGTCGTCCGACTTCCAGAGGTACGGCGGGACCGCGCTCGCGAACACGAGCTTCGCGATCTTGCCCGTGCCGTACGTCGAGACGTAGCGGGCGAGCTCGCCGCCACCCATCGAGAAGCCGATCAGGGTGACGTCGGTCAGCCCCAGCTGGTCGATGAGGGTGTCGAGGTCCGCCGCGAACGTGTCGTAGTCGTACCCGTTCCAGGGCTGCGACGACTGACCGAAGCCGCGACGGTCGTAGGCGATGACGCGGTGCCCGGCCTCGACGAGCGCCGGGATCTGGCCCTCCCAGGAACGGCCGGACAGCGGCCACCCGTGGATGAGGACGACCGGGGACCCGGTCCCGAAGTCGTCGTAGTGCAGGTCGATGTCGTGCCCGTTCTCGGCGCCGACGGTGATGAACGGCATGTGGTTCCTCCAGTGCGTTCGGTGTCCAGGGACGACACAGATCGAACCCGCGTGCCCTCGACGACAGCTGGCGGTGTGCGCCGACCGGACAGGACGGATCTGGGAGGATCGACCGGGTGACGAGCGAGGCGGAGACGAGCCGGGCCTCCAGGACGGCGGTCCGGGCCCTGCTCGAGGGGCGCCGCAGCGCGTGGACCGTGCCCCTGCTCATCTGGGCCGCGTCGCGGCTGGTGAGCACCGCACTGCTCGCGACCGTGTTCCTCGTCGCCACCGTGAGCGGATGGGACTTCGCCTCGTACCGGCGCGACCCGTCGTTCTTCACGTTCTCCGGGTCGTGGGACGCGTCCTTCTACCGGACCATCGCGGAGCACGGGTACCCCGCGACGCTGCCGACCGACGCGGACGGCCACGTGCTACCGAACCCGTGGGCGTTCCTGCCGGTGTTCCCCGGCCTCGTCCGCGCCGTCATGGTCGTGACCGGCGGGTCGTTCTGGGTCGTCGGCACGCTGGTCGCGACGCTCGCCGGGGCGGGCGTGTGCGTCGTCCTGTACCGGCTGGTGCTCGCGGTCGGGTGCTCGCACCGGGCACGGTGGGCGACGGCCCTGTTCGCGTTCGCGCCGACGGGGTTCCTGCTCCAGGTCGCCTACGCCGAGACCACGTTCCTGCTGCTCGTGTTCGGCGGCCTGCTCGCACTCGTCCGCCGGCGCTACTGGCTCGTCGGTCTGCTCGGCGTCGTCGCCGCGTTCACGAAGCCCGGTGTGCTGGCGCTCGCCGTGGCGCTGGCCGTGCACCTGGTCGTGCGGTGGAAGCGGGAACGCCGTGCGCTCCCGGTGCGGGACACCGTCGCGATCGTCGTGGCTGGGCTGGCCGTCGCCGCCGCCGGGCTCGCTTGGCCGGTCGTCGCGTCCGCGGTGACCGGTCGGCCGGACGCCTACCTCGACACCGAGCTGTCCTGGTGGGTGGGGTTCGTCGGGCGGCAGCACTTCGTGCCGCTGACGCCGTGGTTCACGATGGCGGGGACGTGGCTCGGACCGCTCGGGATCGTGCTGGTCGTCGCCGTGCTCGCCGGGGCGGTGTGGTTCTCGACGCGGCGCAGCGTCCGGGCGCTCGGGGTGGACGTGCTGGCGTTCACCGCGTCGTACGTGCTGTACCTGGTGGCGGTGTTCCTGCCGCAGCAGAGCCTGCCGCGCCTGCTCATGCCGACGGCGCCGCTGCTCGGGTCGGACGTGTTCGTCCGGACGAGACGACGGGCGGCGACGTGGCTCGTGGTCGGCGTCTGCCTGCAGCCCGTCGCGGTCGTGCTGCTCTGGTACCTCGGGTACCCCTGACACCGCGCCGCGCGCGACCGCACCCCGCGCCCGTCACGCGGTCCCGCGGTCGGCACCCCGCGCTCGTCACGCGGTAACGCGGCCGGTCACGCGGTCACGCGGTCACGCGGTCACGCGGTCACGCGGTCACGCGTCGAACGTGTGGAACCAGGCGGTGCCGCCCGGGTGCTGCACCGTGATCATCTCGTCGAGGTCGCGGTACGGGCCGTCCTGGTTGTGGCTCGCCGACTTGATGCGGATCGTTCCGTCGGGCTCGGTGAAGACCTCGGACACGATCGTGGTGTGGTCGGGCGACTGGTTGTCGTTCCAGTCGTAGAAGACGATGTCGCCGACCTTCACCTTGTCCCGCTCCTCGAGGGAGCGGCGGGTCAGCCCGAAGGTCGCCGCGTTCGCGGTCAACCACGGGTCCATGGTCGGGCAGTAGGTCCACGTCGCGGAGTGCTCGGCCCCGGCGGCCCGGTTGTACCAGTCGGAGCGCTGCTGCCACCCGCGGGCGATGAGGGTCTGGCTGACGTAGTTGGCGCAGTCGCCGCCGATCGGGTTCATCGTGCCGTACTCGGCGGTGTTGTAGTCCGACCAGTGGCGCATGGCGTACTCGAGCTGGCGGTCGACCGCGGTCAGTGCCGTGTAGGCGAGGCTGGTGGTGGCCACGGCGGCGCCGACAGCGGGCGTCGGTGCCGCGGTCGGTGCGGGGGTGGCGCCCGCGGTGTCGTCCTGCGTCGTGCCGGCCTGCCCGTCGTTGGCCGCGCTGCCGTTGCCGTCGGAGGTCCGGTTCACCGAGGGGCTCGGTGCGATCTCGTCGGTGAAGAGCGCCACGTCCGCCTTCCCCGCCGTGTACATCGCCTGGTGCGGCGCGGTGAAGGTGACCTCCCGAGCCGTCGCCCGGACGTCGCGCGCGGCGACCCCGCCGACCGTGACACCGCGGACCGCCGCGAGGCCCGTGCCGGTGACCGTCACCGTGACCCCGCCGGCGAGGGGGACCTGAGCCGGCGACACGGTCGAGGCAGTGGCCCCTCCGGTGCCCGACGTCCCGGTGGCGCCGGTGTGCCCAGCGCGTGCCGTGGCCGACCCGGACGGGCGGGTCGCGGCGCCGTCCGCGGAGCAGGCGGCAGCGACGACGCCGATCCCGGCGATGCCGGCGAGGGACAGGAGCGAGCGGCGCGTGATCGGAGCAGTCATGACCGTCCCAGGGTAGGCGCTCCACCCGACACCGCGGCGGTGACCGCGCCGGGGCGCTGCCTGGCCCGGAGGCCGGACGTGCCCGGAACGACGAACGGCCCGGGTCCTGGTGGACCCGGGCCGTTCCGCTCGTCGTGCTGCCTGGAGCAGCGGGACGAGCACCCGTGGAGCTAAGGGGATTCGAACCCCTGACCTTCTCATTGCGAACGAGACGCGCTACCAACTGCGCCATAGCCCCAAGTGCTGGATCACAGTAGCACCACCGCGCCCGCGATCCGAAATCGACGCCGCCCCGTCGGGCGTGCCGCCGCGGACGCGGGAACGGTCAGACCGCGCGCCGCCGCCGGAGGATCGCGTCGAGGTCGGTCTGCCCGTACGCGTCGTCGTCGATGACGCCCATGCCGGCCCAGCGACTCGGCGTCGAGGCCTGCGCGGCGGGCACCTCGGAAGCGGTGCCCGGAGCCGGTGCCGCTGCCGCTGCCGGCG
>Ga0265780_10011314_pt1 | contig 10566 bp, 11 predicted proteins | sample P1T30metagenome_FD_192432 | JGI IMG/M metagenome (GOLD analysis project Ga0265780, IMG submission 192432) | Plant litter microbial communities from East Loma Ridge, Irvine, California - P1 T30 | ecosystem: Environmental > Terrestrial > Plant litter > Unclassified | place: USA: California... | reverse complement strand
CTTTAGATATCCAGCTTTCTTCCGGAAATTTCTCTTTCCACAGCGCAATATCTTCAAAGTTATCCATCAGTTTTACCACATCCTCATCGGTAATATCTACAGATTTTTCGGTACGGATTAACTCCAAGAAGTCTCCGTTATACATAATGCGGTAGTGTTTCATAACGCCATCGGCATCGGGAATATCGTAAAACAATGGCTGGCTAAAGTCAAAATGATAGCCGTAATAGCTGTTTAAGATCAGGCAACAGCAAAAAACGTAAAACTGATCCTCTTCAAAATTACGGATTGTCTTATTAAAGTCCTGCCCGGCATCGTTAAGTATCTTTCTAAAGCGTGCTGTGTGGTTAAACGTAGTATTAAAAAATGGTATAGTTGCTGCCTTAATTTCGTTATTAGTAAGCGCGGTAGGGAAAAGATCCGCTAAAAGGTTTTTAATTAGTTTTTCGTGCTTGTCCAGTAAGGAAAGATCGGTAATACCGTCACGAAGCTCAGGATAGGGGGCCGTGTGGGCAAGCAGCGCCTTGGCGTAATTAGATCGGTAATCTACGTCAGATTCTGCAATTTCCTCCAGGTTTTCCAGCACCTTATGAAAAGATATCTTTGCAATAAGGGGGCTGCTGTAGTGTTCATCTTCAATTTTCATCACATTGCGAATAAGGCTACAAAGATAATTATTTTTTAAATTAGAAATCTTAATCTATAACAAGATATAGTGAGAATGTGTATTTTGTAACAAGGCATTTGCAGTAGCGGGTAAATTATGTTTATTTTGCGGTATGAACCAGCCCCTGCAGCTTTTATTGCCTGATAACATTACCATTACCGTGAAGCGGGAAGATTTGCTGCACCCGCATATATCGGGCAATAAGTTCAGGAAATTAAAGTACAACATCCTTCAGGCTAAGGGCAAAGGCAAGGCAGCTTTACTAACGTTTGGGGGTGCATTCAGCAACCATATTGCTGCAACTGCGGCAGCTGGTAAAGAGTACGATTTTAAAACCATTGGTATTATACGCGGCGAGGAACTGGCAGCCAGGATTGCAGATAACCCTACGCTTACCTTTGCACAGCAATGCGGTATGCAGCTGCATTTTGTAACCCGCGATGCTTACCGCAATAAAACTGAAGCCAGCTTTATTCATAACCTTAGAACTTGGTTTGGCGATTTTTACCTGTTACCCGAAGGCGGTACTAATGCTTTGGCTGTTAAGGGCTGCGAAGAGATTTTAGATGATAATGATGCGGACTTTACCCACATTTGCTGTGCGGTGGGTACGGGGGGGACCATTGCGGGTATTATAAATTCGGCATTGCCACACCAAAAAGTTATGGGTTTTCCTGCCCTTAAAGGTGCGGGTTTATTAAATGATATTTGTAAATTTGCCCCAACCGGCAACTGGCAACTGGTAGAAGACTACCATTTTGGTGGCTATGGCAAAGTAAACGATGCGTTAATAACGTTTATGAACGATTTCTTTGTTAAAACCGACATCCTGTTAGATCCTGTTTATACGGCAAAGCTGTTTTTTGGCGTTATAGATATGGTTAACCAAGGCTATTTTGCTGCAAATTCAAAAATACTGCTTATTCATACCGGAGGGCTGCAGGGCATTGCAGGCATGAACAAAGAGCTGCTAAGAAAAAAACTACCCCTAATAAAAATGTGATTGATATGTTTAAAAAAATTTTAGCTTTTGTATTACTTAGTGTTATAATAACAAGCTGTAACTCTAAAAAACCGTACATACAAACTACTAAAAACAGCACGGCAAAAACTACCCGTAAAAAGAAACCTACACCGGTAAAAACAAAAACATCTACAGCCGTTACCACAAAAAAAACCAATGATGGCCGCCAGGTTGAGGTTTTAGAGAGTACTTCTAAAACAGTTGTGTATTCAGAACTTGTTCAGCAATATGTGCTTGATTATAAAGGTGTAGCGCAGCAAAACATGAAAAATCACGGCATACCCGCCAGTATAACGCTGGCGCAGGGTATATTAGAGAGTGGGGCTGGGCAGGGCACGCTTTGTGTTAGCGCTAACAACCACTTTGGCATTAAATGCCATACTGACTGGACCGGAGACAAAGTATACCATGATGATGACTCAGAGCAGGAATGTTTCAGGAAATATTCAAAAGCTTCAGAATCGTTTAACGACCACTCATTATTCCTTACCACAAGGGGGCGTTATGCCTCGCTTTTTACCCTTGGTAAAGACGATTACAAGGCATGGGCTAAAGGGCTTCGCGCAGCGGGCTATGCAACCGACCCTAAATACCCGGATAAACTGGTAGGGCTTATAGAGCGTTATGACCTTGCTCAATATGATGCTGAGGTTTTAGGCAAAGATTTTACGCCGGTTGTTAAACCTGTAACCACTACGTCAACACCACAGGCGGTAGTTGTGGCCCCTGCAACCCCTAAACCGGTTGCTAACACAACACAAACAAACGTTACACCGGCTCCGGTTGCTGCAACACCATCGGTAGCGCAGGCAACAACTGCAACAGACAATACTGTTGCTTCAGCCGATGGCTCACACACCGTTGTTAAAGGCGATACGCTATACTCAATTTCTAAAAAACACAATACCACCGTAGATGCGCTTATACAATTAAATGGTCTTGCAGGCAACGCAATTTCTATAGGGCAGGTACTTAAAGTAAAATAATCATGCTATACCAAAGAAGCAGCCAGCTGTTTGCCGAAGCAGAACAGGTAATACCCGGCGGCGTAAACTCTCCTGTACGTGCATTTAAGTCGGTTGGAGGTACACCAATTTTTATAAAAGAAGCAAAAGGCCCGTACATTTTTGATGAAGACGGTAACCGCTATGTAGACTATATTAACTCATGGGGCCCTATGATACTGGGCCATGCTTATGAGCCTGTTGTAAATGCGGTTATAGAGCGCGCCAAAAAAGGTACTTCGTTCGGTACGCCTACCGCATTAGAGACCGAGATCGCAAAACTTGCGGTATCTATGGTTCCTAATATAGACAAGATACGTTTTGTAAACAGCGGTACAGAAGCTTGCATGAGCGCCATTAGGCTTGCCCGTGGCTTTACAGGCCGTGAAAAGATAATAAAGTTTGCAGGCTGCTACCACGGCCACTCCGATTCGTTCCTTATACAGGCGGGTAGTGGTGCGGTTACTTTTGGTACACCTAACAGTCCGGGTGTAACGCAAGGCACTGCAAAAGACACCCTGTTGGCTACATATAATGATATTGATAGTATAAAAGAATTATTTGCTGCTAACCTTAATGATATCGCAGCTATAATCATAGAGCCTGTAGCGGGTAATATGGGCTGCATACCCCCGGCTGAAGGCTTTTTACAGGCTTTACGCGAAATATGCGATGTTAACGGCGCCTTGCTTATTTTTGATGAGGTAATGACGGGGTTCCGCCTGGCTAAGGGCGGCGCTCAGGAACTGTATGGCATACAGGCCGATATTGTTGCTTTTGGTAAAGTTATTGGCGGAGGGCTGCCTGTAGGTGCTTTTGCTGCCCGTAATGAGATCATGAATTACCTTGCACCGGTAGGCCCAGTATACCAGGCAGGTACGTTGTCGGGTAATCCATTGGCAATGGCAGCAGGGTTAGAAATGCTTAAAGCACTAAATAACGATGCAGCCATCTTTACAAGGCTGGAAGAAAAAACGGCGTACCTGGAAAATGGCATCCGTAAAATATTAAACGAAGCAGCAATTGCTTATACCACAAACAGGGTAGGCTCTATGATATCGGTACACTTTGATGCCAATCCGGTAACCGACTTTAAGTCAGCTGCTAACGGCGATAACCCAACGTTTAAAAAGTTCTTCCACGGATTGCTTAACGAGGGGATTTACATAGCACCATCAGCCTACGAAACCTGGTTTATAACCGATGCACTTACGTATGATGATCTCGACTTTACATTAAGCGCCATACAAAAAGTGGCTGCAACATTATAAAAACTAAAAAAGCTCCCGTAAGGGAGCTTTTTCGTATTATATAGGTATAAAGATCTTAGTGCGTAAGTTGCTTAAGCAATTTAGGGTTTGCATCAAGTTTAGCTACCTGGTCAGCGCTTAGTGTAGCCCTGATTTTAGCATCTATAGTTTGAGAAAGCACATCTTTACGCTCTTGGCTTAGGCCATCGCTGTGAGCGCGGTACTTGTACTCAAATAAACCCTGCATACTTTGTTTGTCAGCATCAGAAAGTTTAACCACAGCATTCAAAGAATTTACATCAGCTTTTGCATCTGCCTGGATTTTCTGTTGTTTAACATCAACATTAGAAGTTGTAGCAGCAGTAGCTTTTACAGCCGCTTTTTTTTGTTGGGCATTAGCGGTAAAGCCAAATCCAACCATCATAACGAAAAGAGCAATTATTTTTTTCATGATAAACGATATTTGTTTAGTGTTTATAACTCCAAATCTAATTAATTTACAAAACATCACAAAACTTTAACATCAAAAATTTATCTTTTGTCGTGTCTTTTGATATTTTTTGCATGTTTTCCCATTCTTTCGTGCCTTTTCTCTTTTTGGGCTTCAAACTTTTTAAACTGCTCTTCGGTTAATATTTTTTTCATTTCCCTTTTCATAGCAATTTGCGCATCAAGCCTTTTGGTTTGCATGGCAAAGCGTTCGTCGGCAGTAGGTTTTTTACCGGCCTCCCTGTCTGCTTTGTGCTGATTCATAAATTGTTGCCTTTCTTTTGCCTGAGTAAGCATAAGTTTTTGTACATCTTTTTGTTGCTTATCAGTAAGGTCTAAGGTAAGCGCCATGTGCTTTGCTTTAAGCTCGCTCTTTTGCTCAGGGGTTAATTGTTCGCGCTGCTCCCTTTCCATGCGCTTACCGTCGTGGTGCCTTGCGCCACCCGGCTGCGCGCTCATTGTTACACCCATCATCATTGCCATTGCTAAAATTAACGTTTTCATAATTTAATTTTTAATTGTTATAGCTGTAAGACATTTTATAACGCCTATGGTTTAATTAAGTGCCGTAAAATTTTTTAAACTTTGATGGCTGACTTACATTTGCAATGTGAAGAACCTTGTTTTTATAGTAGTATTTATGTTGCTGGCGCGGCCGGTACTCCCTGTATTGGAGTATGCGCTTAATTACAACTATATAGCAAAAGTACTGTGCGAAAACAAGGCAAAGCCACAAATGCACTGTAACGGTAAGTGCCACTTAATGAAAGAGCTTGCCAAAGCCGCCGAGAAAGAAAAATCTGATTCCGATAAAAAATCTGCCGCACAACAAGCTGAGGTGCTGTTTTTTACTTCTGATTCTGAATATACATTTAAAACGCTGCCGGTTGTTTTTCAAAATAACAATAAGGCAGGTGTTTATAAAAACTTCTATACTTCACAAAATTTAGCTGCTGTTTTCAGGCCACCGGTTAATGCATAAAACGCATACGTTTTATAACATTAACTAATACCTATTATATGCAAACAGTACAAGTACCCGTTTGCAACCTTGGTATATTTGGTGATCATTCTAAAAAGTTCTGGATGGGCAGCCTGCGCAACATTACGCAGCAGTGCCCTATTCTGGCGCAGCCACATAAACACGATTTTTACGCCTTTTTGATACCGGATAATGCCGGTGGAGAAGTACGTATAGACGGGCAGGCGGTAGCCGTTGGCGACACAATGATCATCATAATAAAACCGGGTTGCATCAACACTTTTGCGCTTACAGAAAATACTACCGGAACGCTGATATGCTTTGCCGAGGAGTTTTTCTCGCTGCGCTACAACAATAATATACTCAGTCAGTTTTCCTTCCTAAACAGGGAGGCCCAACCTGATATTGCGCTTACGCACAACCAACACATACATTTGCAAAAGCTGCTGGAGTTCCTGTCGGGCGAATTTAAAGAGGAGCGCAGGGAAAGCGAGAAGGTAATGCGCTCGTACCTTAATATCTTTTTGTTTGAGATGGAGCGGCTGTACAATCCGTTACAGGAAACTAAAAGCCCCACACTGCGGCAGGAAAAGATGCACCTTTTCCAGAAGCTTATCGACCGTAATTTCAAGGAAAAGAAACTCCCATCAGATTATGCCGGGATGCTCAATGTCAGTCCCAATTACCTTAATAAGATATGCAAGGAAGAAACAGGTCAAACCGCGGGAGATATCATCCGCCGGCACATTATCACAGAGGCCCGCAGGCTGTTGCATTACACCAACTATTCGATTAACGAGGTGGCCGACAAGCTGGGTTTTGGTCATGCTTCTTATTTTGTGACATTCTTTAAAAAGCAAACACACCAAACCCCGGAAATGTTCCGCCGTAGCCAGAATGCTTAAAAATTGTTGCCATTGTGGAACCTGTTTAGATAATCAATCTATTTGTTTTGCTTTTCGTAAAAGGCATTGCAAAAGGTTGGCTGCAACAATAAGTATGGTCTTTCGACTTACTACTTTTGCCCTGTGAAAAACCTTATAATCATAATTGCCTTTTTAATGTTGCTAAAGCCGGTACTGCCGGTTGTTAGCTACATGGCTAATTATGAGTATATAGTAAAAGAGCTTTGCGAAAACAAAGCAAAGCCGCAAATGCATTGCAGCGGTAAATGCCATTTAATGAAAGAGCTTGCAAAAGCCGCCGAGCAGGAAAAGCCATTATCTGAAAAAAAATCAGTACACACAGAGGCAGAGGTTTTGTTTTGCCAGGCTGTTACACACTATACCTTTGCCTGTTATAACACAACAGCTACAAAACAAAACCTGCCCGTGTACAGCAATTTATATTCTAATTTAAATTGCAACTCAGTTTTTCATCCCCCGCTCGTTATTTCTTAAATTAATTCAATTTCTATTTGGTGGAACTATCCATCAATACACTCAGCGCGCTTTATAGTAAAGCTATGTGCAAATACTTTAATTAATAATTCTCAAACATAATGAAACTTAAACTACAACATATTGTGGCTGTTATGGCCATGGCCATTTCTATAGTATCGTGTACTAATGATGATGACACTGCTATTGTTTCCGGCACGGGGGATGCCGAACTATTTTTTGATAACTCGGTTAACGGCGACGACCTTATATTGGGTACATCCTACACCAATTCTAATGGCGAATCGCTCAAAATAAACCGCTTTAACTATATTGTAAGCAACTTTGTACTTATTGCCGAAGACGGTACAGAAGTGGTGTACCTTAAAGAGAACAGCTACTTTGTTATTAATGAGGGCAGCGGACTATCTACCGTGCATTTAGAAGGCCTTCCTGCCGGTAATTATACTAAGGTAAGGTTTGGGCTGGGTGTAGATAACCAACGCTACCTGCAGGGCGAAACGGTCCAGCAAAGTTTTTGGGACCTTGCCGATGCCAACGACCTTACGTGGACGTGGAGTACGGGTTACAAGTTCATAAATTATGAAGGCACATTCTCATCATCTCAAACTGATGGCGAAAAAACATTCCAGGTGCACCAGGGCAGCAACACCGCTATCGATAATTACCGCGAAATTACCCTTACACTACCCAATACCGCCCGTGTACGTGCTGGAGAAACGCCAAGCATTCACCTTATTGCCGATGCTAATGTTATACTTGATGGTACTACCAAAATTAATCTGTCTGATGCTATGAACCCGGACAATACCGGCGCAAGTATAATGGGTGGGCAAAGCCTTATAGATATTGCCGGCAACACCTTGTCCATGTTTACTGTAGACCATGTACACAACGGGGCAGGCGATCATCATGAAGAGTAAGTTAAGTAAAGGCATTGCGTTTGCATTAACCACAATGCTATTTATTTCCTGCGGTAAGGACGATGACTACCAAGCGGTTGCCGAAACCAATAAACGCCTTGATTTTACGGTGCCGGCTAACTTCCCTGCACCGGTGCAGGATATAGAATACAATTACCCAACCGAGAAAGGTTTTGAGCTGGGCAGGAAACTATTTTATGATGGCCGCCTTTCGGCAGACGGTACCATATCCTGTTCTTTCTGTCACGAGCAGGGCTTTGCCTTTACACACCACGGGCATGACTTTAGCCATGGTATTAACGATCAGGCAGGTACCCGGAATGCACCGGCTATTCAAAACATGGCATTTCAGGGGGAGTATTTTTACGATGGTGCATCTAACAGTTTAGAGATGCTCTCTATAGTGCCCATACACAACCCGATGGAGATGGGCGAATCGCTGGAAGGCATCGCCGCTAAGTTGCAGCAGGATAAGGAATATGTGCGGCTGTTTGCGCTTGCTTTTGATGGTGGTAGCGTAACATCGGGCAATATATTAAAGGCTTTAGGGCAATTTATGACCATGATGGTTAGCGCCAATTCACGTTACGATAAATTTGTGCGTAATGAGCCGGGAGGAAACCTCACAGCGCAGGAACTGCAGGGCATGCAGTTGTTTCAGTCCAACTGCGCCGCCTGCCATAAAACTGACCTGTTTACCGATAGCGCTTTCCGTAATAACGGCCTGCCGCCCAACCCAAACCTGAACGATTTGGGGCGTGAAGTAGTTACCGGCTTCGCAACCGACAGATACAAGTTTAAAGTACCCAGCCTGCGCAACGTTGCACTTACGGCACCCTACATGCACGATGGGCGATTCGGGTCGCTGCAATCAGTGCTTAACTTTTATGCTAATGGGGTGGTGCAGTCTGAAACGCTCGACCCGCTGCTAAACCACAACGGTACATTAGGCATACCGCTTTCGCAGGAAGAAAAGGAGGCGCTTATTGCCTTCCTTAACACCCTAACCGATACCGAATATATCAACAATCCGCTATTTTATTTCCAGACATAAATGAAACATTATATAGTACTTCTGCTGCTATTTGCCATCCCATTTATGGGGGCTGCTGCCGACAAAGATACCCTTGCACCACCACCCAATTTCGCCAAATACCTGTATGAATTTGACGATTGCGATGCCTGTGGCTGCTCTGCCAGTGGTGGTGGCATGGGCTTTAGCTCTATGATAGATAAAAATTTTGTGGGCATCCGGTACTTTTACCAAAGCTATACCAGCCGCGATGGTGTTTTTAGGAATTCTCCCTGGATAGATGAAAATTTCAACACCATGCAGGTTTGGGCAAGGGTACCAGTATCTAAGAGGATACAGGTATCGGCGCAGGTACCGTACCATTTTCATAACCGTGATCTGTCCACAGGGCATCAGGAAATCAACGGCTTGGGCGATATTACCATCCTGGGATTATACACCGCCTATCAAACGCAAACCGATAGTACTGCATTTACCAATACCCTGCAATTAGGCGGTGGGGTAAAAGCGCCTACGGGTAAATACGACGGTGCAAATAACGGCAGCGTTAACCCAAGCTTTCAGGTGGGTACCGGCAGTTGGGATTACATCCTGGCAACCGAATATGTTATACAACGCGGCAACCTGGGTTTAAATGCTATGGCTAATTACGTTTTTAAGACAGAGAATGACCAGTATTATCGGTTTGGCAACCAATTTAACTATGCGGGTACTTTTTTTTATATGATACAAGTAGACAAGCTCACCCTTGTGCCACAGCTTGGGCTTGCAGGTGAGATTTACGCAACCAACAGGCAGTTTGATGAAAACCTGCCCGATACTAAAGGCGACATTCTTTTTGGTAAGCTGGGAGTTGAGGCAGGGGTCGGCGACTTTTCTATTGGCTTAAACGGAATGCTGCCCATTAGCCAAAACCTTACGGGTGGAAGGGTAGAAGCCAATTACCGATGGTCGGTCAATCTTAATTATAGCCTTTAGCAGAATTTTAAGCTAGCTATCTAATAGTATAGTCCTATAAGGTTTTTGTATTCCCCCTATAGTAATAGGTTATCTTTGCACTACCATTTTATTATCCTAATACTTACTATCGCTATGGCTATAAGGGTTATTACGAAGGTTTCGGTAAGTAAAGACAAAACTGTAGTTACTAAAGAAACCATTACTGCCACAAAAGCAGGAGCCAAAGAAAAAATAACATACTCCGACCGTTTAATAGATACACGAAAACAAGCCATCCAGAATATTGAAAAAGCAGTTTTTTACCTGCTGCTTATGTTTATGGCTGCTTATTTTATAAAAGAAGATGCCGTGTTGGCGTTTTCCGGGCAGGCAGCAACGGGGCATTCGCTTATTGACATCCTGCAGAGTATTGTGCTTATAATTTGCTGCGGTGCGGCGTTTAAATACAGCCTCTCTAAGCGTGCAGATACTTTTCAGAGTATATTTACGCTCCTTTTTTGCGTATCGGCTTATGTGCTTTTAATTGAGCATGGAACGTACTTTGTAAGCGATTTTGATCAAACCATTTGGTCGGCAATTGCCACAGGTATATTATCCTTTACGCTGTTGCAGCTCTACAGGAACAGGTTGTTCCTGTCACATGATTTTGAAATGTACTTTAAAACCAAAAGCTACGGCGTAGCCTGTATTGCAATAGTAACCATTGTACTGCTGCCTTATTTTTTTAATGATGATGTTTTTATGCATTCTCACCTAAACGAGATACCGGGCAGCTTTGGCGAAATGCTTATCGAATATGTACAAACATTTGGCTACGTGTTTCTGTTAATAGCC
>Ga0265780_10011312_pt1 | contig 10566 bp, 10 predicted proteins | sample P1T30metagenome_FD_192432 | JGI IMG/M metagenome (GOLD analysis project Ga0265780, IMG submission 192432) | Plant litter microbial communities from East Loma Ridge, Irvine, California - P1 T30 | ecosystem: Environmental > Terrestrial > Plant litter > Unclassified | place: USA: California... | reverse complement strand
TCGAAGGAAACCTGACACCCCATGCGTAACAAGTACTCCGCCTATGCCCTGCTGGTTACCATCGTCATCGTGGTGGTGAGCTGGATTTCGCTGTTCAGCTCTTCGTCGAATACCGGCGGCGGGCGCTGGGGCGGCGGCTCCGGCTATTCCGGCGGCGGCTATTCGGGCGGCTCCTACGGCGGCGGGCACAAGTGACTACTATCCACCGCCCCGCCGGCATCCACCTGCTGGCCGACCTGCATGGCATCGACGCTTCCTTGCTGACGGACGCCGGCCGCATCGACGCACTGCTGCGCGAAGCAGCGTTGGCCGCCGGCGCGCGCATCCTGCACAGCCACTTCCACACCTTCGGACCCGGCATGGGCATCACCGGCGTGCTGCTGCTGGCCGAATCGCACATCTCGATCCACACCTGGCCCGAGGTCGGCTTTGCCGCGGCCGACATCTTCATGTGCGGCGCCGCCCAGCCTCACCTGGCGCTCGAGGTCATCGACGCCGCCCTGGCGCCCAACGCGCGCGAGGTGAAAGTCGTCGAACGCGGCCAGCTATAATCGGCCTTCTTCCACCCTGGCGAAAAAGACAATGACCGATACCTTGAAAGCGCTCGGCCACATCCGTGTGCTCGACCTCTCGCGCGTGCTGGCCGGCCCCTGGTGCGCCCAGAACCTGGCGGATTTGGGCGCGGACGTGATCAAGATCGAACGTCCCGGCAGCGGCGACGATACCCGCGCCTGGGGTCCGCCGTACGCGAAGAACGCCGACGGTCACGATACAAGCGAAGCCGCCTACTACCTCTCGGCGAACCGCGGCAAGCGCTCGGTGACGGTCGATATCGCCAGCCCCGAAGGCCAGGCGCTGGTGCGCGAACTGGCGCGCCATTCCGACGTGGTGCTGGAAAACTTCAAGGTCGGCCACCTGAAACGCTATGGCCTCGACTACGACTCGCTGAAGGCGGTGAAACCCGACCTGGTCTACTGCTCGATTACCGGCTTCGGCCAGGACGGCCCCTACGCCCACCGCGCTGGCTACGACTTCCTGATCCAGGGCATGGGCGGCCTGATGTCGGTGACCGGCGAACGCGACGAACTGCCCGGCGGCGGCCCGCAAAAGGCCGGCGTGGCGCTGACCGATCTGATGACCGGCATGTACGCAACCATCGCCGTGCTGGCCGCGCTGACCCACCGCGACCGCACTGGCGAAGGCCAGTACATCGACATGGCCCTGCTCGACACCCAGGTGGCAATGCTGGCGAACGTCGGCAGCAACTACCTCACCAGCGGCAAGGCGCCGAAACGCTGGGGCAATGCGCACGCCAACATCGTGCCCTACCAGACCTTTGCGTGCGCCGACGGCCACATGATCGTCGCCGCCGGTAACGATGGCCAGTACCGCAAGTTCGTCGAAGCCGGCGGCAGGCCGGAGCTGGCGACCGACCCGCGCTTCGTCACCAACCCGCTGCGCGTGCAGCACCGCGACGTGCTGGTGCCGCTGCTGGCCGAGATGGCGGCCACGCGCGGGCGCGACGAGTGGATTGCGATGCTGGAAGAAGTGGGCGTGCCCTGCGGTCCGATCAACGATGTGGGCGAAGTGTTCGCCAACGAGCAGGTGCAGGCGCGTGGGATGGCGGTTGAGTTGCCGCACCCGGCGGCAGGCAAGGTGACGCTGGTGCGCAGTCCGATGAAGATGTCGGTTACACCGGCGACCAGCGACAAGGCGCCGCCGCTGCTGGGCGAGCACACCGAGGAAGTGCTGCGCGATGTGCTGGGCAAGAACGGCGACGAGATTGCAGCGCTGCGCGGAAAAGGTGTGGTGTAGCCTTCCTTTTCCTGCGGCGCTTGTTACGGTTTAGTGCAGCTTGTGCTTGAAGTCGGACAGCTCGGCGTGCACGCGGGTGACCATCGCTTCCAGGTGCGCCGGCATCTGCGGCATCGAACGGCTGATGCGTTTCGCTTCGTCGCCCATGTCTTCCAGGCTGTCGACGCACTGGACGATGCGCGCCTCGTCATTCGACTGCATCACATCGCGCGCCTGTTTCAGTTCGCGCGAGATTTTCTCGATACAGTCGCGCATTTCCCGCGGCGTATCCTGCGACGAGCGGCAGGCCTGCTCGGCTTCACCGATGGTTTGCTGCAAATGGCTGTAGCGTTGCTGGATTTCGTTTGCTTGCAACATGATGACCTCCGTTTTAAAGAGAGCAGCCGATTTTAGCGCTGGCTGAAAATGCTTGCGTTAATTGCGCACGTTACCCGGATGAAAGCGTCGATTTTCATGATGGAAGCGCAGTTATTCGGATGAGCTGTACAGCGTCAAATAGACTATGGAGCTAGCTTTGCCACTGCAGAGAAAGCCCTGCACTTTCTCGCCTGATTTTGTGAGCTTGGCTTGGAATGGTGCGCAGTGTCCGACACGGGATAAGACTGGCTGCGAATTGCTGTGTTGCGTGAGCAGCTTTTTGAAATCGGGAGATAACCAGGAGCGTGCTGAGCCTGGTGTGATCCATGCAGTTTCTGCTGTGTTGGTCTGGGGAACTGGAATAGCTGGTGCAAGCTCGGCTATCAACGTGACGTAGTCGGTTGGCCCGGGAACGCCCACTGTATATTCCGGGGTGCCGAATACTTCCCAGCGCACTGACTTTATCGGCAGGCCAAGCTTAATCAAGCGTGCCAATTCGGCCTGGTCTGTGGAATCGCGCGCCCCGCCACTGGCATCGCAGGCGCTGAGTGAAAGCCAGATCAAGTACAGCGCTAACTGATGGAGGCGAGACAGCATAGTCACCACGCGACGGCCTTAGTCGCAGGCTTCACCGATCTCGTCAATCACCCATTTGTTCCGGCGATACGACAGTGTGACGCCTCTAACACATGCCTCATTGGCGAAATAATGAAGTCTTATCTCGTCCACTTCAATCTGAATATCGGCAGCCCATGCTTCGCCAGCGGCCATTGCACGGTTGATCAGCTCATCGGTTCGAGCAACCACCTCGGATGAAGGCTCGCTCCCAGTATCTTCCAGTTTTTGTTTTATCTTCTTTGCAAACATACTGCCAAGGTAGGCACGTTCAGGGCCCGTCCGGGGTGCGCACAGCAGCGCCTGTACCGCTCTCCAAACCGCTGGCAAGTTTTCTACTTTTTTCTTCGATATGGCCTGACGCAGCACTTGTTGTTCAGGTTTGGAGCATGCATTGGCATAGGTCGATCCATGCATTTCCAGCGAAGGGTAATTGTTCGCTGCCATAACGCCACTGCTCAGCGCTGCGCCGATGAGGATGATTATTGCGTATGGACTGAAACGACGAAGTAAGAAGGCAGACATGATTGCTCGCTCGTTTAAGGTACGTTTATTACAGGATTTGGACAAGGGCGTGGCGCACCGCGTCGTTGAACTTGACATGCTCAGCAAAGCTTGCTGTTTGAATTTTATACGGGCATAAGGATCGGTACATTTATCACAGCACGGCATTATCGAAGCGTAATATTGCTTTAATGTTCATGTGCATTTTCCACAATACTTTGAATCGAACAATCGGGTCGCGCAACATCTTTTTGTTATATTTTTTTAGCCTGGTCAACATCCCATTGCCAAATAGTTTTTCCATAATCTGACTGTAGATTGTCGAACTGTTCACCGATACGATAGTAGCGACGCGAATTTTCTGCCGCTGGAGAAAAATAGAATCCGGCCTGTGAGCAGTATGCGCCTGCATCAAATCGCAAAAATTCAGCCGGCTCGATCTGGGATTCGGCTGCAATTTCTTCGAACTCATCCTTGACAAGTTCGACAAAGCACCAGTGTGATGGATTTGGCATAAAAGCATTGCGAGCTACAAGACTCGGTGCCAGTTCGGGCGTCTGCGACTCTTCGAAGGAGCTATCCTGTCTCAAGTCCGGGCTGGATAAGTTATCAAGTACAAAGCGGAGCATCGCTTCTCCATCGGTCCATAACTTAGCCCGACCTACGCTCGCAAGAGCAGCCCTGCCCATGTCGTTGAATGTCGTACCGGCCAATACTTTTCCTCTTCTATCTCCATTCCAAGCAAATTGCAAGGTTGCATATGGATCGTCTATTGACACATACACCCCGGTCTTTGGAGGCACCTCATTGCTCCTACAAACAATATCAGGCCTAACCTTGAATTTCGGCAGGACGGGGAAATTGACTTGGTAGCTTTGCCATGCGACAGTCAGATCAAAATCGCTCCACCGAGTTGAAGGCACTGTCCGATCCATCGTGTCATCGATGTTTTGTGCATAGTCATATAACTCCTTGAACATACGATCGAACTGATCTTGTTCTTCGGGGTCTGTCCATTGCATCGAAAACTCTGCCATGCCACGGGCGCATTGATATGCTCCAGTTACGCGATATATATTTGATCTATGGTCCGCAATGCTTTGTGCGATTGAACGCTGAAGATCACCAAGGAATGGCCAAGCATTATTTTCCCAATTCTCCCCAGTATTACGACTACCCCATCTTTTATTTTTAAGAAGCCTATCTCGGCCTTTACTTTGGTTCGTATCGAGAAGCCCTTCTGCGAACACTCGAAGTGCTATCACACGATCTCTCAAACCTTGCAAATACGAAAGCGACGAAAAATAATATAAAAGCGTAGCTTGTTTTTTTTGCCACGGGGTAAGTATCATGTTTTTCCTGAATGATTTATCGCAATCGAATTGAGCAAGGCAGTTTCCTTAGTCTTGCAGAACAGTCGTTTGTCCAGGCAATGCAGGAAGACCGATTTTCGTCGAAAATCCTGCGCCTTCGAAGTCGGTATATCCCCACCCGGTCTCAAAAGGCCCACTAATGTTTGGATGAGTTATCGATTCGCGCATTGATACGTATTCGCTTTTTTGAGCTTGAGTCAGCTTATTAAACTCTGCTTGTGAGATCGCATCTTGCAAGATATTTTTCTTGCCACCCTTCAGTTTGTAGAAACGCATCACATCGTTCCGCGGATCGGTTCGCGCGACATTGAACACAATTTGCTCCCAACCACCTTCAAGATGTTGATCTGGCAAATCTGCCTTCGTTTGTCCAGAAGCGGGGCCGCGCCATACCTTGAGTGTCTCCCCAGGTTTTACGTCATAGATGACGAATTGTCCGTTTGCGTTCCAATCAGGCCATACTGCAAGAAACTTACGCCATGCCTCCCTTGGATCAGGCGAATTTTGGATATCATTGAACACTTTTTCGCTAATCCAGCAGTCGCTCATCGCCCGGCTGTTCGGGGACAAGATTCGAAAAAGTCTGGCGGGTCCTTTGATCTCGGCGTGCGCGAGCGTATGAAAGGAACGGATATTGTCGTCACTGAGTGGTGGCCAGCCGTCTTTGACGTGTGCATCTACTCTTGGCCTTTCGGCTTTTACTTTTGCCTGGGTCCAGTGCGGCGTGGATCCATCACTTAGCCAACGCGGTTTCGTTCGCGGGTTCCTCATGAGAGAAATAGCTTTGGCCTCCGGAAGAGTCCCTCTGAAATGCACATTGCGTACGTCAACGATTCCTTTCTGTCTTTCAAGTGCCTCTCGTTCCAATCGTGAAATTACGCGGTTCAAGACATCCTGGACTGGCTTTAATGCACGCGCAAATTGCTTGTCTGCCAGCAATCTAATATTTTGAACCTCAAGTAAGGCTTGTTTTGCTTTATTGCCGAGCATTGGAACGAACTCAACCTTGTGCACTAATGCCTCGACAACTTTAATTGCGCGGTCAAATGCGGCGTTCAACTCAGAGACGGTGACTCGTGAGCGCACGGACTTGATTTGAACGGCCAGCCACTTGAGAACTTCATCGACCTTGTGTGCTTTGAGATATTCCTGCACGCGCCGCCGGCGAAGGAATGAGATCACCCACCCCATCGCAGCATCTACTGCTTCGCCAAGCTTTTTTTCTCCGAACCGCCTGACATATCCGAAGAAAATTTTAAGGACTCCTTTGACTAATGAGCCCAGCGCCGGAAAGAGACCGATGAGTGTTAAGACTAGAGCGACCCAGTTCCACACATCAGTATGATCTTTCGTCAGCTTGCGACAGTTCGCAATCAAGTCCCGTGCATCGCAGACTTGATCAACCAACGGAATCATCGAGATGCCGGCGTCAACCAGGATTTGGGATGTCGACCTGTTGTCGTTGAAGTCGCCTTCAATTGCTTCCCAAAACCACACAAAAGGATTCGAGCTAGGTTCATTTTCCTGCTCCTGTGCTTCCTCGTCTCCCGTCGCCCACGCTATTGCGCTCCGCATCTGTGTCGCATTGACTTCCGCCATAAGTAGTCCTCCGAGATAGATCGATTTCACACGGCAGATCAGCTAGCCAATTTTTCCAATGGATCGTGTGGTTCTTCCTTCTTCGGCTCACGCGGGCTGTACACGACCTTCTTCACAGTCTCGTTGAGTACGTTTTCGTGCAAGGCTTTTCCGTCCTTGTCGAGGGTGCCGGACAATACAGAGCCTCCCTCGAAGTGAATCTTGTAATCCACCTCAGGGATACCTTCTGCCAGTTCCGGATCGAGGTAGTGCAAACCGATCCAGTGTTTGGCTTCCTCGCTTAACTCGCCAGGGAGGTTCAGCAGGTTTGCAGCTTTATTCCCGCCTCCATCAAATACATGCTTCCCACCCTTCACCGAAAACTTCCCCGGGCAAGCAAACGTAATGTCGCCACCCTCCAGCGTCACCGCCGACTGCCCCGCCTGCAGCACGATCTTTTCCTTCGCCTTGATCTCGATGCAGTCGTTCACCGAAATCACCGTGATCTCCTTGTCCGCCAGGATCTCCAGCTGGTCCGTATGTGCCTGCAGCGACACCGGCCCATTCCCCGCAATCGCCTGGATTCCACCGGAATGGGTAAAGAAACTGGCCGCACCACCAGCCACCGATGACACCGTATGCGCTGCAGCCAGGTGCACATCCGATTGCGTGGTCCAGTGCAGTTGCTGCCCCGCGTAGATCACGGTCGATGCCGGCGTCGCCCAGTTCATGCTGGCCGCCGCATCCATCAGCACGAGCGCCGAGCCGAATTTTTCGACCGGCTGCGCCGCATCGAGCTCGCGCGATCCCAGTTTGGCCTTCAGCGCTTCCTGACCTGCGACAGCACCCACATACTTGCCTTGCGCGGCAGGATCGATCTGTTCGATGAAGTCCGCCTGCGCCTTCAGCGCATCCTTGCTGAACAGCGCCCCCTGCTGAACAGCAGCGTCCTCTAAGCTGGTCGCCAGCGCTTGCGCCCCCTTGAACAGCGACACGCTCTCCGCCGCATCCATCTGTGTCGAGGTGATGCCGCTGCCCTGCTGCGAGCGCGCACTGGTCGAAATCAGCACGCCCTCGCCGCCACGGATCACGGCCCAGGCATCGGTACGCAGTTCGAAGCCACTGCCGCGGTAGGCCCCGCGCGTGGCCGAGCCGGGTGATTGCTGGATCAGGTAGCCGAGGTTCAGCTGACTAGTTGCGGTACTGGTTGCCAGCCGTGTGCGCAACTGGCCCTGGGTATCGTCGATCTGCCATTGGTTGTAGCCGCTGCCGTCGAAGCCATGCGTATGAATCCCGGACAGCACGCCCGCATGGTCGACGCCGGAATCCACGCCGGCCGAGAACGGCGGCAGGTCCGCGCCTGTGAAAAGCTGGGCGACGATGATGGGCCGGTCCATGTCGCCTTCGATGAAGTCGACCAGCACCTCGGTGCCGATGCGCGGCGTGAAGACGGTGCCCCAGTTCGGGCCGGCCAGCGCTTCGGACACGCGCACCCAGGTGCCGGAACGCTGGTCGCCCGGTGCGCAGCCGCGTGTGTCGGTGTTGTGGTCCAGTCCACCGCGGTTCGCACCCTGCCCGCGCTGCCATGCGAACTGCACCCTGACTTGATGGTCCCGCGTCGACGTGGTGGTGGCGTCGGCGACACCGACCACCAGCGCCGTCTGCGGGCCAAGGGCGGTGGACGGATGTGGCGCACTGGTCGCACGCGGCACCAGCCGCACCACGTCGCGCACGCAGCCGAAGCGGTTGCGATAGGTGCCGTTTTCCAAACCATCGGCCGCGCTGCCCGCGATCCCGGTGCGGAAGTTGTTGCGCGCCGCGTGCTCGACCCACAGCACCGTAAAGGCGTTCTCGCCAGCGGGATAGCGGTCGTGCTGGGTCAGCTGGAAGCCGTAGCCGGCCGCCAGACGGCGCATCGCGCCGCCGCCCTCGAAGACCTTGTTGTCCTGTTCCAGCGCCAGCAGCATCAGGTCGCTGTGCGCGAAAGGCGCGCCACGTTCGGTGGCGATGCGCTCGCCGCTGCCGTCGTAGACCTGCATTACCGGCAGTTCGCCGGCGTCGAGGCAGGACTGCTACTCGGCGCTAGGCGCGACCAGTTGCGCCGGGTCCCAGTTGCTGATGGCCACGCCATTCGCCTGCACGCTGCGGCGCGCGCGGAAGTCGTCGATGGCGTCATCGACCTCGGTGGCGCGCACGCCGTGGAAGCGCAGCACGTTGCCGCCGGGGGTGGCTGGAATGCGTGCGCGGCTGTCGAAGATCACGAGCTTGTGACGGGCGTGGCCATGCGCGTCGGGTGCGTCGTCGGCTTGGTCGTGTTCGAAGCGCCAGTTCAGGCCTTCGCTGGCCAGCAGCCGCACCAGGAAGTCGAAATCCGTTTCGCGGTACTGGGTGCAGATCGGCCGCATCCGCAGTTCCTGCGTGATGTCGAAGTCGAAGCGCACCTGCGGGTAGTCGGCCAGCAGTTCGCTGACGATCTCGTGCGCGTTCTTGTCCTGGAACAGATAGCTGTCGCGGCGCAGCGTCAGCAGCGACAGGGCCGGTTCGAGCTGCAGGCGGTAGCGGGCGATGCCGCCGTCGGCGCCGAGCCAGGCGGCACCCGTGCACAAGCCGTGCCATGCGCGCTGGCTGCCGTCGGGCTGCAGCAGGCCGACGGTCAGCTCTTCGCCGATGAAGGCAGAGAGGTCGAGGTCGGTGGAGGTGCTGAGCGCGTCGACCTCGAAGGCGAACAGTTCGTTGACGGCTTCGCGCCCGCGGAAGGCGTCGACGGCCGGTGCGTCGGGCAGGCTGCTGTCCTGGGCACTGGCGAGGGTGATAAGGCGGACATGCTGGCTTAGGCCTGTGCCGAATGTACCCAAAGCGTGACCCAACGCGGCGCCGAGGGCCGCAAGCTCGGACGCGGCGTTCATTGAACAGACACGACTGCAATCGTTGTCATCCGGGACTCCTTCGCGATCGGTTACATCGGAGAAGACGTGCCCGTAAGGCGCTGATGGCCCTGGCTGGACACGCACAGCCGTCGATCTTACCGAACTCGAATATACGGAAATAGCCCGTGGGACATGACCGAAGTCAATGCAGCAGTGAAATATTCGCGCCGGGTGGGGGAGTGTCAGCCCGGCGTTAGCGAGCGCTTACTGTGCAGAGGGTGGCGTTGATTCCAGCGGCGCCAAGCCGCGCAGTTTCAGCGCAATCAGCACTGCCAGCACCAGGATCGCGCCGAGCACGCCTACCACGCCGATCCAGCCGCCATGCTCCCACATATAGCCCGAGAACCAGCCAACCACACTCGACCCGAGGTAATAGAAGAACAGGTACAGCGCCGAGGCCAGCGCCTGCGGCGGCCGTGCGCGCCGGCCGACCCAGCTGCTGGCCACCGAGTGCGAGGCGAAGAAGCCGAAGGTGTACAGGCCCACGCCGGCGACGACGGCGATCAAATTGCCGGACAGCGTGAGCAGCAGGCCGCCCAGCATCAGCGACATCACCAGCCACAGCACATTGCGGCGGCCCAGGCGGTCGGCCAGGCGCCCGGCCCAGACCGAGCTGAAGATGCCGAGCAGGTACAGCACCGACAGTGCGCCGACCGCGCTCTGGCGCAGCCCGAATTCCGGCCCGAGCAGACGGTAGCCGATGTAGTTGTACAGGCTGACGAAGGAGCCCATCAGCAGGAAGGCCAGCGCAAACAGGAAAGGCAAACCCGGATCGCGCAGGTGGCGGCGCGCGCCGTCGACCAGGCCGGAGAGGCCGCCCTGCCCGGGGCGGAAGCGTTTCGAGACCGGCAGGCTGCGCCAGAATTCCCAGGCCGCGTACAGGCCGGCGGCGCCCATCAGGCCGAGGGCCAGGCGCCAGGAAAAGAAGTCGCTGATGACCGAAGCGAGCACGCGCCCGAACATGCCGCCAAAGGCGCTGCCGCTGATGTACATGCCCATCGCCAGGCCGAGCGAGCTGCCTTCGATTTCCTCGCTCAGGTAGGCCATGGCGACGGCGGGCATTCCGCCCAGCATGAAGCCCATCAGGGCGCGCAGGGCGACCAGTTGCGCGTAGTCGCTGGTGAAGGCGGACAGCAGGGTAAGCAGGCCGCCGCTGAACATCGAGGCGGCCATCAGGGGCTTGCGGCCGAAGCGGTCGGAGAGGATGCTCGAGATCAGCAGGGAGATGGCCAGGGCGCCGGTGGAAATCGACAGGGCCAGGCTGCTTTGCGCGGGCGTGAGGGCGAAGTCGCGCGCCAGCAGGGGCATCAGGGGCTGGACGCTGTACAGCAGTGCGAAGGTGGAGAAACCGCCGAAGGCCATGGCGCGGTTGACGCGCTTGAACTCGGCGCTGCCGG
>Ga0265780_10011311_pt1 | contig 10567 bp, 12 predicted proteins | sample P1T30metagenome_FD_192432 | JGI IMG/M metagenome (GOLD analysis project Ga0265780, IMG submission 192432) | Plant litter microbial communities from East Loma Ridge, Irvine, California - P1 T30 | ecosystem: Environmental > Terrestrial > Plant litter > Unclassified | place: USA: California... | reverse complement strand
CTCATGCGCCCGTTTGGCGTTATGTTGATCTGTAGCGTCATGACGGCCTCTGTACCTCTGATCAGCATCGTCATCATCTTCTAGGGATATCCCGGCTTAGCAGCAACCGTCCCCACGGTATGCCAGAGAGCCTCGTTTGTACCACACCGTTTGGATTATGGCTCATCGACGTGAAGCTGCCCCACGTGCATAATCTCCGGTGCTTTTAACGTATGCCTTTCCAAGACCAGTCTACAACTGGTTCATTATGTATCCGATGAGGACATAAAAAGGACTGGACTAACAGGTACCACGTATAGCAGACTGCGGCATGTTCATCCGAGCCTATCTGCGCGCGTCGACGTCCGAACAGGACGCAACTCGTGCTAAAACCGCCCTTGACGCATTTGCCAGGGAGCATGGGCTTCGGATTGCCGCACGCTATGTCGAAAACGAAAGCGGTGCCAAGCTGGACCGACCCGAGCTTTTTCGCCTGCTATCGGATTGCGAGCCCGGAGACGTGCTTCTTGTTGAGCAGGTCGATCGTCTATCACGCCTCACCTCACCGGACTGGCTCAAGCTGCGCAATCTCATTGACTCCCGGCAGGTCCGGATCGTGGCGCTCGACCTCCCGACGTCTTGGAGCATAGCTACGCCATCCGACGAGTTCACCAGCCGGATGTTCGCCGCGGTCAACGCCATGATGCTTGACGTCCTCGCTGCGGTTGCCCGTAAGGACTATGAGGATCGCCGTCGTCGACAGGCCGAGGGCACGGCAAAAGCCAAGGCGGCAGGCCTTTATAAGGGGCGGCCCGAAAACAAAACCCGCAACGCCGCTATCTCAAGCCTTCTCCGCGACGGCCGGAGCTGGCGCGATATCATGGCTGCGACCGCATGCAGCAGAACACTCCTCGCCAAAATAGCTCGAGATGGCCGTATGAAGGCGGCCGCTGATGAAGCGACCCAAGGGGCAGAGTTAGACGCGCATCCTTTATCAAGCCAGCTCAGGCGTCGGTAATCAGATGTCCATCTGGCCTGTTACAGCCCCGGCCCGGCAGGGGCACACGTCGGATATTTCCGCGGCTTAAGTAGCCCTTTATTCGCGGAAGTTTGAACAAAGCTGGCGACGTCCCTGTGACCGGCATGTCGCAACGGCTGGAATCATTCACTGCTTGCGTGATTAGACTGACCGGGGCAGGACATCACAGGCAATGAACGTGTTGTAGGGGGAATGATGTTAGCTACGCACGCTTCAGAGATATGGTCCGCAGTTGGAGGTGCTGTCGTTGGCGCGCTCGGCGGGTCGCTTCTTACCCTGAAGTTCACGCGCTCTAATACGGTTAGCGGCGGTAGCCACGTCCTCGACCAGAGCGGATCGAAGGTCAGGGGTGACCAGGTTGGCGGAAACAAGATCCATAAATGAGCGAACGCAAACCTGGAACCAGTTTGGTTTCGGCCACTTCGCCTAAGAGCAAACTACCCGCCGAAGTGCGGAGTGCCGGCAGCCTAGTCACCCGGCGGGTTAGCGATTTAGTGCGCTTTGTTGAGCCATCCTCTCCCAACGCACCCGAGGCGCTGCCTGCCTCAGACACCAAAGACCAGTCTGTAGACCAATCCCGATCGAAGGTGCATGGCGACCAGGTTGCTGGCGACAAAGTCGACGGCTCAAAGATCGCTGGCGACGTTCTTGGGGCTAACGCAACAAAAATAGAAAAGCAGATAAACATTCAGTTGCCAAGGTCGGCCACTGTTATCGAAAAGCTACTTGCCAGTCTAGAAACAGAAATTGACCAGGACATTCATCGCCTGGATACAATTACACGTTTGCAACGGTATCACGGCGGGATTGTGCGCGATGGTGTCATCGGCCTGATTGCTAAACTCGAACGTGGCGGCCGGCACTTCGAGATCGAGACAGCGCTCGAACAGAAAGAGGATTTTGCCAAACTCCTAGAAACATGGTCTCTATATCACTCGGCGCAGGAGATCTTCGTGTATTTGCTCGCCCGGGCAGAGCACACGTTTAATACCGAGATTATGCCCGAGATTGGGTCGTTGTCAGTTGTTGACATCAATCGACTCGTTAATCTTGGGATCGTTAACCCAATGGTCGACGAGTGTGCCATAAGCGTTCTTCAGATTGACCACGTTAGTGCAATGGGCATGCTATACTGGCTGGCCGAACAATGCTTTATTCGGTGGCACTGACATGATCAGCTATCAACCCGCACTCGATCGCTTTCACGCCTTATTCCGTATCTCCTGCCTTCTAATGGCCCTGCCAGGAAGCTTTCCAATGGAAGTTGGCAAACTTCGTGTACTCGACTTTTATATGGCTTTTCCCTTCCGCATCGAGGGCTTTACATTTCGCCAGAGTCAGATTGGTTTAAAGAAAATCAGTAAGGCTTATGAGTATACCCAACCCTATGGCGGCATCCCAGACGATATGACGCTATTCCTCCGGATGGCACCCATACAGCGGCTGGCGATGGACACTCTGGCGTCCCATGACATGATTGACCGCGAGGCCTATCGATTAGACGTCATCTTGGCTGGCGAGGATGGTCTGCCACCTGAACTCGTAGAGCGCGCGATCGCCTTCGGCGCGGAGCACGCTGATCTCATTACGGTCCTCCAAAAGCTCTCAACTGATTACCCCCTTCTCGGGGAAGACGGTCTAAAGCGTCGGAGCGGCCTCATGGAATACAAATACGATGTTGTATGAGCCTACCTTAATCATCGAACGCATGGTTATCGAGAAAGACGGTCATGCAGCCTACGATGAGGCATTCCACAACGGCGTGAATGTCATTCGCGGGGATAACTCGTCGGGCAAATCAACAATTTTGAACTTCGTCTTTTATGGCCTCGGGGGCGACTTACAGGACTGGAGCGAAGCGGCCCTTCGCTGTTCCCGCGTATACCTGCAGGTAAGACTGAATGGTAACGTAGCCACCTTGGCTCGAGATATCACGGACAAGACCCGCCCGGCTATGGACGTCTTTTCGGGCGAAATAGATGACGCCATAGTCGCTCCGGCCTCACTTTGGATGCGCTTTGGCTATATCCGATCTGATAAGCGAGAGAGCTTTTCACAGATTTTGTTTAGACTGTTGAACATGCCTGAGGTCGCCAACGAGACTTCTGGCAACATTACGCTTAATCAGCTGCTCCGCCTGCTGTACGCTGACCAATTAAGTCCTGTCGGAAACCTTTTCAAAAGCCAAGGCGCCTTTGACGACGCCAGCCTACGGGATGCGGTTGGTCGTCTATTGTTTGGTGCCCACTCGGCGCAGTTTTATGAAAACGAACAGGAAATACGACGCCTAGGTAAAGAACTTGATGAGGCGACAGGCGCCTACCGCAGCCTTCTCGCCGTTGCAGGTGAGGCCGAGAAAGGGTTCACTTACGAGTGGATCGGTATCCAGAGGTCAAAGTTAGAAGCTGAGGCACAAGCCATAGCGGACGACCTACAAGCCGCGGAGCAACAGGAGCGTGATCAACCGGATCAAACCAAGACCACTCTCAGAGGCCAGGACACTGCGTATCAGGAAGTTGTCGCCGTTCAGAACGAACTTGGGCAGTCGCAGGCCGAGCGCGATAACGTAACTCTTAAGATTGTAGACTCTGATCGTTTCATCAGCAGCCTTCAATACAAGCTACGCGCTTTGCGAGACTCTTCGACAGTAGCAGATGTGATGGGCGATGTTCGTTATAGCGAATGTCCGGCGTGCCATGCCCCCACAGAGGACGTCGGCCATGAGCATGCCTGCTATCTGTGCAAGGCACCTTATGACGATGGTCACGAGCGTGGTCGGATCACCGGCCTTATTAACGAGACAGCTCTCCAGCTCGATCAGTCACTCCACTTACAGCGCAACAGACAAGAAAAAGCCCTTGCCCTTGATCAACGGATTCTTCAACTCCGCGAAAACTGGGACAAAGCAAGAGCGCGACTAGACAGCCTGAGACGCGTCGCGACGACCGAACAGCAACTTCGGGTGCGTGATCTTAATAGACAGGCGGGTTATGTTCAGCGTGCTTTGGAAGACCTTGCTCGCATGGAGCAACTGGCTCGCCGGCTTGGTGAACTGGCAGAGCGTCGAGCACTCCTTCAGCAACAGATAACTCGCCTTCAGGGTGATAACGAAGCCCTTCATCGTCAACAGGCTGACCGTATCGCCCGGGCAAGCACGGTCGTCTCTGAGGAGATTAAAACGCTGCTTATAAACGACCTACGTCGACAGGATATTTTCGAGAATCCGCAGCGCGTCAATTTCAACTTTCGTGACAATGCAATCAGCATTAACGAGCAGAGATACTTTTCGGCAAGTTCTCGTGCCATTCTCAAAAGTAGTTTCACTCTTGCGCTTTTGGCAGCTTCGACAAAGCTGGAGTTTATGCGCGATCCTCGGTTTTGTATGATCGATACGCTTGAGAACATGGGTGTCGAGGCAGTACGGAGCCAGAACTTTCAGAAGCAGATTTTGCGAGTCTCGCAGGAGGCAAATGTTGAACACCAAATCATTTTTGCAACTGCGATGCTCACGCCAGAGCTCGACGCTCCGGAATTCACGGTGGGACGGCACTATACCCGGGATGAACCGTCGTTAACTTTTTCGAGGTAAACACCTCAGGATTTTTGACGCTGCTCGCCTTAGATTTGTTTTGGGCTTACATCTTGGGTGGTTCTGTTTCACCAGAAACTAGGGGCGGCTGTGCTCGCCTCGCCGGGCGTACCTAGCGCGTGAAGAACGATCGCAACATCGTATGGGACTATTGAGGTGGCAATTTCCACCTCTGGTCCCATAGGGTCGCTCGGATCTACATATACCCCCGTGGTGGCCCCTCCCCTTAACAGATGCGTACCTAATAACGAATATGCCTTTGGCTCACAGGTCCAGACCTCCTGTACATTTGCCTCGATCGTTAGATCTCCCGCACGGCGAGCCGCGTAAGTTCGGTGACAGCCGTCGATTACGATGTAGAAGTCTGCGGAACCAGTAAGGACTACTCGGGCCACAGATATCCTGGGGGCGGGGCCTCTGGCTCGAAGCCCGATCGCCGCAGCTGTACGTTCCCTTTTCCACGGTTGGGCGAGGACTCTGTCGACGGCGATGGTGGCATCGGAGAACTCATGCCTGCAGTTCGTAACGATGCAGCGCAGCGCGGCTGCAAAGCGATCGACCAAAAACGGCCCAATGACGGAGAGTATGCCCGTCGCGCCGGGGCCCAGCTCCCTTTCATTGAACCCGTTTACGTAGCTGGTGTACGGAAGCCGCAGGTCTCGGACTCGATCCAGGACCATCAGCACGGGCTCTTCAAATCTCATTAGACGGCTCTCTAATCCGGTAAGTGCAAGTACCGGATTTCTATGCAAACCAGGTAACCACCTCGTGGGTGAAGCGCTCCGATCAACGGCAGTTATCCGCTTTTGTGGTGCCTTTCCAAATAGTACTCCCAAGCTTCTTCCAGGACGACACCTTGCGTCACCCCCCTTCTCTGCGCCTCGTTCGCTATAGCTTCGGACACATTCGGTAAGACCTTCGCGTGAATTTGTCCGGTCCTCGGACTTGGCTGCCGGCCGCGGCGTTTTTCGCCAACCTCTCTAGCCACGAAACCATGATCCACGGCCGCGGCGTCAGCTACGGCCACAGACCGCTGATCAGAGTCTTTTCCGCGCGACTTTAGGCTCGCGAGGTCGATCTTGAACGGGGTTTCGTCAGTCATTCTTGAGCCCCTTCATAAGACGCTGCAGCACTGCCTTCGCAAACAGCTCGGCGTTCTTCCTGGCCGCGTCTGCGTTGCCTTGCGGTGGCATGGTGTAAAGGTCTCCACCGAATTCGAAGAGGCTCGAAAACGCCGCCCGTTCAAGCAAGTCTGGTTCAATCACATCGACCCCCTGCTCCCGCAGCGACGCAGCGATCCCAGAATGTTGCTTTGACTTCACGGTCTTCGTCATGGTGAAAACGATCGCCAAAGGGATTGCCCGGCCTAGCGCCTCCTCCTCCTCCTGAATTAAGGCAATTGTTCGCGATCCGACAGTTGCGTCCAGGGTCGTTGCTCGCATCGGGGTCACCACGAGGTCAGCTTGTGAGATGGCGCGAGACATTAGACGGGAGGCAATTCCCTCAAGGTCAACGATGACGATTTGTCCGTCACGGTCATTTTCCTTGATCGTCTTGATCACGGTCGACTCGTTCACGTCGGCGACGACTTTGATGCGCTCCGGCCGTTCCCCCCTAGACGCCCATAAGCTCACAGACCTGTTCGGGTCGCAATCGAGAAGGGTAACGGGCACACCCGCGTGAGCGAGTTGGGTCGCAAGGATGACTGCGGTGGTGCTTTTACCCGCCCCGCCCTTCGGGGACGCAATAGCTATTGTCGGCATGATGACACTCCATCGGATAACCAGGCTAACCGGGTAAATATGGTAATCCGGTATAGAATGGCTTTCGAAAATTACCGGGTTTTTATGGTGACCCGGTAGGCGGCTTTACCGGGTGATTATATCTACCCGATTTAGATTACAACCCGGTTGGTTAGAAAATCCGATAAAGCTTCAAACCCGGTTGCCGCGTTTATCCGGTGTTCTTGGTTACCCGTATTGTTCGTGACCGTCGTTCAGTTTATCGTGGTTGCCGTACGGGCGACGCATTGACGCCAATCGCACGTATCGAACGATGTCGGATGCGGCCTCTAACATTTCTCGCTACCGTATCGACGGCGCGTAATCTGACGATTACAAAGATTACCGGATAGTTTGGATTACCCGGTAACTTAATAGCGAAATTACGCCTCGTTTAAGCGTTAGCAGACCACGATCAGGGGCAGGAATATCCCTAGCGTCATAGGCTGATGCCAACCGCAACCAACAAAAGCGCAGCCACGCCGGCTCCTATCTTGCTGAGACCGATAACGCACGCTGCGAGACCAGTCCGGGTGATGCCCCAGGTACGATCGATTTTCGTCCGAACACTCAGCGTTCCGTCGACTAACAAGAGCGACCCAATCACGAAGAGCAGGACTGTGACGCACTTTGCAAACCCCCTCGTGTCCATACCCGATAGTGCGAAGACGATAACGGCGAGGCATGTTGCGATGCCGTAAGCGGAGCCAACCAAATCGAGCAGATTGCTTATGCAATAAGACCTCTTTGACGAGGTCATTCTTACGAGCGTCAATGGTCGCTTGCACGTCTCGCATGGCTCAATCGACAATCGGCGAGGCAGGGTGGTCACGACTGTACCACAGCACGGGCAGCGTACATCTGGTTGGCGGACCAACGGTAGTCGATCGTCGAACGTGACGTTGCTCGCTATCTCGAGGTTAGATGTCGTTGTCATGCTCTTCCCAAATGATGTCGCCATCTTCCTGCGCTGAGCGTTCGAGGGGACCTTCGCCCCGAAAGCAGGCAGGGTCACAGTGAACTACCGGGCGGCCACGACACGAAAGCTGCTGACCCTCAACCATGATTGGCCAGTTACCTAGGCGTTGGCACGGCTTGTTCGCCCGATCGAGGAAACCGCAGGGAACGGCCAATGGCACCTGCTGAGCAGCGTTTACGCCGCTCTGTTGACGTGCCTGAACGGCAGAAAGTTCGCCGGCAGAGCGGAATAGGTCTGTCTGCATCATGGTGCGTTTGACCGATCTAATTACAGGGGAGGGGAGGGGGTGCCCGCATCTCTGCGTTCTCCACTCCCTTTCCCACTTCTCTCTACTGCCGTGGGCTGACGGTGCCCCTCGACGGCGCAGCCGCGCCCGCGGCGACTGGCGGGGCTGATTGTGCCACGGGATCTGGCGTGGCGTTCGGGGGGGTTAGTCGTGTTCGAGCCTGCGTCGTGAGTTTGTTGAACGCGTCGAGCATCGCCAGCGATGTAATCTTGCCCATATCAGTGCTCGTATATGTTCCCCCCAAGGCGCCGACGCCCGCGGTGGTCAGGATGCCCCCTCCAAGAATTGAAAGGTCCTTTTTACGCGCTGAGCCGGTCGCAACCGCTTGTTGAATGCCGGTCTTGACCTCGACCAGCGTGAGCATGGTCTGGCTAGCTTTCACCTTTTGCTTGAAGCCTAGTCCCCCTGGGAACATCGAGCCGAGCCCACCACCGCTCCCGCCAGAGTCATTGTCGGAATAGAGGACTTTTGCCTGAAGGAGGTAGTCCGCCGCCTTCAAAGTCGCCTGATTGTTTGCGCCGGCGACCGATCCGCCAGCAGCAAGTTGCCGCTCGCGCTGAAGGGCGTCGAAGCCTTCGCCGCGGTCAACGACCTGGAAGCAGCCGGACTGCGCCACCAGCAGCTTCAGTAAGGGGAGGGGGTCAACACGCTGGCTTCCCCCGTTCTGTGCCTCGGCCATCCGGATCAGAGCCGCCATACCCGCCGGTAGTCCATCAGCAGGGCTGGCCGCACTACGCTCCTCGACTAGAGCAATCGTTCCGAGCGAGCGATCGCAGCGAGGCACTTCGGTATTCTCGTCAATTCCGATCCCGCCCTTGCCGATTTTCTGCGCCGTTGCAGGCACCGCGACTGCCAGCATGCCAAGGATGGCCAGTGTTCGTTTCATGAGTGTTCCCCTTATTCAATTGAGTGGGTTAGAGTTGGTAATGGTGACGGTATCGCTCGCGAATGTAGTACGATCATCAATTCCCCTGATCGGCCGTAGTGCCTTCTCGTCTGAGAAGCGCACGACGATGCAGGACGCCGAGTTGCTGGGCAAAGTCGACGATGACGTAGGAGAATTGGTCGGCAACGTCTTGTTCGGCGTCGCATGTTGGTGCGATCGATGCGGCTGCCAGTACCAAGTGCGCAGCGGCGATGGGATGCTCCTGCATCAGGTGAAATGATTGGGTTCGAAAACTGTCGGCCAGATCCGTGTCGGAGACCTGGCTTGGTATAGTTGGATCATCTAACGACGGTTCCTGCTCAGCGTACTTCATGCTTAACCTCCGCCTGTTCCCCCTGGGTCGTCAGAAGCGCTTCGCGAACGACCGATGCTTGGTCCTTATCAGTCAGCCAGTTGCGGTAGCGCGGGTTCCACCGGGCTAGGCCCTCGCAAGCCAGCTTCAAACGAACGCGCTCTGCTTCATCCTTGCCGGCGAGGAACGCTACGCGGCCGTCGGGCAGTACGCGCTCGTAGATACCGGGTACGATCTCGATCCTGTCTGACGCTTTGCCGTCAGCGACCATGGTGCCCGGCATGGTTTTGTTCGCGACCTCCGTTGCGTCAGGCTCGGTCGAAACGACGACAGGGGAGGCCTCCTCTGCACTATCCGCGTCCCGGATTTCGCACTGCACAGTGACGGCCGGCTCTGTATCCTCGCCAGCCTCGTCTTCCGCGTTGTCGACATCCACAGCCGGCGTTGCTTTTGACGATCGAAAGCCGATCATTTCTTCGAGCCCGCGGGGATCAGGCTGGTGGTCTCCTGCGAGCTGGCCGCCGATCGCTAACAGCGTCTTCGCTGACACGCCCGTCGAGAACAGTTTGCCAATTGCAGTTATCCCGCCGAAATCCGTCCATACTGCAATGAAGTTGTCTGCCTTGTAGATCGGCACGTCGGCGCCGACCTTCGAGCGGTCGATCGAGCAATCCGGAGGGATGATGACAAAGGCCCCGATCGTCTCGAACGCGACGTCATGCCGACGCGCTTTCAGCCAGGCCCTGAGAACCTCCCTTTGGCGTCGCGCCTGTGCCAGCGGATTGGGGATGTCGATCGGACGCCGACGTCCCTCATACCAGACGTGCCATTCATTATGCTCGTTCTTGGAGAGCCGGCCGCGATAGTTCTTCACTTCCACAACGGCAGCGGTGCGCGACAGACGTGACAGAATGACGTGATCGAACTGGGCGAACCCGCCGATACCGTCGGGAAGTCGCAGATCGTGCAATAGCGCGTGGTCGGGCGCGTTATGAAAGTGACGATCGAGGATATGGGCGGTCGATCGCTCACCGGTGAGCCCGCGGTGGCGGTTCATCGTCTCCTTGCGCGCCCGCTCTTGAAGCCGGTCGAAGTCTGGGGTTGCCATGAATGCGGCTATTGCTGCGCATTCGTCAGCTTTGGTCGACGGTTTTACGATCATCTACTCATTCCCCTTTTGAAATCTTGACCTTCAGCAACGGCCTTCGGTCCGGGCCTGCCAAGGCAACGACGGCGTTGACACGTCTCGCAACCTCGTGCCGGAGGCGCTCGCGGAATGGATTTGCACGATTTGAACTTCCCGCCCGGCGTTCACCTCGAGCCGTGCGACGCAATCGATGGCGGCCTGGACAGAGCGACAGGCACCGTCGTTGACCGCGGCGCCGGCCGTCAGGAACAGCACCGATCTCGGGCTTGTGGTCAGCCAGCGGCGGATAGACGTTGGGGTTGACGACGTGCCGGCCGCAAACCGTCCGGCGTCCTCTTGGAGGCGCGCCAATGCCGTCCAGCCTGCCCGCGTGTCGGTTGCGGTATCGAGATCCAGGCGCATCGCGTTCGCCATCGATTCATACCCGAAAGCACGAACTCTCTCCGAAACGTCCCGCAGCCGGGCACCGGGTTTCGCCGCTACCTCCCAAAGCATTTCTGCCAGCACACAACTGACAGCGTTGTATATT
>Ga0265780_10011308_pt1 | contig 10568 bp, 7 predicted proteins | sample P1T30metagenome_FD_192432 | JGI IMG/M metagenome (GOLD analysis project Ga0265780, IMG submission 192432) | Plant litter microbial communities from East Loma Ridge, Irvine, California - P1 T30 | ecosystem: Environmental > Terrestrial > Plant litter > Unclassified | place: USA: California... | reverse complement strand
GTCGGCAAAGGAAGTCGGCGACAGCGCGGTGGCGAACTCGCGCTACCAGATCATCGGGTTCTCGCTGCTGGCGGTGGTGGTGGCGCTGGTGATCGGCCAACTGATCACGCGCTCCATCATGCAGCCGCTCAACGAGGCGGTCGGGTTCGCGGAGAATGTGTCGAAAGGGGATTTGTCGGGCCGCATGGCACTTGACGCGGCCGACATCTCGGAAACGGGCCTGCTCAAGCGGGCGCTGGCCGACATGAACGCCAGCCTGCACGCCATCGTCAGCCAGGTGCGCAGCGGCACCGACGCCATCGCGCTGGCATCGAGCGAAATCGCATCAGGCAATATGGACCTGTCGTCGCGCACCGAGTCGCAGGCCAGCTCACTGCAGGAGACGGCGTCGTCGATGGAGGAGTTGACGTCGGCGGTCAAGCAAAATTCCAGCAACGCCGGCCAGGCCAACGATCTGGCGTCGTCGGCGGCCAGCGTCGCCAGCAAGGGCGGGGCGGTCATGACGCAGGTGGTCGAGACGATGGGCGCCATCAATTCGTCGTCGCAAAAGATCGTCGACATCATCGGCGTGATCGAGGGGATCGCCTTCCAGACCAATATCCTGGCGTTGAACGCGGCCGTCGAAGCGGCGCGCGCGGGCGAACAGGGCCGTGGCTTCGCGGTGGTTGCTTCCGAAGTGCGCAGCCTGGCGCACCGGTCCGACTCGGCCGCCAAGGAGATCAAGCAGCTGATCGACGCGTCGGTGGCGCAGGTGGAGGCGGGCGGCGTGCTGGTCGGCCAGGCCGGCGGCACGATGCAGGAGATCGTCACCGGCATCAGCCGCGTCAACACCATCGTCGGCGAAATCGCCACCGCCAGCCGCGAGCAGGAACTGGGGATCGAGCAGATCAACCAGGCGATCGGCAGCATCGACAGCACCACGCAGCAAAACGCGGCGCTGGTGGAGCAGGCCGCCGCGGCGGCCGGCGCCTTGCAGGCCCAGGCCGATCAGCTGGCCGAGGCCGTCAAGGTGTTCCGGCTGTCGCGTTAGGACCGGCGCAACCGCAGGGCGCCGACCAGGCCCAGCCCGGCCAGCAGCAGCGTTAGCGAGCCTGGCTCGGGCACCGCCGATGCGCTTTGGAAGCTCAGGTCGTCCATCACATACGATCCCTGGAAGGCGCTCGAGACGACAATCGCGTCGATGGCGCCGTTCCAGCCGGCGGCCAGGAAGGTCGGCGTATCGGTCAGCTGCAGCACGGCCGAGCTGGCGACGATGTGATTGCCGACATACAGATCAAAGCGCACGCTGCTGTCGCCGAATCCCGAGAACCAGGCGCCGTTGAAGACGGTCGGCGCCAGGAAGCGGATGGTGCTGGCCACCGGCCCGCCGTCGATCCAGTCGGTGGTGACCCTGCCAGTGCCGGAGTGCGGCGTGAACGGCGCCTGCTCGCCGGTGAACACCGACAGGCCGGAGGCCGACCAGTCCAGTCCACCGTAATTGTCGGGCACGTGGGCGTAACCGTCGGGACCGACGATGTCGTCGAAAGTGAGCACGCCGGCGAAGGCCAACGGGGCGGACAGCGCGATGGCGGCGCTGAAGGCAAGTTTGCGGATGATCGAATGCATGAATGTCCTGTCAAATTAAATATAAAAACAGCGGCGGCCGGTACGGCGGCCGCTTGCCTGTGCTTAAGCCCGGCCGAGGGCCGGGTCGCTGACCGTGTGCCGGCCGGTTTCGACGCGCCCGGCAAAGCGTCGCAGGTAGTCGGGCTGACCCGACACCGTGGCGCTGAAGTCGTACCAGCAGCCGTTGCCCGCCACCGCGATGCGCAACACCAGTTCGGAGCGCGGCGCGAGCGTCTGCTGTTGCTTCAGCGGCGCATAAGCGTTCGCGTTGAGGTTGAAGGTGCAGGCTGTCGCGCCGGTATTGACAAGGCGCACCACTAGCTCCGCCGTGGTGGCGTCGCAGCGCACCTGCACGTCCGGGCGCGGCTGGCCCGCCGCGACAGCGCGCAGCGCGCTGCCGGTAAAGTGACGGTGGTAGCCGTTCGGCCCCAGCACCCACAGGTCGTAGGCGCCGCCCACCGCAGGCGTCCACGCATCGGACAGCGACTTGCCGGGCTCGACGGTGTACCGGCGCGGCACGGCGGCCAGGTCCTTGCGGTCGTACACGTGAAACACGGCGGCCTGGCGACCGGTGTTGAAGAAGCCAAGGACGACCCGGGCGGCGTTCATCGTGGCGCCAGGCTGGACCTCGCAGTTGGTCGCCAGCTCGTACGGCAGCGCCCGCGACGGCCGGGTGCCGGCGGCCTGCACCGGCATGCTTGGCGCGGCTGGCGGCCGGATCTGCGACAGCCGCTGCTGGGCGGCGCGCAGGTCGTCGGCCTGGCTTCTGTTTTTTCGCCCGGCGAGTTGCGGCAGCGCCTCGGCGTTGGGCGTGGCGAAGTTGAAGGCGCTGGTCAAATCGCCGCAGACGGCACGGCGGAATGGGCTGATGTTCGGCTCCTGCACCCCGAAACGCGCTTCCAGGAAGCGCAGCACCGACGTGTGGTCGAACACTTGCGAGTTGACCCAGCCGCCGCGGCTCCACGGCGAAATCACGAACAGCGGCACCCTTGGTCCCGGCCCATAGACGCGGCCGTCCGGGGCGGGCTGGCCGCCACTGCCGGCCGGTTTCGGATGGGTGTGGTACTCGGCGGACAGCTGCTCCGGCGGCAGCGTGGTCTTGCCGGCGTAGCCGCCCTTGCCGTCGGGCGAAGGGGCCGACGGCGAAGGCACATGGTCGAAGTAGCCGTCGTTTTCGTCGTAGGTGACGATCAGCACGGTCTTGCTCCAGACCTCGGGATTGGCCGTCAGCGCGTCCAGCACCTCCTGGACGAACCACGCGCCCTGCACCGGGCTGGACGGGCCTGGATGCTCACAGTAAATCGACGGCGCGTTCAGCCACGATACCTGTGGCAGCTTGCCTTCCCGGATGTCGCGCTTGAACGCATCCAGGTACTGCTCGGGTTGGCTACCCGGCAGCGTGTTGGCGATGCCCTTATACAGCGGGTTGTTGACGTTGTCGGTTGCCGCATCGTAGGCGTGGTAAGGCACTGCCTGGCCGGTATTGGTGTAGGGGCGGCCGGGCGAGCCGCCGCTCGAGACGGGATAGCCCGACGCGATGTTGGCGCGCCTGAATTGCCGGAACGCCCCCAGCATATTGTCGCCCCACTCGTCGGGCATGTTCTGGTAGCTCATCCAGCGCACGCCGGCCGTTTCCAGTCGTTCCGCGTAGGTGGTCCAGGTGTAGCCGGTGTCGACGCCGCTGGCCAGGCCGTCGATGGCGTCCCACTCGTTGCTGACGAAGGCCGTACCGGTCGGCACCGCGCCATTGGTGCCGGTCAGGAAGAACGAGCGGTTCGCGTCGGTGCCGGTGTGCATCGCGCAATGGTAGGCGTCGCACAGGGTGAACGCATTGGCCAGCGCAAACTGGAATGGCAGCTCGGCTTCCTTGAAAAAGCCCATCGAAATCGGGTTCTTGTAGCGCGGCCACTGGTCCATGCGGCCGTGGTCCCAGGCCATTTGGCTGTCGAGCCAGTCGTGCGGCGTGCCGCTGGCGCGTTGCGCGTTGCCGGTGCTGCCGTCCAGATGGAAGGGTGCTATGACGTTGCCGTTTGCCGTGCGCTGTTGCCAGACGTTGCGGCCCTCGGGCAAAGGGATGGGGAAGCGGTCGCCGAAGCCGCGCACGCCGGCCAGCGTGCCGAAATAATGGTCGAACGCGCGGTTTTCCTGCATCAGGATCACCACGTGCTCGACGTCCCGGATGGTGCCGGTGACATTGTTGGCCGGAATGGCCAGCGCGCGCTGTATCGACGGCGGAAAGGCTGCGTAAGCGCCGGCTGCGATACCCGCGCGGGCACCATTGAGGAGGAATTTGCGTCGTGAAGTCATAAAGTTCGTGTGAGGACGTTGAGGGACACGCGCCTGGATGCGCGTTGCTTTGTTGTCTTCGTGTTACCGTTTTGCTGTGCGGCCCCGCTACTTTAGGTCGCAACTGTTACGGCTCAATGACAGACGGCAAGGAGATCCCGCAATTCCTGACACAATCGCTGCGGCTTCACAGCAGTCCCGCGTGCAGGTGGGCACGCGGGGGCGGCGGCGCCGGGCGGCGCCGCCTGGCCGATCAGGCCGCGCCGATCCGAGCGATGTGCTCGTTGTTGTCACGCAGGCGTGGCGCTGCGTGGCGGCGGGCAGGAACGTTGGCGCGACCAATGGCGGGCGCGGCCGGCTGTAATGGCGCCAGCTTGAAGATGCCCACGAGCTGCGAGAGCTGCTGCGCCTGGTCTTGCTGTGCTTCGGCGGCGGCAGCCGCTTCCTCGACCAGCGCGGCGTTTTGCTGGGTGACGGTGTCCATTTCGGCGATCGCGTGGTTGATTTGCGCGATGCCGGCTTCCTGCTCCTGGCTGGCCATGCTGATCTCGCCCATGATGTCGGTCACCGATTTGACGGCGCCGACGATGCGCTCCATGGTCGCGCCAGCCTGCCCGACCAGTTCCGTGCCGGCGTCGACTTTGGCGACCGAGTCGTCGATCAGCGTTTTGATTTCCTTGGCGGCGGCCGCCGAGCGCTGCGCCAGCGTGCGCACCTCGGAGGCGACCACGGCAAAGCCGCGACCCTGTTCGCCGGCGCGCGCCGCTTCGACCGCCGCGTTCAAGGCCAGGATGTTGGTCTGGAAGGCGATGCCGTCGATGACGCTGATGATGTCGACGATTTTCCTGGCCGAGCCGTTGATCTCGGCCATGGTGCCGATCACGTTCGACACCACGGCGCCGCCCTCGACCGCGATGGCCGACGCCGAGCGCGCCATGGTGTTGGCCTGGCGGGCGTTCTCCGAATTTTGTTTGACGGTGGCGGTCAGTTCCTCCATCGACGAGGCAGTCTCCTCCAGCGAGCCGGCCTGCTGCTCGGTGCGCGATGACAGGTCCTGGTTGCCGCTGGCGATTTCGGTGGCCGCCGTGACGATGGACTCGGCGCCGCCGCGCACCTGGCGCACGATGCCGGACAAGCTGTCGCGCATCGCCTGGATCGCGAACAGCAGGCTGTGCGCGTCGCCGCGCGGCAGCGCGATCGCCACCGCCAGGTCGCCGTCGGCGATGCTGGCTGCGATGCCGGCGACATAGGCCGGTTCGCCGCCGAGCTGGCTCAGCAACTGGCGCGAGATGAGCCACGCGCCGCCCATGCCCAGTCCCATCGCCGCCAGCCCCAGCACCAGCATCATGTTGCGGGAGTTTTGATAGGTTTGCTCGGCGTCGGCGCGGGCTTTTTCCATTGCATCGCTCTGGTGCGCGATCATCGCGTCCAGGCGTTTCATGTAAGTCGCCTGCAGTTCACGCGTGTTGGTCAGCATGAATTCGACGGCCTGGTCGACGCCGCCGTCGCGGCGCAAGCGCATCACTTCCCCGATCGAGGCGGCGTACGGCGGATAGGCGGCCTTCAGCGCGTCGAACAGGCCACGGCCGGCGCCCGACTTGACCATGACGTCGAGTTTTTCGCTGGCGACGACCATTTCCTTGAGCTTGTCGGTGACGACCAGTAGTTCGGTCTCGGCCTTGGCGTTATCGCGGATCAGCAGGCCGTTGCGCAGCGAGCGGGCGATTTTGTTATTGATATTCATCAGGTTCTGGGCGGCCAGCACCTTGGGATAGTTTTCGGTGACGATGGCGTTGGTGCCAGCGTTGAGCGTGCCGAGGTGATGGATGCTCAGGCCGATCATGACGGCCAGCATTGCCAGGATCACACCGAAGCCGATGCGCAGCCGTGTGCTTACCTTGATGTTCGCGTTTTTCATTTCAGTTGTCCAATGGTCGAGAGGTCGAACTCGCGCGCCGCACTGGAATGACAGGTGCGGAGACGGTGGCGGGAATGGGGCCGGAGAAAAGAAGAAGGATCGCGGGAGGGTTGGGCGATCGGTGCAGCGTGGGATGAGCAGAAATATACGCGAGAATTTTCCACATGGCAACTTATTTCGGAATGTACTACTTATTACTGAGCAATCCTGCCACCCTGCGCTGCGCGGCGATAGGCATTGGGATCGTTTCCATATAAACTTGGCATTCCGCTCATGTTGCCAAGGAAAATGGAACCGATGAACACGACTTCTTCCCGTCTGGACGTACTCGATGCGTTGCGCGGCTTTGCCATCGTCTCGATCATGCTGCTTCACAATATCGAGCACTTCGACTTCTACTTTTCTCCGGGCGGGCTCCCCGAGTGGCTCAAGACGGTCGATAAAATGATCTGGGACAGTCTGTTCTTCCTCTTCGGCGGCAAGTCCTATGCGATTTTCGCCCTGCTGTTCGGCATGACTTTTTATCTCCAGTGGCATAGCCGCGAGCAGCGCGGCGAGGATTTTCGGCCGCGCTTTGCGTGGCGGCTAGCCTTGCTGCTGGCGTTCGGCCTGTTCAACTCCATGTTTTACCACGGCGACATCCTGAGTATCTACGCGGTGCTTGGGCTGGCGTTGATCCCTGTGGCGCGGCTGCGCACGTCCACTGTGTTGTGTATCGCGGTTATCTTGCTGTTGCAACCGTATGCCTGGATCGAGTTTTTCCAGGCGTTGCCTAATCCGAACGAGAAACTCGCCGATCCGGCGTCGTGGGCGTATTTCGGCAGGGCCAATGAATATATGGCGCATGGTTCGGCTTTGGATGTGTGGTCGGGCAATCTGACCAATGGCAAAGTTGGCGTGATTCGCTGGAGCTGGGAGAACGGCAGGGTGTTCCAGATTCCGGCGCTGTTTATGCTCGGTATGATCGCCGGCAGGAAAGGTGTATTTGTTTCCTCACCAGAAAGCAAGCAATTCTGGCTGCGGACGCTGGTGTTCGCGGTCATCGCGTTTATTCCATTTTATTTACTCAAGTCGTATCCCGAGTGGTGGAATATCGGCGCAGCTGTACAACGTCCGTTATTGGTAATTGTGACGTCGTGGTCGAACGTGGCATTTATGGTGGTGCTGGTAGCGTCGTTCGCGCTGCTGTTTTATTCGTGGCGCTGGCTCGAGTTTTTCTCGCCACTGGGACGAATGAGCCTGACCAGCTATGTGGTGCAATCGATTATCGGCACGTCGATCTATTATGGCTTCGGCTTGGGCATGTATAAATATACCGGCGCCAGTTTCGCCTTGGCGATAGGGATTGTGCTGGCGCTGCTGCAACGTCAGTTCAGCGTGTGGTGGTTGCGCAGCCACAAGCAAGGACCGCTCGAAGCCTTGTGGCATCGGGCCACATGGATCGGCTCCGCCAGGTAGAGCGTGCCAGTTATTGGCGTGTATATACCAAAATCCGGCGTGCAAGCGAGGTGAGGAGGGTGGCTTTACGCTTGCGTCAAATCGTCGTCCGGATCGATCCAGAGTATGCGGCCGTGGCCGGCCTCGTTAAGACGTGTAATAAATGGGATGGCGGCGGTGTCTGCAAGGCTCAATTCAAACCTGACGTCATCCGAGTGGGCGACATTATCGAGACTGGCGCCCGCCATTTCAATTTCGCGTCGTATCATGCCTTCCATCGCATACGGTACTGCGCAGATTAAATGCCGCAACTTGATAATCGCGATTTTCTCGGCGCCCAATAAAGCCTGGGCTACGCTGTCGGTATAAGCGCGGACCAAACCGCCGGCGCCCAGTTTTATGCCGCCGAAATAACGTACCACGGTGGCCAATACCCCTTCCAGATCCTGGTGCCTTAAAACATCCAGCATCGGCCGCCCGGCCGTGCCGCTCGGTTCACCGTCATCGACCGCTGCCGATTGTCCGCCCGCCAATAATGCCCAACAAACGTGCGCGGCCTGCGGATGTTGTGCCCATAACTCGGCCACGACTTTTTGCGCGGTGGCCCGGTCCGTCATTGGCTGAACGCAGGCAATAAAGCGGCTTTTTTTGATCAGCAATTCGTGCTGGACAGGGGCAATTATTGTTTGCGGCATTGCGTGGTTTCTGGGCGGGCTGGCGGTCGGAACCGCGTATGGTGCCAGATATCATTGAGAAATACAAAAAACGGGCGTCCGGGCGGCACGATATAATCCCCCTGTATCGACCCGCCATAGACGCACTCGCCAAGCCAGCACCATGACAGACATTGCAGATCAAGAAAACGACGACCAATTGATGCGACAACTGGGCCTGACGGCCAAGGGGTTTTTGTTGTCCAAGTTGGAAGGGCGGGTGTTTTTACGCTTGACCGGCATTGTCGAGTACGGCGGCGTGCATTACCCCTACGATCTGGTGCCGGCCCAGGGCGTGCTGGCCAAGCCGTCCAAGTGGCGCAAGATGGATGGCGAGGCCCGGTCCGCGCTGCTGCGCGAGCGGGCCAGCGACGCCGTGGTTGAAGAACTGCACGGTTACGTTGGCGACTTCGTGCGCGAGATGGCCGACGCCTGCGACGACTGCGACCTGGACCCGCTACCTTTCCTGCAGGCGCTGGCCGACATGCAGATCTCGGAGCCGGCCGGCACCGTGTTCGACCGCATCCGGCAACGCCTGGAACACGCCGTCGAGCGCGAAATGGAAGAGCAGCACGCCGAGCGCACCCGGCAAAGCATCAACCTGGCCGAATATCCTGCCTCGTTCGACGTCGCCCGCCGCATCAAGCGCAAATTCATCGCGCTGCTGGGGCCGACCAATTCCGGCAAGACCCACCAGGCGATCGAGGCGCTGGCCAAGGCGCCCAGCGGCGTGTATCTGGCGCCGCTGCGGCTGCTGGCGCTGGAAAACTACGAGCGCCTGCAGGCCATGGAGCAGCACGGCAAGCCGCTGGCCGTGAGCCTGGTCACCGGCGAGGAACGCCGGCTGGTGGCCGGCGCCACCCACGTCGCCAGCACGGTCGAAATGCTCGATACCCGCACGCCGGTGGACGTGGCCGTGATCGACGAGATCCAGATGCTGGCCGACCGCGACCGCGGCGCGGCCTGGACCGCCGCCGTGTGCGGCGCGCCCGCGCACATCGTGTACCTGGTCGGCGCCCCGGAAGCGCGCCGCGCCATCGAGGTGCTGGCCGCGCGGCTCGAATGCGAGCTCGAGGTGCATGTGTTGAAGCGCAAGGGGCCGCTGTCGATGGAACCGACGGCCGTGCGCAAGCTGACCAACCTGCGGCGCGGCGACGCCGTTATCTGTTTCTCGCGCCGCGAAGTGCTGATGTGGCGCGACATGGTGACCGACGTGGGCCTGTCGGTGGCCACGGTGTATGGCAATTTGTCGCCGGAAGTGCGGCGCGCGCAAGCCCAGCGCTTCCGCGAGGGCGCGGCCGATGTGGTGGTTGGCACGGACGCCATCGCCATGGGGCTGAACATGCCAATTGCGCGCATTGTGATGACTACGTCCGTTAAATACAATGGATATGAAGAGGAAGAGATACCTGCTGCGCTGGCGCGGCAGATCGCCGGCCGGGCCGGGCGCTTTGGCGTGCACGAGGAGGGACTGGTGGCCGGCTACGACAACGAAACGCACAACGTGATGCGCTCGCTGTTGCACGAAAAGCCGGTGCCGCTGAAAACCACCGGCTTTGCCGTGGCGCCAACGTTGGAACATTTGCACCGGATTTCATCGGTGACCAACGAACATGGGCTGGCCAAGCTGCTCAAGCGCTTCGTCCACAATATCGACGTGCCGGACGGGTTCTTTTATCCGCGCATCACCGAGGACCAGTTCGAGCGGGCCGCCTGGCTCGATACCTTGCAGCTGACGGTGGCGGAAAAATTCGCGTTGTCGCTGGTGCCGATCTCGTCGAAGGTGCACACCTTGCAGCACGCCTGGGAAGGCTGGGCCACGGCGCTGGCGCACAAGAAGATCACGCGCCTCAAGCCGGAGCAAAATCCGCTGCATTTCATGAACTTGCAAGAGGTGGAGGACGCCTGCCGGCTGTATTCGGCCTACGCCTGGCTGGCCTATCGTCAACCCGAGTACTTTCCGGACACGGAGCTGGCGCAAAAGCTGTCGCGCGAGGCGTCCGAGCGCGTCGATTCGATACTGCAGGACCAGAACTCGGCCGCCCGCAAGCGTCAGCCAAAGAAGTTCCGGCGCTGATCAGGCACCCGGCTGCGGTTCGCCATGCAGCTTGAAGCGGCAGGACAGTTTAAACGGCCGGGTCACGCCTTTGGGGTCGGAGACGATCGGCATGGCAAACGCTTGTTCGTCGAGCAGCTCCAGGGTCCAGGTGGTGGCGCCGAAGAAGTCGAAGTGGATGACGTTCGGTTCCACCAGTTGCAGGCCGGTGAAGGCGCCGGTCGAGTACATCGCGCCCAGCCGCGCGGCGTCGACCACGTCGAGCCTGGGATCGAGCAGGTAGATGCGCAAGGTGTCTTCGTGGACGATGTCGTCGGTCAGGAAAACCAGGAAGTGGCCTTTCCAGCAAACGGCCGCCTCCAGCACCGCGCCTTCGACGATTTTGTCGGTGGTTTCGCCGTAGAGTATCAGTTCGCTGCGCGGCAGATCGTCGATGGTCTGCCGGTGGCGGATCGAAAGGTCGTCTGTCGACAGCAGTTTCATGATGGCTCACCAGATGGAGCTGACACCGAAGGCGGCCAGCGCGCCGCCGACGAAAGCCCCCACTGTAACG
>Ga0265780_10011307_pt1 | contig 10568 bp, 14 predicted proteins | sample P1T30metagenome_FD_192432 | JGI IMG/M metagenome (GOLD analysis project Ga0265780, IMG submission 192432) | Plant litter microbial communities from East Loma Ridge, Irvine, California - P1 T30 | ecosystem: Environmental > Terrestrial > Plant litter > Unclassified | place: USA: California... | reverse complement strand
ATTCGCGGTGCCCAGTCAACAGCCCTTGCAGACTAAATCTAGCGATGCAGCAACAGTTGTTCTGGTCACAGGTGCCTCCGGAAGCTTAGGAGGTCACCTTGTCGATCATATTGCACAATTGCCTGGAGTCGCTACCGTCATCTGCCTCAATCGGGAGAAGAATGAGGATCCTTATGTCCGACAGCAGAAGGCTATGCGAGCAAAGGGCATCCGTTCTTTCGACAAGATCAGACCCAAACTGTTAGTACTACAGGCTGATAGCTCGAAGCCCATGCTCGGGCTTACAAGCAGCGAATACGAAGGGCTCATTGGTTCGGTCACCCACATCATTCACAATGCTTGGCCGATGAGTGCGAAGCGTCCTTTGGCTGGCTTCGAGCCGCAGTTCCAAATCATGCGCAACCTAATCGACTTGGCTTCCACGGTGGTTTCCCGGCGTCCGGCGGATTTCACGTTCAGTTTCCAGTTTGTTTCGTCCGTTGGCGTGGTTGGGCACTACGAGCGCAATTCCCGTGAGCAGAAGATCTTGGTTTCCGAGGAGCGAGTCGAAATTGAGTCGGTGCTACCAAATGGCTACGGTGATGCCAAGTGGGGATGCGAGAGAATGCTCGACGAAACGCTCCATAAGCACCCTGACAAGTTCCGCACAATGGCAGTGCGCCTGGGCCAGATCGCAGGCTCAAAGACAAGCGGGTACTGGAACCCCATGGAGCATTTCGGGTTCCTGATCAAGTCGTCCCAGACACTCAATGCTTTGCCGGATGTTGATGGCACAGTCTACTGGACCCCAGTAAACGACATTGCGGGCGCCTTGTCGGACCTGGTCCTCTCTGATCGCCCACCATACCCAATCTACCACATTGAGAACCCAATCGGCCAGTCTTGGCGCGAGATGAACGCCGTGATAGCAGATGCCCTCCACATCCCGAATCTGATACCCTTCGAGGAGTGGGTTGAGCGTGTGCGGGCAGCCCCGCAGCGAAACAATCCTGCGGCAAATCTCCTGGAGTTCTTGGATAGCAATTACCTCCACATGTCATGCGGTGGGCTCGTGCTCGATGTAAAGAAGACTCTAGAGCATTCGGAAACGCTTGCTGCTGTCGGACCGGTGAGCGATGAGGTTGTAAGGAAGTATATTCACATTTGGAAGGAAATTGGGTTTTTGAACTAGACCATTCGAAATTTTGGCGTTGGCTGGTTTTTGGTTTACTAGCAATGTCTCTCATTGACCTTTAGATATGGTTCTATAGCTAGAATGTAAGAGTGATGCTCCTTCTCAACTTACGAACTACTTGATGCCCAATCAACATGGGTTGTTGACATTGGGACCTAATGGAAGACAGACGCTGCGCGCACATGCCAGCCAATATAGTTCAGTACTAAGAACCCTTCACTTTTGCTTCACAAGAAGTGCAGAGCAGCTAAGTAATTTGGAAAGTTGAATTGTGCGCTTCCCAAGTTAGGAGGGCCGAAGTATCTGGGACAGTTGTCGTGGGCGCGGCGCGGGTTTGGCAGTGGCGAGCAAGCGACACAAAAATATCGCACAACGCGGCGTGTCAGAGCGAAGCTCGGCCCATGAAACTCTCGGAGAAGAACACATGGCACTGTGAGGCACTGATCGACTCGAGTAGGTATGTTGACACTCAAGATAGGCCTAGGACGCGTAATTGCTATCTAAGTCGATAACATAGCTACTTGCACTACATAGTAAGTTATGAAGATAATCTATTTCTAAACTTCTATTAACGTAATACCTATCTCTCATGACTACTATTTGAGCATCTTGTTATTGAACTAAACATGTTAGAAAGACACAGTAGGACATATAACTAACGCAGGTGTAGATAGTTTTGGTCGTAATGATAAAGATAGCGCAGAGTAGGTTAGTTATGCTAAGCAAAACTAACCAAGTTAATGGTCTAACTAGGTTGGTAATGGTATGCGTTGTATGTGGAAAAACGCTAGATCTGAGAACATTGTGTGAACCTATCAGCTCTCATTGCGATGCCACAGAGATCACTTCCCTGGATGGTTTAACTTGTCCATGGCAATTCTCCACTACGGGCCCCACGTCTTGATGGCGAAGAGGGCTGCGTTGCCAGTCACCCACGCAAAAAGACCAATCAAAGTGCACGCCCAGCTCGTACGGATGGCATCGATGAGAGGCTGAGTGACGACGGCGCTTGTACATGAGAGAATTTTGCGCACGAAGTTGTTGACAGCGACACCGCTTGAGGACCGCTTGGGAGTAAACTCAGTCAGCACAGTGGTAACGGCGCCAAACACGAGCATAGAGCCGATGCCGAAAAAGAAGCTGGCGACACAGGACACCATCCAATGAAGCTGCTTGTCGATAGACCACCCATACCAAATCAGGGCGGCTGGGTATAACGTCGCGGCCAGCCAGATGTTCTCCTTCAAGCGGTCTTCAGGAAGGTAGATGAGCTTCCCATCAGCATCATACCGGTTGGCCTTGCGAGCCTCGCGAGCCATGATGTAGTCGATCCATCTTCCCCCGAGCAGCGACGATGCTGCATACCCCAGTGTAGGCGCCAAGTAGAGCAGACCCACCTCAGTATCGTTGAAATTATGAGGTGGCTTAGAAAAGTTGGACTGAATGGCTATGTTGATGATGAAAAGGCAGCCGAAAGCCATTGAGCCCGAGTAAACGGCAATGAGGATGGGTGGATGGCGAAGAAGTGTGAGTACCTTGGGAGGGTTGATAATGCCTCGGATAATGGTGGTGCGCTTTTTTGGCTGCCGTTGACGGGTTGGCTCTCAGAAGCGTTGGGACTCTTGGGCTTGTTCAATGTCTCAGGAAGACAGAGGATGATCAGGAGAAGCAAGCTGCCTCCAAAGATGGCTAGAAACCACAAGGTACTTCGCCAGCCCAGGTGCTGTGCTAACAATCCTCCAATGATCGGGGCTAGTCCAGGGCCGCAAAGTGGCCCTAGATAGAAGACTCCCATGGCGCGACCACGTTCTTTAGGCTCCCAGATGTCGGCAACAGTGCCCGCACCTACGGCCTGTACCGAAGCTGCGGCAGCTCTGCTGAGAATGCGCATCACGATGAGCATGGCGATGTTGACACTGACGGCACTGATGACGGAGAAGACGACAAAGAGCAAAAAGGACAAGAAATACGTGTTTCTTCGCCCCAAAGACTCTGAGAAAGCCGACCTGGGCAACCACTTAGCAATTCGTACGCGCACATTTGTGGGTGCAACTCATCACCACAAGGGAGAAATTGCCATGGCAAGCATGTAAAAGGCCAGTGATAGATTCGTTACCGTCGCTGTTGTATCCAGGGCCTTTGACACCTCAGCGAGTGCCGCTTGAGTTAGGTCAGTCTAATACGGGTAGAAGGTGACAGAATCACGTGGCTACTCACGGTAGAAGATGGAGGAGCCAAAGGACGATGTGCATGCAGCCATGGAAACGATGATTGTCATGAGCCACTTGGTTCCATTGCTATAAGCATATGGATTTGAAATCTCAGGAATAATGGTCAAGCGCCCAAGAAGACCTCGACGGCGGGAGCGGGGGATAGGCTCGTGATGCCTTCTCTCGGCGAGGCGGTCATTCTGGTGCGCCTGGGGGCTCTCCTTGGGTTCCACTGTCTGAGTGGCTTTTTCTTCAGCTGGCATCGTTTGAGTAGTGTTGTTGGTGCTCGCGCTCGCCGTCTTCTCTTTGTGCGGTGCCATTAAGCCTCGGTGGATTGTGTGCTAGTGGGGAGAGTACGTCCGAGGCTGCAACTGAGAAAGTTGCTGGTATTTGCGGCACGCTGCGAAAGACAGAGTCAAGCAAACTATATGCTGTGGGTGAAGATTGTATAGCCGGAAGTAGCGGGAGTACTCACGGAGTTAAGGACCATACCTTTGGGTCCTGATCGGGCAATTGCATAACCACCCCGGCTGGCCAATTGGGGGAAGCCTTTGATGTCCGACTAAATGAGCTTGACACTTTTACTAACCGAAATGGGAAATTTTAGGACGTCAGACACCAAGCAAAGAGTAAACGTTAAATCTATCGAAGCATTTCCATTTGCACGTGATACATGGCCGCCTCACCACCCTGACGCGTCGTCCGCGACGAAAAAGATGACCATGCCGACATACTTCACTCTGTGACACTAGTGCCCCATGACGCTCCGATCACCTTCGGCCCAAATGGCCTTCATCCTGAAGAGCTTGATCTTCCACAGCCCATCCACGTCATCCTTGACAAGTTCCAGGTAGTACAGACCGCCCATTGTGTACCGTGCCGCGTCCGGCTCCCTCCCAGTGCCACCTTGAAAGTGGTGGGCAAGATAAAGAGCCGACAATGATGCCTCCCTCTCCCCATCGGCGACGTTGACGCGGATGTTGGTAGCGTAATGGGTCGTATCGAGCCTGCTAATGGTACGCTCGTAGAAATCGGAATGGATGGCCTTCAGGCCTTCGGCGCGCCTCTCGCCCACTTCCCATCGCGCATCTTCGGTATGTGCAGAGTCTAACAGCGATACATCGTTTGTATCCATCGCAGTCATGACTCGGTAGAGGGCATCAATGATTGCTTCGCGGCCACTAAGAGCAGGGGATAGTGCGGCTGGAAGGGACATGTTAGGTGCCATGATGAAAATAACAGTGGAATGGATATCTTCACAACAGTATCTAGCCTACACTCGAACAAGTGGGTACTAAATAACTTCTGTAGGACCCAATCGGGGGAGTCGGGACAGTAAACGATTGCCCCGGGGCCTGAATAAAGGAACACCGGATTTTTCGGTCCCCGATCCAAGATGCTGATATGCCATAGCTTACACAGTCTAGTGTAAAAGAGTCACGCATAGGCTTCAAGCAAGCAACCCCTTACAACGCCAAAAAACTACTCGCCAATGCCAGTTGACATACTCTCACAAACACACATCTCAACATGACAGTCACATTTTCCCACGTCGCATCCAACAAGGTCCAATTGTCCCCTACAGCGACGCCTGGCTTTACACACACGGATGGCCTGATGCAAGAGTCCGCAACGAAGACCTCGGATCTTCTGACGATTAACCATGAAGCATATCACACGCGATGGAAGGCAACTTTCCATAGTAAGTGGAGCAGTCCCATTCAGTGCAGGTGTGAGTTCTAAGTTCAATTTCCAGATCATCTCACCCATCACCTACTCGCCCTTTGGTCGCTCGGAGCGTCTCCCAACGAGATACAGGATATGTGGAAATACAACAAGACATACCAATCCCCCGTTGAGAAACGACACGACGAAGCAATCTCGGAACATTCGGACTTGAAGAATCCGGCTGACTTCAATCGATGTCTTGGAAAGGACGACTGCTATGTCGACTTTTTGAGATTCTTCGAGGACGAAGTTACCGAAAAAGGTGTACCCGCTGTTATCAAGGAATACCTTCTCAAAGGTGACAAGCGGGCGAACGATATATTCAGCCGCATGTACCCAGGCATGTATTCTTTGAGTACTAAAGTAGAACTAACGGCCTCTGACAACCATCTCGCAGATCTTGTGCACCCAATGATCCACCTTGGGTGTGGCATTGAATACCAGCAACCTAGCCTTGTCGCAGAGGCACTGGCAGGAGCCTGTGTTCATGAAAACTGGCCTATGAAGTTCTTGCTACCAGCTGAGAACCACGTCCGGTTGAACAAGAATACTCCATCAAAGTCTCTCCTTGAGGTCATTGACGGACTGCGCCAAGATCCCTTCATTTCTACGGGTGTGAAAGACTCGGATCCGTTCAACAAGATTCCCGACGGTTTTTTGAAGCGGGTCACCGCCGAACAGCTCGTGCCGCACCTTAGTCAATTCCAATTCGAGCCAACACCGGAGGACCTGCAGCGTAAGATGGCCGACATCATGTACACAAGCGCATACATGCTAGGCGCTGCACAGCGACCAGGCAAGCGCGAGACTATGGACTTCGTCCTCCTACACAGCGCTACCCTTTCCGTGTTTTACCCCGCAATTATATCGCAGGAGTGGCTATCAAACCACGACAAAGCCCGCTTGCTTGAAGCAAAAGCGCGGGTTGATGCTGTCATGTATGCTGGCTGCGGATGTCCACCACTCTATCCCGCGCGAATCGTCGACTACACGCCACTGCACCCAGAACACGACTGGAAAGAGCTGTTCCATCGTGCCATAGTTTACCGTGACGAAGGTCATGCGGCAAAGTTGGCCAGATCGCTCTTCAGCCTGGAGAAGCTCCATGACCTGCCGCCTAACTTCCCCATTGAGAAGAAGGACTTTTTCAAGATCGCGCACATGGCCATCGACTCGATTGAGAGCGCAGTCGGGGAGGATGGTAACAAGATGCCGCAGGATGTTGCAGACGCCATTGCTAATAGGATTGGCGAAGGAGGCGAAATGGTCGCGCGTAACCACATGAGATGGGTCTTCTATGGTGGACTGGAGAAGGCTTGGGATTATGTCCCCAGCACATGACGTCTAACATAGATATAGCTTGCCGTTTGCTTCTAAAAACTCTCGTCTACAATGTGCGTTCGAGGCATAAAAAGTTATAACGAAATGTGACTATCATCAAATGTCACAAGTGATGTGACTACACTCACATGTAGGAATTCACATACGATTTTCTTCTCATAACCAAATACACCAGTCACGATGGTGAGTGAAACATCTACGTGCATTTTGGTGGGGACATCCGGCACACCGAGGACTTTCATTGCAGTATTTGTACGACGATGTGTGATTGGCCCAGTTGTTATAGGGACTACACCAATTTCCTATATCTGATGTACCCCCAGCAATGAATAAGGTCCGTATGATCGCCGTGACAATCGAGATTTACTGCGACAACCATACTAGATTGGCTAGGGTATCAGGTGAGCTCTAGACCTACTTCGAGAAAATACAAGTGCCGCGCGTAAGATGGATCGATTGAAACGATCGTGATACAGGTCGTCTTCCACGCTATCTATGAATTTTGGATGGAGTTGCTGGCGAGTGAAGGGTAACGTTTGCACCCGTTTTCTAGCCGATTTGATCTTACGAAAGACACTAAATGTGGGCGTAAGCGTCTCTATCGTATCGTACCCCTCTCGTACTAAATTAGAACATGCTTCCCTTGACGACTTCGGCGAAACATTTTATGGGTCGGAGGGATTGCCCGAGTTGATCGAAACTGCTTAAAAAGAAAGCTGCGGCTATTGGCAGTTTTGTTCGACCCTTCTCGATAGATCTCCTACGTGTCGAGGTGTCTGGGCCTGACCGACCACATCTTACGATCATTAACCTGACTGGTCTTATTCATTCCGACACAAAGCAGCAGTCCGCAACCGATATCGAGCTCATGCAAAATGTTGTCAAGTCATACATGGCAGAGCCCAGTCGTATCTGCAAAGAATTAATATGCCAGCCAGATCGTGCTAAAGCTTGCTCGGGCAGCAGACAAGAATGGAAGTCGCACGCTTAATACAGTCACGAAGCCCGATACCCTGATTGCTGGGTATGAGAATGAGGCTTCGTATGTATACCTCGCTTGCTTGGAACCTTGATGTCGATTTCCGCCTTGGATGGCAGGTTCTGAAAAACATTAACACCGAAAGAGGATCATGGGCAATAGCTAACTTCCGTTAATGATCTTAGAGCTAATTATACAGGGTTTTTGTCTGCCAGCAGAACTCTTACAAGCAACTGTAATATGTAGCTAAGGCTGTAATAATTCCTATATAGATACAATTCATCCAGTAACCATATTCAATCATCTTTCTCAGAAATCGACCTTTTCCCATTCTCCTGGCATGCGCCGATAACAATGTGCATCTTGCCCGGGGTAAAAATTTGTCGCACGACTAACTACTCATCCCATTACCTGTTGCACTGCTGCCTGGATTATATGAGGTTTTTCCAGGCTTGGAAGTCTGAACACCAGCGTTCTTTCTGACTGCATGTTGCGGACTAAGCATCCCATTACTCGTATGCGTGCATTGTTTAGCCGTGCGAGTTTGAAGTGGGTGTAGTGGGTGTGACTGACTCCTACCTCCGTTGGGGGTTGGTGAACTTGGGTGAATTACTATTTTTGGTAGATTGTACGAATGGGAACCTGTCGATCGAGAGCTCGAGATGGTGCGATTCTCCGATACAGTTGGTCGAGTAGATGTTGTGGTCTGCCGTGTAGATGACGTAGGGTTGTTGGCTTGACGACTACTAGGGCCATGACCTGGAGGGTGGAAAGAGCGTGTGTTGGGGTGATAAGGGTTGCCAGCACCCCATGCAGCACCTTGACCAATGCCCGTTACGGAATTGTTTTTCATTGTTCTTAGCGTTCGAATCGTAAAAGGTATGACTGAGAAATGTGGCGGTAAGTTCTGAATATTTGGATAACTTTGTTATGGAGGCAGGTTTGGAGAGTCACTTCCTCTATGTGCGGGCTTCTAAATACCTTGGGATCGGTGAATTGCCTTATGCGCAATTCAATATCTTTACTTTCCAGTGAGTAATAGAGTTGAAGCTCTTCACTGCCAGATATCGTGCAATCACTTCAGGCTCGAAACATCACCAGATCACTTTGGCGAATTGTAGGCATACTCAAATTATACCACAACAAGATGATCAATGCAGATACATGGGAGAAACATGTTATTAGGTGATGGGGTTACCGTCCTGGTGTCGCTCAGAACCCCATTTGGTACTACCATGTACACAAATGCCTTTATGCCAAAGGAACTTTGTCTTGCATCAGCTCACTGCATGTCTAAGAAATGATGGGTCGCAGAAGGCTTACCTTCTAATTCTTCAGGATCATATTACAAGGAACGAAGGATTTAGCGGTAGCATCCAAGGCTTTCGAGGGAGCACTCTTCTCCAACTGTGATGAGGGATCGGCGCTTGGTGTTGGCCTCATCGCTGCACCCCATAATTTTCCGTCCTTGGAATACTTGGATGGTGCACACCAGTCCTTTCCGTGGCCTATGCCGGTAATATTGCGCCAGTCTTCCAGGCCGCGGGTCGTGGACATTGCAGCCTGCGAGCGGATAGTTTGTTTGATCTGGGCCTCGATGACTGGGATGTCGTCCTTGATTGAAAATCTGCTCATATCTGTGGTGTTTCGAATACAAGCAATGGACAAGTACAAGGTATAGGTAGATGTACGATGTAGGGTATGATTGCGTCATTCAGTGAATGGGTATCGTGTTTCACTCACGCCCTAGGCTGCAATTAGGCACGCACAAGCACTTGAAGTGACCTCTGCATTGACTTGCTGCTCATTTCATGTCAATGGCGTAGTCGCTACTCTAGATGCTAGCTGAGCTCAAGATGAATTTCTACTCCAGATGAGAACAAAAGTGTGATGAGACGCAGTTTGACATTATGTAGATGTTGCTCTGTAGTCAGAACCAGGAAGATTCTTGAAATTGTGATGTTTTCTGAACCCTATCCAACCTCTAGAACGCTTGCATTCATTTATGAGGCTGCATACAGTCGCTAGTGCCGGCCAACGACGCAGTGCTACTTCATGCACATGACTCCAAGCCAGTTAGGTTCCTGATATCCTCGAGTCAAGGTCGTAGTATACATGATAAGCGCAGATATCTATTCACAAAAGAGGTAGCGACAGTTCCAATCGAGTTGGCGAAAGAAATGCTTGTATCGAAAGCACAGCAACACTTTTATCGTGAAGTGAGTGTAAAAAGACAGACGTTGAATCAAATACTTTATGAACGGACTGAGAGAAAAGAAGATGAGCAAAGCCATGAATCTGCATGGAGATGTCATATCTTTACCGACAAGACGCCAGGCCAGAAGACATACTTGGAGATTAGCAGAAGTGTAGTCGTGCAAGAAAGACATATACTGGTGCATCTAGCGCCCCAGAACAGTTAGACCCCGCGGCAATGCCCGCTTAGTCATGAAATCGTCTTCGCAATTCGCAGATAGCAGCCAGAACAACAGGCAGTAGGAACATCAGCAACAGCCATGCCACCACGACTACGAGTCGTCCGATTGGCGACATCGCTACTCCCTATACCAAACAGAACAAATGCAGTCCCATTAGTCGCCCCGTTTCTTCTGCCCGCGCAACAAAGATGCGCCTCGATTCTTTCCTCGCTCTCCGACACCGCCGGCGCGTACAACAAAAAGATTCGCAGGGGCCGTGGTCCGGCTTCAGGAAAAGGCAAAACTGGTGGTCGAGGACAAAAGGGTCAGCATGCGCACGGAAAGGTCCCAGCTGGGTTTGAAGGAGGTCAGACACCGCAATGGATCACGAACCCAGAGCGAGGGCGCGGGAAACACAACCCTTTCAAAGTGGAAATGTCACCAATCAACCTGGACAGGATACAGAGTTGGATTGACCAGGGGCGATTGGATCCGAAGAAGCCGATTACCATGAAGGAATTGGCAAAGTCACGGTGTTTACATGGCGTCAAGAGACACGGCGTCAAGCTGCTCGCGAGGGTATGGGTCTTTTATTTTATTTTCACGAGCGCAGTTGGCGATTGCTAATTGGTGGTACAGAATGCAGAGATGCTAACAACACCCATCCACATTGTCGTCTCTCGTGCTTCGGCCGACGCCATTGCTCGAATCGAAGCTCT
>Ga0265780_10011306_pt1 | contig 10569 bp, 8 predicted proteins | sample P1T30metagenome_FD_192432 | JGI IMG/M metagenome (GOLD analysis project Ga0265780, IMG submission 192432) | Plant litter microbial communities from East Loma Ridge, Irvine, California - P1 T30 | ecosystem: Environmental > Terrestrial > Plant litter > Unclassified | place: USA: California... | reverse complement strand
CTCCCAAAAAGGGAGCTTTTTTTATGCTGTATATTTTAATTACTCTGCGTTAGCAACAATTTTAATTGCGCTTCTGTACAGGTAAGTACCATAAATGTGCCTTCTTGCAAAACGTGCCTGAGAATCTGCATTGACCATTTTAATGTAAACCTGTTTTGGTACACCAAAATATTCGTAGCAGCTTCCATCAACAAAGTTGATATACAATGCTTGGTTTTCCATATAAAAATCAAGAATACCAGAAGTAGAAGTAGTTTTAGCGTACTCTACACCGTTTTTCTCCGCAGTTTCAGGAGCAATACTTACTAAAAAGTGGTAAGCTTCAATAATCTCTTTGCTTTTCTCTTCGGCAGCATGACGCTCCTCATCAGTGTTGCAGGTATCAGGATGACAGTCTTTCATACTGTTCCTGTAAATTGTTTTAAGTTCTTTAAGCGTAGCTGCTTTGGTAACGTCAAGTAACTTTCTGTACTCAACAATTTTCTTCATATTCATATGTTCCTTCGGTACTATGTGCCTTAGTTAGCGGCGGCAAAAATAATAAATTAGAATGACGCGGCAAGCTTTTAGACGCAAAATATCAGATAATTAGACTATTATATTTATGTTAACTCATTTATAAACCGCGTAACAGCATTACATGTTACCTCAGATGCTTCTTTATGAGGTGTATGCCCGGCATTTAAAATAATATATTTTTCTGCCCTGCCACTTACCTGGTCTAATGTCTTTTCAAGTTGCTGCATAGATCCAAATTCATCCTTCTCTCCTTGTATAAATAAAAGCGGACACGTAATCGCCGGAAGAAAGTGTTCAATATTCCATTTTTTAAAATCTACCGATGTCCAGGTTAACGTCCATGCCTTAAACAAAGTATCAACCTTGTTCCCATGATATTTGCTAAGCCGTTCGCTAAGATTTGTAGTTTTATAAGCATTCATGGCTTCCAAAATTCCATTCAGCGTAACATCTTCCACAAAAATATGGGCCGCTTCACAAATCACCGCTTTTATAGCAGCAGGATATTTTGCAGCCATTAGTAATGCTATAGATCCGCCATCGCTATGACCAAATAAAATTACGTTATCAAGTTTTAAAACAGACAGCAGATCGTTTAAAAAGGTGGCTTCTTTTTCCAGATAATCGGTGTTTCTTTCATACGTAGGCATAGGATCTGATTTTCCATACCCCAAACGATCATAAACCAATATATTACACTCTGTCGCTTTTGCAATCTTTTCCGGGAAATCCCTCCAAAGCGCAACACACCCTAAAGAGTCATGGAGAAATACAATAGTAGGCATCTTCTTAGCTGCTTCGAATGTTTCAATGTAAATAGTTACACCATTTACACCTATAAAATTTTCACTTGTATACTCGTTACTCATGGATTTAATTATTTGTAGCTGAAAACAAGGCACAAAAAAAAGAGAACCATTTCTGATTCTCTTTGCTTAGTAGCGGGAACAGGACTCGAACCTGTGACCTTCGGGTTATGAGCCCGACGAGCTGCCTACTGCTCTATCCCGCGATCTTCGGTGCAAATGTACAACATTTTTATTGATATTTCTCCGTTATATTATTAAATTGTTATTTTCTGAAAGGATTGCTATCTATCCCTTTCAAATCGAGTGCACTACAGCAACAAATAAAATTTTAGTACACATTAATGACTAGTAGCCCTTAATATATACTCCAGTTATATTTACAAATAGCATAAAACAAAAAAAGCCTCAGATTTCTCTGAAGCTTTTGGTAGTAGCGGGAACAGGACTCGAACCTGTGACCTTCGGGTTATGAGCCCGACGAGCTGCCTACTGCTCTATCCCGCGCTGTTTCGAGTGCAAATATACAACCATTACTTAAACCTGCAAGTAAAACGGGGTAAAATCTTTTATTTAGCCCTTTATTTCTACTATTGCGCTGATATGACTACCTTTGCAGCATAATTATTTTTTTATGACACACAAAGCAGGCTTTGTAAATATTATTGGTAACCCAAATGTGGGCAAATCTACCCTGATGAATGCCTTTGTAGGCGAGCGTCTTTCTATTATCACTTCTAAAGCACAAACTACACGTCACCGTATTTTGGGCATTGTAAACGGTGAAAATTTTCAGGTAGTACTGTCTGACACGCCGGGTATTATTAAACCGGCCTATGAGCTTCAGGCAAGTATGATGGATTTTGTAAAATCGGCTTTTGAAGATGCCGATGTACTTATCTATATGGTAGAAACAGGAGAGAAAGAACTTAAAGACGAGGCTTTTTTTAATAAAATAATCAATGCCAAAATTCCGGTATTGCTGTTGCTTAACAAGATAGACAAAACAAATCAGGAGCAACTGGAAGAACAGGTTAAGCTTTGGACGGAGAAAGTGCCAAATGCCGAACTATACCCTATTTCTGCCCTTGAGAATTTTAACGTTAAAGAAGTTTTTAACCGTATACTTGATTTATTACCGGAATCTCCGGCGTATTATCCTAAAGATGCACTTACCGATAAACCGGAACGTTTCTTTGTAAATGAAACAATACGTGAAAAAATACTTTTACACTACGATAAAGAAATACCGTATGCTGTAGAAATTGAAACGGAAGAATTTATTGAAGATGATAACATCATCCGTATCAGTGCGCTTATTATGGTAGAGCGTGAAACCCAAAAAGGTATTATTATTGGCCACAAAGGTGCTGCTCTTAAAAAAGTAGGCGTTGAAGCCAGGATGGATCTTGAGAAGTTTTTTGGTAAACAAATTCACCTGCAAATGTTTGTTAAGGTAAACAAGAACTGGAGAAGCAATGCTTACCAGCTGCGCAGGTTTGGTTACGATCAAAAGTAGTATTTGTTTCAGGTTTAAGGTTACATGTTTCAGGTTATTGTCGCGTCCATGAAACTTAGTTACTCAGCGATTTAGCAACTCTGCAACTTTATACGTACTTTTGCAAAAAATTAAAAAATAGGAATGAATAATATAGTAGCTATTGTAGGAAGGCCAAATGTAGGTAAGTCTACTTTTTTTAACCGACTGATACAGCGAAGAGAAGCCATCGTAGATTCTGTTAGCGGAGTAACACGTGACAGGAATTATGGCAAGAGTGAATGGAACGGAAAAGAATTCTCTGTTATAGATACAGGTGGTTATATAAAAGGATCTGAAGATGTTTTTGAAGCCGAAATACGCCGTCAGGTAGAACTAGCGATAGACGAAGCTGACGTTATTGTATTTATGGTTGATGTTGAAGAAGGTATTACCCCGATGGATGAAGAGGTGTCTAAACTGCTTCGTAAGGTTACGAAACCTGTTTTACTTGCTGTAAATAAGGTTGATAACTCTATGCGTGAAAAAGATGCTATAGAATTCTATAATCTTGGACTTGGTGAGTATTATACCCTTGCAGGTATGAGCGGATCCGGTACAGGAGAACTACTGGATGCTCTTGTAAAATTACTTCCGGAAGCTGTTGCCCCGGATGAGAATGAAGTCGCACTGCCTCGATTTGCTGTTGTAGGACGACCAAATGCAGGTAAATCGTCATTCATCAACGCACTTATTGGCGAAGACAGGTACATTGTTACCGATATTGCCGGTACTACCCGTGATGCTATTGATACTAAATATAACCGTTTTGGATTTGAATTTAACCTTGTAGATACCGCAGGTATCCGCCGTAAGGCAAAGGTTAAGGAAGATTTGGAATTTTACTCGGTAATGCGTTCTGTAAGAGCTATTGAGCATAGTGATATTTGTATTCTTGTTATAGATGCAACCCGTGGTTTTGAAGGACAGGATCAGAGTATTTTCTGGCTTGCAGAAAAAAACCGTAAAGGCGTTGTTATTCTTGTAAACAAATGGGACCTCGTAGAAAAAGATACAATGTCTACACGTGATTATGAGCGTAAAATACGCGAAGAGCTTCAGCCATTTACCGATGTGCCTATTCTTTTCGTTTCTGCAATTACAAAACAGCGTTTAATTAAAGCACTTGAAACAGCTGTAGAGATATTTGAAAACAGGAAACAGCGTATTGCTACTTCTAAACTAAATGAAACCATGCTGCCTATTATTGAAGCTATGCCGCCACCGGCACTTAAAGGTAAGTATGTAAAAATTAAGTTTTGTATGCAATTGCCTACTCCTACCCCACAGTTTGTATTTTTCTGTAACCTGCCTCAGTATGTTAAAGAACCTTACAAGCGTTTTCTTGAAAACAAGATGCGTGAAATATATAACTTATCAGGCGTACCGATTGACATATACTTCCGTCAGAAATAAATATAACAAACCCCAAAGCAAGCTTTGGGGTTTTGTTTTTAGTAAAAATCAACAAAACAGCAGTAAAAGCACGCATTTAACATTTCGTTAAGTTTAATCTTCTTGCATTTAACATACTATTATGGTTATTTAGCTGTCTTTAAGAATACCCTTACTTCAGCCAAACTATATAAAATGCAAAAGCTATTTACCCTGCTATTTTTGTTATGCTCTATTGCCAGCTTTGGGCAGACAATAACAATTAAAGGAAAAATCACTGACAACCAGGATTTCGCTTTAGAATCTGCAACCATATATCTTACTACTATAAAAGATTCTGCTGTGATAGATTATACTATTTCTAATAAAAATGGTATGTGGGAGATTAAAACCAAAAAAATCACAACTCCTGTATTCTTAAAAGTGTCTTACGTAGGCCTTGCCAATTATAAAGAAGAATTTAAATCGTTAGAAGAAGATAAAGACTTTGGCACAACTAAACTCGCTGATATGTCTACCGAATTAAGCGAAGTGGTCATTCAGAGTGAGATACCTCCTATACGGATCAAAAAAGATACACTGGAATTTAATGCCGCGTCATTTAAAACACGTCCCGATGCCAATGTTGAGTCATTACTTAAACAGCTACCCGGAGTAAACATTGATTCCGATGGGAAAATTACCGTTAATGGCAAGGAAGTAAATCAGATACTGGTTAACGGCAAACCATTTTTTGATAAAGACGGACAGATTGCCATAAAAAACCTTCCTGCCGAGATTATTGAAAAGGTACAGGTAAGCGATACAAAAACAAAAAAAGAAGAACTATCGGGTAAAAATGCTGCCGGTGATAATTCCAGTATTAATCTTACTATAAAAAAGGATAAGAACAAGGGCTTTTTTGGCAAAGTGATGGGCGGATATGGATCTGACGAGCGATACGAGAGTAGTGCTATTGTAAATTATTTTAAAAATAAGATGAAAGTCAGCCTTTTGGCATCATCAAATAATATAAATGCATCCGGTTTTTCACTTAACGAAATATTTGACAGCATGGGCGGCGGCAGAAACAGCGGTGCCGTTTCTCTTTATATGAATAGCGGTGCCGGAAACGGAAGCAGCACAGGAATAACCCGTAGCGATTTGGTTGGCGTGAATTATGCCGATGAATGGTTCAAGGGCTTTGATGCAAGCGCAAGCTACAATTACACTGGCAGCAATACCGAAAACAATAACCGTACATCATCTGTTAATTTTTTGATAACCGAAGACCCTAACAATTCTAACAATACGGTTGACAATAGCTATACCATAAATTCTGAATCACGCAGTAAAAACGACAGGTATACAAATACATTTAATACTGACTTTCAATATAAGATAGATTCTACATCTACATTGCATTTTGCACCAAAATTTGTAAACTCAAATTCTAAATCATCCAACTCGTCATCACGGCTCACACAACGTCTGACTAACGAACAGAAGATGAATGAAAGTACATCTGACAGTTATGGAGAAAATAACAGCAATACTTTTAGCAATCAGCTTACTTATTTTAAACAGTTTACGGCTAAAAAAGGCAGGGGAATTAGTGTTAGCCTTACAAATAGCAACAGTAAAAATGACGATAATACACTTAATAAATCCAACACTATAAAATATAGTTATCCTAATGGTACAGAACAAACAAAAGTAGACAACAGAGACCAGACCATTTACACAAAATCTACAGACGATAGTTATAATCTTGGGATAGAATATACCGAACCTGTTACTGATTCTCTCGAAGTAAACATTGGTGGTGGTTATGATTACAACAAATCGATTAACGATAGAAAGAGTTACAATTTTAATGCTGACACAGGAGATTATACCACATACAGCGATTCACTTTCTAATTATTTAACGTCTGAAACCGGTACTTTCCAGTCCAGGGCAGGTATAAGTTTTACCAAAGGCAAATGGTATGTAAATGCCGGCGCAGGAACTAACGTAACTTCGTTTAAAAATCATGCTCTATTTATTGGCGACGAATATGACCTTAACAAAGACTACATATTGCCTGCTGCTGATATGAACCTGAGATATAACATTGCAAAAGGTAAATCATTTTCTGTTAACTACAACTATACCGTAGATTTCCCACAGGCAAGACAGGTATTGCCAATTGTAGATAAAACTAATCCGCTAAATACCGTAGAGGGTAATCCTGACCTAGATCCAAACAAATCGCATAGAATAAGAATAGGCTATCGTAATTTTGATTTTGCCACACGATCAGGATATAGCATTTGGCTTACATCTACACTTTATGACAGCCAGGTTGTACAATCTACCGTTACAGATACCAGCGGTATAAACTACACCCGATACAGAAACATTGCCGGTACTATGAGCAACAGTATTAGCACTAACTGGAATAAGAGCATTAAAAAAGATGCCCATACCTACAGGTATGGTATTAGTATGTCTGCCGGTTACAATATTGATAAGGGACTGCTTAATGGTATAATGTACGATAGTAAATCGATACGCCTTAGCCCGGGAGCAAACTTTACCTACGAATATGGTGAACTGCTAACCATAAGCCCATCATACAACTATGTTTACAACCAATACAATTACACAAATTACAGAGTAAGCTCTAACTCGAATTACGTGCATCGCATTAACCTGCAAACAACCAGCTACTGGCCTAAGCACGTGGTTTTTGGTAATGACTTTGGATACACCTATAATTCTAACCTAAATAGCGGATTCAGGAAAGATTTTTATTTATGGAATACAAGTGTAGGCTATAACTTCCTTAAAGATCAGCTGCTGCTAAAGGTTAAGGTATATGATGTACTTAATCAGAATCTGGGTACATCACGAACAATTAGTCCAACAGCTATTACCGATCAGGAAAATACAGTTTTAAGACGCTATGTAATGTTCTCCCTAACCTTTAAATTACAGCAATTTGGAGGAGCTCCGGCTAAGCGTGAACGAAATTTTGATATGAGGAGGAGGAACTAAAATAAATATTTTTTCGATTTTTAACAGTAGTAATCATACTAAAGTATTTATTTAGCAGTTTTTACTGACAACCTATCATCAATCAACCAAAACCAACTACAATGCACAAGATTTTAACCTTACTCTTGTTACTATGCTGTACAGCTGTTTTTAGTCAGACCATAACCTTAAAAGGTAAAATTACAGACAGCGATAATTTTCCTTTAGAATCGGCTACAATTTACCTTACATCGGTTAAAGATTCCACAATGGTAGATTATACCATTTCTAACAAAAACGGCAACTGGGAGCTTAAAATTAAAAAACTGGAAAAACCGGTTTTTCTTAAAGTATCATATGTCGGGCTGGCAAACCATAGGGAACAATTGGAAAATATTCTTCTTGATCGTGACTTTGGCACCATAAAACTTGCCGATCGTTCAACAGAGCTTAATGAGGTTGTAATTGAAAATGAGATTCCGCCTATCCGAATTAAAAAAGATACTCTGGAATTTGATGCCGCCTAATTTAAAGTACGGCCGGATGCCAATGTAGAAACACTACTGAAACAGCTTCCCGGTGTAGAAATAGACGACGAAGGTAAAATTCGTGTAAACGGAAAAGAAGTAAGCCAGATATTGGTAAATGGCAAACCTTTTTTTGATAAAGACGGTAAAATTGCCCTGCAAAACCTGCCGGCAGATATTATAAATAAAGTACAGGTAAGCGATACTAAAACCAAACAGGAAGAGTATACCGGTAAAGATGCATCGGGCAACAATGCCAGCATTAACCTTACCATAGATGAAGAAAAGAATAAAGGCTTTTTCGGTAGATTTCTGGGCGGATATGGCAGCGACAAACGCTATGAAAGCAGTGCCCTGATAAATTACTTTAAAGGCAGCCAGAAAATAAGTGTACTGGCATCATCAAACAACATCAATACATCCGGTTTTACAATGGATGAGATATTTGACAGTATGAGCGGTGGCCGTAACAACTCTATTTATACCAGCAGCGACGGAAGCTTTGGTATAAATAATATGCAATTTGGCGGCAACACAGGTATTACCCGCTCTAATATTTTTGGAGCTACTTATTCTGATGAATGGTTTAAAGGCTTTAACCCTAATATCAATTATTTCTACACGGCAGCCGATACTGAAAACAACAATAAAAGCCGATCTCAATCTTTTCTTTCGGATACAAAGGAAACTGATATAAACAAGGTATTAATTACCGAATCGTCTTCACGTACCGACAGCGAAAAATATTCGCATAATTTTGGGACTGAATTTGAATTCAAGATCGATTCTACCTCAACCCTTTACTTTAACCCCAAGTTTGTAAAAGCAAATTCTAAAGTATCAAACAGGTCGGAGAGCGTTACACGAAATCAGGACGATATACTTTTAAATAATAGTTCAGGATCAACGTTTGATGAAAACGACAACGATTCCTTTTCTGCAAACCTTAACTACAGTAAGTCTCTAAATAAGAAAGGCCGATCTATTAGTATCGACATGGACACTGAAAACAGGATTGAAGACGAATCGTCTTATAACAACACCGGAACTTATTTTTATGATCCTGTTACCGGCGACGAAATTAAATCTGACGTTAGGAACCAACTCCAGAAGAACAAGACAACATATGATAAGTATGCTGTAGACCTTCAGTTTAACGAAGGTCTTAGCGACTCTCTCAGTGTAACTATTGGAACCATGTACAGTAAGGAGCTAAACAGCAGAAACCGTGACGGCTTTAACTTTAATGAGTTTACAAATGATTATACAAATATTGCCGATGCGCTTACCAATTACCTTAGAGGCGATGAAACAAGAATAACACCTTATGCGGGTTTCAACATTAGTAAAAGTAAATTATATGTTGGGGTTAGCGGAGGAACATCGGTTATAAATTATGGAACTTTTGGTACTTACCTTGGCAATAACTATAATGTAAATAAAAATTACCTGCTGCCATATGCAAATGGTTATATTAATTACAGGCTTGACAAGTCTAAATATATCTATGCTAATTATGGTTATGATGTAGGCATGCCATCTGTAGAGCAGTTATTACCTATTGCAGATGTTAGCAGTACCCTTGTAGTTATTACCGGAAACGAAAATCTGTCACCCAGAAAAACACACAACATTTATGTTGGTTATGGCAATTATGATTATGCCAGTAAATCTGGCTATTCCGTATATATTGGCGGTAATTTTCAAGAGTCATTTATTTCAAGATTTACCTCAATTGACAAGAGCGGTAAACAGTTTGTAGAATATGGAAACCTTAGCGGCACTTATTATACTTATATGGGGTTACAATGGAGTAAAACAATTAAAACGGAAGGTGCCCACAAATATAGAATCAATGCTACAATTAACGGCGGCTTAAATAAAGACAAAGGCATAACCAACGGGGCAATGTATGAGGCAATGACTTATCGTTTTGATCCAAAAGTTGGGCTTACCTATGAATATGGTGAATTGTTAACCATTAGCCCTATTTACAGTTTTGATTATTCTGAAACGCATTATAAAAATTCCAACACCAATTTTCAATCAAGGTTTATTCATAAGGCAGGCCTCCAGACAACTAGTTACTGGCCTAAAAATATAGTATTTGGTAACGATCTTACCTACACCTATAGCTCCAGCCTGGGCGAAGGCTTTAAAAGAGATTTCTTTTTATGGAATACCAGCCTTGGCTATAACTTTCTTAACAACAAAGCAATGTTTAAGGTAAAGGTATATGATATGCTTAACCAAAACCTTGGCAATACACGAAGCATAGGCTCAAATACAATATCTGATAATCAGAATACCGTACTTAAGCGTTACGTAATGTTCTCATTGAGTCTGAAGATTGACAACTTTGGCAAAAAAAAGGAAAACAATGACGAACAACGCCGCTTCTGGCAATTTTAAATAAAAGGCTGCATTACGCAGCCTTTTATAATACACAGCAAACAAGGCACTACTCTTGTTAAAACCGCATACTGGGCCTTTTCTGGCTGTCTGAAAATATAATACTCTTCATGAGGCTGGCAGATATAAATAATAAATTAGCCAGGCACGTTATAAGAAATACAATAGCAATATATCTTGGATTGGTAAATTTTTCATTGCCGTTTTTAAGATAGCTGATCATGCCATCGTAACTAGACAAATCTATAATAAGATATAAGCATATTACATTACAAACAATAAGTGCTACAAATAATAAAAAACGTATTTTCATGATATTAAATTAAATTATTCTGTTGCCATATTTACAGCAACAGATAAGGTTACAGCCTCC
>Ga0265780_10011305_pt1 | contig 10569 bp, 6 predicted proteins | sample P1T30metagenome_FD_192432 | JGI IMG/M metagenome (GOLD analysis project Ga0265780, IMG submission 192432) | Plant litter microbial communities from East Loma Ridge, Irvine, California - P1 T30 | ecosystem: Environmental > Terrestrial > Plant litter > Unclassified | place: USA: California... | reverse complement strand
GCCGTGAATTCGCAAGGCCTGGTCAGTGGCAAAGCGGATGTGCTGGCTGCCATTGCCAACGACGAAGCCAAATGCGACATCAACAAGCCCTTCGAATACATTGTGCGTGTGTATAACAACTCGGGCTTGGTGGTGCATAACACCAGTTTCCGGGGCCGCTTGAATGGCAACATCACCAGCGGCGAATACCGCACCATGCACATGTATGTGAAGCGTAACGGCAAATGGCTGGTCGTGGCCAATCAAACCACATTTGTGGTGCCAGAGCGCATGACGCTGGTTTCAAAAAACGGCGCCAAAGATGACAGCCGTGACCGTAAGCACAAACGCAGTAAAGACGTGGCGGGCCAGTAGGTACGGACGTGGTAGAACATAAAAAAGGCGGCTCCTGCACAGGAGCCGCCTTTTTGCTGGCAGTAAGCGGGTGATTATTCTACCACTACGCGGCCTACCTGCGTCGATTCGGGGGTGGTGACCTGCACCATGTACAAGCCCGATTTCAGCGCGGTTGCGTCGATGTTCAGGTCTGTGCCGGTTAGGGGGCGAGTCTGGGTCAGGACTACGCGGCCGGTGGCATCGCGCAGCACAACCGTGGCCGTGCGAGCCGTGGTGCTGGCCAGGTGCAACTGGAAGCTGCTGCTGGCAGGGTTGGGATACACCTGCATAGTGCTGGTTTGCACAGTGCCGGTTCTGGTGGCCAGCACGAGGCGGCATACTACAACACCGGCTACGTTCTGTTCAGCAATGCGGGCCGCATATTCCTGATAGTAGCGGTTGGTCACGCGGGCATCGTGCACCACGAGGGTATTTTCATCATTTTCGGTATCAGCCGAAAGGGTCCAGTTGTGCGAGCCGACGAAGACCGTAGGGTCCGACTGGCTGGCACCAGCGTCCACAATCAGGGTTTTGTGGTGCATGATGCCGAAGCCAGCATTGGTGCGCTTGATGAGCAGGCGGTTGCCCAGGCCCGCCTGCATAAGGCGGAACGAATAGCCAGCCGTGCCGCTGGTGTCGTTCACCAAGCCATCGGAGCAGGAGCCGATGCCGCGCTGAGTTACCTGGGCGGTAATGGCGCGGGCCAGGTCGGCGCGTGTGATGAGCATGGACTCGAAGTGCAGGTCGTTGTCGGCCGAAGCAATGGCCTGGAGCAAGCGGCCGTTCACGTTGTCGGTAGGCGAGAAGTACGACTCTACCGATTTGCCGCCGATGTTCAGGAAGTGCGGGGTGTTGTCGGTTTTGCGCGAGCCGAAGAGAATGGTGCCAGGCGTAGCCGTGCTAGAGCCCCACATTTCCTCAAACTCGACGGTGTACACGCGGGCCAGCGACTGGTCCTGAATGGCGATGACATTGTTGCGGTCGGTGGTGAGCTGAGCGGCAGTCCAGTTCATCGAGCCCGTCCACACCCAGGGCACATTGGGGTTGGTGCTGTTGGCATCCACAATCACAAACTTGTTGTGCATAATGCTGCTGGTCGTGCTACCAGCGGTGTTAGGACGCGCAATGCGCTGAATACCGGTAGCCAGGCTGCTGATGCTTACGTTGGCATTATCGTCTTCATAAATGACGCGCACCCGCACCCCACGGGCGAAAGCAGCATTCACGGCGTTCAGAATGGTCGCGTTGTTCCAGTTATAGATGGCGATATCCAGCGTCTGGGTGGCGCGGTTGATGTAGCGCACCAGTGTATCGGGGGCGGCGCCGTTGAGCATGGTCACGGCCGTGTTGCCGGACAGGGCCAGCGAGGCATCGACCGTGTTATTGAAGAAGTTTTTGATGACGCCCGACGACAGCGAAGCCGTCACCATGGGCACCACCCGCGACTCCGAACGGCCTACACTGTTTACCGAAACAGCCTGCACATAGTAGATAGTAGCCGGCTGCAAGCCCGTGAGCACTTGGCTGTGAGCAGTAGTGAGAGCCGTGCTGCCCGCCACCGTAGTGAAGGGGCCCGCCGCCGAAGTGGCGTAGGCCAGCTGCGTATTGCCGGCGTTCTGGGTCGTAAAGCTGATGGTGAGGGCGGTGGTGGTGATATTCGTCGGCACCGGGCTGGTGGTCAGGTTCGGGGTCAGCCCTTGCAGAAAGTCACTGTATTTGCGGTTCAGCAACTGATAGCCACCAGTGATGGATGTTGCCGAGGGCGAATACTGGCTCATGATGCCAATAGCATCGAACGTGCCAGTGGGGCTCGGCTTGCCAATTAGCCCATCGGCCCCCGTCGAGTTGGTGGGCACGTAGGTAATGTAGTTGCAGTTGCCGTTGAGGCGGTACGAGGTGTTGGCGTTGAATGCCGACACGGCCACGCCCGCCGTGGTGCAGGCAGTAGGGTGCGTGGTCATCGACGTCAGGCCGTTGATGCGGACCAACTGGCCTTCGTACTGCTCGGTGAAAGCGGCGGCGGCGTTGGCTGCCGTGAACACCGCCGGAGCCGGAATCGGCCGGTTGCCGGCCAGCACGGTTACCGACGTGATGGGGTCAATTTCCAGCAGGCCGCGGAACATTTTCAGCCCCCCGGTCACCTGAATGCTGTCGCCGGGAACCAGTGGAGCCAGCAAGGCCGTGGTGGCACCCCCGCTGCTATACACGCCGATGCCGGCCGTGCCGTCCTGCATGTAACGAATCGTGCTGACGGTGGAGCCCAACTCGGCGCCGTTCGTCACGATGCCGCGCACCGTGACGGTGGGGCCCTGAACGTTGTTAGCCGTCGGGGCCTGAGCCCGTGCTGCCGCAATGGTGATAACAGTTTGGGCCGAAGCAGCATGCCAGGAAGTGGCCGCCGCCAGCAGCGCCAGCAGAGTAAGTTTCTTCATGAAAAAAACAGAGTTATGAAACGGTTATTTTTAAAGATTAAGCGGCAGACGGAAATACAAAGATGCTGAATTTCAGCCAAACGAACCGCTGGTCTGGGGTATCCGTTCCACCACAGCGTGTTAATTCTTTGTGCTGCTGCGGGCTCTCTTGCCATTGGCGGTGATAAACGGAACCGGCGTTGCCGTTTCGGTGCCAGCCGCGTTGCGTGAGCTAACTTCCACGTAGTAAGTGGTGCCCGGAATCAGGTCGTTCAGGGTGAGGCTGTGGTGCGTGGTTGGGGTGGGGTCGAGGCGGGTTTCCTTCAGCTGCTTGGCATCGAGGCCGAAGCGGATGCGGGTGTCGCCGGGGTTGAGGGTGGAGTACACCACCGTGAACCCCGTGGCACTCACGTTTACCGGCACTGGCTCTTCGGTGAGGCGGGGCAGGCCGCCACCACGCACAAAATCGGAGGCGAGGCGGGGCAGCAGTTGGTAGCCCCCGGTGCCGCCGGGTGAATACTGGCTCAGGATGCCACGCACGTCGAACGGTTCGCCGCTGGGAGCAGCGGCGCCCACCAGGCCATCGGGCCCGGTGCTGGCCGAGCCCACGCGCACCAGTACGCCGGGCTGGCCATCGAGCAAGTAATTGGCATTGCCTACCAATGTGCCAGCGGGGGCACTGGCGGGGGTGAGCAGCTGGGTAGCGCCCACCATTTCTACCAGGCGTCCTTCGTTGGCCTCGGTGTAAGCCGTGGCGGCCTGGGCAACCGGCACGCGCACGGCGCGCAGTCGCCGGCCACCGGCCAGCTTGTGAAACGAGGTAATGGGGTCCATTTCCAGCAAGCCATTGTAAGTTTTCAGCTGGCCCGTAACTTGGATGCTGTCGCCGGACTGCAAGTCGCCAAACCCAGCTAGCTTGGCTGGCTGGGCATAGAGGGCAAGGCCCGCTTCGGCATCCTGTACGTAGCGGATATTGCCCATCTCGGCGCCATTGAGCACCACGGCCCGCACCGTGACGGTGTTGCCGGCTCCCAGCGCCCGGGCAGCTTTCACGGTAAGAACCGGCGGTACGGCCGCTTCGGAGGGAGGAGTGGAAGTGGACGCTGACGTCCCAATAAGCAGAACCGAAAGCAATACGTTCGTTAGCATAGCAAATTGAAATATATGCAGACCAGACGAGGCCGGCATTTGCAAAGTTGCTAACAAATTCTGTATCTACCGGCTCATATTCGCTGAATTAAGGGCTGCCAAGTGCGAATGCTATGTAATCACAAAATATTAACTTCCGGGTGCAGCTCGATGCCAAACTGCTGACGCACGGAGGAGATTATTTCCTCGGCAAGCTGTCGGACTTCGCCGCCGGTAGCGCCGCCGTGGTTTACCAGCACCAGGGCTTGGCGGTCGTGCACGCCGTGGGTGCCGGCGCCCGCCCCGCGCCGCAAGCCTTTCCAGCCAGCGCGTTCGATGAGCCAGCCGGCGGGCACTTTCACGCCGCCGGGCACGGGGTAGCCGGGCAACTCGGGGTACTGGTTTTTGAGCTGGTCGAACTTGGCCTGCGATACCTCGGGGTTTTTGAAGAAAGAGCCGGCGTTGCCGATTTCGGCGGGGTCGGGCAGCTTGCTGCGGCGGATGTAGATGACGGCGCGGCTCACCTCCTGCGGGGTGGGCTCGCCTTCGATGCCCAGTTCGGCCAAGGTTTCCGAGATGGCGCCGTAGCGCACGTTGGGTTGGGCGCGGCGGTGCAGGCGCAGCACCACGGCCGTGACCACGAACTGGTTTTTGAGGGTGTTCTTAAATACGCTCTCGCGGTAGCCGAAGCCGCACTCCCCAGCTGTGAACACGCGCAACGCGCCGGTACTGATTTCGACGGCTTCGAGGTGGTCGAAGGTGTCGCGCAGCTCGGCGCCGTAGGCCCCAATGTTCTGGAGGGGGGCCGCGCCCACGGTGCCGGGAATGAGCGAGAGGTTTTCGATGCCGCTCAGGTTCTGGTCGAGGCTGTATTCGACGAGGCCGTGCCAGCTTTCGCCGGCTCCGGCGCGGAGCAGGGCCGTGTGGGTGTCGGCGGCGTCTTCGGAGAGGATTTCGAGGCCGCAAATCTCGTTTTTGAGCACTACGCCATTGAAATCCTGGGTGAACAGCAAGTTGGAGCCGCCGCCGAGAATGAGCTTTTCAGCCGCCTGCACCTGGGGCAGTTTCAGAAGCTGACGTAGCTCATCGGCCGAGGCGAAGCGGGCAAAATAGCGGGCTCGTACATCGAGACCGAAGGTGTTATAAGGGCGGAGGGAGACGTTTTCTTCGAGGAGCATGCCGCAAAGGTATTGGCCGGCGGGGCTGTGCCACCGGAAGGTTTGTGCCCGGGGCGGAAGGTTTGTAGCAGCGACGGGAAGGTTTGTGGCAGTGATGCCAAGGTTTGTAGCCGTGACCCAGCTGGCGAGACCAGTGACACGGCTGGCGAGCGTCGGGAAGCGGTTGGCGGTAGCAGTGAGGTCGTGGGCGGGTGTCGGGAAGCGGTTGGCAGCAGTCGGGAAGCGTCGGGCGGGTGTCGGGAAGCGGTTGGCTGAGCCAGTGATGCGGTTGGCGGGAGCCAGGAAGTGAATAGCAAGCAGCAAATGGAAGCCGTGACGACCTTTGCCGGCATGGATTCCAAGCAAGCCACCCGCCTCAGTAAGTTTCTCAGCCTGCACCTGCGCCACACGCCGGCCGCCATTGGTCTAACCTTGCAGGAAGGCGGCTGGGTGAAAGTGGCCGACTTGCTGGCCGCCTGCGCGGCGCATGGCACGCCTATCAGCAAGTCCGAATTAACTGAAATCGTGGAAGGCAGCGACAAGCAGCGCTTCGCTTTCGATGCCGACGGCCGCCGCATCCGGGCCCAGCAGGGGCACAGCGTGGAGGTCGATTTGCTGCTGCTGCCCGCCGTGCCGCCGCCCGTGCTTTACCACGGCACGGCCCCGGCGGCGCTGCCGGCCATCCGCCGCGAGGGCTTGCTGAAGATGAAGCGCCATCATGTTCACCTCTCGCCCGACGAGGAAACGGCCCGCCGCGTGGGGGCTCGGCGCGGCCAGCCCATTATCCTGACCGTGGATGCGGCGGCGATGCACGCGGCCGGCTTAGTGTTCTACGAGTCCGGCAACGGCGTGTGGCTGGTGGATGAAGTGCCGCCGCAGTATTTGGGTGGAGTGTAGGTATTACCGCACCCGGTAGCCGCTCACGGCGTAAAACAGCAGGTACAAATAGCACAGCGCCGGCACCACGAAAGCCACTCGCAGCCCGCCGCCGTGCGTGGCCAGCCAGCCCATGAGCGGCGGAATGAGCGCCCCACCCACGATGGCCATAATCAAATAGGAAGAGCCCTGCTTGGTGAACGGCCCCAGTCCGGTGATGGCCAGCGGGAAAATGACGGGCCACATAATGGAGTTCATCAGTCCGCAGAGCACGATGAGCCACAGCGCCGTTTCGCCGGTGCTCAGGATGCTGGCGCCCACCAGCGCCGTGCCGGCCGCGCACACCGCCACCAGCAGCACGCGGTTGTGGAACTTGAGCAGCAATGGGATGCCCACCACGCGGCCTACCAGCGAGCCAAACCAGTACGACGACACCAGCACCGCGCCCACGGCTTTGGTGAAGCCGGCGGCCGTATCAATTGGGGCTGGCTCTTTGCCAAACAGCAGGCCCACGTAGTTGGTGGCCACGTTGAGCCCGCGCACCAGGCTTTGGGTGAAGCTGGAAAGCTGCTGAATCCCCTGTGACTCACCGTAGCGAATCAGGAAAGAGCCCAGACCAACCTCCACGCCCACATACACGAAAATGGCCCCTATGCCCAGCACGAGGTGCGGAAATGCCAGCGCCGACGTGCGCCCTGCCGCCATGGGCCGCGCCTCTTCGGCGGCTTCTTCGGGAATGCCTTCGATATCGGGCAGCTTCACGAGGAAGAAAAACAGCGCCGCCAGCAGCACCAGAAACACCGCCAGGCCCACGTAAGGCCCTTTCACCAGCTGCGATTCTTCGGCCAAACGCTCACTCAGGGGTAGTGCGGCTAGCCGAGCCTTCAGCGCCACCGAGCCACCAAACAGCACCAGCCCGCCTACCAGCGGCGAGAGGCTGCCGCCGAAGTTATTGGCCACGCCCACCACGCTCACCCGCGCCGCCGCGCCCCGCGCCGGCCCCAGGATGCTCACGTAGGGGTTGGCCGCCACTTGCAGCAGCGTAATGCCTGCGCCCAAGGTGGCCAATGCCGTCAGGAATAGGCCAAAAGCCCGTGAGTCGGCCGCCGGGATGAAAAGCATTGCGCCCACGGCCATCACCAGTAAGCCCACCACGATGCCGCGCTGGTAGCCCAGCTTCTTTAGCACCCAGCCGGCCGGCAGCGACATCAGAAAGTAGGCCCCGAAGAAGGCCGACTGCACGGCCGAGGACTGCAAATCGGTGAGCTGGCACACGTCTTTCAAATACGGCATGAGCACGTCGTTGAAGTTGGTGACTGCCCCGAAGAGGAAGAACAGGGTGGTCATCAGCACCATAGGGCCGGCATAGGAGCGGGCGGGTGTGGCGGTGGCAACGGAGGGAGAAGAAGGAGCGAGGGCCATAAATGCAGGAGTGGGACGGCGAAAGGCGAAAGTAGCGCGAACTTTGTAGTTCGCGTTTCGGTGCCGCAGGGATTTTCTGGCGGCGCGGGGACGCGGACTAAAAGTCCGCGCTACTATGCACCTCACCGCCACCACCCAGTTTGGCCTGGAAGAACTGCTCGCCGACGAGCTCTACGCCCTCGGGGCCGATATCACCCACGTAGGTTCCCGCGCCGTTGAGTTCATTGGCGACCACCGTCTGCTCTATGAAGTAGCGCTTTGGAGCCGGCTCTCCATGCGCCTGCTGCGACCCTTCGCCGCCTTTTACGCCGCCGATGAAAAGGCCCTGTACCGCGAAGTAAGCCGCATCGACTGGCAGGATTTTATCGGTCCGGGCCAGACCTTCGCTATTACGCCCGTGGTGAACCGCTCCACGTTTGAGCACTCGCTCTTCGTGGCCCAGCTTACCAAGGATGCCATCGTGGACCAGTTCCGGGCCCGCACCGGCGAGCGGCCCAGCATCGACACCCGCCAGCCCGACATCCGCCTGCACCTGCGCATGACCGAGAACGAAGTCATCCTCAGTCTCGACGCGGCCGGCGACTCCCTGCACCGCCGCGGCTACCGCCAGCACACCAACGAAGCGCCCCTGAACGAGGTGCTGGCCGCCGGCCTGGTTTTGCTATCCGGCTGGGATGGTAAGAAGCCCCTCATCGACCCCATGTGCGGCTCGGCCACCATCCTCACCGAGGCCGGCCTTATCAGCCAGCGCATTGCGCCGGGCCTGTTCCACCAGGGCAAATTTGGTTTCGAAAACTGGTACGACTTCGACCCCCAGCTCTGGGAGCAGGTGCGCGAAGAAGCCAAAGCCCAGCGCCTCGAAGAGCCCCAGGCCTACCTCGCCGGCTCCGACCTCGACCCCAAAGTCATCGACATGGCCGCCGCCAACATCACCGCCGCCGGCCTGGAAGACTGCGTGCGCCTCTCGGTGCGCGACGTGAAAGACGCCGCCGCACCCGCTAAGGAGGAACCCGGCATCGTGCTGACGAACCCGCCTTACGGCGAGCGAATAGGGGAGGAGGCCCAGATGGCCGCGCTCTACAAGACCATCGGTGACTCGCTGAAAACGAATTTCCAGGGCTACGAGGCCTTTGTATTCACCGGAAATCTGGAGGCGGCAAAGAGCATCGGGCTGAAGCCGGCTCGGCGCATTCCGCTCTTTAACGGGCCGATTGACTGCCGGCTGCTGAAGTATGAGCTGTACCGGGGCTCACGGCGTGAGCCAAAACCGGCTGAGGGTCCGGCCAAAAACTAATCTGCTTGGAACTTCCCGCCTTGTCCCGTTATTTTAACTAGTTATTATTCCCGCATCATGTCCGATACCTTAACTACCGCTACTCCCGACCTGCTGCCCGCCGCCAAACAGGCCCTGAAACGGTACTACGGCTACGACAATTTCCGCCCCATGCAGGGCGATATTATCAAGAGCATCCTCGGCGGTCAGGATACGGTCGTGCTCATGCCCACGGGCGGCGGCAAGTCGGTCTGCTTCCAGATTCCGGCTGTGGTTTCGGAAGGCACCTGTATCGTCGTCTCGCCCCTCATCGCCCTGATGAAGGACCAGGTGGAGGCCCTGAAAGGCAACGGCATCGCGGCGGCGTACATTAACAGCAGCGTGGGCCAGAGCGAGTCCAACGACATTGCCCGCGCCGCTGTGAGCGGGCACCTCAAGCTGCTCTACGTGTCGCCGGAAAAGCTGCTTTCTGATGGCTTTTTGCAGTTCCTGAACCGGGTAAATATCAGCCTTTTTGCCATCGACGAGGCACACTGTATTTCGAGCTGGGGCCACGATTTCCGACCCGAATACACCCAACTCGGCCAGTTGCGGACGCATTTCCCCAACACGCCCATCATCGCCCTCACGGCCACGGCCGACCGTCTCACCAAGCGCGACATCATCACCCAGCTCAGCATGCGCGAGCCCCGGGTGTTCCTCTCCAGCTTCGACCGGCCCAATATCAACCTGCTGGTGCGCCCCGGCCAGGACCGGGTGGGCTCGGTTATCGACTACATTGCCCGGCACCCGCAGGACCCCGGCATCATCTACTGCCTCTCGCGCAAAACCTGCGAAACCATCTCGCAGAAGCTGATTGCCAAGGGCATCAAGGCCGGGCACTACCACGCGGGTATGACGCCCCTGCAGCGCGGCAAGGTGCAGGAAGCCTTTTTGCAGGACGACTTGCAGGTGATTGTGGCCACCATTGCCTTCGGCATGGGCATCGACAAGAGCAACGTGCGCTGGGTGATGCACTACAATCTGCCCAAAAACATCGAAGGCTATTACCAGGAAATCGGCCGGGCCGGGCGCGACGGCGCGCCGAGCACCGCCATCCTGTTCTATAGCTTCGCCGACGTGATGCAGATGCGCGAGATGGTGACCAAGGACGTGCCCGCCCGTCAGGCCCAGCTCAACACCGCCAAGCTGGAGCGCATGCAGCAGTTTGCCGAAGCCGCCAGCTGCCGCCGCAAAATCCTGCTCAACTACTTCTCCGAAACGCTGGGCGAAGACTGCGGCAATTGCGACATCTGCCGCAATCCGCCCACGACTTTTGACGGCACCCTAATTGCCCAAAAAGCCCTCTCGGCCGTGGCTCGCAGCCGCGAGAAAGTGGCCATTAACCTGCTGATTGACATCCTGCGCGGCATGCGCAACCAGGCCGTGCTGCAAGGCGGCTACGACCAGATAAAAACCTACGGCGCGGGCCGCGACTTGCCCTACCTCGACTGGTATAGCTACATCCACCAGATGCTGAACGATGGCCTGTTTTACATCGCCTATGAGGAAGGCTACGCCCTGAAAATCACCGAGCGCGGCCACCAGGTATTGAAAGGGGAATTGACGCTGCCGCTCCGCAAGTTCCAGCCCAGCGAGAAGGCTGAAAAGCCCACCCGCGCCAGCAAGAAAGCCGCCAATGCTGCCTCTACGGCTGCCGTGGGAACACCCGAGGCCCAGCTGTTCGACAAGCTGCGCCGGCTCCGCAAAGCCATTGCCGACGAGCAGGGCGTGCCACCCTATGTGGTGTTCAGCGACGCTACGCTGCAGGAAATGGCGGCCGAGCGACCCGTCAGCCGCGTGGGCATGCTGGGCATTTCGGGTGTGGGCATGAAGAAGTTCGAAACCTACGGCGAGGTCTTCATCAAGCTCATTCTGGAGCACGGCG
>Ga0265780_10011304_pt1 | contig 10569 bp, 10 predicted proteins | sample P1T30metagenome_FD_192432 | JGI IMG/M metagenome (GOLD analysis project Ga0265780, IMG submission 192432) | Plant litter microbial communities from East Loma Ridge, Irvine, California - P1 T30 | ecosystem: Environmental > Terrestrial > Plant litter > Unclassified | place: USA: California... | reverse complement strand
TTTTTGCCGAGGCTGTTTGAGATAGAGCGAGTCATGTGGCATCGTAATTGAGTCTTGCATGGCAATAATGGACTTGAGATGTTAAGGGGATGCGCTGATATTCGTTCCATCGTTCAAGTTGTACCTGATAGCCTACTTGCCTTTTGCACAAAGGTTTACAATGCAAGTGGTTTTCAGCCTCTACGTGTCTAGTCGAATTAACTTCCGCTTGGTGACTCAATTCCCACATGACCATTGTTGATGGCTTTGATCATGCTACATATGTATGTGACCGCTGTAAAAGGTGTCGTCATTGGGAAGCAGAGGTTCCGTGTGTCGGGGACGAGAGCTTAATCAGACTCGCTGATGTACGGTATGTTAAATTCTTAGCATACTAAACGCAATGCTCGACTTCTTGATGCTCTTTGTCGTTCTTCCCCTTCGGAACAACGTCAATTTACACCCCGTTGAGAAGTATTCTCAACATTTGCAGTTCTAAAGCCGGTCAAGAATAGCCTGGTGTGTATCCAGGGAAGCCTCGGATCCTGCTTCGCTACTCCAGTCCATGAGAACGGCTGTTGTGAAAGCTTCTAGGAAGGAGTTGCCTGTTGCATGGCGTAACGCGTCGAGCAGATCTTGATGTTGCATGACCTGGAGCAGAGCAGGTATTTCTATGCTCGTGTTCTTTTCCATTGCGGCCTGCGCGCTTGTCTCAAAATTGGAATCCAGGAATGTAGTCGTGAGTTCAGTGAGCGGTTGCCACATACCGGTCTCCAACAAAATACAGCCCAAAGCATACACATCAAACTGCTTACGGTAGCGTTCTCGCCGAGCACCTCGTGCTTCAGGGTGTCTGTAGAGATCATTATTGAGCTCGGTGTCGGGAAGTTGTGTGAATTCTGACGCTTTTGCAGTGTCAGGTCTGGCCCCTTTTGGTGCGATATAGATGATGTTGTTGGATCGAAGACTTTTATGAAGCCAGCCAGCCGTGTGCAATTGCAGCACGACTTGAGCTATCCTTCTCGAGATTGCGAAGCGACGACCGAGCGAAAAGTGGCGCTGTGCAGCAATGAGATCGCACAAAGTCTTGAGCGACCAATCATCGTGTTCAGCGTCGCCCGGTATGGCATACACGAGCGCGTAGAGCTCCCGGTCTTCCCACGGGAGGTATCCAATGCAGAGTAAGGATTGGCAGTCCGTAGCGGACGGACTCGCCAACAGAACAGCCAGACACTGCACTTGTTGTTGCATATCTTTCCATATGTGGCTTTTGACAAATTTCCACTCCACCAGCACAGGTCTTTTGTCGTACCTCGCAAACTCCGTACCCTCATAGGTCAAAGGCCGGTCCGATATGTAATATGTCAATTTTTTGTATTTCAGCTTTGTAATGATTGGCATCTGGTCTCTTGTTTGTTTGGACAGTGCAGTCTTGATCTCATCTTCTCGTGTATCGGCGCCGATAATGAGACGTATCTGCTTCAACTTGGCTGCTGCTTGCAAGGCACTGTTGTTGGGCGACGGAATTGAAATCAGAAGTTGTTGGATTTGCTCAACTTCGGAGGCCGTGGCTGATCGCGAAAGTATGTTACGTAGCAGTATGTCGTCGACTTGTATTCGCTTTTCACGATCGAGAGAGTCCAGCAGCTGGTAAAGCCTCGAGACTAAGCTCGCAATGTCGCAAATGATGGCGTCGGCTTGGTCTTTCCCCATAGCTGCCCACCGCAGTCGCTTCAGTGCGCGATTATCTTTCTGGATGACCTGACCCTTAAAAGTCATCAGTTCAGGCTTCAGAAAATTGATCCATCTCCCAATGCCGACAGGCCACGATGGCGATTTTAGTGCACTTTCGTATCTCTTATGTCTTCTTCCACAACATCTAAACGATATGTTGTTTTGAGCTTCTCTGCAGACGTCAACAGTGACTCCAGCTGGCCAAGTAAGCTCTCAGCCAGTTTCCAGTTGAGATGTCCTTCTAACTGGGTTGTCGCATACAATTCTGCTTTTCGGCCCCATTGCAAGAGTTGGTATTGTTCCCACTGCAGCTTTGTGCTGAATAGGTCACCATCTGCACCGATGTGTTGCGCCGTCTGTAGAAGTTCAAAGGCTTGCACGCAACTCTGAAACAGGGCGATAGGGAGCCCAACGAAGCCTGCGACGGCCCCAGCAGCTTCCATGGCCGTGAAACTGGTGTAATACACCGTAATCTGATGTTCTTGTTGTACCTTCCGGTGCAGGTACAAAGAGGAAGGAAGTGCGTGTTGTGAGCTGCACCAACTGGCAGCGGCCCAGGTAGCGGCCTATACATGCATGGGGAAGCCATTGAATCACTATCTGCCGTGCGTGGCTCGCCGTCTGACTATGCAGGACGATGCAGCCTGAAATGTGATGTGGTTGACTAGCGACGCCATCAGGAGGCGCGACGGTACGAACTGGGGCTGCCCCGCCCATCGTAGACGCCAAAATTGCGGCACTGTGTAGCCGGTGGGCACTAGTGTGGTACCTACCACAGAACACGACATATCGCCCCCAACATGGTTCCTTGCTTTTCTGCGCCATCTCAGTCCAACTGCTCCTTGTCCGCTCCACTTCTCATCCCTTTCACCGGTGCTTGATGAAAGCCGGAACACCTCAACTTTGTGTTCACGCGGAAGAGCTTCCGTTTCGAACTCGCGACTGTTCACTTTGCCTTGATAATTGCTCATAGTATACCTAGTTATGACAACTTGGACACAGAGACACCACGGGAACCAGAAATGTACAGTTGGCCGCCAAGGGTAATTCGATTACTGTACATGTTGCATGCACCACCAGCCGATCGAATCACACATCTCCCAGTGGGAAATAATGCATAGCCCTGTAGCTGTATGATGACAGATGAGCCCGTTCAACCAGGCAGTCCTCGGTATATGAGCGGTAAGAGTATAGTTGCGAGGTGGCAGAAGTGGCCCACGCGTATTCGCTACCGATATGTGCGCAGTGTATGCGCAACGAGCTTGTTCACATGCAGCGTATTTCAGAGGCCAGCCACACGGGTCGATGTTATGACCGGTCAGCTCACAGCCGCATTGATCTGAGGGCTGCAATTTAGATTGATGTTGTCCCCACGCCTGGGTCGTGTAGGCTGCGTCTTTAGAACAGCTTGTCGAGCTCGACAGAACTTTTACTTTCTGGATGCATTACCACCTCGCCGCACAAATCTTTACTGCTGCTGAGACCGTGTACAGTGCTCTACGGTCAAAGTACTGATCATGGCTTGGCAAGCGACGCTTTCCTTGCTCTTTCCGGTGTTAAGGACACTCAAGGCGCCAGAACCTGAAGAGACCGACGATGCGAGATCGAATCAGGGGCAAATAGTATCAGCCCTGAACAGTCTCTGTAATATTCCAGATACTCAACCTCAACATTTCACAGTCGATAGGGTACAGGCAGTCTCACAATGGCTACAATTCCACTACAAGTCAAGACCTGAGACTAGCGATACTTGGTCATCTCGGACGCGAACTTACATTATCCTGCACAATATGGGATGTACTCAGTTCATGGACAAGTTTGTACAGGATGGAAAGACCGATATTTGGCTGCCATACAGTATGGATACGCTTCCAGATTACATAAAGCCAGAATTGGTGCGCGAAAAGTTTCTCCACACACAGACGTACGTTTTAACAAGCGCGCGCGAGCTCGAGGATATGTCGACAGACGCATCTTCCGATAAGGTGTTCCCTCATATTCATCTGGCTGATAGCGGCGATCAACACTTCGTGAAAATCAAAACACTGGGTCAGGGCAGTTTTGGGTACGTTAAACAACATGCCTAAAAACACTTAGACTGGCTGGCTAATAGGTTCAGGGTGGTAGAAAAGGTTGCTAGTTGTCTAAGCCAGAGGGTTTACGCGCGCAAAAGCGTCACGTGGCGTCAAAAGAATGTACAAGCACAGAAATACCTTGCTAAGGAGCTTGAAGATCTCAAACAATTATCGCATCGCCACCTCGTAAAACTCCTCGGGTCATATACCGACCCACATTACATCGCATACTTGATGCTGCCTGTCGCAGAGTGCAACCTAGAAGACTTTTTGACAAAGCCTGGTGGTCTCAGCGGCAGGGACCGACACGAAATGCGAACATTCTTTGGCTGCCTGGCAGGTGCAGTGGACTATCTGCACCGCTCCAGGATTCGACATCGAGATTTAAGCTTGCGAAATATACTCGTTCATCAAGGCTCGGTAGTCATCAGTGATTTTGGCTCCGCATACAAATGGGCCGGCAATGGCAACCAAGGAAGCATGACACATGACCATCATGTTCCGGCAAGTAGTTACTACATGGCACCAGAAGTTGCCAAGAAAGGCCCGAGGAGCTCCTCGAGTGACATGTGGTCTCTTGGCATCATTTTCATGGAGATGACAACACTGCTCGTTGGCCGTTCATTGGGCCAGCTCCGCGGCACCCTCAGTGACAACGTCAGATTGAACATGGAACCTTTCGTCTGGGTAAATCCAAAAGTAGTAACTACTTGGTTAGAGAAACTCCAAATATCCAATAAAGGTCCCAGTCACGACAACGAGCCGCTGGAATGGATTCGAGATCTTCTCAACCCTAATCCGAAAAGCCGGCCAAAATCAGGTACCTTGATGAAAGATATACACGACACTCAGTCATTCAACATCTTCTGCTGCATTGATTGTCAGCCAGAATACCGGGAAAGGCGTTACAACAACATCGACTTGCCACCAATCCACGAATCACCAGAGGATACTACTGACATCATGCAAAGCGTCGCCAGTCTCTTACGAGAAGACACACCTCAACCTGTAATGCTCTCTATACGCACGCAGTCCACAATACATTCTTGGCTCGCTGATACTGAAGCTCATCCACAAATACCAGGAAGTTTCGATCTGGATGAAGATCACGTGCCCACAGAGTTTAACATCGAATTTTTCCAGCCGCCTATGCAACATGCACCGTCAGCTTTGAGCTCCGACGTTTCTGATCTTATGTTAGCTCCAGAACTTGGGTCAACGCCAATCATGAACCAGTTCAGTCCAATTCCGGATCTGCGAACACATTCATCACATGACAGTTTGCTTAGGGCTACACCCCAGTTTACGAGAGATACAGGGTTAGGATTTTTCGAAGTAGACAGTCCGTCTTCCAGTGATGACGGGTTCAGGGTGCTATCAGACTCCTCTGGATCTGATACCGACTCGGATATCACAGTCACTTTACCTTGCGAGGAACACCATGTGTGCGGAGAAACGCCGAAAAGTTTGCGAAACGCTGCCTTGACTCTACCACAGTTTACTGGTGACGAGAATCGAGTGATCCAGACCCTAGACGCGCTTCCTGAAGAGCTTGAAGACGCAGCTGTTGACTCCTGTACTCCAACAGGTTCATCTAAAACAGATAGATTGGTTACTGAAGACGGACCACTTCTGTTCGGTTCATCTGCTCCATTCTACAACGAGCTCGCAGACTTCACTGAACAAGGCGCAATCATCATACCTACAAACCTTCTACCGATCTCTGTCCTGGAAGAATTACGCACACCGGTCATGATTACAGATGATACACTGGTGGAAGATGGAACAGGGCGTTCCGAGGATTGGACTGCTTCTGATACCACATTAGCGCATGCAATATTGGACAGCTAGGGGCAAGAAAACTTTCCTAGGACCGATCCAAGCTTCGAGGCCAACGATACCCCTCTGAAGAACCAGGACCCTCGGGATGTCTCCAAAAAGAAGGATCACAAACCTCCTGTATAACCGTTGAGTGACGCTGAAACACCAGACGGACCCAGTAATTCACTAGGTGTCGTGCACAGAAAGAACTCGGGAAAGAAGAGATCCGTACATGCGTCAATGTCAAGAAAGGACAGCTTGGTACTAGCTCCGATGCAAGCAAATCACATCTAGGAACAAGATCAACTGGTGGGGACAATGAGCCTGAGCAACTCGAATTGGACACCGGATCGCCTTCAGTCCCTCCACTACCTCCTGGGCCTGCTTCTCCCATCGAGAAACGTCCCAATCTTGTCGAAACACAGCAGAGTGTGCCAAAGTCGGCAATGAACTCCAAGACGCGACTGAAGAAGTCAGCCCCTTCCAAAGTAGCATTCGCTCCCGATCCAACACCGAGCACCAGCCGTTCCGGCAAGAAGGCAAGTGCTATGAAACCTGGCGTTAGCCCGAGCGAATACATCCAAAACACATGGGACTCTGCATCCAGCGTTGCGACATCAGTCATGTCCACTGAAACGAAGAGCTTGCTGAAATCACTCAGCCTGAACCGGTGGCTCGACCGCGACCACAAACTAATGGAGGTATTCTGTTCCCAAGGAAAAGCAGCCGCAGTACGCGCACTGCTCGAGAAAGGATGCGGGGAAGTCGGGGCAGTCGTGGTTGTGATTTGGAGCCAGGATTTCCCGCTCTTGTATGATGATACTGAGCCAGCCTTCACATCGCCTTTGTGTGGTATTTTGACCCATGACGAGGGCTGCTTCCATGGACCGGGCATAGCCGGCTTTGGAGTATTGCCATTCCGACTCCTTTTATAGGAGCGTGTGACGTTGGTAAGCCAATCCTTGAATTGCCTGGGAAGAATCTTGACGAGAAGAACCCGGATAGAAGGAAGTGAGATGCAAACGACCGTGGCGCAAAGCTCCAGCTCCGTCCATATTACCACTGTGGCGTAGTCCCATGTAGGATCCAGTGTGACTTTGTATTTCAGGAGTGCGTGGAGCCGAATAACGGTAGCGATACATCCGAACGTGCCAACGGCGAACATTAGACCCACGGTGATCTTCCTAGACCACTTCATCTGTAAATTACTAATGAAGACTAGAGGTAGAACGAGGAGCATCAGGTCCTGGATAATCGCCGACGCTGACGTTGCGTATGCAATGGCCTGTATATTCATGCATTTGCCTTTAATGTCGCGGTCCCAAAAGGCTGCGACGGGGTTGCAGGCGAACATCGTAACGAAGATGAGGACTATTGTACTAGTGATTATGAATGCCAGGACGATGTAGGCAGGAACGATGAAGCTGCGCACTTGAAAAATCTCGAGGTAGAAGAGTATAACAGGTATCTTGATGATCCCAATCGCAAAGGTGCAGACAACTAAAGATATTAAGTCTAGTGCTATTAGCGTCTTGATGAACAAGGGGTTCTACAACAACTCACATAATCTTAGTATCTCGGCTAATCTTCCATGCTCAAGGTCCCAGAGGTGATCACCGAAGCCGATGCTTGTCGAGTAACAGAACAAACCCACTGGGATGGCCAGTAATAGTATCACAGCCCCTAACAAGGCGTCGTCCCAGCCCACGCGCTTTGATGTAAGCTTCCCTGCAAATCTGGCAGTGGCAAACAGGGTGGCTATAACGTAGGTTACGCCTAGAGGTGTATATAAACAATCAGTGTATGTCTGACGTGCAGTTCGTACATTGAACACCTTACCAGTGTATCAGTAAAACTTAGTGCGTTTCGATTCCTTGGGGAAGTGGCAAAGATCTGCTTGCACGCGCGAAGTGTTTAGAGCGTCAGCCATAGTACAATTTGCGATCTTCTGGTTGCTGCATACGCAAGGAACGTCGGTAAGACTGCAACCGCTGGCAGGTAAAGCAACAAACATGCATTGTATCTGTCTTGTATAAGTAACTGCTGTGAACATGCGCAGAATTCGACTTACTCCACACGGTGGAAGACCAGCAAGGGCCAATTCTCTTGACCTTACTGGCTGCCGAGGCTTCTCGGCGTTGCACAGCGTCAGAAACACCAGCAAAGCCGCAATGAACGCTCGAAAAACCATGACTGTGATGGGTTCTCTTTAGAAAAGGATGAGTACCTAGGTAGAAGTCGCGGGCCAAGGGGCGGCAGAAATGCCCATTTTGAAGACTAGAAATTCGGTCCGAAGAACCGTGGAATATGTCCAGAAAGGTCTATCAGTTGGCTTGTAAACTCTAATGTAAGCTCTAATGAGACATGCGCAAGGAACTATCAAGTGGCGGTTTCGAGAGTCTACAATGATCGAGACCCGCCAATATCGCCCTCTTCACGGAGTACTCTTTTTAGTACTCCGCAGCCCCATTCCACCGACGTAGTAGCGTACATACAACAACTAGGCCCTGTCTTTGTAAATTGACCTGCAGAAATCGCAAGTACGATGTACCTAGGTACCTAAAGCCTATGTAATGTGCTTCGCATGATGAACCCTACGCGAATCTGTAAACCATAGTAATCCCTGCACTGTGCGTATCCCTGCACCACGCGCACAAAAACGTTACTCCTTTACAATAGATTGGAAGCTAGCTCCAATTTTCCCCGCGCAACTTGCAAAGGCCAAGGTTAGAACAACAGTACGAGTCTCCAAATGCAGATCCGCATCCTGGATAGCGCAGTTGATCAGCTGCCATGAAATCTGATAGGCTGCGTCTAGTTATTGTGCATAAATCTGACGTTTTTACGTTGATTTAGGGCCTTTCTAGTTGCTCCGTTTTAGACGGCCGTTTTAGCTGAAAAGTGGTAGAATTTTGCTGCGTTGAGCTGCGTCACGTAATAAAACAGAGCAATCTAAAGGTAGACAAGATTTTAAAGTAACCTCTTGAAACTAGAGGCTCTATTTGCTACGCGCACTTGATAGGGCAGGGTCTAGGCCTATTCTATTAGGTATTAGCACGAGCAAAATAGAAGTCTTTACTGCCTCCAGATGTCCTTTTTTATAATAGCAAGTTCTACAGAGCAGGCTTACGTGAGCGCTATACCTGCTCTGATCAAAACGGCCGTCTACAACCTTGACGGAGCAACCAGACAGGCCCTAACTGTCGTTTTTCCTCTAAGAGGATAGATACGCGACGGTCTGACACAGTAATGTATACTTACAATGGCTAGAAAACACCAGGATGCGGGTTGGCGTTTCGTGATCCTGTAGAAGTAAATAAATAGGCGATGAACGTCGCCGTTCGAGCGGGGATGCCCGTCTTGACACAGCCTACATACACATCATGCCTAGAATACTACAGCTAGCAACTCTGTTCGTGTTGTTTGCAACAGCACAAAATGCTCTACAATGCCGAGAGATTGCCATCTCTGTCAATGTTTCTGCTCAGAACAAGAATCTACCGCCTGCTTTGAATGTCGGGCTTTTGAGCGACCCAGAGGCCCTGAATGAGCTACTTGCAGGTTTTTTTGTTGGCTCGGCGTACCTCAAAGTCGACTCGTCTTGTCGAAGCCCGCGCGTAATCAATGACTAATTGTACAGGGGTGACGTCTTCACTCGTGCAGGGCACATATAACATTAGTGCGCGCTGTTGCGAGCCGGCCACGAAGATCTCGTCTCGACGCGATACTCTGCAAGTACTTTTACATGGCATTACATACGACCGCAACTACTGGTATGTTGTGGCATGAGCGTTTGCGGCCCATCATCGCCTCTGACCGCTTACCTTGTTTAGGTCCGGGCTCGCGGCCCCCGGGCAATGGACTGGTCAGGATCAGTACTCGTGGATTGAATATGCCTCGTCGCAAGGCTTTCCAACACTGTCTATTGACAGGCTTTGCAACGGCGCCTCTTCTCGACCACAATCCATCGCCATCTGTCAGCTACCATTGCAGGTAGAGACTACCTACTACCGGCCGACGTTTTGAAAAAATACCTAGTCTATGTCAGTCACTCCTATGGCTCGCTCGTTGGAGCTGGTCTCGCCGGTCAACATCCATTCGACGTAGATGCCTACATTATGACCGGGTTCTCGCAGGGACTCACGCAAGGCGAGGCTGGCGTGCTCGTGCTTCCGCTCTTTCAACCTGCCGCCATCGTGTCGCCTGGCAAGTTCGGACATCTGTTCCTCAATCCTGGGTACATCACAGCCACAAGCCAGTCAGGAGCTCGAACCGTGTTTTACCGACCGAGGCGACTTCGATCCCATCCTCTTCGACGTCGACTTCGCTAACCGTGGAACGGTGAGATTGGATGAGGTCGCTACTGCAGATCTCGGACAGCTCGATGCGACAGACTTTCGGGGTGCTTTGTTTGTTCTGAATGGGAATAAGGACGATCTTCTGTGAAGATGGGCCTTTACAGGCACTAGCGGGCGTTCCAGGTCTGTTTACTAACAACGCGTGGAAAACATGATGTGCTGCCAATACTGATCGAGTAACACAGGCAACTGCTCAAAGGGTTACATATGTACTCGTCTGGCGTCCAAAGGCAGTTTGCGGGAGCGAGCAGGTTTGACTTCTACAACACTGCAAATACGGGACATTGCCTAAACACGCATCTTATCGATACTGCACAGGAGTCGTTCAAGGCTGCTCATGACTTCCTGGCGGGGCTGGATTCTGCATAACTTCACCGTTCGTCCACGCTGGTAATTTGGGTCTTTTAGAGGGTATAGCAGAGTGCGTGTGTCGTGGATAGCTCAAAGGACGACGGGAAACGTGTGTTTTGCAAACTCTGTAGTATACCAGTTACGGAATAGAATGCGAGGCCTGCTAGCATTAGATCGCAGTTCCAGGAACACTGAATAAGCGCTGCGGTACCACTGAAACATGGACCGTGTTGTTTACGAATGCGAGGCCT
>Ga0265780_10011303_pt1 | contig 10569 bp, 3 predicted proteins | sample P1T30metagenome_FD_192432 | JGI IMG/M metagenome (GOLD analysis project Ga0265780, IMG submission 192432) | Plant litter microbial communities from East Loma Ridge, Irvine, California - P1 T30 | ecosystem: Environmental > Terrestrial > Plant litter > Unclassified | place: USA: California... | reverse complement strand
CTTCCTTGTCGATGCGGATGGTGCTGAGCGGGGGAATGGCGGCGGCAGCCGCGGCGATGTCGTCGAAGCCGACGATGGCGAGGTCGGACGGGATGCGCATGCCCTCGCCCAGGCAGTACTTCATCGCGGCCAGCGCGGTATTGTCGTTGTAGCAGAACAGCGCATCCGGCGGCTTGGGCAGGGCCAGCAGGGTGCGCATCGATTCGATCACGGCCTCGTCGCCCTCGCCCATGTTGGGGACGATGATTTCGAGCTCGGGATCGGCGTGCACGCGGGCGTCGAACAGCGCCTGGCGGAAGCCGCGGTTGCGCTGCTGGATGCTGTAGTGGGCCGGCGAGCCGGACAGCATGGCGATGCGCTTGCGGCCGCAGCGCAGCAGATGCTGGGTGGCCAGGTAGCCGCCGCGCATATTGTCCTGGTTGATCGAGCTGAAACCGCGCCGCTGCATATCGACCAGCACCATCGGCTTGCCGATCTGCTGCAGCGCGCCCAGCACTTCCGGTTCGAAGAAGCCGGCGCACAGAATGGCGTCGGGCTGGTGCAGACGGATCTGGTCCAGCACCGGTTCCGCCGGGCCGACCGCGATAAAGGAGAGGGCGATGCCTTCGCGCCGGCAGGCTTCCTCGGCGCCGTGCAGCACCGGCGAGTAGAACGGGCTCGATGCCAGCGTGTTGTGCTGGCTGTGCAGCAGGAAGGCGATGCGGCGGATGCGGCCCTTCTTGAGCTGTGAGAAGTCGTAGCCCAGGCGCAGGGCGGCGTCGCGCACGGTGCTGCGCGTCGTCTCGGTCATGCCGGCCTGGTTCTTCAATGCGCGCGATACGGTGCCGATCGACAGCCCGGTGACCCCCGCGATGTCGCGCAGCGTGACATGGCTCATGGCTTCACCCTCGGGCGACGCGGCAGGTGCATGATGGGAGGTCTCCAGTATTCAGTTTAATAAACGCATATGCTTGCGTTTTCAGGCGTCGGCCGCTTGCGGGTTTCGCGCCTGTTCATAGTATCTTTTATAGCAGCCGGCTTTTACCGGCGTCAACGGATGCGAGGTAAACAGGGTGATTTTTAGCGTGTTTTACTAAACGCCGGCACGGCGGTGATGTCCGTGCCGGCGTTTCTGCTACTACGTGATTACTGCGCCATCACCACAGCCGTGGTGCCCTGCTCCAGCAACTCCAGCTCGGCCAGCTCGATGGCCGTGCCGTTGTCGAAGCGCAGGCGGTACTCGCGGTAGGCGCCCGGCTTGGCGATGCGGAATGGGCGCAGCTGCTGGGCCCAAGCGAAGCTTTCGCCGCGGCGCTGGTCCAGCGTGGTCCAGCTGCCCTTGCCGCTGCCCTTGCCATTACGGCCTTCCAGTGTCCAGCCCAGTCCCTGTAACGGTGTTTTGCCGCCGGTGATGGTGTAGTAGCTGGCCTTGGCCGCATTCGTAAACGCGAAGCTGACGGCGGCGCGCGCCGGCAGCGGCTGCGTTGTCGCGGCATCGTCGTCGACCAGCGCGGCCGCTGAGCCGGCACCCTCCAGCGTGACCGAAGCCGCTTGTGCGGACAAGTCATGCATGCCCAGCGGCCGGCTGCCCGCGGCGGTCATCGACGCCGGCAGCGCGGCGGCATCGCTGCCCCAGGCCGACGGCTTGCTGCCCATCTCGAATTCCAGCGTGGCGCCGGCCGCGATGTCGGCATGGCGGATCCAGGCCTGCTTCCACGGCTTGCCGTTGACCTTCAGCGACTGCACGTACACATTCTCCGGGCCATTGTTGTGGGCGACGACGCTCAAGGTGCGGCCGTTGTCGAGCTTGACCTCGGTGCGCGCAAAGGCCGGCGAACCGATCACGTATTCCGGGGAACCCATACGCATCGGGTACAGGCCCATCATCGCGAAGGTGTACCAGGCCGACATCTCGCCGTTGTCCTCGTCGCCCGCATAACCCTGGCCGATCTCGCTGCCGAGATAGAGGCGGCGCACCACGTCGCGCGTGATCTGCTGGGTCTTCCACGGCTGGCCGGCCGACACGTACATCCACGGGATGTGGTGCGAGATCTGGTTGCTGTGCGCGTACATCCCCATGCGCACGTCGCGCGCCTCGGTCATTTCGTGGATCACGCCGCCGTAGCCGCCGGCCACGTTGGGCGTGGCGGTTTCCGGGGTGGCGAAGAACTGGTCGAGGCGGTCGGCCAGCTTGTCGCGGCCGCCGTACAGCGATGCCAGGCCGTTGGCGTCGTGCGAAGCGGTGAAGGCGAAGTTCCAGGCATTCGCTTCGGTGTAGTCGCGGCCCCAGCGCGCCGGGTCGAAACTGGCGGCCGGTTCGCGCCACTGGCCTTTAGTATCGCGGCCGCGGAAGAAGCCGGTGGCCGGATCGAACAGGTGGACGTAATCGGTGGCGCGGGCGCTGAAGTAATCGGCTTCCTCGCGGTAGCGGCGGGCGCGGGCCGGGTCCTTGTCGTCGCGCGCCAGTTCGGTGCCCAGCTGCGCCAGGCTGAAATCGTTGAGCGCCCCTTCCAGCGTCCACGACAGGCCTTCATGGACCGAGGTGTCGGCATAGCCGCGGTACATCGATTGCGCCAGGCCCTTGCGGCCGACGTTCGAGACCGGCGGCACCGCGGTGGCATTCTTCAGCGCGGCCTCGTAGGCCTGGTGCGCATCGAAGCCACGTACGCCCTTCAGCCAGGCATCGGTAAAGGCGACGTCGGAACTGGTGCCGACCATCAGGTCGGCATAACCCGGCGACGACCAGCGCGCCACCCAGCCGCCGTCGCGGTACTGCTGCAGGAAGCCGTCGACCATCTCGCCGGCCTGCTTCGGCGCCAGCAGCGCGTAGGCCGGCCAGCTGGTGCGGAAGGTGTCCCAGAAGCCGTTGTTGACGTAGCTCTTGCCGGGGCGGACCGGGGTCGAGGTCTTCAGCGCGTCGCCGCCGGTATTGTCCTTGGACCAGCCGCTCTGGTCGGCGTGGCGCCAGTCGGGTTTATCCGCCGTGCCGACGTTTTCGTGGGCGATGTTCGGGTACATGAACAGGCGGTACAGGTTCGAGTACACGGTGGTCAGCTGGTCGTCGCTGGCGCCCTGCACTTTCACGCGACCGAGCTGGGCATCCCAGGCGGCCTGGGCGCGCTCGCGCACGGTGTCGAAACCGGCATCGCCGACTTCCATGTCGAGGTTGCGTTTGGCCTGCTCGACCGAGATCAGCGAGGTGGCGATGCGCATGCGTACTTCGCCGCCATCGGCCGCGAATTTCACGAAGCCGGTCGGGCGGCCGGTTTCCAGCAGGCCGCTGTCGTTCCACTTCTGGTCGAAGCGCGCGTACACGAACATGCGCGAGGCGCCGTTCGACAGGCCGCTGCGGGTGTCGGTGTAGCCGATCAGGGTCTGGGTGGCCGCGTCCAGGGTCAGGCCGCCGCGCTTGTCGACGTTATCGAACAGCAGGTTGGCGTCGCCGCCTTGCGGGAAGCGGAAGCGGAACACCGCGGCGCGCTCGGTCGGCGCGATTTCGGCGCGCATGCCGTTGTCGAAGTCGACGCGGTAGGTGTACGGACGCGCGACCTCGTTCTCGTGCGAGAACGCCAGCGCGCGCTTCTGGCGGTCCGGGTCCGGACGGCCGGTGGCGCTCGACGGCATGATCTGGAAGGTCTGGCGGTCGCCCATCCACGGGCTCGGCTCGTGGCTGAGGTTCAGCGCCTGCATGCGCGGGCGGTTATCGGCGCCGTTCTTTTCATTCCAGCTGTACAGCCAGCTCAGGCTGCCGGCATCGGTGGCCGGGGTCCAGAAGTTGAAACCGTGCGGCATCGCCACTGCCGGGATGTTGTTCCCGCGCGAGAAGTTGCCGTTGGCCTGGGTGCCGCGCGTGGTCAGCACGTAGTCCGATGGACGCGACACCGCCGGGCGCGCCTGGTCGCCGATGACGATGTCGTCGATCCAGCCGCTCGCCTTGCCGCTCGCATCCGGACGCAGTTCAAGTTCGATCGCCTTGATGCGGCGGCCTTTCAAGGCGCCCAGGCGCACCGCCTTGTGCGCCCACTGCTGCGGATACAAGGTCTTCGATTGCGCCTGGGCCGCGGCGCCGAGGCGCGCGCCGTGGTTGTCGACCAGCGCCGTGCTTGATATGCGCTGGCCGTCGTCGAGCACCAGGTCGAGCGAGACGCCGGTCGAGCTGCTGGTGTTGCCGTCGACGATCTCCGGCAAGACCATCCACGACAGCGTGGTGTCGTCCTGCACCGCGATATCGACTGCGAACAGCTGCAGGCGGCCGCCGTTGGCGCCGTTACTTATATAGTGCAGCGCGCGGGCGCCGCTGTAGCCGGCTTTCGGCTTGGCGGTGTACGGGCGCTCCGGACCGGCGCCGAGTTCCACGCGCACGCCATCGGCGGCCTGGGTGACCGGCACCTTGTCGGCGGTTTCGAACGAGGTCGCGAAGCGGGCGTCGGCAGCGCTGGCGGCGTGGGCAGCGTGGGCGCCGGCCAGCAGCAGCATGGCGCTGGACACCTGCACGGCCATGGTGCGCAGGCGATAGTTACGGGCGTCGTATTTCATGTGCGGTTTGTCTCCTTGATCGATTCTTGTTGGGCTCGCACGGCATCGGCCAGCGAGCGGATATGCAGGGCGGCGCGCAGCGCGCCCTCGTTGGCCGAGGACGTCACGCGCAGCAGCACGCGTTCGCCCGGCAGCAGGGTCAATGCGTTGTCGGACAGCTCGGCGTCAATGTCGCCGAAGTCGATCCAGACCGCGCGCGCCAGGCGCGAGGCCGCGATGTCGAGCACCAGGCCACTACCGTCGCGGCGCAGTTCGGCGCGCAAGCCGGCCTGCTTCCACTGCATCTGCTTCGCGGGCACGAAATACACCACGCCGCGCGACGCCGGCTCGCCCTCGATCTGCAAATCGAAGGCGGCGACGGTGGCCGCCGGATCGGCCTTGCCGAGCAAATCGGTGTCCAGGTAATCGCCGAATTTGGTGGACGACAGCGGCGCCAGCTCGACAGCCTTGCGTTCATCGCGCAGCACCTTGCCATCCAGGCCCATCACGCGCAGGCGCAGTTCGCCGCGCACGGCGCGGGGACGATCGTTGAGCAGGTTGACGCCCGTTGCGCCCTTGGGATCGCGCAGCGCCGCCACCGCCACCGGTGCATAGAAGCGGCGCGCATGGAACTGCAGCGCCTTCCAGCGCCCGAACCAGTCGACGCTGGACCAGGAAGCGCCCGGCCACACGTCGTTCAATTGCCAGTACAGGGAACCCATCGTGAACGGCCGGCTGCGGCGGTGGTGCAGCGCGGCCAGCTCGATGCCTTCTGCCTGCATGGCCTGGCTCAGGTAAGCAAAGCCCGCGAAATCGGCCGGCTCGCCGAATTCCTCGGCCACGTATTTCATCAGGCGTTCGTTGCCCTTCCCCGCCAGGAACTTCTGGTGCGCTTCGATGACCGGGGTGGCGATGCCCTGCTCGGCGCGGGTAGCGAAAGCGTCGACGGTGCGCTGCACCGGCCAGGCCTGCAGACCGTATTCGGACATGAAGCGCGGCGTAATCTCCAGGTATTTGGTGACCGGGTGCGCCGGGTTGCCCCACACTTCCCAGTAATGCATGTCGCCGCTGGCCGGGGTGTTGGCCACTTCAGCCAGGTCGTCGCCGGGTGAGCTGGCCCAGTAGCCGGTGCCGCCGCCTTCGTCCGCCACCACCTTGCGCAGGTCGACCCCGAACAGCTGCACGTAACCCTTCCACACCTTGTCGGCAAAGGCCGGATCGGCGTCCTTCATCGTCTTGCCGTGGCCCCAGTACTTCCACGCGATCTCTTCTTCATTGTTGCCGCCCCACAGCGCAAGGCTCGGGTGGTTGCGCAGGCGCCGCACCTGGTCGCGCGCTTCCTGCACCACGTTGGCGCGGAAGGCGTCGTCGTAGGCCGGCTGCATGCCGCCGCCGAACATGAAGTCCTGCCATACCAGCAGGCCGAGTTCGTCGGCCAGGTCGAAGAAATCGTCGCTCTCGTAATAGCCGCCGCCCCAGCTGCGCACCATGTTCATGTTGGCGTCGCGTGCCGATTCCAGCGCGCGGCGCAGCTGCGCTTTATTCACGCGCGGCTGGAACATGTCGAAGGGGATGGTGTTGGCGCCCTTGGCGAACACCGGGATGCCGTTGACCGCGAAATAGAAGCTCTTGCCCTTGGCGTCGGCCTCGCGTCGTAGTTCGATGCTGCGCAGGCCGGTGCGTGCGCTCAGCGTCGCCACCGCGTCCTTGCCGGCGCCGGCTTCCAGCTCGTAGCGGTACAGCGGCTGGGCACCGTAACCGTTCGGGAACCAGCGCTGGGGCTGGTCCACGCGCACCGGCATTTCGATGCGGTTGGCACCGGGTTGCAGCTTTACCTGCTGCTGCGCCGCCAGCGTACGCTTGCCGTCCGGTGCGGTCTGCCACAGGCGCAGCGCAACGGCGCCGGCGCGCACGGCGTCGACCGAGGCGATGGCGACAATGTCGGCCTGCTGCGCGCTCACGCGGTCCTGGCGCAGCTGCAGGTTGTCGATGCGGACCGTGTCCCAGCTTTGCAGCACGACCGGCTTCGAGATGCCGGCCGTGACGTAGCGCGGACCCCAGTCCCAGCCGAAGTGGTAGCCCGGCTTGCGCACGAAGTTGCCGGTCATCGCGTCGACCGGTTCGTCGCCGTAGGGCGAAGGATAGTTACCGGCCAGCTTGACCGGCATCGCCTGTACCTGCGGCAGCAGTCTGGCGATCGGCGAATGAAACACGATGCGCAGCTCGTTGCCTTGCGCGCGCAGCTTGCCCTGCACCGGCACGCGCCAGGTACGGAAGGCGTTGTCGGCATCCAGCAAACGCACGCCGTTCAGCCAGACTTCGGCAAAGGTGTCCAGGCCTTCGAAGACCAGGTCGCTGCGCGGGCTGCGCATGGCGGACGACGGCGCATCGAAACGCGTACGGTACTCCCAGTCGGCCAGGCCGATCCACTGCAGGCCGGCTTCCGGCGCGCCGACATACGGATCCGGAATCAGCTTGTTGGCCAGCAGGTCGGTATGCACGGTGCCCGGCACCGTGGCCGCTTGCCAGGGCGCGGCTTCGGGATGCTTGCTGCCCTGCGCATTGCCGGGCGCGAGGTGGAAGCTCCAGCCCTTGTCGATGACGACCTGGGTCGGTGCGGCCGCCATGGCCACGCCGGCAAACACGGACAGGGTCAGCGCGAACGCCAGCCTCGGGAACGATAAACACTTCATACGGCGGGCGCCTTCCAGTAACGGTTGATCCATTCATCGTGGGACGGCATGCTGCCCACGGCATGCGCCAGCAGCGCGCGCACGCCTTCGACATGCTCGACCAGCTTATCCTCGGGCATCTCATCGACGATCGGGTGGTAACCCTGCGGGACGATGCCCTGCCCCAGCATCACCTGCACCCAGTTCGGCAGCGCAAAGAAATCGTCGCCGTTGCGGAAATAGCGGCCGTCGGTACGGAACAGGGCTATCGTCTCGCGCAGGCTGTCCGGGATCGCCATCGTGCGGCAGTGGTTCCAGAACGGGGTGTCCTTGCGTTCGGTGGCGTGATAATGCAGGACCAGGAAATCGCGGATGCGCTCGTATTCGAACGCGGATTCGCGGTTGTAGCGCTCGATCAGCTGCGGATCGAAATCGCGCCGCGGGAACAGGCTCAGCAAACGGGTGATGCCCGACTGCGCCAGGTAGATGCTGGTCGACTCGAGCGGTTCCAGGAAGCCGCTCGCCAGGCCCAGCGCCACCACGTTCTTGTTCCAGAATTTGCTGCGCATGCCGGTGGTGAAGGCCAGCTTGCGCGGCTCGGCCAGCGCCGGGCCATCCAGGTTGGCCAGCAGCGTAGCGGCGGCTTCGTCGTCGCTGGTGTGGCGGCTCGAATATACATAGCCGTTGCCGGTGCGGTGCTGCAGCGGGATGCGCCACTGCCAGCCGGCCGCGCGCGCGGTCGAGCGCGTGTACGGCGTGATCGTGGCGAGGCGTTCGCTCGGCACCGCCAGCGCGCGGTCGCACGGCAGCCATTCGGTCCAGTCGACGTAGCCGGTCTTCAGGGTTTCTTCGATCAGCAGGCCGCGGAAGCCTGAGCAGTCGATGAACAGGTCGCCGTCGACGGTTTGCCCATTTTCCAGCGTCAGCGATTCGATGAAGCCGCTGGTGTGGTCACTGCCGCCTCTCTGGTTCACGCCGACGATCTTGCCTTCGATGCGCTGCACGCCGCGCTGTTCGGCCAGCTCGCGCAGGAAGCGCGCGTACAGGGTGGCGTCGAAGTGGTAGGCATAGGCGATGTCGGCCAGCGGCGAATTCGGCGGCGCGTTCCTGTCGCCGGGCGCGAATTTGCCGAGCGGCGCCATCACCGTCTGCGCGGAATAGGCGCCGATCGGCGCGGCGCGGCCTTGTTGCTGCAGCTTGAGCCAGAACTGGTGGAACGGCAGCGGCCCGAGCGAGCGCCCGATGGCGCCGAAGCCGTGGATATAACTGTCGCCGATGCGGCCCCAGTCATTGAATTCGATGCCGAGCTTGATGGTGCCCTGGGTGCGCTTGACGAATTCCGCTTCGTCGATGCCCAGCCATTGACCGTTGAAGAGTTTGATGTGGGGGACGCTGGCCTCGCCCACGCCGACGATACCGATTTCCTCGGATTCGACCAGGCGGATCGATGCGTTCGTTCCCAGGTAGGTGGCGAGGGCCGCGGCGGCCATCCAGCCCGCACTGCCCCCGCCGACGATGGTGATGTTCTTGATGCGGTCGCGCATTCGACCTCCAAAAAAAGACGGCAGTTGCCCGGACTCCTGGCAACTGCCGTCGATCGCGTTACCGCAGGCTTAGAACTTGTAGTTCAGGCCCATGTACGCCACGCGGCCGGTGTAGCCGCTGGAGTAGAAGCGGTCCTTGGTGTCGTTACCCAGGTGCGAACGGGTTTCCTGCTTGGTCAGGTTGAGCACCGAAGCGGTCAGGCTCAGCTCCTTCGTAAAGTTGTAGGCCGCGTTCAGGTCGATCTGGGTGTACGGCTCCCGGTACACGTTCAAGCCGTTGACCAGACCATCCACGATTTCGCCGCGGCGGTTGTACGACGCGCGCGCCAGGAACTTGTCGGTTTCGTAGAACACCGTCAGGTTAACCTGGTTGCGGGCGCTGCCGATCAGCGGCGACTTGCCGATCTCGGTACCGTCTTCCAGCGTGATCGCCGCCTGGTTGGTCTTGTTGTACGTGTAATTGAACTGGAAGCCCAGGCCGTTCTTCAGCGAGTGCTGCACGTAGAACTCGGCGCCCTGCGACACCGCATCGCGGCCGCCGGCGCTGGTCGCGTAGTTCTGCACGGTGACGGTTTCGCCGCCGACGTCCAGGTTGAGGTCGCGCACCACCGGCACCGAGAAGTTCTCGACGTTCTTGCGGAACAGGCCCAGGCCGAGCACCGAGCCGCGCTGGAAGTACCACTCCAGGCCCAGGTCGAACATGGTCGCCTTGTACGGTTCCAGGCTCTTGTTGCTGCCCGAACCGTACCAGCCCTGCTGGTCGCCGCCGCCGATCAGGCGGCGGTCTTCGACGTACTCCGGGCTGTAGTAGCGCAGGGCGCCCGGCGAGGCGATGTCGCCATAGCTTGGACGCGAGATCGCTTTCGACGCGGCGGCACGGAACAGCAGCTTGTCGGTGATGTCGAACGCCAGGTTGAAGCTCGGCAGCACGTCGGTGTAGTTGCGGTCCAGCTGGCTGACCACGAAGCTCGAGACGTGGTACGTCGCCGGGTTGGTCTGGCTGTCCGGCAGCACGGTGATGCCGCTGATGCAGCCCGAGCCGGCTGGAGCGCCAGTGGCCGGCAGGTTGCCCGGCAAGCAGGGTGCCGCCTTGCCGTCGGGCCCGTCGAAGGCGTAGTCGTTGTAGTAATCGACCTGGTCCGTCGAGTCGGCGTGCTGCTTGGTCTTCACCACGCGCATGCCGAAGTTGCCGCGCAGGCGGTCGGTCTTGTAGTTGGCCTGCAGGTAGAACGACGAGATCTTTTCCTTGACGTTGTAGACGAAGTTGTCTTCGTTACGGGTCTTCATGTCCCCGTACTTGTTGGTCAGGTAATTGATGTATGCCGGGTAGTTGATTGCCGGGAAAGCAGTGGTGTTGAACGCGCCGCCCAGGTTATCCAGCGAGCCCGAATACAGGTAGGACGGATCCAGCTTGTTGGCCGTCGGATCGCAGCCGTTCTGGAAACGGTTGTCGTAGCTACCGTCGGTGCCCTGGCAGGTCCAGTAGTTGTTGCCGGTGCTGCGGCGGATGCCGCCGTCGCGGTATTTGGCGCCGAACTGCAGCGAATCCAGGAACTTGTAGTCGGTGTGCCACGTGAAGTCGGCCTGGCCGTACTTCTGCTTGTTGCTGTTCTTGGTCCACGACGACGCAGTCGAGCCGAGGTCGATCTCTCCAATGCCTTTCTGCAGATTCGCCAGCACGTCCGGCGAGAAGCTGATCGACGGCGTACCGGTCAGGTTCCACGAGGAAAAACTGTTACCGTTGGTCCAGCTGCCGTCCGCATTCTGGACGCGCGGCTTGATCGGCATCGAGAATTGCAGCTCCGGACCGCCGCTGGCCCAGGTACGGCCGGCCTGGAAGCTGGCGTCGACCGACCTGC
>Ga0265780_10011301_pt1 | contig 10570 bp, 10 predicted proteins | sample P1T30metagenome_FD_192432 | JGI IMG/M metagenome (GOLD analysis project Ga0265780, IMG submission 192432) | Plant litter microbial communities from East Loma Ridge, Irvine, California - P1 T30 | ecosystem: Environmental > Terrestrial > Plant litter > Unclassified | place: USA: California... | reverse complement strand
CGGGTTCCATCGCGCGCAGGATGCGGCGGGTGCGCGTGGTCAGGGTTTTCAAGTCGCTCGCCAGGATTTCCTGCTTGACCGCCAGCAGCTGGGCCGGGTGCATCGAGAATTCGCGCAAGCCCATGCCGAGCAGCAGGCGCGTCAGCTTGATGTCGCCCGCCATCTCGCCGCACACGGCGACGTCGATGCCGGCCTTGGCACCGGCGGCGATCGTCATCGCGATCAGGTTCAACACCGCCGGGTGGAGCGGATTGTACAGGTGCGCCACCTCGTAGTCGACGCGGTCGATGGCCAGCGTGTATTGTATTAAGTCGTTCGTGCCGATGGAGAGGAAATCCATGCGCTTGACGAACATCGGCAGCGCCAGCGCGGCGGCCGGGATCTCGATCATGGCGCCGACTTCGATCGCTTCGTCGAACTCCATGCCCTGCTCGCGCAATTGCGCCTTGGCCTGGGCGATCATGTTCAGCGACTGGTCGATCTCGAAGGCATGCGCCAGCATCGGGATCAGGATGCGCACCTTGCCGAAGGCGGAGGCGCGCAGAATCGCGCGCAGCTGGGTCAGGAACAGCTGCGGCTCGGCCAGGCAGTAGCGGATCGCGCGCAGGCCCAGCGCCGGGTTCAGCGCCGTGTGCTCGGCCTGGTCCAGCGGTTTGTCGGCGCCGACGTCGAGCGTGCGGATGGTGACCATGCGGCCCTTCATCGCCAGCACCGCCTTGCGGTACTGCTCGAACTGCTCGTCCTCGCCCGGCACCCGCAGCCCTTGGGCGCCGCGGCCCATGAACAGGAATTCGGAGCGGAACAGGCCGACCCCGTGTGCCCCTGCCTCCAGCGCCGCCGGGCAATCGTCGGGCAGCTCGATATTCGCCAGCAGCGTGATGGCGGTGCCGTCTTTCGTGACCGCCGGGGTCTTCTTGAGTTTCAGCAGACGCTTGCGCGCCTTGATCAGGGCAGTCTGGCGCGCGCGGTACTGCTCCAGCACCAGCGCGCTCGGATTGCAGATGACCACGCCGGCATCGCCATCGACGATCACCCAGTCATCCTGCTCGACCAGGCGCGAGGCCTGGCTCATGCCGACCGCGGCCGGGATGTCGAGGCTGCGCGCGACGATCGCGGTGTGCGAGTTCTGGCCGCCGACGTCGGTCACGAAGCCGACGAAGGAGCGGTCGCGGAAGGCCAGCATGTCGGCCGGCGAGATGTCGTGGGCGACCACGATCATCTGCGGCTGGAAGTGATCTTCCCCGGCCGGCGCCGGCGGCGCGGCCAGTTCGGTGCCCATCAGGACCTTCAGCACGCGCTCGGCGACCTGCTGGATGTCCTGCTTGCGCTCGCGCAGATAGGGGTCTTCGATTTCATCGAACTGCGCCGACAGCTCGTCGATCTGGGTTACCAGCGCCCATTCGGCGTTGTAGTGGCGCGAGCGGATGATGTCGAGCGGCGCCTCCGAGATCATCGGGTCGGACAAGATCAGCACGTGGACGTCGATGAAGGCGCCCAGTTCCGTCGGCGCATCCTTGGGCAGATCGGTCCACAGGTCCTGCAGCGTGCGGTGCACCTGGGCGATCGCTTCCTGCAAACGCTTGACCTCGGCCTCGACCTGCTCTTCCGCCACCAGGTAATGCTTGACGTCGAGCGCGGCCGGCGTCAGCAGGTGCGCGCGCCCGATCGAGATCCCGCGCGAAACCGGAATGCCATGCAGGGTGAACGATGCCATCGATTTTCCTGGGTGACTACTGCGGCCCGCTCGTGGTTCCGGCATCGTTACTCGCCTTCGCCGAATTTATCGTTGATCAGACCGGTGAGCGCCTCGATGCAGGCCGCTTCATCCGGGCCGTCGGCTTCCAGCGTCACCTTGGCGCCCTTGCCGGCGGCCAGCATCATCACGCCCATGATCGACTTGGCGTTGATGCGGCGTGCATTGCGGGTGAGCCAGACGTCGCTCTGGTAGCGGGCGGCCATCTGGGTGAATTTGGCGGAGGCGCGGGCGTGCAGGCCCAGCTTGTTGATAATCTCGAGTTCCTGTTGAATCATGTGTTTTTATCGTCTCGCCAATAACTTCAATGAAAACGGGACCGGTCAGGTGCCGACCCGGATCCTGTTGTCGACCCTGACCGCGCCGTTCTGGGCGCCGGCCAGTGCCATCTCGACCACCACGTCGAGGGTGTCGCGCCGGTAGGTGATCGCGCGCAGCAGCATCGGCAGGCTGATGCCCGCGATGACTTCCACGTGCCCCGCCTCGGCCAGCGCGTTGCAGCAATTCGACGGCGTACCGCCCTTGATGTCGGTAATCACCAGCACGCCGTCGCCGTCGTCGAGGCGCTTGATCGCCTGGCGCGCCAGCTCGTTGACTTCGTGCGTGTCCTGGTCCGCGGTCACGTCGATCGCTTCGAACAACTCCGTGGGACCGCGGAACACGTGTGCTACCGCGGCGATGAATGCCTGACCCAGCGGAGCGTGGGTCATCAGCAGAATGCCTACCATGTCAGTTTCCTGTGACCGCCTGTTCCAGTGCGTCGATGAACATTCCGGCCACATTGAAGCCGGTCTGATCGGTGATCTCCTGGAAACAGGTCGGACTCGTAACGTTCACTTCCGTCAGGAAATCGCCAATCACATCCAATCCTACCAGCAACAGGCCACGCGCCGCCAGCACCGGGCCCAAGGTCTCGGCGATTTCGCGTTCACGGTCGGTGATCGGCTGGGCCACGCCCAGGCCGCCGGCCGCCAGGTTGCCGCGCACTTCGCCGCCCTGCGGGATGCGCGCCAGCGCGAACGGCACCGGCTTGCCGTTGATGACCAGCACCCGCTTGTCGCCCTTGACGATGGCCGGGATGTATTTCTGGGCCATGATGGTACGCGCGCCGTTGTCGGTCAGCGTTTCGATGATCGCACCCAAATTCATGCCGTCATCCTTGACGCGGAAGATGCCGGCGCCGCCCATGCCGTCCAGCGGCTTGAAGATCACGTCGCCATGCTCGGCGTGGAAGGCGCGCAGCTGGGTGGCCGACGAGGTCACCAGGGTCGGCGAGGTGAACTGGCTGAACTGGGCGATCGACAGCTTTTCGTTGTGGTCGCGGATCGCGGCCGGCTTGTTGAACACGCGCGCGCCCTGGCGCTCGGCCAGCTCCAGCAGATAGGTGCTGTAGATGTATTCCATGTCGAACGGCGGGTCCTTGCGCTGCAGGACAGCGTCGAAGTCCGACAGGCGCACGGTTTCGGCATCCGCGGCGCGATACCAGTCGTCGGCATCGCCGGTCAGCGTGATTTCCGTCACGTCGGCGCTGACCACGCCCTGGTCCAGCACCATGTGGCGCTGCTCGAACGCGTAGATCCGGTGGCCGCGGCTGGCCGCTTCGCGCATCATCGCAAAGGTCGAATCCTTGTAAGTCTTGAATCCGGACAGCGGATCGGCGAGAAAAGCGATTTTCATGTGGGTTCCCAACGAGGCAATGCCCTGATTTTAGCCGGAAACACGGATTCTCGCGGAAAGCGGGCCGTATCCCATCGCCACTTCACTGCCGCGTCAACTCAGCAGATGCCTATTGGCAAAAAGGCATCTATTCGAGCCGTGTTTGCGGTCTCTCAAGCGCGGATGCGGGGTGCTTGGGGAAGATGACGGTTTGGGGAGGAGCCGATGACGAACCAGGCCGAGCAGGAACGCATCAACCAGGTCTACCGCCAGTGGCACGGCGGCGCCGCGCTGGCGCGCTATGCCTGGCATCGCCCGGAAATCGTGCACCAGTCGGCGGCGCGGGCGCGCGTCATGTCCAGGTTGCTGGCGGCGACGGTGGGGGCGGATCTGTCGGCGCTGCGCGCGCTCGACGTCGGCTGCGGCGACGGCCTGTTCGTGCGCCAGCTGATCGACTGGGGGGCCACCCCCGCCTACCTAGCCGGCACCGAGCTGCAGCAGGAGCGCCTGGACCGGGCCAATACCCAGACAGCGCCCGGCGTACGCTGGCACCTCGGCCAGCTCGACGCCTTCCCGGACAACAGCATGGACCTGGTCAGCGCCCATACCGTGTTCTCGTCGATCCTCGATGAAGACATGCGCCGCGCGCTGGCCGCCGAGATGTGGCGCGTGCTCAGGCCCGGCGGCTGGGCCATGATCTTCGATTTCCGCTACAACAACCCGCGCAACGCCAACGTGCGCAAGGTCAGCGAGGTCGAACTGCTGCGCTTCTGGCCGGCCGAAAAGCGCCATTACCGCACGCTGATGCTGCTGCCGCCGCTGAGCCGCGCCATTTCACGGCTGCCCTGGCTGGTGCCGGAGCTGCTGGCGACGCTGCTGCCGCCGCTGCGTTCGCATTTTGTCTATATGGCGCGCAAGGATTAATAAATCTCCGGATCCGGATCGGTACGCTCCAGCTCCAGCGACGCCGCCAGCAGCGCCAGCCTTGCCACCACGCCGTACACATAAAAGCGGTTCGGCGCCGCCGTACCCGGCTTGGCCTTCAAGTCCGGCATTGCGTGCTGCTGGGCAAACGCCAGCGGCACGAACTGCGAGCCCGGCGCGTTCAGGTTCTGGTCGATGCCGCGCTCGGCATGCACGCGGTAGAAGCCGCCGACCACGTAGCGGTCGATCATGTACACCACCGGCTCGGCCACCGCATCGTTGATCGATTCGAAAGTCGGCACGCCTTCCTGGATCATGAGGTCGGTCACCGCCACGCCGTCCTTGATGACCGACATCTTGTTGCGCTGCTTGCGGTTCAGGTCCTTGAGCTCGCTGGCATCCTTCACCGTCATGATGCCCATGCCGTAGGTGCCGGCGTCGGGCTTGACGATGACGAAGGGTTTCTGGTCCTTCATGCCGTACTCTTTGTACTTCTTCTTGATCTTGGACAGCAGCGCCGACACGTTGTCGGCCAGCGCTTCCATGCCCACGTCTTCCTGGAAGTTGACCTCGCCCAGCTTGCTGTGCAGCGGATTGACCATCCATGGATCGATGTCGATCAGCTTGCCGAACTTTTTCGCCACTTCATCGAAAGCCTTGAAGTGGTTGCTCTTGCGGCGCATCGCCCAGCCGGCGTGCACCGGCGGCAGCAGCGACTGCTCGTGGATGTTTTCCAGGATCGACGGGATGCCGGCGGACAAATCGTTGTTCAGCAGGATCGTGCACGGGTCGAAATCCTGCAGACCGACGCGGCGGCCGTTGGCGGAGCGCACCAGCGGCTCGACCACCAGCATGTTGCCGTCCGGCAGTGCCAGCGGCGTCGGCTGGGTCACTTCCGGCGACAGCGAACCGAGACGCACGTGCAGGCCGGTCTGGCGGAAGATCTGCATCAGGCGCTGCACGTTCTGCAGGTAGAACGGGTTGCGCGTGTGGCTTTCCGGGATCAGCAGCAGGTTGCGCGCGTCCGGACAATACTTGTCGATCGCCGCCATCGCCGCCTGCACGGTCAGCGGCAGCATTTCGGTCGACAGATTGTTGAAGCCGCCCGGGAACAGGTTGGTGTCCACCGGCGCCAGCTTGTAGCCGGCATTGCGCAAGTCGACCGAGCAATAGAACGGCGGCGTATGCTCCTGCCACTCGAGGCGGAACCAGCGCTCGATGGCGGGCGTGGCTTCCAGGATTTTCTTTTCCAGGTCCATCAGGGGACCGGACAGGGCGGTGGCGAGGTGCGGAACCATGTATTTACGTCCTTAAGGCTTCTTGGCGGTATTGGTTGGTGCAAATGGGGGCAATTTTCACCATTTTAAAGGCCGGGTACGCACGCCACATAAAAAAAGCGCCCCGCAGGGCGCTTCGATGGAACCTGGACCGATCAGGAATGGTAAGCCTGCTCGCCGTGGCTGGTGATGTCCAGGCCTTCGCGCTCCGCATCCTCGGCCACGCGCAGGCCGATGACGACGTCGACGATCTTGTAGGCGATGAAGGAGACGACCGCCGACCAGATGATGGTGGTACCGATGGCTTCCGCCTGGATCAGCACCTGGCTGCCGATCGAATACGCATCGGCCGACATCTTGTTGGTGGTGTAGTCGAAGATGCCCTGGCCGCCCAATGCCGGCGACGCGAACACGCCGGTCAGCAGTGCACCCAGGATGCCGCCCACGCCGTGCACGCCGAATACGTCGAGCGAGTCGTCGGCGCCGATCAGGCGTTTCAGGCCGTTCACGCCCCACAGGCAGACGATGCCGGCCGCCAGGCCGATGATCAGGCCACCCATCGGGCCGACGAAACCGCAGGCCGGGGTGATCGCCACCAGGCCGGCGACGGCACCCGAGGCGGCGCCCAGCATCGACGGCTTGCCCTTGGTGATCCACTCGCCGAACAGCCAGGACAGGGTGGCGGCGGCAGTAGCCAGCAGGGTGTTGATGAAGGCCAGCGCGGCGACGTCGCCCGCTTCCAGGGCCGAACCGGCGTTGAAGCCGAACCAGCCCACCCACAGCAGCGAGGCGCCGATCATGGTCATGGTCAGCGAGTGCGGGGCCATCGATTCGCGGCCGTAGCCGACGCGCTTGCCGATCAGGATCGCACCGACCAGGCCGGCGACGGCGGCATTGATGTGCACCACGGTGCCGCCCGCGAAGTCGAGCGCGCCCTTCTGCCACAGCCAGCCGGCTTTGGCCGATTCGGTGGCCAGGGTGGCGGCATCCTTGATCGCATCCGGACCGGTCCAGAACCAGACCATGTGGGCGACCGGCAGGTAGCCGAAGGTGAACCACAGGACCATGAACACCAGGATGGCCGCAAACTTGGCACGCTCGGCAAAGGCGCCGACGATCAGGCCGCAGGTGATGGCGGCGAAGGTGCCCTGGAAGGCGACGTAGATGAACTCGGGAATCACCACGCCCTTGCTGAAGGTGGCGGCGGTGGTGAAGGTGGCCGCGACCGGATCCCAGATGCCCTTCAGGAAGGCGCGGTCGAAGCCGCCGATGAAGGCGGTGTTCTCGGTAAAGGCCAGCGAATAGCCGTACAGGCACCACAGCACGATGATCAGCGAGAAGATCGTGAACACCTGAAGCAGCACGGACAGCATGTTTTTCGAGCGCACCAGGCCGCCGTAGAACAGGGCCAGGCCAGGGATGGTCATCATGATGACCAGCAGGGTGGCGACGAACATCCAGGCAGTGTCGCCCTTCTGGGCGGTGGGGGCTGCAGCCGGTGCTGCGGCGGCCGGTGCCGCTGCTGCCGGTGCGGGCGCTGCAGTTGCTGCTGCGGCCGGTGCGGCGGTGTCGGCAGCGGCAGTCGGTGCGGCAGCGGTCGGGGCTGCGGTGCCCTGCGCTTCCGCGGCCGGCGCTGCGCCGGCAGGTTTGGCATCCTGGGCCAGCACAGGCAGCGAAGTGCCAAGCGCGAGGGCGAATGTGACGCCTGCGATCAATTTTGTAATGGTATGAGTCATCGGTTTCCCCTTACAGCGCATCGTTGCCGGTCTCGCCGGTACGGATACGGATTACCTGCTCCAGATTGGAGACGAAAATTTTGCCGTCACCGATCTTGCCGGTGCGTGCCGCGCTCTGAATCGTGTCGATCACCTGGTCGACGATGGCGTCGTCGACCGCCGCCTCGATCTTGGTCTTGGGCAGGAAGTCGACCACGTATTCCGCGCCGCGGTACAGTTCGGTATGACCCTTCTGGCGGCCGAAACCTTTTACTTCGGTCACCGTGATGCCCTGCACATTGAGCTCGGACAGGGCTTCACGCACCTCGTCGAGCTTGAAGGGTTTGATGATGGCGGTGATCATTTTCATGCGATTGCCTCTTTCAGAAAGTTTTTGACACAGTCAGCAAAGCCGCCGACTTGCCGAGGTTTTCCCCGGACGGGCTCAGGTAGCCATCGGTATTGGCCTTGATATACGCCAGCGCCACCGTGGCAATGCCGAAGTCCTTGGTGACGCCGACCTTGTAGTCGCTATAGGAATAGGCGCCGTTATGGCGGACTTCCTGGTGGCCGGCGTGCAGGTTCAGGGTGAAGCCGCTGCCGAGGTCGACGTTGGCGCCGATGTCGACATAGCCGCTCTGTTTGCTGTTGGCGGTGCCGAACAGGTTGGTCAGCGCATGCGAATACTTGATGTACGCCGGTCCGTAGCCCAGTTGGCCGTAGAGTTCGAAGGTGTTGGCGTTTGGCGTGAGGCCATTGTTCGGATAGAAGTAGTAGAGCCCGCCGACGTCATAGGTAATGTCGTCGCTCAGGTTGCCGCGTTTGCCGCCATAGATGTCCCACTCGATATCGCCGCTGCCACCCAGGTCTTTGGTCCACTTGATGGTGGACAGCCAGGTGCCCACGTACAAACCGGTCGGGTTGTGCACGTAGTCGGCGCCGCCCTGCAGCGCAGGGTCGAGACGGCTCTGGGACAGGCCGCGGTAGCGGTAATCGCTGACGACCGCGGCGTTGTAAGTCACTGTACTTTCAGGCTGTTGCTCCTGGGCGCCGGCAATACCAATGGCGAGAGTCCACAGGCTCGCGCCCAGGACAGATGCTTGAAACCACTTGCTGCGACGACGCTTCATTACATTCCCCTTTGTTGTTGAACGAATCCTGTTGCGGCGGTTTACAATTGAATCTGCACCCTTTTATGTTTTATGTATGCTTTAGCAGGATGCGTGCCACCCCAGACCTGGCAGGGAGCCCCTTGTTTTCGAGGGCATGGCCCCCACTTTTTGGTTTCAAAAAAACAAACGATGTGTTGCCGGTGTGCGCCAAACGGGTGCGCGCACCAATTCAGGCATGCACGCACCGCCGCGGTGCGCACCACGTCGGACATGAGGAATAGAGTCAAATGAACAACTTCTTTAACGATCTGCAGGGCAAGATCAACCAGGCCATCGACAGCTCGCCGGCCAAGGACATCGAACGCAACGTCAAGGCGATGATGACCCAGGGCTTCTCGAAGCTGGACCTGGTCACGCGCGAAGAGTTCGACATCCAGGCCCAGGTGCTGGCCAAGACGCGCGCCAAACTGGAAGCGCTGGAAGCGCGCGTGGCGCAGCTGGAAGCGAAGCTGGCCGCTTCCGAATCGAAGATTTGAATCAAGGTGAGCCGCGGCGGGCTCACGATGCCCGTTAGCGTGCAATAAAACCCAGCAGCAGGCGCCAGGCCGCGAACGCCGCCGCGCCCGCCAGACTCACGCCCACGATGATCGCGATGCTGTAGCCGGCCGGGTTGCTGAAGCCGGCGGCGTCGGCCGCAAAGATCAGCCCGCCGGCCAGCACCAGCTGGAGCGGGCACATCACTTTCAGCGCGCGCATCGCGCCCCAGTCTCCCTTGCGCCAGAAATGGCGCGCCACGAAGAATGCAGGTGTCCACAGCGTGCAGAACAGCACGCCCAGGATGACGCAGGTCAGGATCAGTCTCGGCATGGCCGCCATGATAGCCGCCGCCGAGCACGTTTGGTTACCGTCAAGGCCGGATTCGGCATGGAGCGCACCATCTCGCGAGTCCAGCACTCACGAGGAATTCCATGAGCCTTGCCGTGTTACGCAGCCGCGCCCTGGCGGGCATGCAGGCGCCGGCCGTCAGCGTCGAGGTCCACCTGGCCAACGGCCTGCCCGGCATCCATTTGATCGGCCTTCCGGATACCGAAGTGCGCGAAGCCAAGGACCGGGTGCGCGCCGCGCTCCAGAATTCCGGCTTCGACATGCCGAACCGGCGCATCACGATCAACCTGGCGCCGGCCGAACTGCCCAAGGAATCCGGCCGCTTCGATCTGCCGATCGCACTCGGCATCCTGGCCGCGTCCGAACAAATTCCTACCAAAGAGCTCGACCGCTACGAATTCGCCGGCGAACTGTCGCTGTCCGGCGAACTGCGTCCGGTGCGCGGCGCGCTGGCGATGAGTTTTGCCATGCACCGGAGCGGCGGCGACCAGACCCGCGCCTTCATCCTGCCGCAGGCGAATGCCGACGAAGCGGCGCTCGTCACCGATGCGGCAATCTACCCGGCGCGCACGCTGCAGGAAGTCTGCGCCCACTTCGCCACCAGGGCCGGCAATGGCCGCCTGGCGCGTTACCACCCTGCCCTGTTCGACACCACGCCGGTGTATCCCGACTTTGCCGACGTCAAGGGCCAGCAGCTGGTCAAGCGCGCGCTCGAAGTGGCGGCGGCCGGCCTGCACTCGGCCCTGTTGATCGGTCCGCCCGGTGCCGGCAAGAGCATGCTGGCCTCGCGCTTTCCCGGCCTGCTGCCGCCGATGCGCGAGGAAGAGGCGCTGGAAACGGCGGCGATCCAGTCGCTGGCCGGCAGCTTTTCGATCGCGCAATGGCGGCGCCGGCCCTTCCGCAGCCCGCATCACACCAGTTCGGGGGTGGCGCTGGTCGGCGGCGGTTCCAACCCGCGTCCCGGAGAAATTTCGCTCGCTCACCACGGGGTGCTGTTCCTGGACGAGCTGCCCGAGTTCGACCGCAAGGTGCTGGAAGTGCTGCGCGAACCGCTCGAGTCCGGCGAGATCACGATTTCGCGCGCCGCCCGCCAGGCCGACTTCCCGGCCAGCTTCCAGCTGATCGCGGCGATGAATCCCTGCCCCTGCGGCTGGCTCGGCCACCCGTCCGGCAAATGCCGCTGCACGCCGGACGCGGTGCAGCGCTACCAGGACCGCATCTCCGGCCCGCTGCTCGACCGCATCGACA
>Ga0265780_10011299_pt1 | contig 10571 bp, 7 predicted proteins | sample P1T30metagenome_FD_192432 | JGI IMG/M metagenome (GOLD analysis project Ga0265780, IMG submission 192432) | Plant litter microbial communities from East Loma Ridge, Irvine, California - P1 T30 | ecosystem: Environmental > Terrestrial > Plant litter > Unclassified | place: USA: California... | reverse complement strand
TCTCGTTGTTTCCGCCGACATTGTAGGTCCGGCCGGGCTCGCCCTTTTCGAACACCGCGTGCAGCGCGCGGACATGATCCTCGACATACAGCCAGTCGCGGACCTGATCGCCCTTGCCGTAGACGGGCAGGTCGGCGCCCGCGAGCGCCTTGACGATCATCAGCGGGATCAGCTTTTCGGGAAAGTGATACGGCCCGTAATTGTTCGAGCAGTTGGTGATCAGCACGGGCAGACCAAAGGTGTGGCCCCACGCGCTGACGAGATGGTCCGACCCAGCCTTTGACGCCGAATAGGGCGAACGCGGATCATAGGGCGTCTCTTCGGTGAACAGCCCGGTGTCGCCAAGCGAGCCATACACCTCGTCGGTCGAGATGTGGTGGAAGCGGAACGCCGCCTTCGCTGCGTTGCCGAGCGACAGCCAATAGGCACGCGCCTGGCTCAGCATCGTGAAGGTGCCGATGACGTTTGTCTGGACGAACACGCCGGGGCCGTCGATCGAGCGATCAACATGGCTCTCAGCTGCAAGATGCGTGACGATCTCGGGCTTGAATTCGGCGATCGCCGCCTTGACCGTCTCGGCATCGCAGATGTCGCCTTTGACGAAGTGATAGCGGTTCGAGCTTGCGACGCGTTCGACCGTCGACAGCGTGCCGGCATAGGTGAGCTTGTCGAAGTTGAGGACTTCATGCTCGGTGTTCTCAATCAGGTAACGGACGAGGGCCGAACCGATGAAGCCGCCCCCCCCGGTGACGAAAATGCGCATGTGTTATCCTCAGGCCAGTGGCGCTAGCGGGCGGTCGTTATAGGGGAAAGGGCTGTCAAAATCGGCAAGTAGCGGCTGGGCCGCGTCCTTGACGCTCAGCTCGGGAATAGTAGTGGCCAGCATAGGCCAATCGATGCCGATTGCCGGGTCATCCCAGCGAATGCCGCCATCGCTTTCGGGTGCGTAGGTGTCTGAGCATTTGTATATGACTTCGCAATTACCCTCGAGCGTTACGAAGCCGTGTGCGAAACCGATCGGAATAAAAAGCTGCTGGCCGTTCTCGGCTGAGAGCTCGGCGCCGACCCAATGCCCATAGGTAGGCGATCCCTTACGAATGTCGACTGCAACATCAAAAATTCGCCCCCGGATGCATCGCACCAACTTATCCTGCCCGCGTGGCGGTGTCTGGAAATGCAAGCCGCGTAAAGTGAATGGGGGTACCGACAGTGAATGGTTGTCTTGAACGAAGCTGCAATCAATGCCGAACTTTGCGAACGTAGGCTTGGCATAGGCCTCCATGAACCACCCTCGATCGTCACCGAAGCGCTTGGGCAGAATTAACCGGACCGGAGAATATGCATTATCCATAGTGAGAGCTAACCTGCCTTACCAAATTCAACAACGCGAAGTTTCTTCACTTCGATGGGTTAGCATCGGCAACCGTGACTGGTGGGTCGACACGTTTTTAGGCTATCTTTAACAGCCGCTAGCGGATCAGTGCCCTTGGCGCTGCAACCAGTTTAGACGATCACGCCTGATGGGCAGCGCGACCGTGTTGTCACTGCAACAGATGTTCGAGCAAGCGCTCGCTACGTTTCTTGGACTGCGCTGGCACAGTCAGGTTCCAGATGCAGGGCACAATCTGGCCACAAGAAGCGCCTGCCGCCTTCGCACAGGTCGCCATTCACTTGCGACCGTCAGCTGCCGGGTGGCACAATCCCCTTCTAGGTCTTCCGGTTCATGCCATTTGAACTAACCGCGTACCTTGGGACCGCACGACCGTCGCGAAAATGCTAAGTTTCTGACGTTGCGAATGTCGCCGCTTTTGCGACAGAGGAATGTCGCATCTTGGTGGAAAGCGGACCGTTGGCTAACAGGCTAGCGCTCATCAACCGGACAATTAGTCGGACACGACCACGCTATCATCGGGCAATATGATGGAACTATCGCCAGACGCGATTGCTGATAGGAGCCGGTGATTATCTGGGGGCAATGGAAAGCTGTGAGAACGTGACCTTTGGAAAGCGACATATCGCGATCATTGCGCCGCCGACCGCCGGGCATATCAATCCTTTGGTAGCTCTGGGTACCACGCTCGCATCGACCGGGTCCCGGATCACCGTGGTTCACATGGCTGAGGCGGCATCGCTCGTATCTAGTTCGGCAGTGCGCTTCGCCGCGATCGACCATCCTGCGGACCACGAAGGTTCGCTGGCGAAACATATGTACACGTTGGCAAACCCTTCAGGGTTTATCGGACTCCCCAGGATGATCCGCAGCACTGCCACGATGACCCGCCTGCTTCTCGAGACCTTGCCATCAGCTTTGACCAGGCTTGACATCGACGCGGTAATTGCGGACTCTGTGGAACCGGCTGGCGCGCTGGTGGCTCGGCATCTTCGTTTGCCGTTTATCACCGCGGTTACAGGGTTGCCCCTCCTTAGGGAGGAAATGGTCCCACCGCCGTTTCTTGGGTGGGCGTATCGTCCGGATGCGGTCGGCATCAACCGGAACAAGGGCGGTTACGCAGTAAGCGATCTGCTCATGAGACCGATCACCGGCACCGTCTCGACCTACGCCCGTCGTTGGGGTCTTGATCCAGACCCGAAATATCAGTGGTCGGAACGCTTGCAGATCGCCCAATGTCCAGCAAGCCTCGACTTCCCCCGCGCCGCACTTCCAGCAAGTTTTCGATATGGTTCACCATGGCGGCTTGGTGAACTGGCAGAAACTCTTCCGGTGGACGAGCGGCCATTGATATTCTGTTCGCTCGGATCCTTGCAGGGTGCGCGACGAGCGCTGTTTGCAGCGATGACGAGCGCATGCGCCGCTGTTGGGGCTCGTGCGGTGGTAGCGCATGGCGGCGGGCTGAGCGACAGCGAAGCCGCCTCGCTTCCCGGTGATCCGTTGGTCCGGGCGTTCCTGCCGCAGACCCAGATCCTGCACCAATGCTCGGCCGCGATACTGCACGGCGGCTTCAACACCGTGCTGGACGCTTTGGCTGCCGGGATCCCGATCTTGGCCGTGCCACTGGCGTTTGAACAACCAGCGACGGCCGCACGTCTTGTGCGGATCGGCGCCGCTTGCGTTGTGTCTCCGGCGGACGCACGCCGGGGCGGCCTCGAACCGGCGTTGCGACGCCTGCTGACCATCCCGACTTATCGCCGAGTCGCACGCCAGTTCGCCGCGGATATTGCCGCCGGCGGAGGCGTGACCGAAGCAGCGGCGCTAGTTAATGCCGCCCTTGGCGATCAAGAGGACCTAATGCCGACAAGGCGGAGGTCAGCGGACGAGGAGACGGCCTGCGCCGCGTGAGGCGCTGGGCAAAGATGATCGCAGGTGGGGCCAGGATCAGGCCCATGATGACGTCCGCCCCATAATGGCCACCGAAAACTGGCGTCGCAAGAATGGTAAGTACCGCCCATGCCGCGCCTGGGACCGTCAGCCGGGGTATGGCTCGGAACGACCAGATGAAGATCGCGGCGAGCGTTGCATGGAAGCTCGGGAAGCTGACTATTCCCATAAGCATCGTGAGATCCAGTACCTTGCGCGATCCATCGCGAAGGCCAGTGATCAATCCTTGCTCGAGCCATGCCACGGACGGCCAAAGATGCTGGTAGTGTGAAGGATCAAACAGGTTGCCCATTGCGGGCGTCAGCCCCGAGATCAGGATCGTGACGAACCCGGAAAGGATCGCTGCGCACACGGTAGTCCTGAGCACGTCGAACTTTGACCGGCTGCTCAGCGCCACGATCACGACAATCATCTGAACCGTTAGACTGTGATAGGCCAATCCTAGCACCCAGATCGCGGTCGGAAACTTGTCGAGGAGAGCCAGTATCACTGGCCAGTTGAACCCGATCATGCGGTCTGCCGCTGCCAGACGGTCGTCCCACAGCACTCCCGACTTCGCGGCCAGCGCATAAGCCAAAACTACGCCCAGTAACGTAAAGAGTGTCATTTGAAGGAAGGCGATTGCGCCAGCAGCGAGGCGAGGTCGAGCGGTGCGCCGGCCGATGATGATAGCCACGCTGAGTGCGACTAACGCCAAGACAGCAGGCACCGCCCGGACCCAATCAATTGAAAATGCATGGGGATATTCTGCAGCGATGAAGCTCAGCAGCATCGCCGCAATCAACCCCCATGACGGTATATCTCGGCGGTCAGCGAGTGATGTCGGCGCAGTCATTGCGGTCGAACGCAGATTGTACGCATGCAGTGCCATCGACGTTGCAATCCGGTATAACAGCTTGCGGCCCCTTCCCTCGTTGCCACGTTAGCCCTGTAGCCAGATGAACGGATGGTCGACGTTGAGAAGCGTGCAAAACCGGCTGAGTGTCTGAAATTGGGTGTTTCCAGTCCATCCGCTCCGACGGCTGAAAGCTCCCGGTCGGCTTCGGGGAATAGCGACCGCGTTCATAACGGTTAAACGTCGCGACCTGACACAGAACAGACGTCCCGCGTTCACTCGGCCGGCATCTGATGTCCCGCCGTCATCGCGACTGGCGCACGTCACCCATGATGTTACCTCGAACATCCGCCTGAGCGTTGCCTTCAAGAATGATGTCACCCATCAGGTTGCCGCGCAGTTCAAGCTGACAGCCGGATCTTACAATCACGTCGCCCGAGACGTTGCCGCGTAGAACGGTATCTGTCTCGATGGTAAGAGGCCCTTCCATATTGCCTCGTAGCGTCTGCATAATTGGGACCTCGCGCTTGTATGCTACTCATACGTAGCACCACCCCGCCTCAAAGATGCAAGACGCGATTTGTTTCCCGGCTAACCGACTGACGTCCGTAACTGGGCGTAAGCGGAGTGGCCAGTTTGGAAACACAAGCGATCGTTGACTAGTCCGCGGCGGACAACCATCCTGACGCCGATGGAAGGATGGTTGGAGCTTCGTCTTAAGCTGTTGGTCGTTCCCGTTCTCATCGGGGGGGCAGTCTTTGCGGCGATTCTTTTGGCAATGCGGTGGCTGATCCCTGACCATCGAACCCATCTCAAGCGCAGAGTGGCCCTGTGCTGGCTTGTCGCCTTATCTGCGGCGTTATGGATCGGGTTCGAGTTGGAAGACGCCAAGGCAGCCGCCATCCACAATCGCAACATCGGCATTCCTGTCGTATTCATCTGGGCATGGGTCACGATGGTGCTGCCCGCACCGTTCGTCGGGATGGCCATGCTGTCGCTCGGCGGTGACTGGTTAGGTACGCTCGGCAATCATAGAGACGAGTGACTGCGCCTGGGCGTTTTCGGACGTTCGCGGCGAGTTGTGGTAACGCACAACCCGCCTCTGCAAATGAGACAGCGCCTCGTACGGCGCGGTTTCACCTTACCTAAGGCGCGGCCGGAACGTCTGCTTTGGGAAGGAAAGCGGACATTCGCGCGATCGCAAAATCCGGGTCCGCTAGGGTCAAAAGCGGACCCGTGCCGGACAGATCAGGCAGGGAAATGAATTCCGCATAGTTTGTTGCCGTCTGGGTCGCGAAAATAGGCAAGTTCGACTGTCCCCAGCGATGCCGTATTACGCGGGCCGGGCGGGGCTTCGATCGAGGTGCCACCGTTGGCGACCGCGGTATCATGAAGCTGCTTCACTTGTTCAAGCGAGTTGCACGAAAAGGCGACGGTGCTGCCGTTGGCGACGCTTGCCGGTTCGTCGTTAATCGGCTGGCTGACGATGAAATTGGTTCCGTTGCCATTATTATAGATCAGCCGTGTATGGCCGCTGTCGGCAATGTTCCGCGTCCCTTCGCCTGCCCCCAAAGTGGCGAGCACCGTGTCGTAGAAGCGCTTCGACCGTTCAATATCGTTCGATCCGACCATGGTGTGAAAAAGCATGCGGGCTCTCCTTGCGGCTGATCGACTTCCGATCGCCACTAGCCTTCTCACCTAACCGGCCGTTAGGACGCGGTCACCCCCGGGTCGTCGAAATGTCCGCGATTGGGCGAAAGCGGACATAGGCTTGTTGCGTAAGTGCTAAGTTTCGAACGTCTCGTATGTCCCGCCTTTTGCGACAGCAGACTGCCTGCTTTGGGTTAGGAGTCGGCGCGGCCGCGTTGCGGTAGCAAGGTGGCTACCTTGCCGCTCGTTGACGTGCGATCCCTTACCAAACTCGAACGTCAGCCACCGTCATCGTTTGGTCGACACCTGCTTGGCAGGCACCACGACCCGGCCGATCATCCGCGCGCCTTTTTCGTCACGCTTCAACTCGATATCGACGCTGTCGACAGTTTCGTTCTTACGACCGAAGTTGCGGAACAGGTGCGCGGTCAGGATGGTCGCGCCATTAGGGTCGATCCGGTCGGGCGCAAACACATTGGCCTGTGCGGTGTAGGTGCCCGCTGGCGCGATGTGGAGCATATATTCCTCCGGCCCGTACCCACGCGTCATGTCGTTCGACAACCGTCCGCCGATCACGGTGCGATTGTTGTTGTAGATCGCCCGTTCGCGGGTCGGTTCGTCGACCCACAAGTCCATGTCCGACCCGTCGCTGGTCCAGTCGATGACAACGCGCACATCGACGTCGAGCAGCCCGACCAGACGCGGGTCCATGTCGATGGTGCCACCCAGCCTGCGCAGGCGCGGCAGCATGGCATTGGCCTCGTTTAGTGAGATCAGCGCGATCCCCTCCCAAAGTTCCGACTGTGGCGTGATGGCGACATCGTACAGGAGCGTGATCGCACGGGTCAGATCGGCGCGCGCCGTGGCGGGCTGCGCCTTGGCCCGGCGGGCGAGAGTTAGCGCCAGCAGGCGGCGCGGCTGCGGTCGATCCGGATCGAGCGCCGCCTGTCGCTCGCGCAACTCCACCGCGGGGTCCCAGGCGCCGTAGCGCTCGAGCCGGTCAGCGACCATGCCCAGCGTCGTGTCATCGGCGGTGGGCAGTTCGAGCGCCGACAGAACCATTTCCTGCGCCTCCGCCATCTGCCCGCGCTTCGCCAGCCAGGCGGCGGTGTCGAGGTAGAAGATGGGCAGCGTCCCATGCCGCGCCTCGGCCTCGCGGAAGCGTTCGACGAAATCGCCGGGCTTGCCGTCATACAGTTCCAGATAGGGGCGGTCGGGTTGCCAGGCATCGATCTGGACCGACGGCGCGGCGGGGCCGGACTCGGCACCCGCCCTGCTGGCGCTCACCACGATGTCGCCCGCCGCAGGGCTGCCCCGAGGGGCCGGGGGTGCGGGCGGCGCAGTGGGTGCATAGACGGCCGGTGGTGACGTCGCCGTTCCCACGGGGGCCGGTGGCGGAGGAGGAGGAGGAGGAGGAGGAGGTGGTGGCGCCTCGCCCGGTGCCGTCCGATCGAAGCTGCGCGAGGTAGCGATCCGTTTGGGCACCGCCGCCGGATCGAACTTCGTCTTCCACCAGGCGACCTGATCCCGCCATTCGTTCACGAGGGTTTCGCGGTGACGCTGTGCTTGCGAGGCGTCGTTGCTGTCCGCCGCCTTGCGGGCCCGCTCATAATCGTCGCGCCACCCGGCGGGTAGCGTGGCGGGCGGGTCGATCTTGGCCGCCAGATAGTCGTTCACGCCTTCCAGGACGAGGAAGGACAGGCTGGGACTAGCGATGCCGTAACGGCGGCTGAGCGCGACATAGGCCTCACGCTGGTCGGTGCCGCCCAGCTCGGCCAACTGGTCCTGCGCCAGCAGCGCACCGGGACCGTCAAAGACGACACCATTGCCCTCGACCACACGGACGATTGCCTGCCCACCGTTCAGTCGCACCATAACCGGCCCGAACGCGGGCGCACGGGTCAGGATTGACCAGCGCCCGGCGGGGGCGGGCAGCGGTATGAAGGGGACCGGGCGTCCATCGCGGTCGATCACCGCCGCCACGCCCGTGGCCGGCGCGCGCAATTGCGCCAACGCCGCAGCCAGTTCGCCGTCCAGTAGGATCAGACGCCCGCCTTGCGCTCGGGCCAGATGCCCAGCCCAGGCCCGGTCGTCACCGCTCGCGCTGCTGACTACGTCGATCGGGCAGGATGCACCTATCTTGGCACCTCGATTAATCGTCGCTCGGCCATCGGTGAACATCAGGCAGCGATCGGCCGGGCCGTCGCGGCTGATCGGCGCAAAGCTTGTCGCACCGCGATAGGACAGCGTGGCCAGCCACGCAGCGGCCTGTTCGGCGGTGCCGACTGTTTGGCGAAGCGCCCCGCTGCTGTTGAACGCCACCAACTCGATCGTAGCCGGCCGCCAGTCGCTGATCGCCGCCTTGACCAGCGCGATCTCGCGCGCAGTGTCGGCATTCAGCCGAGAGCGCGAACGATCCCAATAGATGCGCAGCCGTGCTGGGGCCACCGCACTGACGGCTGAGGCCGGAAGGTCGCCGCCGAGCTGGACGTCGCGCTCGCCATTGCGATGAGTGCTTTCTACCAGATCGGCGATGCGCGTGGAGGCGATCGCCAAGGTACCGGGCGGCAGTGCGCCCTTACCCGCGCGTTCGGCCAGGAAGCCATCGCCCTGCGCCGTCATCGCCATTGCCGTATCACCCAGCGTCACGACTGGCGCACCCGCCATGCCTGTCGCATGCACACGCATCGACCACCCCTCGGCCGGTGCATCGAAGCTCACCGGCAGGCGCCAACCCTTGGCACCGACGGGGGCGACAAAGGTCACGCGGATCGTCCGCCCGGATCCCGGCCAAATCGGAAAGACACGAGTCGAAAAGACATTATCCGCACTAACCTCAGCAAGGCCAGGGTCGACGCGCTGGCGGACCCGCGCTTCGTACACCGCCTTGGCGCGGGGCCGGTCGACCAGCACACCGTCGACCATCCGGCCACCGATATCCAGCGCATAGCCGGTGACGACCGCTCCCTCGGGCAGGGTCAGGCGGAAGTCGCCTTCCATCTGTTCGCGCTCTGGATTGGCGAAGGCGGCGGTGACGGTCGTCTCGACCACGCCACCGCGTTGCTCAACCGACAGGTCCAGCCGCCGTAATTGCAGCGGCCGGGCATGGGCCTCGTCCCGAATGCCGTTGGCCCGCGCGGTCAGCACCGGATTGGCGATCTGCGCTGATGCCCCCTGACTCACGATCAGGGCAAAACCCAGCGTCACGATTCCTGTCCACCGTGCCAGCATATTCGCCCCCTTGTATCGCCCAGAGGCTAGCCCGCACCCATGCCTGGAGCAACCGCCTCGCCCGGTTATCCCAAGCAACGTTAGGCCGGCGTCACCGGCCGACCGGACGTCTGCGATTGAGTGAGGGTAGGCACAGCCTTGCCGCAGAATGCTGAGTTTCGGACGTCGCGCATGTCGCCGATTTTGCGACAGCGGGATGGCTGAGAGTGGGCGGAAACCTGCCGGTCCGCTTCAAAGCACATCGCAAAAGAAACAATTGTTCGCGCACGTATGCCCAGATTTTAGCTCGCGCCATATCGCCGCGGTCCGGGTCCCCTTCGGCAGGCAGCGGCTTTCGTCAGCGCAGTCCCTGCACAGCGAGATCATTGGCTATGATCCCGTTCCAATTCGTCGGTTGATAGTGTTCAATCGGGCTACCGACGGTGCGCTGATTACGCCATTGCCAATGCGTCGGCGAGGCCGTGTCGAATGAAAATCCCGGTACAAGCCAAAGTGGCGCGGTAAGGCGCGCGTACTGGACCTCCGTACGACGCATCAGCCGTGTCCAACCTTCCGGCGTGCGGCGGCGAAACACTTCGCGTCGCCGGAAGGGGGCGATGGGATGAAGCGAAAGACGCCAGCCTGACCCATCAAAGCGGAAGCCGCGAAAGGCGGGATCGTAGTTCCACCGATTTATCACTAGCACATCAGGCCGCGCATCGCGCACCGCGTCATCATGAAGGCACAATCCCTGCCGTGCTAGTTGGGGTAGTTTGTCCCACAGCAGCGGCGCCGGATGGATCCTCCCGACCTCCTTCTCGCTCGCATACGTCGCCTGCATGCGTGAGTTTTCACACCCTGTACCTATCGGCCCAAGCGAGAAGCGACGAACAGGCTTCGGCAACGAAGCGAGCAGCGGCACATGCTTCAAAGACACCTCTGCAAAGCTGGCCGCGGTCTGCGAGAACAACAGCCGCTGGCAGGTGTCCCAGCACTTGTCCGGAGATCCTAGTCCCCGATCGACAGCGTAGACGATCGACAGGCCGCGCGGCAGCATTGGTGGCTCGCCATGGTCCTGCGCCAGGATCGCACCGACGCGCTCCTCTGTTGCCCTGTTGGCAAGCAAGGGAACAAAGAAGCCGGCCGCAAGCGGCGGTATGGCTGCGACTACCAGCAGCAACAGCGGGCGGGCTCTCCTCCGCGACACTCGCAGCAGCCCGTATAGAGCAAGCGTGGGGGTAAGATATACCCAAACTCCAGGCAGGATGCCGAGCAGCATCGCCAGCGGTATGCCGATAATCGATAGAATGAGCAGTACTAGGATCGGCGCGAGGAAAATTGCGCACCCCGCTCCCGCGGTCACGGTTGCCCACAGCTGAAGAAAGCGGCGATCCAACGTGTGCATGGGCGGTAGCCCTCCCTCCAAATCGCCGCAGCAGTGCCCCTTTAGTACCTCACCGTAGTGAGAACGATAGGCGGCAACGGTTGCCTTCCAAACAGCGGCTGTGGCTGCGAACTGCCGCTCGTCGCGGAAGTGCT
>Ga0265780_10011298_pt1 | contig 10571 bp, 10 predicted proteins | sample P1T30metagenome_FD_192432 | JGI IMG/M metagenome (GOLD analysis project Ga0265780, IMG submission 192432) | Plant litter microbial communities from East Loma Ridge, Irvine, California - P1 T30 | ecosystem: Environmental > Terrestrial > Plant litter > Unclassified | place: USA: California... | reverse complement strand
CGGCTATCCTGAAACGCTACCGCGATCGACCCACGGTCCGGGCCAGAGTACCGCGCCCGGATTCACCGGGCGCGGCGCCTTCGGTCAATCCCGCCGGCTCTGGCGCGACCAGATCAGCGAGTGCGTCTTGCCATCGCTGTCTTCGAAGAGGTTTGCATAGATGGGAGCGGTGAAGCTCGGATCGTCGAGCTTGAGGCCCAGATATTCGCGGCCCTCGTTCGAGGTTTTGGACCAGGCAGCGCCGATCTCGATCCGACCGACCAGCACCCGGTGACTTGGCGATGCGTCGCCTGGCCGATTGGTGTCGGGAACGAGCCGAACATTTTTCGCCTGGAGCGAAAGGTTGACGATCTCACCGGTGAAGGAGCCGTCCGGATTTTTCGTGAAGATGCCGATCTGTGCCATGTCGAAGTCCTTTCTACCCTTCGAAGCCGCCCTGTGCTGCCTCGATGGCGGTCGACCGGCGCGGGACGGGCTGCTCGCACCTCTGGCCGCAGCAAAGCGGAGGACGGCGATAGCCAGGCTTCTTGTCTCGCGAGGAAGCGTGGAACACGCGGGGAAGAAGGTTGGCGATGCCGTTGCGAGCAAGATCACGTCTTGTGCCAGACCCGTTATCAAAGAGGCCGACGGTGGCTCGATGTTAGATGACGCGCGACATAGCGCTCTGAGTCATCAAAGTGGGATGGCCTCACCGCAGAGATATTCCCGGATAACGGGCAAGCGGCATCGTCGCTATCACCCCACAGAGATTCGCGACCGCTGACCCGGCACTTGTCGCTGTCGTTGAGAATCGGAGCTTTGGCCTCGCCGTGAGCTCGGAAACCGAGGCTCAGGATGCCTGCGAGAAAATGGCCGCGTGCGTTGCCCACCGCCTCGGTCGGCGTTAGCTATTCCGTCGAAGGAGATAACCGTGACGGACCGCGACCCCAACATCGTCTACTCGGGCCTCGGTGGCGTTGTGGCGGAGCAAGGCATCACGGTCGAGCTTTCAATCCACCGGCTGAAAGATCGTCCAGACTGGGCCATGGAGGCCATCAATCAGCGCGGCACGTCTATTGTTTGGAACGAACTTTTCTACACCGATGATGCCGCGTTTGCCGAGTTTCGGCGAACCGTCGATGGCGAGGGAATGAAGGCGTTTCTCGACGACAGCAACGTCGTCCCATTCAAGCGCTGAGCGTCGTTGACCGAGGACATGCCCCGGGGCATTGATCGAGCCAGGATCAAGGCTGGTGAATCAAAAAGTAGTTGGCAAGCCAGCCAAGGAAAACCGCACCAAACGCGAAAACGCACGTTACCGCTAAAACGACGAAAGCCAAGAACGCCCACGCCAGCGATAGACGCTGACCGCTTTTTTCCGGATCGTTGTTATTTGTATTTTTCGGCATCGCAATAGTTAACGGCTATACCGGCAGCGGCGTAATCGAGTTTGCTAGGCATCCATAGCGCAGTACCGTCCAGCACTACCTGATAACCGGTAGATTGCTTGCCGCCAACCACTAGGTCGGATGGAATCCGGTTGTCTTTTAAAAAGGTTCGATATCTATTATTTACCGAGATCAACGGAGCTAAAACCGCCTTCGGAATCTTTGGAGACGAAAGCTCTTTGTCGTCAAATGGAGCGCCATGCATGAGAACTGTGCCGTCGCCCAAGACGTACCTATTCTTTGCACCGAGAAATATGAACTGCGCACATGAAGATACGCAGTATGCACTAACAACGGTGGTAAAGTTTCTAGTTTTGAGATAATCGTACAGATCCAAAGCTTTGTTAACATCCCCGCCGTAGCTATTCATAACCAGGATTACGCCGTCTGCTACATTGAAGCTTTTTACCTTCTTTGTTAGAGCATCGTCCGGGTCGAAATCTACGTCTGCGCAAATAAGGTTCAGATCCTTATTGTACGTCACTCGCTTATCAAGCGGACAATGTCCTGCGGCAACTTCGACTTTCCTACAGTACTCATTTGCTTGAGCCGAGCAGGAAATAAAAGCCACCGCAGGGGCAAGAAGCGCAAGATTGTTTTTGATGTTATTGCTCGCAACAATCAGTAGGGATGAGGCCCTGAGGTGCTTGTACTGGTGCCTTGACCCGTACCCGTGCCGTTGCCCGTAGGTGGTCCGCCAGATGGACGAGTGGTTGTGCAAACCATCGGGCTAGTTGCGGTGCCTAACGTGCACGTCGTTCGATCTGTTGACGAGTAATCACCCCCCGCGCTAGCATAGCCGTCGCCGCCACTGAAATCGTCGCCGTAGTCGCCGCCGCCGCCATCACCGCCGCCACCACTATCACCGCTGAAATCATCGCTCAAATCTTCACCGTCCTCCAGCATTCCGCCCGAGACAATCGAAATTTCGTCAAGACTGAGAACCCTTAGCATATCGATACACCTTTCAGACGTTTAAGATATCACAAATGCTTCATCGTCGTTTTTAACTGTTTCTGCCAGAGTCTCCCTTGATGTATGTGGAAAATCCAACTTCCCGCCAATCACCATGATCTTTCTGTCTGCGGTGGCGATCGTACTCGGACGATGCGCAACGACAACACAAGCGAGTCCTAGTTTCTTAAGAGAAGCGTTGACCTTATTCTCGTTGTTCGCGTCTAAATGCGCAGTGGCTTCGTCCAGGACGAGAAGTTGCGGCCCTCGATAAAGCGCCCTCGCCAGCAAGACGCGCTGCTTCTGACCGCCCGACAGCGCTGACCCCATATCACCGACCAGCGACTCGTACGCCATGGGCATGGCCATTATATCGTCGTGAATCATCGCTAATCCCGCGACCTCCGCGACCCGGGCCTGGTCAAGCTGTGGATCAAAAAACGCGATGTTTTCGGCGATCGAGCCGGCAAACAGCGTGTCATCCTGCATCACAGAGCCGACACGCTCGCGATACGATGCCATGCCCGTAGGGGTCAGCGTCTTGCCATTGACCAGGATCTTGCCCCCGGTCGGTTGGAGCAGGCCTAGAAGTATCCTCAGAAGCGTCGTTTTACCACTGCCCGAGGCGCCGGTAATCGCCAGGGTCTCACCTGGCTTGATCATCAGGTCTATACCCGAGAGGACGTCATCATCGCCGGGGCTGTATGCAAAATGGACATCGCGAAGCTCGACGCTTTCGACCGGGCCGACAGGGTTGCCTAAAGATGCGGCAGGTTCTGGAGTGGTGAGCGCGATGTCGCCGAGCCTGCCAAGCTGCACGTCGAGCATGCGGTATTCCGCTATTTTTCCCACAACGTTGAGACTCGCCGAGAGAAACTGCTGCTTGTAGGCAGCGAACGCCGTGATCATTCCGATCGTGAAACCGCCGGCGAGGTTTAGCCGAATGGCCAGGTAGACGAAAAGAATGTTCTCGAGCGCGATGACACTGGTGTTCGCGGTCGAGAAGACGGCCTGCAAGCGCGCGATCCCGACGCTCGCGTTCACGGCCGAGGCGCGCCGTGCCTGCCAAACCCGTAACCTATCCTGCTCGCGGCCGAACAAACGGATCGGCGTGATCCCACGGATTGTTTCAATCAGCACCGCCTGCTCGCGTGCCTGCGCTTGTAAAACGCTAACGTTGCGGATCCTGAGCACGCCAAAATAAGACCAGCGGATAAAAACATAGAACAGCAGCCCGACGATCGTCACGCCAGCTAACAGGGGTGAATATACGAGCATCAGCACGAGCGTGACCACGGTCATGATCCCGTCCACCCCCGCCTGGACGAGCCCGTTACCAAGCAACTCGGTGATTGGCTGCGACGCGTTGAAGCGGGTCAATACCTCACCGACCGAGCGCTTCTGATACCATCCGATCGGTAAGCGCACCATATGGCGAAACAGGTTGGAGACGAGTCTGTAGCTCAGTTCGTTCGACAGTCCGACGATCGCCCAACTGCGAACGAAGACGGTCGCCTGCGACAGGATGGCAAGTCCGCCGAAGCCCACGGCCAGTGCGGTGAGGAAATCCAGATCGTGAGACGGGACGACACTGTCGAGTCCGATCTGGAGATAGAAAGGCGCGGCCAGTGAGAACACTTCGATGAGCAGCGACAGCACGAGGATGCGTCCCAATGCACCGCCGAGTCCCGGTGCTCGGCTCCACAACTGCCACAGCGAAAGCTTCGACCGCTCGCGTTTCGGCTTGAAGACAAGCGAAGGGGTCGCTTCTACGACCACGCCGGTAAAATGTGCCGACATGTCTGCGGCGCTTACTGTCCGCTCACCGTTGGCCGGGTCGTTGATAACGAAACGCCGGGTATCGCCACGCCCCTTGAACCGGGTCAGCACGACGAAGTGATTGAAGCCCCAGTGTAGAATCGCAGGAAGCGCAACGTCCCCGAAATCTTCCGGGTCGCAGCGCAAGGGGCGTGCGTCGAGATGGAGTTGCTCGGCGACCCTAAGCAGCATGGTCAGTGTCATGCCCTTGATGCTGACGCCGAACCGCGCTCTGAGTGCAAGAAGATCGACCTCGTGCCCATGGCGGGACGCGATCATCGCGAGGCAGGCCAAGCCGCATTCTGCCGCTTCATCCTGATGAATCATCGGCGTTCGCCCACGCCGCGACAGAGCGAGTACGACGTCGCTCATGCGCGCGCCTCCGCCGCGCGGACAGGTTCAAGAATCCAATCGAGGAAGGATCTCCGATCGAGGATCACGTCGGCGCTCAACGTCATACCCGGTTCCAGCGGCAGCGCTTCGCCGAAGGCGTCGATCCTCTGGCGATCGAGCGCCACGTTGACTTCATAGACCGGGTCCTGAAGCTTGACGGGCGCATCTACTTCGTCGGGCGCTAAAGCCGAACGCGAGATACGCACGATGCGACCGGTAAACGTGCCAAACCGCTGATACGGGAAGGCGTCGTACATCAGGTGCACCGGCTGACCGACCCGCGCCATTCCGATCGCGCGCGATGCCACATAGAGCGTCGCCTGCATTACCGAACCTTGCGGCACGATCGTGAAAAGGGGCTGGCGACCGTCGGTGCTGCGTCCGGCCATCGCCTGGAGCGAGGTTACACGGCCCGCGATCGGCGCGGTGATGGTGAACGATCTTGCGCCTTGAATATCGATGCGACGTTGATCGAGTGTATCTAGGCTGCTGTGGAGATCGGCCACCTTGCCCTCGTGCTCGGACGGCAGTTTGCCGAGATCCGCCTCGGCTTCGCTGCGGCGTTCGTCGAGTTGCGCGATCTGTTGGACAAGCACTTGAAACTGCGTTGACGCAGCGAGCCATGCCTGGCGCCGCTGCTCATATTCGGTTCGGGTCTCAAAACCTCTCTCTACCAGCGCCGTCATCTCGTCGAATGACCGGCGCGTCGACGCAACCGCCTGCTTCTGAAGATCAACCTGGGTTGTCATCTGCGCACGTTCGACGCCGAGATCCGCGATCAACCTTGTCAATCGTACTCGTTCCTTATCGGCGCGGTCGTTCTCATAACCAAGTTCGCGCGCCGTAAGCTGGGTCTGTTCGGCAACCGAAGCCAGTCGCTCGGCATCAGGCGATGCGCCGCCTTCAAGATTTTGTTCGGTTCGTATAGTGGCGAGCGGCTGCCCCCGCCGCACGATCTCGCCGTCCTTCACGCCAAGCCACACAAGCTGACCCGGTTTGTCGGCATAAACCTTCGACAGGACGCCTTCAGGCGTAAGCGAGCCGGTGACCGTCTCGGTTCGTGAATAGTGCCCCAGGACCGCCCAAAGCGCGATCGCAATGGTGATAACTGTCAAAAGACCAGTGATGACCGACAGCGGCAACGAACGCGTCAGCGTGACTTCGCCTTCAAGGCGCTGCCGTCTATGATCCAGGGCTTCGGGCCGGAACAACGAAGACGACATCGGAGCACAGCCTTCCGAATCAAGCTACGCAGACGCTACGTCAGACCAGTTTGTTTTGCAAACTCGTTCAAGAGATGATCGCAAGGAGATTTTTGATCGTGGCGAGATACTCGCTAAACGCATGTTCACCGCTAGGCGTCATGTGCACGGTCGTCCGCGTTTTTCGGTCAACGAAGGCCTTTTCGATGCGAACGTATCCCGCCACCTCCAGCTTAGACAAATGACTGGAAAGGTTGCCTTTAGTGGCCCGAGTCACGTCACGAAGCGTCATAAAATCGGCGGACCCCGCGGTACTTAAATACGCGAGCACGCCGAGACGGACACGGCCGTGTACGGTTTCGTCGATCCGTTCGAGAGGAGCGGCTATGCTTTCCATTCTTCACGAAGCAAAAGCAGGCCGGGCACGATTTGCAACCCGGCTGCCGCCAACGCCAGGATTATCAGGAGAGATTTATCGTTAGCGACAAGTAAGGCGAGCGCGACGGCCATCCACCCAACGCCGACGAATAAAAGTGCCCTCCGGCTCGCGAGTTCACCCGTTGCGAGCGCCGCAACCGCGAGAATGAGAGCGGTTGCCGCCTCGGATTCGGATTGCAGGCCGGCTCGATGTAGCTCTTCACCCACATTGAAGACGACAATCGCGGCCCCAGCAGCAACCCAGATACGGTGCATCGCGCGCGATCTCCACGTCACTGCGCGGCCGTCTAGGCGCGATAGCCGTACCGCAAACAAGCTGGCTAGATAGGCAAATAGTACCGGTACGATCCACGCGGCAACGGTGTAAACCGAATGTTGCGAGATTTGCTCCGCGATGGCGGCTACGATGATCGCGCATCCCCAGATCAACATGATCGGACCTGCGTTTACGACGCTATACCGACCACGATAGGCCATTTCGCTGAGCTCTCGCAGTTGCTCGGCTGCGTTCGGTTCTAAATCACCCTTAGCCATATGCCCGTCACCTTGTTAGCGAACCTTATACATGCCGAGGATCGAGCCCAACCCGCCCACCATTCCATCATACATGCTACCAGCGCTTCGTCATCGTTCGGGTAACCGATTGCGTGTCGTGCCGGTCGACGTCATCCGCAGCCATGTCGATACGTTCCTACGTTCCTACGTTCCTGACCTTCGCCCGCGAACGAACCGATCTACGCTTCCAACTCACGCCGATCGGGTGTGGCTTGGCGGGTTATCGACCCGACCAGATCGCGCCGATGTTCGCAGACGATCCGGCGAACGCAACCCTGCGGGCGCGTTTCGCGCGGCTCAGTAAGCTGAAACATCGCTATGCCAAATGCCCGAAGTCCACGGTGCTGCCCATCGCCTTCGGCTTCAGATATGCTAAGACTATGGGATGATTACGCTACGAGGCGTCCTCGCCGATATACGGTTCGCGCGGCTTAGGGGCGCGCGCCGATACGGTATTTACAGCTCGCCGCGCTCGAGGTCGATGGCCAGGGCTATGGTCTGCTTGTCGGCATGTCCATCGGGTCTTCCGTAATCGACTCTTGGCTGGTAAATAAATGCGCTGATGTACCGCAGGTGGCTCCCAGTGCCTCAGCGTTCTCTCGCGGCCTCGAGGCGAGCTTTGTCGATCGGACTGACAAGGTAGCTGAGGATGCTGCGGCGGTCAGTCTGAATGTCGGCAGTGACGTTCATGCCCGGCCCCAAGGGCACCATCGAACCGCCGCGATTGATGGCCGTCTTCAGAAGGGCCACTCGTGCCACATAGACCAACCCTAACTTCCGATCTTCCACCGCGTCGCTGCTGATCCAGGTAATCCGACCGGGGATGGTACCATGACGGGTGAAAGGGAACGCCTCGAGTTTTATCGCGGCAGGTTGGCCAACGCGAACAAAGCCAGCATCTCGGTTCAGCACTTTGACCTCAACACTCAGCGCGCCCTTTGGTACGACCACCATGAGCGCTCGAACTGGCTCGACCACCCCGCCGACCGTGTGGGCGGCGAGTTGCTGCACGCTTCCATCGACCGGTGACACGAGTCGCTGCAGCCTAGAGCGCCGCCGGGCCTTTGTAAGCTCCTCTCGCCGGATGATCACTTCGTTCTGTGCCTTGGCAAGGTCGGCGAGCGCCTGCTGGCGCGCCTGTTCTCGGGTCTGGGTAACCGACTGCCCGAACTTGCGAGCCTCTGATAGGCCGCGGGCCTGCTGAGCGGAGGCAACGTCACGATCGCCCTTTTCAGCACGTCGCTGACGCTGAAGTTCCAGCAACCTGAGGCCAGGAGCATAGCCCTTAGCGGCGAGGCCGTTCATGGCATCGACCTCGCGGTCAAGCACCGGCAAGGTCTCGTTGTACTTGCGGATTTGCTCGGCCGCTGCGCGTGCCTCAGCGAGGGAGGATTGACGGGCGGCTGCCATGCTGGCGGACGCCGCGAAGTTCTCCGCCACCTGCGCTGCAATCAGACGGCGCTGCGTCTCCGCCACCTCCGGAGACGTTCCGACAGGCGCGTTGAAGGTGATTGCGTGGCCCCCAAGCGCATCCGCGATAGCCCGATCACGAGCCGAATCGATCTCAGCGGCAAGAAGCGCCTTCTGAGCCTGTGCTTCGTCCGCAGTCGACACGGTAGGATCGAGATCGATCAACGCTTGCCCACGACGGACCACGTCACCGTCGCGAACGTAGATCCGGCGCACGACGCCGGTGTTGGAAGCCTGCACCAGTTTGACTGCATCGGTCGGAAGGATCTTGCCCTGCGCCGAAGCGACCACGTCCACGCGACCCAAAACCAGCCATGCGATTGTGGCGGCGAGGCCTGCCATCAGGACCCAAAGCGTGATCCGCGCGGTTGGAGATACTGGCCGCTCGATCACCTCCAGTGCTGCCGGTAGGAACTCCGGATCGCTGAAACGGCGCTTCTGTCCGGACCGCTCGCGCTCGTCCTTCAGCGCCTGCCGCAGGACGCGCCAGTGGTGGCCCAAACCGCTCATGCCGCGCCCCCGTGAGAGACACCCATCTGCCGGCGATACAGATCCGCATAGCGTCCCTGGAGGCGTAACAGCTCGTCATGCGTGCCTGCTTCCACGATCCGGCCCGCCTCCAGGGCAACGATGCGGTCGCACTGACGGATTGCTGACAGCCGGTGCGCGATGATGATCACCGTGCGTCCCCGCGCCATTGCCTTGAGGTTCGTCTGGATGATCTCCTCGCTCTCGGCGTCGAGCGCAGAGGTCGCCTCGTCGAGAATAAGAATGCGCGGATCTCCGACCAGCGCGCGCGCGATCGCCAGCCGCTGACGTTGCCCGCCAGACAGATTGGCGCCGCGCTCCTCGATCATCGTGTCATAACCTTGAGAAAGACGGATGATGAACTCGTGCGCGCCCGCCAGGGTCGCCGCCTGCACAACCGCGTCCAGCGACATAGCGGGATTGGCGAGTGCGATATTCTCTCGCACCGAGCGATTGAAGAGCAAGTTTTCCTGAAGAACGACGCCGATCTGCCGGCGCAGCCACGCCGGATCGATCTGCGCGACATCAACGCCATCGATCAAGACACGCCCCGCTGCCGGCGTGTACATGCGCTGCAGAAGTTTCGTCAGGGTCGACTTGCCCGACCCTGATGATCCGACGATGCCAAGCGCAGATCCCGCAGAAATATCGAGATCGATATCCTCTAGCGTCCACGGGCCTTCAAGCGCGTAACGAAAGCGCACCCCTTCGAAAGCAATCGCACCCTTGATTGCCGGCAGCGCCACCCTGCTGCCCGCACCGGGCTCGGTCGGCTGGTTCAGCACGTCACCGAGCCGCTCGATGGCTATACGGACCTGTTGGAACTCCTGCCACAACTGCGCCATGCGGATCACCGGTCCAGACACGCGCTGAGCAAACATGTTGAAGGCAATAAGGCCGCCGACCGTAAGCTGGTGCGCGATCACCGCCTTTGCACCAAAATAGAGGATGGCAGCCATGTTCAGCTTGGAGATCAACTGGATCGCCTGGCTGCCCCAATTGCCGAGATCGATGACCTTCTGGCTTGCCGAACTATAGCCGGCGAGTTGGCGCTCCCAACGGTCCTGCCATTGCGGCTCGACGGACGCGGCCTTGATGGTCTGGATACCCCCGATGCTTTCGACGAGCAGCGCATTGTTGGCAGCGCCGCGCTCGAACTTCTCGTCGATCCGCCGACGTAGCGGCCCCGTTATCAACACAGCGACCGCGATATACGCCGGAATCGTTAGGACCGATATCAGGAAGAGCTTGGTCGAATACACCCACATCGCCGCGAGGAAAATAATGGTGAACAACGGGTCCACCAAGACGGTAAGCGAGGCATTGGTCAGGAACTCGCGGATTGTCTCCAACTGGCGCACCCGCATCGCGGTATCCCCCACCCGACGTGCCTCGAAATAGCTCATCGGCAGGCGAAGCAAATGCCGGAACAGCTTGGCTCCCAATTCGACATCGATCTTCTGGCTGGTCTCCGAGTAAAGCCGTGTGCGCAACCATCCGAATGCGGTTTCCCAGACCGACACACCGACAAAGCCGATCGCCAGTACGGTCAAGGTGGACAGCGTGTTATGGACCAGGACCTTGTCGACGACATTCTGGAAGAACAGCGGCGCGGCGAGTCCGAGCAGGTTGAGCGCGAAGGTGACGAGCAACACCTCTCCGATCAGGCGGCGGTATCGAACGATCTGCGGGATGAACCAGCTGACATCGAACGCCCGGCTGATGCCCCCTACCCCCTCTCGGGTCGTGACCAGCAGCAGATCTCCCGACCAGATATCCTCCAATC
>Ga0265780_10011297_pt1 | contig 10571 bp, 10 predicted proteins | sample P1T30metagenome_FD_192432 | JGI IMG/M metagenome (GOLD analysis project Ga0265780, IMG submission 192432) | Plant litter microbial communities from East Loma Ridge, Irvine, California - P1 T30 | ecosystem: Environmental > Terrestrial > Plant litter > Unclassified | place: USA: California... | reverse complement strand
CATCCAGTAATCTCGTTCCATCCTATTATCATCAGCCCACTGACTTCTCCATTTTTTGGTACTCACAGTCTCAATAACAGTCCATCTTCCCGCGGGCTACCATCAGCTGAAACAGATACACGGACATACCGATACGCGACTTTTCAATACTTCCACCACAGCTCGTAAACCAGGTGCAGTCCTAATCCTTTCCCTCTCTCCTTCATCTACCATGCCGAACAGTTTTCCAGTTTCTTGGATGAGTAATGAAATGTCGGATGTGAATGTAAACGAAGATCCCAATGCTGGTTTGACTGAGGTTGCGGAAAATCGAGAGGAGGGATTGGTGGGGACGCTTGTTGCATGGGCGTTTATCACCTGTACTCAGCCATGTTTCCCTTCCATCTCTACCATTGATCTGGCACATGAGAGGGACTTACGAAAGTAGTGAGCCCATGGGTATAGGTCAATTCGGCGATATCTTCCATCACTCTCATCATGGCTGCTTGACCTACATTGCATCAGCGCTGCTCCCAGGGAAGTAGTGAGGCGTACCAGCAGAATTCGTATTGATCAATTGATCCTTGAATAGAGCAGTAACTTGATCTAAAACAATCATAGCTATGCCCCCTCCATCCTCCGTCTCGAGGGTAGTTCGAATGGTATCCAATACTTGGTACAGATCCGGATCAAGACGGAAGCAGGGCGTCACGATGAGTCTCGATAGTACCGACGTAGCATCCTTCTATCAGCAAGATTTTGGATCAATAAGAGCGACTCACTTGAACACCCATGGATTCTAATACTGATTTAGCTCGATCAGGTGGGAAAGAACCTTCCGTATCGAGCCAATGACATATACTCTCCAGATTTGTGCTGAGCATTCTAAGAGCAGCACGTAATGCTAATAACTATTTTCAGCCCTACTCTAGACACTTAGACTTACAGACTTGCCCACTCTTCTAGGTCCTGATAGTTCCACGATCCCCACTCCATCCCATCCGTCAATGATGCCATCTAGACCTTCCAATCCCCATCCGACTTTTTCCCTTTCTTTTCCCTTCCCTTTTACCTTCCCGGCCTCTTGCGCGGTGTGACCGTCATAGCTTGATGGGGCTGTGAGGTGTATACATTCTTCCACTAGGTCTTTCAAGTCATCTCTCGGGATGGCTGGTAAGAGGGACAGGAGTGTAGGGAGAGGGGTGTATATCAGGTTCTCTGTTGTCTTGATTCCTGCCGATTCTAAATATTAGCTAATAGTACGAGACTGCCATTTGAATGAGGTACCTAAGACTGAAAGGTACTGTTGCTGATATGATGGCAACAGGAGCGCTATTCTTTTGAGCAACATGCTCAGTAGTGAGAAGAAGTATAAGAGGTGGGTGAAGGTACAAGAATCAAGTATGCAAGGTGGTCACTCAAAGTGGAGGTCAACGGATCAACTTTCCAAGTGTATGCTTCCTCCTACCATTCTTCATACTCCTACATTCCATCTCCACACTCAGACTTCAAGCCATTAAGAAGGGCAACCAATCAGCTCTTCGATGCGCTAATCATTCGGCTATAAAGTCAAGGCTGCCAAGAGCTCAACCGGAAATGTCCGAATTCCATACAGACGCACTCCGTCCCTCCTCACTCCCAACAGCTTCCCTAGGCCGCAGGCTCCCTACTTCCACGACAGGTGCCAACAAAGATGCAGATGCAGAACTGGACAAAGTGGCAGAAGAATGGAATTTGAGGATTGATAAAGAGATGAAAAACTTGACGGGGGGTTTGGGGGAGTTGGTTGAATTGGCTGATGTACGTTACTCTTTTTCTTCTTCCTCTTCTCCTCGCATACCCTTCTCCTCCAATTCTTCGCATCACGTACCTCCCCTGTGAACCGCTCGATTCACATTCGTCTTCTCTACTGAGTATGAGTACGATGAGAAGAGAGGGATAAACAAGCTAATACCCAGATCACCCCAAATCCATCAACAACCCAAATAACATCTCTCCACCTCAAACTCAAAACTTCCCAATTGATCCGTTCAGCCCAATCAGTCAGGGATATAGCACATGAACTGAAATTGATGTTATTACTCTCAGACCAAGGGAATGAGGTGAGGGAGCGGGATAGGGAAGCTGGGGAGGTGGGGAAGGAAGTGGAACAAGGTCGGAAGGGGGTTGCGGTGGCTGTTTCCAAATTGATGCAACAGAACCGGGCGGGTCATGGGGGAGAGGAGCAGAGTGAGATGCAAGGAGAGGTTGAAATGGATGTTGATACCCGCAACGCCGAGTCTAAACAGCAAGACGAAACGATAGCCAAAGAACAGGTTGAGGAGGATGATGAAGATGAAGATGAGGACGACGGTTTCGAGCAAGTCGCATAACTCCAGCTGTAGACTGTATCACCATTACAATTGTACTACAAAGAATAGTAAGGAGATTAGAGATAGATAGCATGCATTGTACCCATTTCATATGTATATCAATCCTACAACACCTCGTACTGAATCATTAACAAGATGTAGAATACAATTCAAAAACGAATTATACAATGTCCATCTGCGAACCCAAAAACTCCGTCATCCTCGTGCTCCTCTGCGTTCTCGCATATCCAATCTTCTTCTCAACGACAACCACTTTCAGCTGGCAACCAGAGCCCTACGGCTATCATCGTCCTGTCGGCCTCCGGCCCGCCCTAATCCTCATTATCATGGAAAGGCCAAGCAACAGTCAATCTAGGAGGTGCACCATCAACTTTGCCAACTCCACCTTCAGACCACCATTCATCGTACTAAATCATCAGTTCCATTCACACCAATCTCAGGAGCGAAATGACTTACCTCTTTCTGAGCATCTTCCAATTCCGCCAACATCCTTATAGCATAAGCATGTAATTTCTTATCATAACCCCTCTCCTTCTCTCCTCTAACCCCCTTCGGTACTGTCTTTGTCGCAGTAGCAATAAGGGTCTCCAACTCCCTAGCTGTTTGAGGAGGTAGTAGAGAGTTTCGCTTTGAAAATGACCTAGACATATGTGGGGAAGATGGACTTGGTGGTTGTGATCTCCTTCGGGGTGAAGTGGGGAGGGTAGGGATAGGATCGAAAGAATCGGATCGAGGGGAGGAAGTTGGTAATTCAAACTCGAATGAGAAAGCGCTCAATTCCGGTTGAGAGTCGGGAGAATGTGTCAAGATCATAGGTGGTTTACCCTTTTTAGGTGTAGTAGGGTGTGGTGAAACTGGATCTTGATCTTGATCTTCTGACGATATGGAATCGGATGTAGTTGGAGAATCGATTTCGGGGAGTTTGGTTACTGCTTTACCTAATGGTGAAGATCCCAATGAAGGCATCAAAGGTGAAGTATCCAGAAGATTTGGGGTAGTTGAAGGGGATGATCCAGAAGACGATTCTCCGTCCTTTCTTTTCTTTCCTTTGCCAAGCTTCTTGAACCAACTAGCCGCTTTCCCTACCTTCTTGTCTTCATCAGAAGACCCAGCAACAGGACCAAGACCAAGTCCCATTAATCGCTCAGCCTTGTTGACGGTAGCAGAAGGCGAATCGGGGATCATGGTGATTGTCGACCTTGACCTCGTCATTCCTCCCCCTTGGATAGGGGTTGTTGCCCGGATATCCTTTTCTTCGACCTCATCAATGATAGCTCCAGGTTCCAATTGATCATGTCGCCTCTTGATGGATTCTAGGCGGGACTGTAACAATTTAACAGATTCAATTTCGACCTGGTGACCAGATTCCAAAGCGGTAGTATGGATATGACCCAACCTGAAAACAACCAGTCGAAGGACATATGACCTAACCGACTGAGACCAGAAAAGGAGTAGTCGTTCGAAAAGATCCTTGCGAAGTAGGATATCAAGACACAATTCCCTCCTATCCTCTGGGTCTGCCGTCAAGACCTCCCAATGTGTAAACACGAATGCAATCACTTTAACAAGTGTAAGAGCATGTTCTCCCTCGTTCAAGACTAATCGAACGACATAGATCAGATGAGGGATATCGAGAGTAGGAGTCTGGACCATACCAGTAAGCGGATCGAGTGGCGGGTCGACAATCCCATCGAGAAGATCGAATAATGAAAAGACACCTTTAGGAGCGTAAAGCGATGTTTTCTGAATAGTCGATTTAGTCCATAAATCGATAATACCAGTCCACAGTGTCGATCCATCGTATTCCACCACCGTCCCAGACGTCCCGGCAATCATCACCCTAGTCTGAACGAAAGTAGAGATAGTCTCTACCAACCTCCTATTCGCCGTTTCAAGTACTGGTGGTTTCTGAGATGCTCTGAATCCAGCAGTCTCTTGAGCTTCGAATGAAGAGGTCGTACTGGAAGTAGTAACCGCATTGACAGATCCGAGGATGTAGGAATGACATTTCCTAGCAAAGATGGTGGCCAAATGAGCATACCCGGGTGCTCTCAATAAGACATGGACGGGAAGGGGCTGATTGAGAGATTCGTAGTGCTCAATAGCGGGAGCAAGGTATAGCGCGAGTTGTCGATGGTATGACCTGTAGAATGCTGGAAATAACTCGGAATCATCAGATTGCCATCGACGAAGCCAATTTCCAGGTTGGAATAAGAAAGCATCTCTTTCCTCCTCGGACCCGAATTCAGGTGCCAAGTGGGACAATCGATCAGTGTAAGCTCGGGAATTGTCGAAACATAATGGTAGCAAGTGCTTTGGATACTTTGGTTCTGCAGCGGTCCTGTCCATCAGTCATGGTCCTTTTTCAGACAAGTCAGACTTACGGGATAGAGGTACCCTGTAAAGCAGTTCTGGTAAACCTCATCAAAGCCCCCCGAGGAGGCTGAAGGACAGTAACGAGTTGTTCACCAACATGTGGGATCCTGAAGAATGCAAAGGCCTATTATCAGCTCGTATACTTCCATCACAGGTGAGGAGTGTGATATACCAAAGTCCGGCCACTGAACAACAAGGTATTATGAAATACCCCCTTGGCACCCAATTTACTCATCACAAATCCAACAACCCTGATCATCATCCTAACAAATCTCGTTCTGTCCTTGTGATGTCGCTGTAAAGCTTGTTCAGATAGACAACTGCTTTCCATGACAGCACTCAAAGCTTCCAAACATGCCCCCCGTTCATTGGCGGTCTGTTCAATCTGTAGTTCGAACAACAAAGCATCAGACCATTCAAACATTGACGATCGGAGTGCTTGGTTTCCAATATCGTCCTGAGCGTCGTATGGACGTTTTTCAACTTCGAAAAGCAGAGGTAAAAACTCGTTTTTAAGGGTGTTGATCCGGTCTACAGCAGTAGTACCAGCAGAGGGATGTCGAAAACCGAGTAATAATCGATCGGTATCTCTTGCCAACGATTTGTTGGAACCAGGTAATTCGGGATGAATAACCCGCCCAGTCGAGTACAACTTCCTGACGTACTCTCTAGGTTTCTTGAGTTCGGGTTTATCCTTCTCCGTCTTGATTGGTTCCACGACCACCGTAGGGACAGGAACAGCAGGTAATGGGATAGAAGGAGGTCGACTAAGGGTAATAGCTTCTCCAAGAACTGTAGCTTTGGTTTTCGATGCAAGCGGGACAGGAGTGGTGTCGAGGTCGGTAAGGTTGAAATCGTAATTGTTCTTCTCATCAACAGGTGTCCTAGGTAGTGAAGGCGACGAAGCGGAACTTGAGGGTGTCCGAGCGTGGTCCAACGAAGAAGGGGCTGACGGTTGGGAAGAATACGACAACGAGGAGTTGTGCGCTTGCATCTCCGCAGAGGCAATAGGAGCGACGATCGGTTTCTTCACTTCCTCACCAGCAGGTTCGAAAGGTTTCGTAAGAACAGGTGCGCTAGAACTGGTACTAGCCATCACTGCATTCGAGTTCGAGAAATCAAACCAGTAAGGCGCACCGTCAACAGACTGACTTCTCCTCCTCTCGCTTGTAGTTCTCTGGGTCAACTCGGGTCGAGCGCGGGAAGGCGACGAGATAGAAACAGATCGAGTGGGCGATGCGATAACACGTTTCTGTTTCTGAGGCGAGGCCTTTCTAGGGGTAGAAGGCGATCCATTGACTTTATCGAATGATAAATCGAAATCGAGGTCTAGATCGGGTAACGACAATAGATGGAGTGATCGGGAAGGCTTGAACAGCGGAGAAGGGGTCTTGGGTTCTCGAGCACCTTTGGGTGGTGTAGTTGGGCCAGTTACTTTGGGAGAGGTATCGGGGATAACAGGACTTCCAGCGACATTTAGATAAGGCAGCGAAGAGACGGGTAAAGCTTCTCCTAAAGGTGAATGCTTCTTATCCCCATCCTTGTTCATCTGAGATTCGAAAGATTTGGCTTCATGAGGCGAAGGCGAGGGAGAAGGCATAGGAAGAGCCGGTAATGCCCTCGAAGGTTCACGAGGTCGTTCTGTCGATTCCTCTTCGAGTGGAGTGCCAGCTCGGGGGTTCGTGGGATACATTGTTCTTTCAGCCGAGAACGATCCTCGACCCGTCGTCGTCGAAGTAGTGGAAAGTGTCGAAGTTGGGAAAGGAACAGTCTCCCGGCCTTTGCCTTTCAGACTTCCATCGCTCGGTACCCTCTCCCTCTCTGTGATTGCAGAAGGAACAGGTGACGGGGTAGGTCCCCTTGACCTGAAACTAGGTCGAGCCCTTTCATCCAAAGATGGTCGAGCGTCTTCCCTCTTGAATTCTGTGGGGGTAGATAACGGAGCGGTAGTAGTCCTCGACCTAATCCTGAAACCCTCGGGCATAGGAGGTGGACTAGGCGTCGATTCCTTCTCCTTCTCCTTTCCCTTCCCAGTTTTGAACAAGGCTTTCAGAGCTCCCGAAGATTTCTTGAGCGAGAGCCCGGACGTTTTTCGGGTTTCCTCCTTTTCAACCATTGCTGGTGGTGGCGTCGCGACACCCAAATTCCTCTGTGCTTCCTTTTGCATAGCCTTCAATTCCTTTTTCGAAAACATGTCCACTGCTCCAGGTCGTAGCATATCTTCAGATTTCCTAAGACCGTCCTCTGACTTCCTGGAACGTAGTGGCGGAGTCGACATTTTGTTGCCGGTTCTGAAGATGTTCAACCGACTTGGTTTGTCCAATGGCGCAGAAGCGTTATCGAGAATAGCCTGAGGAGGGGTCGAGAATGAAGTCTTTCGATTCCGAATAGCAGGAGGAGTAGGTGATCCCGACCGCAGCTGATCCATTGATTTCCGAGATTGATACTCTGGCCTTGTTGTCTTTGTAGGTGACATTGGCGCAGAATGCATCCTTTCAAAAGTAGGTCGGGTAGCGGGTGGCGACTGGTGTTTCAGTGGTACCATCATTGGATCTCGTCTGTTTGAACTCGAAGAAGCCTCGGTGGGTAAAAGTGGTGATGTTGACTTCGCCCGTTCGACATTCTGAGTATGGTGTGGGATTTCCAATGAGAGGTTCAATTCTACCCAATCCTGTGAAAGTCGATGATTATGGAGTTCCTTCTTCATAACTGCCAAAGGCGGTGCTTGTAATCGATTGGATGTTGCAGCTTGCGTACTGGGTAAAGGCGGTAAAGGACCAGTCGCAATGGCAGGTGGTAATCTCTCTCTTTCCCTCTGTCGATTCTGTTCAACCCTCCTAACAGGAGTTGGACTCCTCTGCCCACCCTGTCTTCTGGCCTGTGGTGTAGGACTCCTCTCCTCCTCCTTTGACCTATTGTGGTCCGATATCGAAGGTGGTGTAAGCCCTGAAGCAGACGAAGAGGCAATAGCAGGCGACTGGTATTGCGGATCCAACTTCGAGTGAGGTGTCTTCAGCGTCCTGGAAGATGAAGAGGATGCTGTTGATAATGACGAATTGGAGACAGTAGGCAGAGATGGCGGCATAGTCGGTGTGGGGGTCGTTGATGGTGATGGACGTCTCACTGGGCGAGGTGGAGGGGCTGAAGAGGGCGAGAGGGAATTACGATCCATGGTAGGTGTAGGCGTCGTTGATCTAGGCGTGTAAAACAACGTTTGAGCACTAGTAGGTGATGCTGAAGGTATAGGTGATACCGAAGGTACAGGTGATCTCGACATGGTAGATGTCGTAGGTGATACCGACTAAAGACATCAGCTTCCCTCTCGAATGCAGATGTGACTTACATTAGGGCCATCAGATCTTCCCAAAGAACCAGCCCCACCACCCAGAACGACAGGAGCAGCCCCACTTCCCATTCGCCTTCTACTACTTCTCGAACTCTGTGCACCTCGTGATCCACTCCCACTTCCGCTTGAAGAGGCAGGAGGAGCCATCTTGAGAGGAACAGTCTGAATAGACATATTCGCAGGCGTCTTGGAAGTGTACGACATCTGGATCGTTAGTACAAGAGATAGATATATTCCTTTCACATTCACATGAATGGGCTAAGGTGGGGTAGGACCATGTGCTTACCGTTTAGAGCTGGATTGAGCTTGGTCCTTTGGTGATGGCTGATTACTTGGCTGAAGGGGTGTAGACTTCCTTTCCGAGTCCAGGCGCGTAGACTTGACTATGAAGTCGAAAGCGAGGCGGTCCACGATATCGTCAAGTAATATTGACCAAAGCGGAGGATGGCGTGGAGCACTGTCGGATCGATCGCTGATGGATCAGCGATACCGAGCTGACAGACGTGCAATATGAATTATCGATATATGTTCGAAATGCACAGACCTCGAAATCAGGGTTGGGCGGGTAGGTCGAGTGGAGTTTGCGAGATTTGAAGAGTCCAGCTCGTATATCGTAGGTCGTGAAAGGGAATCTCTTTGTGTCCTTGTGTTGGCGTTGGAGAAAGAAGGGACCAGCCTTGGTATAGATGATATGAAACGTATGAAACTTGCAGACAGACAATGAATCTGCTTTTGTCTTTGCGGTGGCTTTACTTTACCGAGGAGGAAGGGTGAAAGAGCAGTCACGCGTCAAGGAGTAAGATATTACTATATTCAGTAATTGTTCAGGGCAATTAAGCATTTCTAGACGCGTCCTAATCCTCGACATGAATCATGACGCGTAGAGTAGAGTGCACACCACATTCTTCCCTCGACAATTTATCGCTTCCTGATGTGCTTGAACATGTGAACATGTGAATGCAGGGCGTGTATAGGTACATGAGATGTGGCGTAAGATCATTTTGTATTATATTATAATATAAAGTCAGATTCAATAAATGTAATAGCAAGCCCCTCCTAGTTCACGTAAAGCAGTCACACGACCATACCACCTAGAAGAACTTTGTGAATAATCCCTTGTCCGTCCGCTGGTCTCTAGGTGAATTACTTTCTCGCAGATTCGTCAATGATTGAAGTGATCTCGTGACCTAGATATGAGCTCCTGTTCACACACCAAGTTTCCCCGATGAGAAATAATGACTGACCTGTTCTAACTTGTCTTTACGGTCTTGCAAGTCTAAATGAGCCTTGATCCTGGGGTTCTCCCTTGCGAATTTAGAGATTTGTTCGCGCTACCAGTCAGTCATATGTCCAGATCCATCTGTTCAATCCAAGAGGGCCTTACGTCAAGATCGTACAATATCCTAGAATCAATTTCTCTCGGGAATTGATAGAAGAATTGTTCCAGCAACTCGATATTTATAAACATCGTACTCGTATAAGCGAGTTTATCAGCTACAACAGCCAAGAATGCCTCGGGGCAGAAAGCCTGTTGGGATGGACCTTGGCGACATCTTCGAGATTTGAGGGTTAGGGCACGAGTTTTAAGTAGTGATAATCGGTTTTGTAGTAATAAAGCATGTCGACCTATTCATCAGCTCTATCTTCCAAGTAATCGGGGGATATTTGACATACCATCAACGACCTGAGCTGGAGAGTACTTGTACACATCCATCGGTCCTTGTTCTTCTTCCAATTCGCCGCTCATTCTCCTCTCCCGTCTCTCCTCCTGAGCTCTCTCTGTCTCCGCGACGTAGCTTACTAGACCATTCAAACGCCTTCCACCACCAACTTTATCCCTGATCTCCCCAAGCTTCTGTTCACACCTCTTGATCTCTTGGGCGAAAGCTTGATCTGCGTGTTCCCTACCTAAGCCCCATTCACGCTCATCGACTTCTACTTCGTATTTGTATGGCTTGATACAGTTCTCGACCTATCATCAATTCATATCCGTGAAGTGGGGAAGCGACTAACCTGATCGGCAGTCAGACCCATCCTCTCTCGAAGGATCGCGTGTGAGAATTCAACAATCCTCTCGGCAGCAGACGGATGGAACGTGAATGGTTCACCCATGGCGATACTATCGATCAATCCCCTCAAACCGTCCGCTACTAAATTCGTAGAATCCCTTCCGACCCCAGACTTGGTCAACAAGGAAGAAGCAGTCTCCAACTTGTATTTCCAATAATTATCCAGTTGCTCCGGCGTCAATTTCCGGTCTTCTGCCAATTTTGATAATTCCACTAAACGAGGGTCATTCCAGTATATCTGTTCGAGAATGTTCATGAGCTTCTCGTCGAGCATAGTCTTGAGTTTGGATCGGACGGATGGTTTTGTGAATAATGCCGTATATTCTTTGAATCGGGCTTTGAGAGCGTCGACAGTTTCAGCAACGTATGATTCGGATGTTATACGGCGATCATTGTATTGTACCTACATATTAGCTTCTGGCTCAATTT
>Ga0265780_10011296_pt1 | contig 10572 bp, 15 predicted proteins | sample P1T30metagenome_FD_192432 | JGI IMG/M metagenome (GOLD analysis project Ga0265780, IMG submission 192432) | Plant litter microbial communities from East Loma Ridge, Irvine, California - P1 T30 | ecosystem: Environmental > Terrestrial > Plant litter > Unclassified | place: USA: California... | reverse complement strand
TTGCCTCTTGTAGTATACGAACTTAGTCTGGAATATCCACCCTAAAAACGACAAAAACTAATCCTATAAAATTAATGTGTGATAGCCGGATTGAAGTATATTCAACGTTTTGCAGAAGCATTCCAAGGGGAAAAAGATCAAAAAACCTGGAGTTTATATAATGCTCCCAGCTTAAGGCTTACTTATCACCATTCTCGCCATTCTCCGGTAATATCATCCTCCATATCATTATAGCCTCGCAAATGTCTTCCCCTTATGATAATTTCACAGATATCTTCTCTCTGGTCGGTCTCAATTAACTGGAATTCTGTGCTCTCATTCAATTCGTTCAGCGCTTCAACCGTAATTTTAACAAGACTTAAACTCTCCTCTTTTGAATTTGTGTGGCCTTGTTTTCGCAAGTAATCATTTAAATAGCAATAGCCTTGTCTACATCATTCGTTGAATAGGAAGTGTTATCAGATATAAAGCTGATCATCCCCTGACGAAGTCTGTCTCTTATTGTAGAATTTCTTGATCTTGAATTAAGCTCATATGTATTAGGATTAATATTAAAATGTAAAGATATTTATCTTGCTAATCCACGCAGAATATCTAAACGATTCGCCGGAGCCTCGGGCGAAAGAAAGTCCGGAATAGTGTTAACAGTGCGCTTAGGTCGGCTAAGAAATTCAACCGGCCATTCGGTTATCCTCTGTTTTTTACGTGCTGATCCATCAACGAATTAAAATCATCATAAGATTTTTTAGGTGCTAAAATAATAATTAACATGGAGCTCATTGTTAATAAAATGGACACTAATTTCATTGTTTATTTTCGCTTTGAAGTTTTCACACACTATCAGTCGGTGGAAACTTTCGAACAACATAACTAAGGATGGTTCCCTATAAACTAAAATAAATAGGATTAGGATAACTCGAATCGATGAATAAACTCCAATTCTGTGAAATGCTTTTTTGATAAATCCTATCATTCTTTACATTTTTAATATTTCCACAAGAATCAAATACAAAGTAGATAACCTTGCCTTGTGAATATCCATTGGCATTTAGCTGAAAATACATTTTATCATAATCTTCTTTCAAACTACAAGCTGTTTTATCATACCTGATTTCTTTAATATCTAATTCTTTCATTCGTTTAGCCAGGTCGCTATCATATATAAAATAGCCTAGATGCAGAGTTATTGAATCTGAACTAAAATTCAGAGAATACCGAGACTTGTCAATATGTTTCAAATCTATCTCACTATCAATGATACTTTTAATACTTTTCAATTCTTTTATATTCGCTATCAATTTCTTTTCATACTTTGTTTCATCTGACTGGCAAGAAGTAATAAATACAACCGCAATAGCAAGAAAAAATATCTTTTTCATTTGGATCCCCGAAACCTACAGTAAGTCAAACTTAAGACACTAACAAACAGAAACTTAAATCAAACAAGATTCATACTTCTATGGCTTAGAAAACACCTCTACCAAAATTCCGATTAACCAAGCAATCCCGGTAGAAAAGACTAATATTCCTAAAGTTTTCCTTTTGTATAAATAAAAAACAATACGCCGAAGATAATTAAGACAGGAGCACTAAAAAAAACCTGAATATAAGATTGAGCAGGGAATTCAGGCAATTTAAATATATTATAAAGCAGGTACCATATAATTGGATACACCATTATAATGGTTAAAACATAAAAAACTATTATTGATTTTTTAAAATTCATTATATTCCTTCCATGATACTTATACTCGTTCTCCCATATAATAACTGGTAATATCTTGTCCGAAAAGGTCGGATCAGAGATCCTGTTCTATTTATAGTTCGACTTGAACCTACGGAGCAAGCCGAACAGCAGGAACATAATCTTTATTCAGTTTCTTCGCTTATAGTTGCAAAGATATATTCAATTTTGGCCGGGATTTTAAACCCGGTAGGAATATTAACAATAACACTGTTTTTATTCCAGTGCTGAACATTTTGTTTATTAATAAAAAGACCTTGCTTCTCGCTTTTCTTTTCAAAAATAAAATCACCTTGCCGGTCGCTAATGTCGAAAACAAACATAGAATCCTTGTTATCAAGTCTTTGACACACATACAGGTTTGCGCATTGAAGCCCACTATTACACTTATCAGGATAAGCATGTAAAAGTGACAGGTATACAATAGAATTGTCTGGTTCAAAGTCCATCAACCAATATTTTTCCAATTTCAGTTCCACAGCGTCCTTTTTCTCTTTGCAGGAAGATATAAGCAGTGTGGTTAAAACATAAAAAACTATTATAGATTTTTTAAAATTCATTATATTCCTTCAATGATACTTATACTCGTTCGTTCTCCCAGATAATAACTGGTAATATCCTGTCCGAAAAGGTCGGATCAGAGATCCTGTTCTATTTATAGTTCGACTTGACCCTACGGAAACTGTACAACAGCTATCTATCTAACTGATAATGAATCGACATTGAAAAGATATTCCAGTTGATCTTTTGATAATTCCAGTGCCTGCACTCGCTGTCTGAGACTTTTTATTATCTTGTTTTTACTCCTTTCAGTCAATACCGGAGCCTCTCTGGGCTTATAAGGTTCTTTATGTGTTACCATGTTATAGATGATTACAGCAAACTTTCTTGCTGTAGCTGTTATAGCAGCGGCCCGGCCTTTTTTATAGGCTACTCGTTTAAAGAAAGGGATAATATCTCCTTTGCTCCGCGTACTTAACGAACTGGCGGCTTGCCGTAAGGCTAAGGCGAATTTGTTTTTACCTTTAGGCGTTCTGCTGCTTATTATTTTTCCACCCGTAATTTTGTTATTAGGGGCCAGGCGTAACCAGCTGGTAAAGTGTTTACCAGTGGGGAACTTATAGATATCTCTGCCGATCTGGGTAAGAAAGCAAAGAACCGTATTGGCGCCTATATTGGGTATTTCCATCAAATTGACTCCATAGTACTGATAAGAAAGAGTCTCTATGTCAAACTTAGGAGTATGCTTATTCATTTGTCGCCTGGTTTTTACCGGGGGTTCAACTACTATTGAAGCTTGTTCCGGCAAGCAGTTCTGAAGCTTTTTCTCTAACTCCTGATCACAGGTCTTTATCTTCTGGCAATAAAAATCATATACACTTAAACACTCCCTCAGCTCAAATAAAAGATCTTCTCTTCGGTTACCTTCCAGCGCTTCAGCGATTTCTTCTCTACTCTTTCTGACACGGTAATTTACCAGCGAGGCCAGCTTAACCGAATCGGTTTCCCCCTCTAATATAGCCTCAATAATCGTTCTTCCCGATAATCCCATAATGTCATTAACCGCAATACCCAGTGAGGGAGGAGATTTATTCAAATACTACTAGAATATAGCTTTAATAGATTCTCTTTCACTTTCAGTTAGTTTCAGCTGGTGTTTTACTTCTTTTAATAAATAATATTTATTAAAAGAATAACAATTTAGAGGAACTTTTATTTGGTGCGAGATGTTGTTAATACTTGCCTCGGAGGAATCAAAATACCATAGTTCACCTATAAATTTCACTATATTGACTTCGATATCTACATTATCTAAGGTCTTTAACTTAGTAGAAAATTGCTTTTTGTCCATCTTCACAACATCCTTTTGATACTTACTTATTATTTTTTCTATTTTTTTCTTCTCGGTCTTACAGCATTCGATTAGCTTTTTCTCAAAGTTAAGCGGTGGCGGCAAGACATACTGTGCATTCTTAAAAATCGAACAAATGAAGGAATCTAAATCAGATTTCGATGTTTTAATACTATCGAGATTTTTAGCTATACAAGTTACAAATACAGGTCGATTATTTTCACTTTTTAAACTCGTTTGAAATGTAAGGAGATAAAATACACCTTTCTCGATCTGACAGTTCTGGGCAAACGTTTTGCCTATCCCCAAACAAAATAATTGTATAATAGCTATACAAAGGATTTTAAGGTGTCTTTTTTTCATCTTCTGGCTTTTTAATAACTGACGGTAACCTTGGATTATTAATTAAAGAGTTTATATCGCTTTGATTTGGATTTTGAGGTGGATACTTACCTATACCTTGTTTTGCATTATCATTATCAAAGAATAAAGTATGCCAAGCTTCATGCTTACGGTTGGCTTTGGTATCATACTGTGAATTCATGATTATATCTTTATGATCTGATGTAACACCACCTCTCACAGAGGTAGTACCATCTTCATTTTCCTTCACAGGAAAAAGCCTGCTATAAATTCCGGTCGAACTACCCTGCCGAAAGGTTAACTTATTACAAATGCACTAAATCAGCAGTCTTAAATCCAACAACAAGGTGATGTAGTCCACTATGGAATCTCAATACCCAGTATTCGCTTTTGGATGGAGAATGCATAAAGTCCAGGTAAATACACTCGTTAAAAGGTTCCAAAAACGCATCTATAACATTAAAGTCTTCCGATGGATCTTCTTGTCTAAAAATACAAGCAACTACATCTTTAATAGTTATATCATAGTAAACATCAATGCCATTCTGGACGCATAGCACTGTCATTTTCAAGGAATACATATCAAGATAAAACTGCTTTATCCAGACTATGGAATTTAAAAGCTCATTGTTAAACAAATTATTCATAACTATAATTTAACCCTTTCTGGATATTTATCTCTGTTTTCGTGAATCTTTTTCTGATCCCTACTTGGTTCAAAACCATTTTCCGTCTTTATCAGTTTCTCGCCTCTATTAGTACGCTGTCCTGTATTAGGATCATATTGCGGTTTTGTTTCTCTTACAACTGAGCCATCTGGCTTCACGGTAACAGTAGAACCATCAGGATTTCTGTATGTTCTATACCCGCCCTTGCTCTCATTTCCTTGTTTATCTACTTGAGATCCAGCTTTTGTTGATTCACCTCCTTTAAAACCTGCATCTTTTAAAGTCTCATCCACTTCATCTAATGATTTTCCATTCAGATCGGGGATTTTGCCCACTTTCCCTACATCTTGATTACCTTCAGCATTCAATCGCCCTTTCATATTTGCGATGTCTGCTTTAGTCGGAGTTGGTTTATTCAGAGCACTTGGAATATAACTACTACGAGACGTCCCTTGAGTTTGCTTGTTTTTAATTTCCTGATCAACGGCTCTTATCCCTACATAGGTAGCAGCAGCACTACCTACTGCTATCAATGCCTTTATTATGGGAATGACGATAGCCCAGTTTCCATCAGGATCTATTGCGTTTACAGGATTATTGAAGGCATAATGATAAGGTGGTAGACTATGATCATTTTCAGCCATCGGATCCACTACATTCCACCTCCCAATTACCGGATCATAGAACCTAGCCCCATAATCATACTACAGTACAGAAAACCGGCTCTATTCCTGCATGCTTACCACTCTAAAATACCAGTTATTACCAAACTTGGGTGTTCTTTTAAAATAATTCTTCCAATATTCATGATACACTTCGGCATCTTCTTCTTTATAAATTAATTCATCTGAACTATTTATTTTGAATGCTATAAATCTGCCAAGATCGGGGTGGCTTATGACCTCTACAATATTCAATTTCTCATATAGAGCAGTTACTGCCACAATATATTTTTTTGCTGAATCGATAGTAATGCTTTTGGCGGCTGCAAACTTATATATGTTATTATAAAAAGGCAATAATTGCATTTCGCTTTCTCTCATTTCCTTAGTAATAACAGGCAAATCGATTTGCTCTCGATTTCCTTTAACATAGGATTCGGAAACAAATCGACCTAACTGATATTTATTTGAATCTGAATTATATTTCCTTGGAATCAAAACCAGGTCATATAACATCGCTATATTTTCATATTCAACCTTTTTTAAAAAGTTTTCAGCCTTTTCCGATCGTTTTTTCTCTTGAGATTGACAGCCTATTGCAAAAATTATATTGAGCACCATTAAGAATTTCAACTTTTTATTTACTTCCATTTTCCTGTGGCTTTATGTTGTGATAATATCCATTTCTAATTGCTCTTTGATCCCCATTGGAATCAAGAATATGATATGTAGTACCTGGATTATCTGAACGACTATTAAGTGCATTGTTAAGATGAGCCGCCCTACGTAAAGTATTTAATCCGAAGCCTAATCTTTTCCCGCCTTGTCCCCATAAAAGTTTTCATAATCTTGCCTATTATAAGCTACACCTGTACCTCCCTTACCTACGACAACATTTAGGTAACCAACATGTACTTCTGAGCTATTAAAAGCGTAATCCATTTTACCACTACTTTTCCCAGACAGCCTTGATTCATCTTTTGCAGGCCTGCTCTCTCTTTCAATATACTTCCATTTCTCATCAGTATCGTCCACTCCACTTTCTTTCATTGCATTTTCTATTTCGCCACTTGAAGCTATCCTGATTCTCAAATCTCCACTTTTGATATCTTCTCGATCGCTCTCCAAGTCGTTAAAGCCAAAACCGACCCCATTGGATAGTTTAACATTACCATCTTTATCTGTAGTTGATTTTCGAAAGAACATACCGCTTACTTCTTTTCTGCCATCATCTATCACTCTATTAAAAGTACCATTTGGATTGAATACATATAATGAGTCTCCATTTATATCAATATATCTTATCGGATTATTTGCTCCATATTGATAGGTCGTTATTGAATAATACTTCTCGGAAAATCTGTCTACAACATTAAAATGGCCCGTTATCGGATCATAAAACCTGGCCCCATAATCATACAGCTGATAAATCTTATGGCGATAATTTATTACTAACACGCATCTCCTTTAAAAACGAAAACTTTTTCTCATAATCTATAAAGTCATTTTCTGTAGGTAGTTTTACTTTATTATCATGAATGTAGGTCATGAAATCTTCGGTGAAAACCCTCATGAACAATTTAGCATCAGACGAAAGTAATCCTGCTACATCAACTTTTCCAGTTAGCTGTGATGTCCCAAGCAAGAAATCCATTTTAGGAACAATAAATTGATTGTAATCGATCATATTAGATTTGGCATAAGCTTCTAAGACAATAGAATCCCTAGTTTTGATTACTCTATATTTTGCAGGTATAAACAGCCTATTTTTCCCCGTATTCTCAATATGGTAAACAAGTATGCTTCTCGAAACTTTGTAACTTACGTTACAATCTGGCTCTTGTACGCTTGATATGCAGCTGCTGAGAACAAAATAAAACAATAGAAAAAACGATTTTGTTAACATAAAAGTTAATTATTGACATGATTTACATTTAACGTGACTGGGCTCTGCTTGTCTTTGTTGATTTCCCGTTTCGGCTCGCACTTTGTTTTCTTCTACGACTGCATTTCCGTTAGTATTACCTGCCGCTTTTGGAATGGCGTGGCCGACGAGTTCATGAGCTAAAATATCAGCTGGTTTGTCATTCAATGGTGCACCCTTTGTGTCCTTTAATGAGGTATTTTCATTCCCGGATATGTAGACGGCTTGATCAGTGTTCTTGCCTCCAAAAGTTACTCCACCACCAGCATCATTATCAACATTGAATGTCTGTCCAGTTTCTTTAACTATTGTTTTCCCATCTTTCCCGTAAGAAGGCATTTTAATATCATTTTTAATCGTTATATCAATTGTTCGATCAAGGCCGACTCCTTCAATTAACTTATCTCTATAATAATCCGAAAAACCTTTAGCCCCCGTTGTTTTAATTATATATAGCTCACCTTTTATTTATACCAAAAGGTCCCAGTTGCTTTTGAATTGATCATTTTTAGAACTAAATCTCTATCTGCAATGTTAGGAATTACGATTTTCTTTCCATCCGGATCGATATACTTCAGGGGATTGTTAGCGACATACGCATATGGAGAAAAAGTGTAATATTTGTCCGCTAGCGGATCTACCACATTCCACCTTGCAACCACCGGATCATAGAACCTAGCGCCATAATCATACTGCCTACCACAACTTTTCAGCTGTTTTCCGGAGTTCCGGCTACTCATTTTCTGCTGTTATAAAGAACGATTGTACCGGTAAAGTTAGTAGTTTGATTCTCATTGACAAGGCTTCTATTAGGCCAATTAAGCCCGAAAATAAAACACTTGGTCAAGACAGTTGATTGATGCCTTTATCACCGAAAGACAGGTTCCGAAACTTGCTAATAACAAAACGCCTGGCTCCAAAAGAGACAGGCGTTTTGTTAAGTCGGATCACAAATCCTATTTTATTTTACAGTTCGACTTTGCTGCGGAACAAACCGAACAGCAGGTGGGCTTCTTCTGAAAGTCTCGGAAATATACGACAACTTGTTGTACTTTTTAATCAACCGGAATCCCGGTAGCTGGAAACAACCCGAACAGCTGGGCAAACCAAACAGCAGGAAGTTTATTTCAACTTTCTCGTTCACCGTCTTCGTAATGATAATGTTCCTGACTTCCACTACTAAATTTTTGGATAAATTCCGGGGATTGATGTTCAGCCTTTTTTACTTCAAAATAACCGGTTGCTACAGCACTATCGTATGCGCCCTCATTTAAACGGTACTCAGTTAAAACTCCAGAGAGCCTGTAACCATTGATCCACTTCTCAGCAATAGCTAATTCGCTAAAAACCGCACTAGCAAACCTTCCGCCGGCACCGTGAAATATCCATACTTTCTCACCTAAATTCTCCATTTCTACTGATTATTATAGTTAAAATATCTTCCAATTTTCTTTATTGCATTTCGTATTTCCGCTTTATACTGACTTACAACATCTGCTTGCTGAGTCGTTAAAGCAGAATTACCCTTTAGTGGCTTTCCAGCTTGACCTATTCTTGTCTCTTTGCCACCTCCAATGACATGCGCATGAGGCGGACCATGATCTCCACTCTTTGTATAGTGCACAACTTTAACCCCATCTTGCTGAGCAATTATCTTGGGGGGAAGAGTGGGCTCGGTTAAAGCTCCTCTTGCAACTTTCGCTGTAGCCCCGGTTGTGGCAGCATCAGGCTGAGTTTTCGCAAAAGTTGCAGTAACATTTCCTCTCGATATTGAAGCAATCCCGCCTGCAACAGCTAAGCCATCTAATCCATGCCCTATCATGTCCTTTGCTAAGCCCTGCCGTGGTACTTGTGTCATCACAGACTCGTAAGTTCCATCACTTCCCTTTTGCTGAACGGCTTCCCATTTCATTCCAGGCCTCGCGGGAGTTATGCCAAGAGCATCACCAGCATTATAACCGAGGTTCATAACTGACTGTTTTACTTCAACGAAGGCTGCTCCTATTGCCATCCCAATACTTACAGCATTTAGCTGTCCATCATCCTCATCAGGCCACCTACCATCAGGGTCAGTAAATCTTATAGGATTATTGAACCCATAAATATAAGGTGAAAGGCTGTGATCTTTCTCTGCACTAGGATCTACGGTAGACCACCTTCCAACTACCGGGTCATAGAATCTTGCCCCATAATCATACATCTTCTCCTGATCCTGCTTCTCCTTCCCGTTATACTTATATGGATTCTCGCCGCCAACCGCATTTCTGGTAATATCCAGTCCGAAAGGATAATAATCCGTTTCCTGTATTTTACGGGCAACTGATGAATTTATGTCAAAGTACACCCTTCCATTACCAAGGTGATCTGTCAGGGTGTATTCATAGCTATACCCTCCGGTGGTGCTTTTCACGACCCTGCCTTCGCTGGTTGCTGCGAACTTCAACACTCCACCCTCGTATTGGATACCACTAATATACTCATTATTCATACCAGCGTCAGTTTTTCTCAGCTTTCTTCCGCCGGCATCATAGGTATAACTTACACTGACTGTCGGGGTGCTCAGGCTCTGCGGCAGGTTCAGGTAATTGTAGGTAATGGATGTGATGTTATTGGTAGTATAAGCGGTGTTTATCCTGGAGGTAATATTTCCGTTCAAATCGGCAGAATACGTGGTAGTCCCTCGGAGGTGATAAGCCGCATTCGTATTGGCCGTGTTGGAATCCACTACCGCTGTCAGTACGTTGCTATTGTTGGTATAGTCCAGCCGCAGCTGGTCTACCAGTACGCCTGCTGCCATACGCCGCAGCCCGATAATGTTGCCCTGCCGGTCATAACTGATACTCTTCTCGTTGTTACCATCGTCTGCCAGGCCGGATACCAATCGGTTCATCGAATCATAGGCATAGTTGTAGTATTTCCCGCTGCCCCACTCCTGCCGGCTGATGTTGCCGTTATACTGGGGAACCAGACCATCTTCGTACTTAAGCTGCTCGCTGAATAGCGTAGAACTTTGGCTCTTTAACCAGCCACGCGGGTTATAAGTATAGTTTACGGTCTGGGCAAAACTGTTGCCGTTATTGGTACTGTGCAGTCCTTTGCTGCTTAGCTGCCCCACTTCATTATAGTTGTTGCCGGAAAGCAATACCTTTGTGGCAACAGTAGTGGCAGTTTCAGTACTACCCGTATTCTGCCATGTGCCCTTCAGCCGGTCCCGGTTATCATACTCCTGTTGGGTGGCCATATAAAGACTTTCGGTTCCGTTCACATAATGTTTCCTGGTTATATCCGTCACCTGGTCGGTGAATGAATATGTGGTTCTGATATCATCATAGTTATCCGCGCTTAATGCCCCTCCTTTA
>Ga0265780_10011295_pt1 | contig 10573 bp, 10 predicted proteins | sample P1T30metagenome_FD_192432 | JGI IMG/M metagenome (GOLD analysis project Ga0265780, IMG submission 192432) | Plant litter microbial communities from East Loma Ridge, Irvine, California - P1 T30 | ecosystem: Environmental > Terrestrial > Plant litter > Unclassified | place: USA: California... | reverse complement strand
GAAGTACAGGCCTTGTTCAGCGCAGTGCCGGCGCTCCTTTTTTTACGGTAGTAACTGCCATTGGAGGTTTCGATAAGGATATAGTCGCCCGGCGCTGCGCCGGCATGTAAAGGCTTATGTTTTTTTCTCTTTTTTCCCATTTTAATGGTACTTTTAACTGAGTCCAAATTACTCAGAGTTCCTGTCTTTTCAAAGTCGTCCGGTCCCTGCTTTATGAAACAGATCAGCTAAAAGATACACCACACCTATAGCACAGTTATACCACCCTTATACCACCTCCCCTTTTACCCCTTGTCCGTAACATGTTAACCCCTGGTTCGAAAAAAGGGCCCTTTTTTCGAATAAAGTACGAACATGGTTCGAATAAAAAAGCGAGGCGCTCAGCGCAGGCTACGGGCAGGGAAAATTCCGTGTAACAAAGCTTAAGCAGAAAGCAAATCCTTTAAACAAAAGAATAATCAGCAGTGTTATTATACTATGGAAAACTATCAAACAGTAGTAGAAGCTTTAACTGACATGAAAAAGCGCGGCTTCACCTTAGACTTTAACCTTGCTAACGGCACGCTTCATAACAGTAACGAAAATATTTACCTCAGGCCTGAAGATTTCAGTATAGTAGAACTATACCGGTTTGAAGGCCCTTCCGACCCGGCTGATAATACGATAGTGTACGGGATCGAATCGGAAAAATATAAGGTAAAGGGAGTATTTCTGAATGCCTATGGCGTGTATTCTGACGATGTTTCGGAAGAGCTGCTGAAGAAGCTGAACACTCCGGGTTAAGGTTAATCATGATGAATTATGAGTTTCGCTCATAATTCATCATTTACAGATATAAGCGTAATTCCGTTTATTACCGCTTGTTCTTTCTTCTTTCCTTCTCTTTTACGATCATATTCAGTTCACGGCTCATTTGTCCGGCTATAGCCGTATTCTCTTCCGCCCTGCGGAACAGGTAAGGCAGCACAGATTTCACAGGACCGTATGGCACATATTTCACAACATTATATCCGGCATAGGCCAGGTTGAAGCTCAGGTTGTCGCTCATGCCGAGCAGCTGCGAAAAATAAATATGAGGGTGGTCTTCAGGCAGGTTATTCTTCATTATCTGCTCGGTAAGTACTGTGCAGCTTTCCTCATTATGTGTTCCTGCAACAAATGCCACATTCGTAAGGTGTTCGACGCAGAAGATCAGTGCTTCGTTATAGTCGCGGTCTGCAGCAACTTTATCAGCATGGATGGGAGAAGGATAACCCATCGCCAGGGCACGTTCCCTTTCTTTTTCCATATAAGCCCCTCTTACCAGTTTCGCGCCCAGGATAAAACCATCGGTCTCTGCCAGGTAAGTATCAGCCTTCAGCGAGGCCAGTTTATCGTTTCGGTATAACTGGTAGGTATTGTACACGATAGCCTTTTCGCGGTTATACATGCGCATCATTTCAGTTACCAGGGTATCTATCGGGTTCTGGATCCAGGTTTCCTCGGCATCGATCATTACCGGTACATCCAGGTCGAACGCCGTTTTGCAGATATGATTTACGCGGCCCTTTACTTTAAAATATTCGGTTTCTTCGGCCGTAGTCAGAGGCGTTCCGGCCTGCAGCTTTTCCAGCAGTTTAAAACGCGCTATCCCGGTAGGCTTAAAAACCGTAAGGGGAATACGCCCGTCTTCTTTTGCTTTGCGGATGGTCTGCACAATCTCTTCCGCAGTTTTCACAAAGCTGCTTTCGGCCTGCTCGCCTTCTACCGAATAATCCAGGATAGTACCTACATAGCCGTTATTAAGCTGGGTGATCACAGTTTCGCATTCGGCGATACTTTCGCCTCCGCAGAACTGCTTGAAAAGAGTCTTTTTTATGAGCGAAGCAACCGGAAGGCCGAGCCGCATAGCTCCATTGGTGAGCGAAGGGCCGATCCTGGTCAGGAAATTATTACTTATCAGTTTAAACAGCCAGTAAGACCGGTTCAGGTCCTCATTGCTTTTCCCCCTGAATGCTATTTCGGTATTATCAAAGTTCACTACAGAATAGGAACTTTCTATCTTTTCTGTCATGGGTCAAAATTAACATTATCCCCGTATTCCATTCAAATTCACGATCCGTTATTTTAAAATAACCGGAGAAAAACTCGCTGCAGCATGGGAGGAACGGGCATGGTAAAAATGTTTGATATCTTGTTTCTTTAAAATACATATAAAACATTTTTCTCTAAGTTTGCATCATGATAGAATTTACGCTTGAAGGCGAATTTATTCCCCTCATCTCCCTGCTCAAGGCAACAAACCTGGTAATGAGCGGCGGCGAAGCGCAGGTCGTAGTATCAGAAGGTCTGGTTAAATACAACGGGCAGGTAGATACACGCAAACGGCTGAAGGTGAAACGGGGAGATACAGTTGAATTTGACAATAAAAAAATCCTGGTAAGATAATATGACTCCAATACAAAGCAACGGCTATTCTGTATTCTTCGATAATGACCTGAGTTCGCTCAAAACGTTCCTTGATGGTTCGGATTATACCAAGATCTTCTTTCTTACCGACCTGAACACTTCGGAGCATTGCCTGCCGCTGATCTCGGAGTTTATCCCGGAGCTCGACAACTACGACATTATAGAGATCGATCCGGGCGAGGAGAACAAGAACATTGATTACTGCATCGGCGTATGGCAGATGCTGCTGGATTTCGGTGCAGACCGCAACAGCCTGCTTATTAACCTGGGCGGCGGCGTAATTACCGATATGGGAGGTTTTGCAGCGTCTACGTTTAAACGCGGGATAGATTTTGTGCAGATACCCACTACCCTGCTCTCGCAGGTCGACGCCTCTGTGGGCGGTAAAACCGGCATAGACCTGGGAAGTGTGAAAAATATCGTAGGCACGTTTGCCCAGCCGAAGGCTGTGTTCATTTGCTCGGAGTTCCTGAAATCGCTCGACGCACGCCAGCTGGTGTCGGGTTTCGCAGAAGTGATCAAACATGGCTTCATTGCCGACCGCGCTTATATGCGGCAGCTGTTCAGCGTTTCGCCGGAAAACGTAACGGCCGAGATCATTTACCGCTCTGTGCAGATCAAGAACGAGGTAGTTACCACAGACCCTTTTGAGAAAGGGCTGCGCAAAACACTCAACTTCGGGCATACAATCGGGCATGCTATAGAAAGTTATTCCTTAAAGTATGACAAAAACCCGCTGCTGCATGGCGAGGCAATCGCTATAGGGATGATCTGCGAAGCTTATCTTTCTTATAAATACAACGGGCTGCCGGGTGAAAGCCTTAACGAACTTACGGCATTTATACGATCGGTATTTCCTGATTACAGTTTCCCGCGGGAGATCTACCAGGAGCTTATCGATTTTATGAAGAATGATAAGAAGAATACGGCAGGTAAGATCGGCTTTGCCCTGCTGAAAGAGCCTGGAAACTGCAGTTTCGACCATTACCTGGAGATAGACCAGATCGTAGACAGCCTTGATTTTTACAACGACCTGCTTGATCAGCGATAACCCGTTTTTGAAATTGTTTGGCTTATTTTCACTATTTTAATTTTTAGCTTGTGTCTTTGAAATAAGAATCTTATTTTTGAGAACGCGAAAAAAAAGAATGACAAAAAACACTACATATTGGTTCGGTTACTTTTACTACTATCAGTAAAAGCCGGGACGAATATGTTTTGACTAAAAGAACTCATATATAAAGTCCCGGCCTAACAGCCGGGACTTTTTTTTTAAACTAAAATGGACAAAAAAAGAGTAGCAATACAGGGGATAAAGGCTTCCTTCCACGAGGAAGCAGCATTGAAATTTTTCGGTAATGATATAGAAGCCGTAGAATGCAATTCCTTTAAAAGAACCTGTGAGGCACTAAAAAACAAGGAAGCAGATTTCGTGGTAATGGCTATCGAAAATTCCATCGCCGGAAGCCTGCTTCCAAATTATACGCTGCTCCGCGATTATCATTTTTCAGTAATCGGCGAAGTATACCTGCACATCCAGCTGCACCTGCTCGCTCTGCCGGGCGTAAAATTCTCCGACATAAAAAATGTGGAATCGCATCCGATCGCTATCCGTCAGTGCGACGACTTCTTCACGGAGCATTCGCACTTTAACGTGGTAGAGAGTACGGATACGGCGGCCTGCGCAAAAAAGATCAGCGATGAACAGCTGAAAGATACTGCTGCCATTGCCAATAAGCTGGCAGCAGAGTTATATGGCCTCTCTATTATGGAACGCAGGATCGAAACGAATAAGAAAAATTACACCCGTTTCCTGATCCTGACAGACAATAAGGATATCCGTATTGAGCAGGCCGACAAGGCTTCGCTTTCTTTCCAGGTTACCGATGAAGTAGGCTCGCTCTCCAGGGTGCTTACCATTTTTGCAGAAAAGAAAATAAATCTGAGCAAAATCCAGTCAATGCCCGTAATAGGGAAACGAAATCAGTATAATTTTTATGTAGACATTGAATGGACGGAACAGCAGAACTATGAAGAAGCGATCCGGGAAGTGCTGCGGCACACCGTAAACTTCACCATCATGGGCGAATACAGAAAGAACGACAGCGTATAATCTTAAAATTTAACATAAAACTCTTTTAAAATCAATTAGTATGAAACTGAATTTGAACATACAACCACTAAGCGCATGGTTAACACCAACACACCAGCCACTGGTAATTGCCGGTCCCTGCAGCGCTGAAACTGAAGATCAACTGCTGGCTACAGCACACCTGCTTGCAAAAACGGGCAAGATCTCTGCCCTTCGTGCAGGTATCTGGAAACCACGTACCCGTCCGGGCGAGTTTGAAGGTATCGGCAGCATTGGCCTTGAATGGTTAAAACGTGCTAAAGAAGAAACCGGATTACCTATCACGGTAGAGGTTGCTAACGCTAAACACGTAGAAGAAGCCCTCGCTGCCGGAGTAGACATCCTTTGGGTTGGTGCACGTTCTACAGTGAATCCTTTTACTGTACAGGAAATTGCTGATGCGCTTAAGGGTGTGGATGTCCCTGTGATGGTGAAAAATCCGGTGAATCCTGATCTTTCTTTATGGGTAGGCGCATTGGAGCGTATCAACGGCGCAGGTATCACTAAACTGGCTGCTATTTCACGTGGTTTTTCTTCTTACGAGAAATCTGCTTTCCGTAACGAACCGATGTGGGAGCTTACTATCCAGCTGAAAACCCTTTGTCCGGAGCTGCCTGTGATCTGCGATCCGAGCCATATCTGCGGTAACCGCGAACTGATCCCTTACATTTCACAAAAGGCGCTTGACCTTGAAATGAACGGATTGATGATCGAATCGCATATCGATCCTTCTGTAGCCTGGACCGATGCGAAACAACAGCTTACCCCTGCAGCGCTTTCTGATCTTATCGACCACCTTACTGTTCGCCAGCCGGAGCCTAAAAACGCTGTAGTATCTGATAAACTTGCTGAACTTCGTAAACAGATCGACAAACTGGACGACCAGATCATCCAGAAGATCTCTGAGCGTATGAATATTGTTGACAAGATCGGTGAATACAAAAGAGATAACGACATTACTATCCTTCAGCTTAACCGTTGGGACGAGATCATTAAGAAACGTGCCAGCTTCGGTAAAGCTTTAAAGCTGGATGAAGACTTCACTTCTAAATTACTTGAACTCATCCACGCTGAATCAATAAAAAGACAAACTGAGATCATGAACGAAAAAACCGTTGTTGAATAAGATGACGGAAGCTAATCTGATCTTATCAAAGCCCGGGAACGACACTTTTTGCACCATACAGCTTACCGGTTCAAAAAGTGAAAGTAACAGGGCTTTGATCCTGCATGCCCTCAGCGGCGGTAAAGTTGCCTTAAGGAATCTTTCTTCGGCGGTTGATACGGTTACGCTGGATGCCATACTGAAGGAGAGGAATGCGAAGAAGGGTACAGCAGAAAGCATGACTCCTGAAGTAAACGTAGGGCCGGCAGGAACGGCAATGCGTTTCCTTACAGCGTATTTCGCCACCAGCGGCCAGGAAGTGGTACTTACAGGCACCGAGCGGATGAAACAACGCCCAATCGGTATACTGGTTGATGCCCTCCGCAGCCTGGGTGCGGAAATCGACTATGTGGAAAAAGACGGCTATCCGCCGCTCCGCTTCAAAAATGGTTTTAACCAGCTTAGCGGTAAGGTAAGCATCAGGGGAAATATAAGCTCACAGTTTATTACCGCCCTGCTGCTGGTTGCACCCTCCCTTCCGCTTGGTCTGGAGATCAACATCGAAGGGGAGCTTACCTCGAGACCGTATGTGGAGATGACACTGGCTATGCTGGCCGATACGGGCATCCGTTATCACTGGGAAGGCCAGGTAATTTCGATCGCCAGCCAGCCCTTTATCGAATCACTGATCACTGTTGAACCCGACTGGAGCGCAGCCTCTTACTGGTATGCTATTGCTGCCTTGTCTGAGAACAGCGGCATTTCACTGCCGTACCTCAAACAGAACAGCCTGCAGGGCGACAGCCGCATTGCCAGCATCATGGAAAGCTTCGGTATTACTACGGTATTCAGCGATGACGGACTGATCCTCAGCAAAAGCGGTGCTGCTATTACGGAGAACTTCTTCGACCTGAAGGATTGTCCGGATCTGGCGCAGACTGTAATTGTATGCAGCGCGGCCCTTGGCCATAATGCAACTTTCACCGGGCTCGAAACACTGAAGATCAAGGAAACCGACAGAATCCTGGCCCTACAGACCGAGCTGGCGAAAATTGGTGTTAGCCTGCGGGAAGAGAACCAGCTTTATCACCTGGACTGCAGCAACCTTCATTTTCCTGAAAAAGTGCAGATAAGTACTTACGAGGATCACCGCATGGCGATGGCTTTCGCCCCGCTGGCGCTGAAGGTCAAACAGCTTGAAATAGAAGATCCCGCCGTAGTAGGCAAATCTTATCCTTCATTCTGGGAACATCTTAAAGAGGCCGGTTTTCTGGCTGATTAAATGGTGAGACAGGTTTTAAGTTAATTCTATATAAGCAAATATATACCAAGACCATATGGCAGGTAATTCTTTCGGACAATTGTTCCGCATAACAACTTTCGGGGAATCGCACGGAGCAGCCATCGGTGTGATCATCGACGGATGTCCTCCGAATATAGCGCTCGATATGGATTTTATCCAGGAGGAGCTGGACAGGCGTAAGCCCGGCCAGTCCAAAATCACTACCCAGCGCAAGGAGAGTGATACGGCGCAGATCTTATCCGGGATTTTTGAAGGCAAAAGCACTGGAACCCCGATTGCTTTGCTGATCCCCAACGAAGATCAGAAGTCGAAGGATTACGATCATAATAAGGACATTTTTCGTCCCTCGCATGCCGACTATACCTACCAGACCAAATACGGCATCAGAGATCACCGCGGCGGCGGCCGCTCTTCGGCACGGGAAACTGCGGCGAGGGTAGCAGCAGGTGCAGTGGCGAAACTGTTCCTTAAAGAGAAAGGCGTCGAGATTTTTGCGCATGTTTCTTCTGTGGGAACCATTAATGCGCCGAACCTTAAATCTGACCAGGTAGGCGAGCTGCTGGAGGTGAGGGAAAGTAATATTGTTCGCTGTGCCGATCCGGCTACGGCAAACGAGATGATCAGCTTTATCGATTCGGTGAGGAAAGATGGCGATACGGTAGGCGGCAAGGTCTCCTGCATTATCCGTAACTGCCCCGTCGGACTCGGAGAGCCGGTTTTTGATAAACTGCATGCTGATCTCGGGAAAGCGATGTTAAGCATCAATGCCGTACACGGCTTCGAGTACGGCTCGGGTTTTGCCGGATCGGAAATGCGCGGTTCTGAACATAATGATATTTTCGTGCCTGCTGGCGAGGATAAACCGGTTTCTACCATTACGAACTTTTCGGGTGGTATACAAGGTGGAATCTCTAACGGGATGGATATTTCCTTCCGTGTGGCCTTTAAGCCGATTGCGACCATTATGCATAACCAGAATACGGTAGATAGGGATGGCAATGCGGCAGAAATAAAAGGCAAGGGACGCCATGATCCTTGTGTGGTACCACGTGCGGTAGCTATAGTTGAGGCTATGGCAGCCCTGGTTATTGCAGACCATTACCTGGTAAGTGGATTATAACAGATAGCGGGAGCTTCGCATGAAGCTCCCGTATTACTACTAAGATAACACCTGGTTCAGGTGATCCATGATCTCCTTCGACACCCCGTTAAAATAACGTTTACTGTTAAAGCCCATTACCCATTGTATGCCGCGGGTGGCATTGGTAAGGAACACTTCTTCGGCCTCGTTGAGAATAGCGGGATTAATCTGGGCTTCGATAACCGGAAGACCGATATCTTTGGCATATTTCATCACTACCTCGCGCATTACACCGGCAATACAGCCTTCGCTAAGTGCAGGTGTATATAACTTCTTGTCAAAATAAACAAAAAGGTTGGCGCTCATTGCTTCGCACAGGAAGCCATTGGTATTGAGGATGAACACCTCGTCTAACGAGCGCCGTTTACGGTAAACACCGGCCATAACGTATACCAGCGAATTGCAGGTTTTATGATTCGACAAGGAATTAACCGGTTTGGTTACTTCCTCATAAAGATCGACGATAAGTCCGCGGGCATTGGCAATATAATGGCCGCCATCTCCGGGCGTCATTTCTATAACATACCCCGGATCATTCCCGGAAGGGCTGTACAAGCCATCAGAATCGCGGAACACGGTTATCCTCACCCTGGCATTTTCTCCATATTTATTACGGGCGAGCAGCTCCTTCACTTTCGCACTTAAAAACTCTTCGTTGAATCTTACGGCACTTTCAATATGCAGGGCTTTCATTCCCAGCTGCAGGCGTGCGGCATGGAGATCAGCAAACCTAAGCTCTCCGTTCATAATCCGCATAGACTCAAAAAGCCCATCGCCATAACGGAATGCGCGGTTATCCGCAGTTAATACAGGCTGATTAGCCGGAACGATCTGGCCATTATAATTTATGAAATTCATAGATTTGCACTAGATAGAATATGATCAACCATATAAACGCTATTCTGCTTTATTTACTGTAATATAATTTCGCCATTTTTTGATTACCGCCTGGAAATCAGCCGGTAATTCTGATTCAAAATGTATAAACTCCTTCTTTGAGGGATGTTTGAAACCCAGTGATAGTGCATGCAGCGCCTGCCGCGTGATAATGGCAAAGCAATTATCTACGAACTGCCGGTATTTGCTGAATACTGTTCCCTTAAGTATCTTATCCCCGCCGTAAGTGGCATCGTTGAATAAGGGATGCCCGATGTGTTTCATATGCGCCCTGATCTGGTGTGTACGGCCGGTCTCAAGCTGACACTCTATCAGTGTAACATAACCGAAACGCTCCAGCACTTTGTAATGGGTTACAGACCATTTGCCCTTACTCTCGTCATCGTATACATCCATGATCTTGCGGTCGCGCAGGCTGCGGCCGATATAACCTGTAACGGTGCCGTCTTCGCTGATGTCGCCCCAGGCCAGGGCTATATATTTCCTGGCAATGGTATGGTCAAAGAACTGTTTTGCGAGATAGGCCATAGAGCGCTCATTTTTACTGATAAGCAGCAGTCCGGAGGTATCCTTATCAATGCGGTGCACCAGTCCGGGGCGGCCTTCATTTCCCGGCAGCTGCGGCAGCTGCTGAAAATGATACACCAGTCCGTTTACCAGTGTACCTGTATAGTTATTATATCCGGGATGCACTACCATGCCGGCAGGTTTGTTTACCACCAGCAGATCGTCGTCTTCGTAAACGATATCCAGCGGAATATTTTCAGGGTAAACCTCCGTATCGCGCGGCGGATGAGGCAGTACCACAGAGATCACATCTCCGGGTTTAACTTTATAACTCGATTTTATGGGTTTTTCATTAACCAGTACGCTTCCGGCTTCCACCGCATTCTGAATACGGTTCCTGGAAGCGTTTTCAATACGATGCATCAAGAACTTGTCCAGCCGGAGCAATGACTGCCCCTTATCTACTACAAGCCGCAAATGTTCAAATAAATCCTGCTCCTCCTGATCCTGGAAAACTTCTTCGTCTAACATGCTGCAAACTTAGATAAAATTGTCTATATGCATTTTAAAGAAGCTGTATTATAAACAGGTTTTTGTAACTTGGGGCCTGCTCTTATTATATAAGAATTTTCTGAGCTGCCGGAGCTGGCAGATATATTTCATGCTGCGGCTTTTATTGCTCAGAAATTGTAACATATTCTCTGTATTTCAGTACAAGGTCCGGGATAGAAAGGCTGTAAATGCCTGCTTTCTCTAAACAAATTTACAATTACTTACCCCTTAAACATGAATGTACTTTTACATCTGAGAAGCGCCGTTATCATCAGCGCATTAGCTTTATCTGTTCCGGCGTTTGCCCAGCAAGAGGCAGGGCAACTGATTAAATCGGGGGCCGAAAACGCTACCAAACTTACGGAAGCCTACCTGAGGCCGGTATTTAAAGGATTTGGCATAGGCCTCAATTCCGGATGGAGCAATACCGGCAGCACCAAAAACTTAGGCCGTTTTGACATCAGGCTAAGCGCTACCGGCGCATTTGTG
>Ga0265780_10011294_pt1 | contig 10573 bp, 9 predicted proteins | sample P1T30metagenome_FD_192432 | JGI IMG/M metagenome (GOLD analysis project Ga0265780, IMG submission 192432) | Plant litter microbial communities from East Loma Ridge, Irvine, California - P1 T30 | ecosystem: Environmental > Terrestrial > Plant litter > Unclassified | place: USA: California... | reverse complement strand
AATTCAATCCCACCTATAAAACCCCTCCCCCCACACCCACGTTCCTCCTCTCTACCCCAGCACCTTCCCATTTACATTTCCACCCCCTTCCCTTCCACTACCACACACACACAAACACACACACAAACCCCACCCCAATCCCCATCACCACCATCAAAGTGCCCTTCAACGAGCACCAAACCCCCTTCCTTTGGGCCTGGATCCCTGCTCCTCCAACCCCACCACCCCACCACCCCCCGCTCACCTGAACCTTCCCCCTCCAGACCGCCGCGCCGCCTTCTCCCCACGCCGTCGCCGCCCTCCCCGTCGCTCAGCGGCATCTTCACGGCAACAGACGACCTCGTGACCGAGGACTGTCTGGCCATGGACGAGGAGGTGGCGGTGGGATTCTGGGGCAGCATCCGGGTGGGCGCGCGATGGGTGTTGGAGGGGGTTTGTTGAGCAGTCAATTTGGCACTTTGGAAGGAGGTGAGAGAGTTGGTTTCCAGGCGGATAGGTTCGGGGATGAGGATGAGGATGGAGATGAGGATGGAGAGAGATTGGGTTCGTGGTGTATATTATATTGAAATAAAAAGTGTTTGCTGGCTAGAAGGGCAGACCGCATGACAATCGACCTAGTAAACCCGCTACCTTGCCTTTCTTCTTGTCATTGCTGCCTTCTTCTTCCTCTTCGCCTACGACGCGCAGGAATACCTCGTCTAACGTTGTCGGTGACACGCTGTAGTACTCCAGTCCCAATGGCTCGCGCTGTGTCTCTAGTAGACGGATTAGACCCGGAATGCTATTGAGATCGAACTCCGTCTTGTCCTCGGTCTCCGTCTCCGCCACCGTCGTAGCAGTCTTCAGTACCTTGAAGCGCAGCTGTCCATGCCCGCCACCTCTACTACCCCACTTATCTAATTGCACGCCAGGTATCGTCTGCCGGACCCACTCCTTCACGCCCTCCATCTCCTCCTCGCTCGTGTCCGGCGCAGACTTGAGCACAAGCTGCACGACCCACGCATCGCCGTACTGCTCGCCGAGTTCAGAGACCGTACCGAGAGCGAGCATCTTGCGCTTCATGATACCTACGCGAGTGGCCAGCTTGTCTGCTTCCTCCATGGAGTGCGTGGTGATGAGAAGGGCTCGGCCTGGCGCTGCGACACCGAGGAGAGTGCGCCACATTACACGTTTGGCTGCTGCGTCCATGCCCGAGGACGGCTCGTCGAGGAGAAGGACGGAGGGGTTGCCCATGAGTGCGATGCCTAGAGAGAGCTTGCGCTTGTTGCCGCCGGAGAGCTTGGATGCGAGACGAGATTCGAAGCGGTGGAGACCGGTGGCTTGCAAGATGGCGTCGACGGAGGATTTGGGATCTGGGACACCTCGGGCGCGAGCATAGAAGTACAGGTGCTCGGTGACTGTCATGGTGTCCATGGCGTCGAACTGTGGGCATACACCGAGATGGCCACGAGCTGCCGCGCGCTTGGAGATGATGGAGATATCTTCGATACGGACGTCGCCTCCACCATTGATGCTAGTCGTAGGATGAATGTCTCCACGGATAAGAGAGATGGTCGAGGACTTGCCGGCGCCGTTTGGACCGAGCAGGGCAAATACCTGGCCTTGTGGGATGCCGAACGTGATGTCGTTGACAGCGTGGTTTGTGCCGAATGTCTTTTGCAAATGCAGAGCACGAAGACTGTCCTTGCTCTGCTCAGCACGAGTGACCTCGGCCGCGACTGCAGATGGAATGGTGTCAACGTGCTCCTCGGAGTGCTTCTGGCGACTCTTCTCGCGGTTCAGGAACGGTGGTCGATAGCCAGAGTCCCACCATACAAGGGCGACGAAGAGAAGGATGGCCTGTACCGTCAAGTAGAGAATGGGACCACCGTACACGGTCAGCTTGCCAGGATAGCTTGGGATTTTTGTGCCGTCGCAGAGGACGCTGAAGGAGTTCAGCGACAGTAGCTGCGTTCGGAGCAAGCTTGCGGCGGGCGAGATGAGCGAGACAGTCCAGTGGAAGTAGTCGAGATAGTCGTCGATGGCGTATGCAGGAGCATACGTGAGAATGACCATGTAGCCGACAAAGTAGATGAGATACAATGAGACCATACCACCAGCTGCGAAGGCGAACGCAGCAAGCTGAGAGGTGACAATGACGGAGATAAGGTATGAGAAGAGTGTGGCGCAGAGCCCGTAAAGGAAGAAGACGACAAAGAGATAGCCTGGAGCATACCAAGCATCAGATGCCTGCAAAGTTGTTAGCGAGATGGTGGACCATGGGGAGAATTGACTTACGGCCACGAAGATACCCGTTGTAATGGCGGCGATTACGATTACAAACATCATATCGAAAGTAGTGTAAGCCAGCCACAGTGGAACAGCCCTGATACCGTTACTGTAATGCAGAGCTCGCACGTTGCGCAGACGTTCCTGCGTCGGGTATAAAGCGAAAAGCGCAGGAAAGACACACATAGCCAGACCGAAGTACAGAGTAAGCTGCAGTGTATCGCCCATGCTAGGCGCGAACGGAACTGCAAATTGCTGGTACGATGTCGTGATAGAGACGTTCGTGAGCACATTGTCCAGAGCATTCAGTGTTATCAAGCCACCAACAACACCACGATTGCCCAGGTATGCCATGAGCGTGGGTTCGTTCTGACTGAGATAGAAGCCACCAGGCGTGATATTGCGGAAGTTGGTGTCGATGAAGTCGTTGAAGGCGGCAAGCGAATCGACGGGTTCGAAACTGTCCTCGGGGATGTCGATGCGGTCTACTATGGTCTGGATGGCTCCGCCAACAAGCTGGCGAGGTCCGATTGGGATGAGAGGGATGTCGTCCACAGAAGACAACGCGAAGATACGTGGGTCGTTGGAGCTGGCGCCCGGATCACAGCCAACAGCCTCGTAGTCCTTCAGGAAGAGCGTGACCAGACCCGCGGCGGCAATGGGGATGAGCAAAGCAAAGATGTAAGGAAAGAAGTTGCGGCGAAGGATCGTGAAGCGTTTCTGGATGAGAATGAGCGTCTGCTTAAACATGGAGGTACCGCGGCCCTTGCCCATCGCTGGTGCTTTGACAGTTTCCGAATTGTGATCCGATGGCACTTCTCCTTCGCTCTTCCCGGTCGAGTTGACGACGTCTAGAGCTTCGTCACGATCGGCTTCCATAAGGTGGTATTCTTTAACTTCTTCAGCGTAGGCAAGAAAGACGTCCTCCAGGGTTGGGCCAACGATGTCGTAGTCCTTGATGCCATGCTCTCGCAGAATGTTGACGTAGGCTGTAGCGCTAAGGGCGTCGACGAATTGGTACTGAAGCGCGCCATCAGAGGGTGATGGTTTCTTGATTGCCTCCTTGGGAGGTGCTACCGGTGCAGACTTCGGGTATGTGACGTGATATCCAGCACCGACTTCATGTTTGAGCTGCACTGAAGTACCCTTCGTCTTGAGAACACCGCGTGAAAGAATAGCAACGTAGTCAGCAAGAACATCGGCTTCGTCCAGGAAGTGAGTGGTGAGAAGAAAAGTGCGATCGCCACGCTCAGCGAGTAGGATCTCCCAGATTTTCCTCCTCGATAACGGATCCAGACCAGACGACACCTCGTCAACACAGCAGACTTTGGAGCCTCCCGTGAACATCATTGCGAGCTGCAGCTTCCTCTTTTGACCGCCAGACAGCGTACTTGACTGAGCTTTGATCTTGTGCCCCAGATCGCAAGCGCGGATGAGGTTTTCGATGGTGGTCTTATCGTCATACGCGCCAGTAGACTTGAGCTGGTTGAAAATGCGAACGTGCTCGAAAACATTGAGCTCGTCCCACATCACGTTCTTCTGTGGACAGAGACCCAAGCCACCAGTACCATCGATCTCGATCGATCCGCTCGTGATGGTGTTGAGACCGGCGATTGCATCGAGGGTTGTCGACTTTCCACTACCGTTAGCACCAAGTAGCACCATGATCTGGCCCTTGCGAGCCTTGATCGTGAAGTCATCTACGGCGATGACGGTCTCCGGAGGCTTCAGGCCGATCTTCGACAGCACATTGCGACGCAACCAGCTCGGCGTCCAGTGCTTCGAGAAGTTGGTCAGGATGATGTTGTGGTCTGGCGAAGAAGTAGTCGTCTTTCTGTCCGCAGAGATAGTGCCGTACAGCCATCGCTCGACAAGAGCGCCGAGCAATGGATACGCAAACGTTTGTATGATGGCGAAGATCCAGAAGGTGATTCCAATATTCGTCCATATATGATCGTTGTAGTCGGGCGCGCTCTTAACCAAATTTGTCCCAACGAGCTGGCGCTCAAACCGGGCAACATAGATGATGAAGAAGACATAATTGATGGAAGGGAAGATCAGACTGAGAGCGTAGACAGCTCCCGTGCCGAACGGACCGGCGACCTGCGCAATGATAGCAAGAAGAATAGGAATGATGACAATAGTGATACCAGATAGCTGCGACTTTCGAAAGAATGAAGCGCCAAAGATGGAGAAGCTCGTCAAGGATAGTCCAGCCAGAACGTGCCAAACGACCAGGATCCCAGCGTTCGACGTCCTGAAGGCAAGTGCCCAAACGATGAAGCCCATAATCACCCAGCCAGGGAAGTATATGATGTCGAAGGCGATGTGGTTCGCGAGGAGTCGGGCAAACTGCGTGTGCCATGCCTTTTTCGCTGGCGACATGGCCTCAACAAGCTGCGAGATCCCGCGCTCTCGTTCTTCGGCCATTTGTCCAGTGAGCTGGTACGTCACACCGCAGACACCAATATACAGCGCCACGCCCATTATGTCGATTAGCGCCCCCATGAACAGTGTCCTGATCCTATCATCGTACTCCTTCTGTGTGCGGTCGGTGTACGGAAACTCATCGATTGGAGGAACTGTCTGAGCTCCATTCTGTGAGGCGATGGTCGCATCGATGGTCCTCTGGAACGGCAGGATATAGATCTGCACATCGTTGTTGTCCCTGCTGTAATAGATCTCCTCGCCCAGCGAGCCGTCAGAGCGAAGGGTGTAGTTCCAGCCATTGCCACTTCCTTCGTCCGGGCTCGAGATGAAGCTCACGGCGCCGTAGCATGTGCTTGCGCCTCGCAACGAGCTCTCGCAAGTCGTGAGCAGTTCCACGTCTCGTTCCACGGTGATTGGCTCCAGGCCAGCGCTTCGCACCTGGTTCGAGAGTTGTCCGATCACGTTCTCGATTGCGCCTCCCGTGAAGCCGTTGTTGACGAAGACGACCTTGTCGCGGCCACCCGTCGCGGCACTCAGCGCATTGTCGAAGCTTCGGATGGGGCGAGGACTACCGATGCCGAATTCCGAGGGTGGTACGAAGAAGTTCTTTGCGTAGGTGATGAAGAACATCTGCAGAATCCAAAGTTAGTACATGCTTCATAGACATACACGAGGGGAACGACGTACGAATATTATAGGCGCCCAGAATGCGCGCACGCTCGTGAAGAACCAGTGCCGCCAGAAGACCACCAGCAGCGTCTTCTTCGTGAGAATCCATGTCTGGCGCACAATCGCTCCAGCCATGACTGCGACTCTGTGCCCGCGGTGGACACGTTGTGTACGGTGTGGCGAGCCTCCCAGGAGTCCTGATCAGGTATCGGTACTTCGGCAGACAGTCCTCGGGGTAAAGATCGTTGAGTAGTTTACCGCAGAAGTCGCAAACACATGTTCCACAGTATCGAAGTACTTCAGGCGTGAAGTAGTCGAGGACGAGGACGAGGATTAATCAATCATTAGGAAGAGGCAACATCGACCACGGCAAGCGCATCGTATCCATCGTAATTAGGACGCCGAGCACGCGTAGTTCTTGTCAAACGTCGTCGACGCTGTCAATCCCTGTCGCCACGGATCGATGTTCTCCCGATGCTCGATCTTTACCCAGCGAATAGCAGGCAAGACCGCCCGCACTTCCGGCGGCATCGCGGCTTCACTGAAGTCTACTCTCACGACGACACGATCATTGACGAAGAAGACTTTAAATTTCGAGCGCTGCGACGAGGCAGAGCACTGTTGCTGCTGCTGGTTGTTCTTTACTGCTTGATACCCCTTCGAAAATGCCAGGCCTCGGCCCTCATCTGCCCAGAACGCGCCCAGACGCCCAGTACTCCAACAATCCCATGCCAAATCGTCGCTTGCAACATTTGCGGTGCTGCGCCTCGTGGCCGTTTCCAGTGCGTCATTGATTTCGCGTCGTGCTAATGTGGGAATGTCAGCCAATCGGATCGTTCTTCGTTGTCTCCCTTAGTGCATGCCGAATGTCTTCGCAGACTTCAGATTTATCAAACACTTGCCGAATCAAGTAACCTGCTCGACCTCAAGTGCTTCAGCACCGTAGAACAGGCTAATAGGAGCATAGCGAATATATACAGCCTGCACTAAAGGAAACAGATAGAAAAAGCTGCATACCTCCAACCGACTTCTCCGAATCCGACTTCTCCGAATCCGCCGGCGTCCCACCCTTCACGCCCTTGAACCAATCTCCCATGATTCCAAAGATGATCTCCCGAATCTCCTCGCAGTGCCGTGTGCAGAGCCAGTTTCTGAAGGGCTTTCGCTCATCTGGCAAGTGGCAGATTGTGGTGCAGTCTTTGCACTCGCAGTGGCATCTTGATGTGTGTTTTGGTGTGGCTTTGGTTGCATAGGTATGGCGGTAGGTGGTATGGATTAAAGAGGAGATGGAGCCACGGCAAGAGTTTGTATATTTTGGCACGATCGTGAAGTGAAGGTAAAGTGTGGTTTCAGATTTAATTCGCTCTAGATACTATTTCTTCTCCTCCACTCTGTCACTTTCTTAGCCCTATGACTCCCCGCTCCTTCACGCTTGTTCTTGCCGATCCTCTACTTGTGGCCGGAGCAGCATATATCCTACACGTCACAGTCAGCTTGTAGATCCAAAAACACTCAGATGTTTTCGACACTTACATATGCACGGATACGGTCCATGTGCTCATGGCCGCCCTGGCAGGTCAATAGCTGAAGGCACTCGCAGCTATACAGGGACTCCACTTCGCGTGCGCGGAATGGGTGACAGAGTGCGTCGGTCGCATCTCTTCTCAAGTGTTGGAAAGTCCTGAGCAGTGGCAAGGCTTCTGGCCTGACGAGCACGCGCAGGCGCCGATGGAGACGCAGCAAAACCAATAGTCGCGGCCTTGACCACATCAGCGGGCACAGAAACCAGGGAAGGAGCAGGAGTACTCGGTGCCGAGACTACCATAGCAATACCAGTGCCACCGGGCAATTCGTTGATCGGCCTGTTCACCGCGGCAAGTATGCTCTTCTCGAACTCGGTAGGCTTATAGTTTGGGTCTTCTTTCAACTTCTTCAGCAGATCCTCGTACATCTTCGTCATGTCCGTATGCGAAGCGATGTAAATGTTCTCTAGAGCCTTGAACTTGGCGTCTGAAGTTGGTGTCGCTTTGGAGTTTGTTGCGCTGATGATGAAGGATGTGTAGGCTGTGCCGGGCGCGGGCTTGGATTCTGGGATGCCCGTGGATGAACTAGTGGGACTGAGCGTAGCTGGTTGCCAGGTACTGTTGTCGAATGTGGGGTGGGCTTAAGAGATGCTGTTGGCTTGTTGTCCTTGTGCTTGAGGTATTGGGCATGTAGCTTCTCTCCAAAAGCCTTCCACTCCTCTGGGGACGCGTCAGGACGTGGAAGTCCCATACCACTGAGCTTTGTAGACATGTTGGGATCGGCAAGTATTTTCTTCTCGGTGTCTGTAGGCATGTAGTTCGGCTACTCACGGATCTTCTTCAGAATATCTCTAAGCTCCTTCCTCAACTTGCGAAGCTCCTCTTCTTCCTTGCGTATAGGTTCAGCAATTTTGTTGAGTGCATTCACGTCCTCGTCCGTCAGCGTATGATTAGGATCCTTCTGCTACAGATCGTTATAAAATGCTATAAACGCCTTTGCCACTTCGCGGCTCGGCTCTGGGTCATGGCCAAACTCTTGCGTAAATTTGTCCCAGGCGGCGGCCTTTTCTTCGAGGCTAGCTGCAGGCTCGTGCCAGCCTCCCAAGAACCACCACGTCTGGAGGCCAATCTTCCTAAAGCGCTGCAGTTCAGCCTGCGTGAGCTTGTGGCCAATTTTAAAGCCTTATATCACGTGGCGCAACTACACGCTGGCTGACTTCAGTGGTATTTGGGGCCCGCTGCTGGCGGGCTGGATGTGTGGGACGAGGTTGGGGAGGAAGTATACGATGGTTGTTGGGTCGCTGGCTACGATGGCGTTTTTATTTGCGTATACGCAGGTGCGGACTGCGGCGCAAAATGTGAGTACCCGCTTGCTTGAGCTTGCTTTCAATGTCCTCCAAGGTGTAATTCTGGAATGGCGCAGGCTTGAGGTTGGGCTTATTGGTGTTGATGCCAGAGTCTTAGTTGCGCTTCTGGGGAGATGGAGCAGAGATCTGGTTGACGGGAACTCGGAGAGCCGGTGCTCCTTGAGGGAGGGTGTGCGGCACACCAGGTGCCACGTCGTCGCGGCGCTCGGGATCATCGTCTCGCTTCTAATGATGCTTTTCGCAGCAAATGTCCTACAACAATGGGTCAGTCAACCGTACAAGTACCTGCAGCTCTCCATGGCACGTAACCTACGATCTGAGCGCTCGTAGTATTCGGTAGATGAGCATGCCTGTAGATACCAAGCGCATTCGCCCACAGAGCGCTGTGGCCAGAAGCAGTCAGGATGGCAGGCGTCGTGGTACACACACGCCCCCCTGGCGCTTGTCGATGGGAGCGCTGAAGGCGGAGGGTACGGCGGCGGCCAGGCCAACGATGCCCGTGAGGGCGAGGGGTGTGAGTGTTATATACTTCATCCTAGAAGTACTTTGTGAAGGGAGGAGGGTATCCACGAGCGGATGGGGTTGCTGCTGCTGGTGATGGATGTGGGACTATTGCTATGTGCTTCGAAGTGGAGAGTGCGGTGGGTTGTTTTGCGGATGGAGACCGGTGCCTCGAAGGGGTTGTATGGACGGGCATGGCCGTGACGTGCGCTGGCTTCAATGCCGGGCATGTTTGCGATTTGTATGGAGCGTGGGCATGGTGCGTGGCGTCGAGTGACCGAGGGCTGCTGTGAAGCCGTAGGCGGGAACGGTGGGTAACAAGTGTCAGTGGCTGCGCCTGCGGCGATCAGTGCACGATTGCGTTACTCGTTGGATATTGATAATGATGAAGCTGAGATAAATGTCAATGCAACATGTCAATGGCTAAAGAAAAGGCGCTTGAACATCAGTGCTAGAGTGCGCAGCTGGACTTCAACACCTCACAATGAGACGTTGGGTAGACAGGCCGAGTCTGCGGAGATAGCAAGTCCTGCGGTCTGCGTGTGTAAGTCACTGTTGTACACGGCGTCAAAATCCTCAAGACCCACGCGAACGAGGTGCGAGGAGCGGGGCACTTGCGCTGTGGCAGGCAAATGGAGCAGAGCGACTGGATAGAAGCAAGAATTAATCAAGAACTTCAAAGTACACGTGAAAAGGCATGTACTGCCGCTCTGCAGGCCCAATCACTCCATGCAAACAGCGGCAACTTAGTGCGGCGTGAAGGCAAAAAAATGGAAAGAGAACATCAAACTCATCACACCATGCTAAAGCGTGCTCGACCCCACGACTCCGAAAGACCACCAACAGTCACACATAATGTCAAAGAAAACAGCAAAAAAATCTCTTGAGGGTAGCGAGCCCTGGGAAAGCAGTGTGGTACCTACAGGTTTGAAATTGTTGGCGACTACGCCATCTTGGCGAGAGTTTGTTGGTGGTTGTTGTTGATGGAGAGAAGATAATTTACCTCATATATAACGTATGTTGAAATGGGGCGTGCAGGTAAAGAGAGATGTGTGATTGAGTGGGATAGTGCGGGCGGATGCAACGGACGACGCACCTTCACTATTTGCACGATCGATTGTTTACAGTGAGGCTGCGCTGCAACACCATGTTCTCGCGTTATTGTTCGAGCTCACAAAGTCTTCTACTACGTTACAGCGCGCGTGTTCAACCTTTGTGCATCCAATTGTTTCAGTGAAGCCGGGCTACAGCATGCCACCCTCGCACTCGCACTGCTGTTCATGCCTGTCAAGACTGCTTGCCAGAACTCAGCACGCTCCTTCGCAATTCTCACATTGGGTTATTTCAGCGGAGCTGGACTGCAACACGACGCTATTGCATTGCTATTGAAACTGAGAAAGGCACCGGCCATGTTCCAGCACACCTCGAGATATCATCAATCTATCCACGAAGACGCTCTGACACTATACAGCCCACCCAATCGCTACTCCCAAATGAGCGTGATTTTCATCCACCACAGGCCCTTCACCGTCCTCTGCCTCGTCTCCTCCGCCAATACCGAATTCATACCCGTATTCACGTGAAAGCACCGATGAAACAGTAAGTGACCTGTTTGCCGACTGGTAACTTTTACGGCCGGTCGATTGTTCCTTGGATTTGGCATAATTTTCGAAGGCGCAGGAAAAAAATGCTGCGGTAGATCCACGATACGAAGCCAGAGGTGTTGGTCAGATTAACGAAACCAGTTGAACACGACCGGTGAGCTCGAGCCGATGTTCAGGTATACGAGTGCGCAGGAGAGCGAGGATGTCCCGA
>Ga0265780_10011293_pt1 | contig 10575 bp, 12 predicted proteins | sample P1T30metagenome_FD_192432 | JGI IMG/M metagenome (GOLD analysis project Ga0265780, IMG submission 192432) | Plant litter microbial communities from East Loma Ridge, Irvine, California - P1 T30 | ecosystem: Environmental > Terrestrial > Plant litter > Unclassified | place: USA: California... | reverse complement strand
CCCAGCCTATTGTATCTGTTTTTCAATGGTCTTTTTGCTTTCTGCCACATAGGCATCAGAAACTTTAGGATTGCCATAGCCATACACCTGCGGAAGCAGTGCTCGGGATTCGTTGCTCCATTCCACAATGTTGATTTTTCTTATTTCTTTAAGATTTTCTGGCGTATAGGTCGTTGCACCGAGGCAGTCGGCAAGCGTAATATTCTGGCTGGTAATGACGCCCGAGTCCCAAAACGAATGCAGATTGGTGCCTCGCGTCTGGTAATTCAATTGCACGGTATTGCCTCCCTTGTCATTTTCATAGCCTACATGAAGTGGCTGGTGCAGGTCGCCTACCAAATGGAAAAGAAAAAGGATCTTCGTCTTTATGTCTTCGCTGGTAAGTTTGTCCTTGGCTCCCAGTTCCAGAATAGTGTTGTTAAGTACATGCACGATATTGGCTCCTTCCCTATCTGCCGCCCGGAATCCTTTCGGGAAATTGGCATAGTGGTAGGCCCTCATAAAATCCTTGCTCTTGTCGCCTTTGATGTTGTCCATCCAGTTCGCCGCCTCTTCGATGGTCATGCCGTCAAGGTAGGAAAGCACATTTTTTTTGGTGTTCTCGTCAAGGTAGCTGAACGCCACCTGCGCCACCATGGCGTGGCCTTTCTCGCCCCAGGCACTGGATTTAAAAATAGGCAATAGTAGGAACGTAAGAAGGAGAAGCTTTTTCATATTTGGGGAAATTTAAAGTTGCAAATTTAGGGAAATCTAATGCTATGCTATCTTTTTTTTGTTTAGTATTGTATTAATAATTTGTGACTTTAGCGCATAGCAATACAGATGTCGGTGTATATGCGCTACTTTCTAGATATATAAGTTATCGTTATTATAATACAGCTTTGACAATCCAAACGAAAAAGAAAATACAAAATGAAAAAAATAATATTCTTGCTTCTTGCAGCATTAATTACAAATCTTAACTACGCTCAAAACGCATTGCTTGACAGTTTGATTCAAAAGAATAGCTTTCCGTTCCAAAATGATACGAATATTTCTTTTCAGGGGAAAGGATGGGATGTTTTGCTGGACGAAATAAAACAGTCTAATTCTGTTCTGTTGGGAGAAAGTCATTTTACAAACGAAATTCCTTATTTCACAAACGCTGTTATCAATGCCGTTGAGTTTGACAACTATTTTTTGGAGGTTGATCCCTACTCAGTAGATATAATTGAAACGAAAGTTAGATCACTATCCGCTGCGCAGCTAAATTTATTTGTCAAGGAATATAGCAAAAACTTCTCTTTTTTGGAGTATGAACCCGAATTTGCCCTGTTTAAGAATTTAGTTGAGCGCAACATCAAGATATATGGTGCCTAACAGATCAGCGTTTTTGCAGACCAGATGATAATTTCAACTTTAAAAGAAACTTCTAAAAATAAAAAAGTGATTGAGATATATGGGCAGATGCTTCATAATTCCAAACTAGCCGCTTCTAAAGAGGGTATGGAAAAATACTACCTGTTGTCTGAAGATTGCCTTAAAAAAATAGATTTGTTGTTGCAACTAAAAGTTTCTGACAAAGAGCGGAAACAAATTGAAGACTTAAAGCTGAGCAGGGAGATTTATGTTAAAAGAGATCATTCCTTAAGGATTCAGCTGTTAAAAAATATCTTGCTGACCCAACTTCCTAATTGGAAAAACAAAAAGAATCTTTTCAAATTTGGTGCTAACCATCTGCCAAAAGGCGAAACCATATTGACAAAAACGGATATTTATGATATTGGCAATCTAATTTCTAATATTGAAGAGGCAAATTTCAGGAAATCATTGCATATAATGATTGTTGGAAAAGGTGAAGACGAAACTGATAACGCTAGTTTTAAATCTTTTCTGAATGTGGCAAAAGAGGAACAATGGTACTGTTTTGCCCTAAGGCCTTTAAAGAAATCTATTTTACAAAACAAACTGAAAGTGGATGATGTATACTTGTCGAGGGTTATTAAGGGCTATGATTATCTTATTTATATTCCTAAAGTAACTAAAAGTAAAGAAATCTCGATAGAATAACAACTCGACAACAGCCTTATGGCAACACAGCGGTTCAGACTTAATTTAAAGAGGGTTTGTATTGGAAAGATTAGTAATCAACTGATAGTTTAGGCTTTTTTAGATCTGCCACATCGCCAAGCAATTAAACATTATAAGCAATGCCAAACACCTATACATGAAAAGACAAATTATATTTTTATTTATCCTTGTATTATTTTTCTTTAATGGATATTCCCAAGCATGTGGTGGCGGAATTTTGACGTTAAGTATGTATACAATAAATGGAAAAGCAATAGAAGAGGTCTCTTATGAAATTTTTCCGGTTTCAGAAGAACTTATCGGAAGGCATAATTTTCAGAATTCTCGAGGAAGCGTTATGCTGATTAATGATTTTTTAGAAAGCGAAGGCCTGCAAAATAAAAAATCGAATAACAAGTTGGATATGCTTTTAGAACGCAGCTCGATTTCCAGATCAGGAAAGTATATCGATGCTTTGAAGTTTAAGACCACTGAAAATGAATATTTCCCCCTAATTTTAAAAATCAGCGTAAAAGGCCAGACGGCATACATTCTTGGAAATTATTTTGGAGGCTGCGATAGAGAAGTCCGCTTGTTCTGGAATGGCAAATATATTGGCTTGTAAATGAGAACTATAATCTGCTTTTTAATGATCCTTTCTTTTTCAAACTGTAACAACAGAAGAGAAACTGTGCTTAAATCTGAAAAAACAGCTAAAACAGTAAGTAAAATCTTTACCGCCAATACGGAAAAAAACAATTTAAAAACAGATACGCTGATTAAGAAAAGCATGCCTTTGAAAATTAATGGCATGGATTGTTTTTGGGAACTTAAGCTTTTGATTGGGCAAGGAAATAAGAGCGGTGATGGAATATTGGCATTAAAGAACATGCAATCCAAAAGAACTATTTTAACCAATTCAGATTATTACAGCCTTGATAATTCTTATCATACTAATAGTTTTAATCGTATTGATTTTGAATCATTAAACAAAGAGGCTATAAAAGATTTAAACTTTGATGGCTACAAAGATTGTATGATCTATGGTCTATCAGAATCAGGCAGTGCTGGCAGTTTCTACAAGGTGTATCTTTTTAATAATGAAAAGAAAATATTTGAACTGTCCGAAGCGGTATCAGGCTATGATATTGCAATAGATACCATAAGCAGGACGCTTTCTTCTGGCGGAAGAAATGGTTACGGCTACAGCATTAGTGCTGTTAATTATTTTGGCAGAAAAGGAAAAATTAAATATACCGAAATAACAGAAAAAGAGGTTATCTCAGGGGAGCCGAAAAGGCTTTTAAAAACAACTTATAAAAAAATCATAGATAAGAAAATCAAAGAAACAAAAATTGATACTGCCAATTTCGAAGGATGGTGATAAGCACAGGCTATCAAGGGCGTATTGGTAAATTAAATTCTTTTTCATGAAGAATTTTATCTTAGCAGTTCTTAAATATAGGTTTTAATGAAGGTACGTTATTTCCCGAATTAGACAAGCAAGCCCAATATCTAAGGCGAAAATATTCTAATAAACAACCTTCAACAGCCTGAAAGCAAACTTACTGATTTTCAGATGCAAGAAATATTTTTCACTAAGAAATTGTATTTTAGCAAAGAACTCATTCCTCTTTGATCCGTAGTAGTAATAACCAAGTACCTTTTTAACAGTTAGCGAGATGGACATCCCCTGATCTGGCTCATCATGCATGCTATTCTTGCAGGGAAACCAGATGGCGGCACCTTTGTACTGGCATGCAACAGAAATCCATGGCCTGCCTAGTGAATCCTTTGCCCAGACCATGCCGCCGTCCCATGGCGGATTTTTGGATACTGTGGGCCTACCGGAGTAATAAACAGTGAGTTCGTTGTATTTTGACTTTTTCTCGCCCACTACTTCCGCATACCAAGTATTGCCGCTGCTGGAGAGCGCCAGCCTCCTGCCGTATAAAACAACGCTGTCAATGGAAAGTGGGCGCATCAGGTCCAGCTGCATCATCCTGCTCTTTGTTCCAGACAACCTCTGATAGGTTATCTTGTTTTCTCCTATGAGAGTCTGCGCTTCAATGTTAGGGCGGATGGCTATTTCATATTTCTGAACGTCCCACCAGGCCCGCTCCTCGGTTACCGAGCCGTTCAAGGTATCTTGCCTCGTCGGCGTGGGCTGGACCGATGCTTCCTGAGCGACAGCCGCCCTAGACGTTAGAAGCGAAACTACTAGCAATAGGTACAGTACAGCCTTGCCGGAGTGTGGCACCTTTAAGTCTTCCGGATTAATTTGGTTTGGCATTACTGAAAGTTTTATAGTTACATTGCGAATGAGCCCATTCCTCCAAAGAAAGGGAAAAGTTGGCGACGGATGCAAAGTTGCGCTTTTTCCCGCCCACTACAATGACTATTAATAGCCATTGCGGCCAATCTGCATTCACCTACAGGCATAGACTCAGCTTTCTGTCACAGTGCTGGAATTGAACCCGCTGGCGACAGATAAAAAGGCACGGTCCAAGTGACCCGAAAACCATTATGCCTGCTAGTAATCCGAAAAAAAATGCCTTTAAAATACCAAATTATAAAAAAGAAAGTAGCAAGTCGAAATTGGATACGCTGTTTTATTTTTGCTGAAAGAAGCCTGACATTTCACTATCAATATTTCCGTCAATATATCTTGCCCACAATTTAACTCTGTTGTCAAATCTATATCTTTAGCCAAGGTTGAATTTTTCACTATGATTTCCAAAAAACAGCAACCACTTTGCCTTTTTAAGGTAACCTATTTAATAATGCTCCCATTTATTTTAATATGCGACCAGTTATCATCAAAGCCCCTTCCCTTGATGTAACTTATCTGATGCGGGTGGCCTTTAATGTTTGGATGATGGATCATATCGAAAGAAAAAGTTATTGTTTCATCCGTCTTATCAATTACAGTTACCTTGTAATCATTGGTAGTCTGGTCATTAAGTGTAAAAAAACTCTCCCCGACCTTGCCATCGAATTTGGCGTGTATATATTCCTTCACTGGTTCCGATGGCCAGGATTCAATCAGTTGATTGTTTCCGTCAATCCTAAGATAGGATATTGATTCGGCGTCGCCGCCAATCAGGGAATAAAATTTAAAATATTGTTTGCCCGCAATTGTGAGGGTATCTTGTATCTCTGTATAATTTTGTGCGTTCTTCTTCCAGTAATTTCCAATTTGCATAGGCAAGAAAGATTGGGATGAATTATTAACCCTATTTTTAGAGCATCCCACAAAAAAAAACGACAGCAACAGTAATTTAAGAAAGAATTTTTTCATAGTTTTATTTTTAGAAATTTTTGTAAAATAACCTAAAATTAGCTTTAATTAAGTTAATAGCTGCTTGGTATAGATCAGAATAAATAAATCTGGCATTGCCTACAATTGACAACTTTTTTGTCTACAGATACTGGTCGTCAAACATACATATTAAATATAGCACTTTCAAATCAGAAAGGATTTTTTGTGCTGATTGAGCTACTAAAGCGTTAATTTCATTTCCCGTTCGCTCCTTAATAATCGACTAGAGAATATCCTTAGTTATTTTAGGCATATAAAATTTTGTCAGATTTTTGCTGGAAAGGATTATAATACTAAAGTCGTTGCCTAAATAGTGAAACCAAACACACTTTGCGTCTTGTATATACAATATCAAAATATTTTATTATATTTGATAATGAAGAATTCTACCGTAGTTTCACTGTGTTTAGTATGCGCAGTCGCAGCTTTTCTGATCTTGGGTTTCAATTATTTTGCTTTATACCAGTTACTTCCTATAGCAGTTTTTTACATTTTTTATTTGAAAACATTTAAGAAGATAAAGCGATCGTACACAGCATCTTTTTTATTTTATATTATATCCATAGTAATACTGCTATTATTTCCGCTGACAGCCCAAATCATGTGGTATTTTGATATTAATAATCTTGCTTCAAAATCTTCTACGAGCGGTTTACTTTTTGTGTGGCTCCCAATTTATGCCTTAGTACCAGGGACGATAACCTGTTCGATAGCGTGGATAGCTAACCGAAATCTGAAGTCTGACAGACACCAAAGGTGAGTTTTTATTTAGGTAGTTTTTTCTAAATCTCACTTCAAACTGTTGTCACATCTTTTTAACTTTAATTTATTTTATGAACTAAATTTCTGTTCATGCACTCATTAACTGTTGTGGATTTTGTAGTTGACTCAGCTCTTGGTTTTGTTCCATACAATTTGAAGCCACTTTTGCAAAACTTCAATAATAAGCATTTCTAATAGTACATACACTTTAAATTTTTTAGGAATATAGTTAAATGGCGCGCAAGTGCATCTTTCTTTGGTGATTTTCTGAATTAGAAGCTATAAACTTCAACTTTTTAATACTATGGATAGTTCACGTCAATATTTGATAGTGACAATCGCAATTGCGCTAGTCTGTTAAACCTTTAAAAAAGTCTTTTATATCATTTGCAAGTAGTTCTGGTTGCTCCATCGCTGCAAAATGTCCACCAGCTGGCATTTGGGTCCAATGCGTGATTTTGAAACCCTTTTCGATGTACGCCCTTGGGGGCGTAGGCAGTTCTTTTGGGAATTTTGCGAATCCAACGGGAACGTTTATAAAATCATTTTCACCAAATTGTAACGGATGTTTGGCGTTTTCATTATATATTCTAATAGATGAATGAATAGTCTGCGTAATCCAATAAAGCGTAACGTTTGCCAGTAAATCGTCTTTTGTAAATACAGAGTTGATGTCTCCGCCGTTATCACTCCATGAATTAAATTTTTCAATGATCCAAGCACATAATCCTACGGGCGAATCATTTAGACCATACGCTAATGTTATGGGTTTCGTACTTTGTATGTGTGAATATGCGGCTTCCTTCGAAGCCCAACACTTTGCATATTTTTGGAAAGCTACAACTTCATCCGTTAACTGCTCACCGACTTTTAAATAGGGTTTGTAAGAGCTGGGAATATAATTTAAATGGAGACCGATGACGTTTTCAGGATATTTAAAAGCCAGCCAAGAGCTTACTCCAGAACCGATATCTCCACCTTGCGCTCCATATTTTTCATATCCCAATTCGTCCATTAACTTGTGCCATAAATGAGCAACAAATTCTGAATTGCACCCTTCGATCTGACTCTTGCCTGAATATCCAAAACCAATAACGGAAGGAATCACTATATCAAAAGAAACTTCTTCGTCGCTATTCAACATCGTTGGCAGCTTAAGCATCTCAATAAACGAACCCGGCCACCCATGTGTTATAATCAATGGGATATTCTTTTTTCCTTTTCCTTTTATGTGTATAAAATGAATGTCATAGCCGTCGATGGTTACCATGAAATTAGGAAACGAATTAATTTCAGCCTCCACTTTTCTCCAGTTGAATTCGTATAGCCAATACTCGGATAATTCTTTCACAAAGGAAAGATTGGTCCCGTACATCCAATTGGAGTCGGTCAGTTCGTCCGGCCAACGTGTATTTTTAATTCTCGACTTTAAATCGTCAAGAATTGCTTCGGGACAATTGGCTGAAAATGATTTTATCATGGGATTTCTTTCAAGTTTTTGTACGCTTATTAGAATTCCATGACACTGTCAAGTCCCCTTTTAAACCCTTTGAAAGTTCCAACTTTTTCAATTGCTAAAAGTCCGCCTTTTACATAAGGTTCTGCACTCGATCCCGAATCATGGCGAATGGAAAGCTTTTCATCTAGAAGCCCGAAGATTGTTTCAATAGAAATAATGTGACCAGGAAGCCTTACAGAATGCACTTGAACCTCATTCAGGCATGCTCCGCGGCTTGACTTTTCACCAATTAACTCCTCTTCGGTCACAAATTTAGTTGGTTTTTGAACTTTTGAAAGCCGATAAGCTAATTCCATTGCTGTCCCACTTGGAGCGTCTATCTTATCTTCGTGTGCATAATCAATTATTTCAAAGTTTGGGATGTGCTTTGCTGCCATTTCCGAGAACTTTTGAAGGAGCACAACCGTAATCGCAAAGTTTCCAACAGCCAAAACAGAGGTATTGTTTTCGTCTGTCGCCTTTTCTATTTCTGAATAATCTGCATCGCTTAGCCCTGAAGTTCCAATGATTACCTTTTTACCTTTTTTAAGTGCTGCAAGAATATTTTTCTTTGCGATGTCTGGCTTTGTGTAATCTACCAATACGTCAAAATCAATTTCTTCCAATGCCGTTTCTATATCCTCGAAAATGGGAATGTTTGCTGCACCCAAATAAAGAATGTCAGCCAAGTTTTCTCCCTTGTGTGTTCTTGAAAGCGCGCCGACAAGTTTCATATTCTGGCTGTTAAAAACGCCTTTGCTTAATGCTGAACCTGCCCAGCCGGTTCCACCTGCAATACATACTTTTATCATAATAGCTGTGTTTTGTTATTTTTATCCCTTCTTAATTTTAGCAGATGAAGCATATTGCAAAAATTCCCGCGGCAAAAGCTATATCTTAAAATTTGCGCAAGCCACATGGTGCGTTTAGATTTTCTACAGTTCTCTACTTATAATTTTTTTCAGTAAACTGGTTTTAAAATTCAGCAATTTCGTGCATAAAGTTGGGGCTTTTCGATCAATGCTTTTGTTGTCTTGATGCAAGCATCCCAATGTCTGTGCAAATCGGGAAGCCTTTTTCTCGAATTTTCGGGCAATTCTAATTTTTTTTCGTGAACTAGCTACACAAAGATAAGATATTTTATTAGTGATAGATATGCAATTTTGATGACTTAAAAATCACTTTTTAGTATTGGATTGGAGCCAGAATCTGATGTAATTTATTTGAATAGTTAGGAAACTCAAGTATGAATTGGGATTTGGAACAGGGTGGTTACTAAACAAAATAATTGATTTTGTAAAGATCGAATTTTTGAAAATTAAAAAGTAGTAAAAGTAGCACGAAGCCACTAACAGGCTTTTGGAAATAGTAGAAATTTATTGTTTAATTTACGTTTACTGAAGGCTTTAATCTGTTGGAAAATAATTGTAATCGAAGTCCGCAACTGACTCTAAGCTCCGAATTGCGAGCAACATTCCAAATCAAGAATAATTTTTTTTAACGAACGTTAGGTAATAAATAAATTTTACTTACATTTGCACTATGAGACCACAGAAAATTTTAGATACAGATATGATCGCCGGACTTACCAAAGTTTTCAGAGATAAAGGCTATGAAGGAACGAGTTTAAATGATTTGGCAGAAGTAACCGGCTTAAAAAAAGCAAGTCTCTATCATCGATTTCCAAATGGAAAACAAGAGATGGCAGAATCTGTATTGAACAATATAGATCAGTGGGTTGATGATAATATTTTCGTTCCTCTGTTGGACGAAAATAAATCAACAAAATTGAGATTAAAAGAGGCTCTAAAAAATATTGAAATTCTTTATGATAGCGGAAAGGAAACGTGTGTTTTAAGAGCTTTTTCGATGCACGGCGGATTATCGTTATTTGAACAACATGTGAAATCTGGGATGGATAAATGGATTTCCGCTTTTACTGCGTTGGGTATTTCCTTAAAATTAACTCCCACAGAATCTCTACAAAACGCCATTCAGACCTTAATAGAATTGCAAGGCACTCTAATTGTAACAAAAGGGTTAGCTGATACCAATATTTTTAAAAATACTTTAAAAAATATTGAAAAGCGATATTCAATAGAGTAAAAAAAATTTGAACTAATTAATTAACAAACGTTCGATAAAATATGATGCAATTACATCCCCTGCCACCTTTTAACGAAGAAACAGCGATACAAAAAATTCAAAAGGCAGAAGATGCCTGGAACAGCAAAGACCCAATTCAAATTTCAAAAGCATATACGCTTGATACAGAATGGCGTAATCGAAATCAATTCATTAACGGAAGAAAAGAAGTACAAGATTTTCTTGCTGACAAATGGAAAAATGAATTGGATTATAAACTTAAAAAACAACTTTGGACATTTAACGACAATCGTATTGCTGTAAGATTTGAGTACGAATATCGAGATAAAAATGGTCAATGGTATAGAGCTTACGGAAACGAAAATTGGGAATTTGATGAAAATGGATTAATGAAAAAAAGGTTCGCAAGCATAAATGACTTAAAAATTAAAGAAACAGAAAGAAGGTTGTAAACAGCCAGAATATGAAAAAAATAATCCTATTACAATTTATTATCCTAATTGCATTATTTGGATGTAAAAGCGGAACAAACAGTAAAACTATCGATAAATCAAAAAGTATGACACACAAACATCCTACATTATTTAAAACCATCGAAATTGATGGAATTAACATTGCTTACAGAGAGGCAGGAAACCCCAAAAATCCTACAATAGTGCTATTACATGGTTTTCCTTCATCTTCGCATCAATACCGAAAAGTCTTATCACAGTTATCTGATGACTTTCATTTGATTGCACCAGATTATCCTTCATTTGGAAATAGCGATTTTCCATTGGCAAGTGAATATAAATACACTTTTGATAATATTGCAAAAACAATAGACGCCTTTTTAGAA
>Ga0265780_10011292_pt1 | contig 10575 bp, 11 predicted proteins | sample P1T30metagenome_FD_192432 | JGI IMG/M metagenome (GOLD analysis project Ga0265780, IMG submission 192432) | Plant litter microbial communities from East Loma Ridge, Irvine, California - P1 T30 | ecosystem: Environmental > Terrestrial > Plant litter > Unclassified | place: USA: California... | reverse complement strand
TTGTTGGTATTAAGAGCGGTAAAATTATTTTTAGCAATTGCCGATAAATTTAGGTTAAGCTCGCAGTGAGTTACCCGTTCAATGTTTTTAGCAAAGTAAAAGTCATCGACACCAAATCCTCCCGTCATGTCTATCAGGCTGTTACCCCATACCAGCCCTGATTTATACTCTGCCGCAGTTTCAGATGATGTTTGCTCTACTGATATTTTAGATGGGAAAATAATATTATCAGCCTTAAACCATGTAGGTAGCTTATTTTCAGCCTTCTGCCTCGCAGCAATTTGGTTGAGCAACTCAGCCCATTCCACCTGCGGAAATGGATTTTTCTGTAAAGCAAGCTTTGTTACATCAGCATGGGTGTGCTTATGTATAAACTCTTGTATTTCAGGCTGTAATAATGATGTAAACAAGTCTTATAAATCTTTCGTAAATAATCTAACAACGGGGTTTCTTGGCCAGAACTCCTTGGCAACCACCTTTATACATGTATAAAGTGGTATGGCTACAATCATGCCCAGTACACCAAATAGAAAACCACTGGCCAAAATTACGATAAAAATTTCAAGGGGGTGCGAGTTAAGGCTGCTTGAAAATATCAGTGGGGTGCTAAAGTTGTTATCTATAAACTGCGCAACACAGTAACCTATAAATACATAAAGGGTGGTAGACAGCATATCTGCCTGTGTTTCAGGACCGATTTGCCCCAACATGGTAAGTACCAATGTAAGCACTGTGGCTATTAATGGGCCTATATAAGGTATAATATTAAGCAACGCGCTCACAAAGGCTATAATGAAAGCATTTTGCACCCCAAATATCAGTAATACAGTAAGATACAAAACAAATAATATTGACATTTGGATGATAAGCCCTATAAAGTAGCGGCTCAACATGTAATTTATTTTTCGGAAAGAGTTAAGTATCTTCTCTTCATGGGCTTCAGGTAATATTTTTTTAGCCCCTATGGTAAATAACTTCCTGTCTTTCAGGAAGAAGAAGCTAATAAAGATGACAGATGCCACCCCCATGCCAAAGCCGCTCACTATACCCAGCAAATCATTTATAAGAGTGGGTATAAAGCCGAGACCGAACTTTTTCGTAATGTCAGATTCTGATATAATCTTCTGCGTATCAATGCCAAGGCTGCCATCAACCTGCTTTATAAGGCTGTTAAGGTTTTGTTCAAGTTCTGCCATGTTCAGTAATGCCAGGTTTTCGCTTTGAGTAACTATAAGGGGCACAAAAAGCATCACAAAACCCGCTAACAGGCTGATAAAGAACACTAAGGTAACCACCACAGCCAGCACATGCGGAAACCTTAGCCTGTGCTTTAAAAAGTAAACCACTGGGCTGGCTATCATGCTAACTATAAGTGCGACAAATAGATAGGTAATAACAGCAGAGATTTTATAAAGGAATAGCAACCCTACAAATATGGCTGCCAGTATGCCTATGGAGCGCAAGATGCCGTTTGAAATGGTTTTAGAGGTAATCATAGTTTGGTGTTTTGTTAGCCGAATGTATGAAAAAAATTACTAAAGCCTTTCGGTTTAATATAAGATTATGATTTACATTTTTCGCAGTAAAATCTTACTTTCATATTAGTAAAAACGCCTAATTTTTCACTTTTGGAGTTCAAGATTCGCTTAAAAAAAAGACATTAAAATTGACCGGTATAAAAGCAGGAATTTTTTAGCAGGGGGTGGGCAAAATTTGTGTTCCGAAAATTTTCAGGATTTCATCTCGGCATATTAATTTGTTTGATTTACCAATATGTTGCCAGAATGTCACACTGAATTTTTTTTTAGTTAGATTATTTCAGTCAGCCGGCAGCGCAACATCGGTTACTCATTAATTCAGGGATTAGCCGTTCAGGCTGCAGTATCATTCTTCTTTTCATATCACCTTTTGGTTTCTTATGAATTATAATATACTCAAAAATTTGCTTGTTCTTGTGGCTATTTTACTATTTTTGAGGAGATAAACATCCTTTTTATAATTAATATAGGCATGTTTTAAATAATTTTTTATGGAAACTCAGGAACTTCAGGATGGTAGAAATAGGGGTAAAAGTTCAGAGGATACTGCTCTATTTACACCTTCTAAAGAGCTGGCAAAACTTAGTAACGCAGCCCAGGATATGTATTACCTGCTCAGTAGGGGGTATGCTATAAAATCTTCTCTGGCACTTGTCGGTAATAAGCACAGGCTAAAGGCACGCCAGCTTATGGCGCTGCAGGGCATGAGTTGCTCGGCTAAAGAAATTGAAACCCGGAAAGAAAAAGAACTCCATTCTCAGTCTATCGGTGGGCAGGTAGTGTACCTCGATGGCTTTAATATAATTATCCTGCTGGAAACGCTCCTTTCCGGCGGGTTTGTGTTTAAAGGGCTCGACGGCTGCTACCGCGATATATCATCGGTGCACGGTACCTATAAAAAAGTTACGCAAACCGAAAGGGCGCTGTTATTGGTAGGTAATACGCTAAAAGCCCTTAGTGCGCAAAAAGTAGTGTGGATTTTTGACACGCCTGTAAGCAACAGTGGAAGGCTAAAGGCATTGTGCCACAAAATTGCTTTAGAAAATGGTTTTGAATGGGAGGTGTTTCTGGAAATTGATCCTGATAAGTATCTTACACAGGAGAGCAGGGTGGCAGCCACTGCCGATGCGTGGGTGTTAAACCATTGTACGGCCTGGTTTAACCTGGGTGCAGAAATTATTAATGGCCTGTATAAAAATAACCTGCCCAAAAATGTAATAAGCCTCGAAGTATAGGTGCGGGCGGATAATAGTTGATATCTATATAACAAAAAAATCCGGGCTGGCGGCCCGGATTTTTAACGCACTAATAAACTAAGTTAAAAGGTTTATCTTAGTCGGTCTGCCGATTTTACGAGATCCTCATCCTTTTTAACAGCCCTGTTTGCAAGGCTTAAAAAAACGATAGAAATTAAAGGGAGGAAAATCCCAATACCCTTCTCAGAAACTTCCGTTTCTCCGGATAAATTTAGCGACCTGGCTATAAATAAGCCCAATAAAATAAAATTTAATATTATGTTCAGCCTGCCAAAAACAAACTGGTTTTTTCTTTTCTTATAACTAAAAAGGCTCACAATGCTCAGCGTGGCGCTAAAAGCATTAAGCACCACATAGGCAATGTTGTCTATGGTATTAAACTCTACACCATTTTTTAGCACAAACAGTGGCAGCATAAAAGGCAAAATGCCATTTGCTATAAATGCTATTATTAAATAAACAGTTTGTATTCTTTGTATCATTGCTGTTTTTAATCGGCTGCACAAAATTAAATTTTCTTTTTAAAAAAATACTATTGTACAGTAAAAAAATATTTGTAATATTGCAGTACAAACCACAATAGCCGGCCCCTACTTTAGGCATTTGTGCTCCCCGCAAAAGATAAAAATCAATATTATTTTACTTCGAGATTGCTATTGTTACTTAAGACGACTTTAATTAACCAAAAATTTACATGTTTGATATTTCTGAATTAAAAGAAATGAAGCTTCCTGAGCTTCAGGAAATTGCTAAAAAAGCAAAGATCAATAAATTCAGAGGGCTAAAAAAAGATGAGCTGATTTACCAGATACTGGATCACCAGGCTGCTAATCCGGCAATTATACAGCCCCTGTTTGATGAAATAGCCCCTGTTACTGCAGAAGCTGAACCCGCCCTTAAGGCAAAAAGGGCCAGGATAAGCAAAAATGCTGATGAAACTGCCGAAGCTGAAACTACACCCATACAGGATGAAATAGTGCCTGAACCGGTTGCAGCACCAAAGCCTGAAAAAATAGTAAAGAAAAAAGCGCCTGTTGCCACTCCTGCGGTAGATATACCTGCCGAAGTGCCTGCACCGGCTGCCCAGGTAGCCGAAGAAACTCAAACAGAGAATACTGCTGCCGAAGCCCCTATACAAAAAGAAGACAGGATAAAAATTATTCCTGCAAAAGATAAAGCCATTAGGCCCGCCGATGCTGCTCAAAAGCAAAGGCCCCAAATGAGCGAAGAAGAGCGCCGTGCTCAAATTGAAAGGGCTAACGCTAACAACCCCAACCACCCAAGCTATAAAAAACGAATGGCTGATATGCAACAACATGAGCAGCAAAGCCAGCCGTTAAAAGCAGGGCAGCCATTAAAAGAACAGCGCGAACCGGCAGAGGCCCGTGAGCCTAAAGAAGTGCGCGAGCCCAAAGAGGTTCGTGAGCCTAAAGAGGTTCGTGAGCCTAAAGAGCAGCGCGAACCGAGAGAGCAACGCGAGCCAAGGGTACAAAAAGAGCCCAACTACCGCGAACCTGATTATGAGTTTGATGGTATAATTGAAAGCGAAGGCGTACTGGAAATGATGCCCGACGGGTATGGTTTCCTTAGGTCATCAGATTATAATTATCTTGCATCGCCCGATGATATTTACCTTTCTACATCGCAAATACGCCTTTTTGGCTTAAAAACCGGCGATACTGTAAAAGGTGTGGTGCGTCCGCCTAAAGAAGGCGAAAAATACTTTCCGCTGGTTAAAGTAAATAAGATAAATGGCCACGACCCTCAAGTAGTGCGAGACAGGGTTTCGTTTGAACACCTTACGCCACTTTTCCCCGAAGAAAAGTTTAACCTTGCAGGCAAGCACAGCCCCGTTTCTACACGCATTATCGATTTGTTTTCGCCAATAGGCAAAGGCCAGCGCGGCATGATTGTGGCACAGCCTAAAACGGGTAAAACAATGTTACTTAAGGATATTGCAAATTCTATTGCTACTAACCACCCCGAAGTATACCTTATTGTATTGCTTATAGATGAGCGACCTGAAGAGGTTACAGATATGCAGCGCAGCGTAAGGGGAGAGGTTATCGCCTCAACCTTTGATGAGCCTGCAGAGCGTCACGTAAAAGTGGCTAATATAGTGCTCGAAAAGGCAAAACGCCTGGTAGAGTGCGGCCATGATGTGGTTATACTACTGGATTCAATTACACGCCTGGCACGTGCCTATAATACGGTTCAGCCTGCATCGGGTAAAGTATTAAGCGGTGGTGTAGATGCTAATGCCCTGCAAAAACCAAAACGTTTCTTTGGTGCGGCACGTAACATTGAAGGTGGCGGTTCACTTAGTATCATCGCTACAGCACTAACAGATACCGGCTCTAAAATGGACGAGGTTATCTTTGAAGAATTTAAAGGTACCGGTAACATGGAGCTTCAGCTCGATAGGAAAATTGCCAACAGGCGTATCTTCCCGGCTATCGACCTTACATCTTCAAGCACAAGGCGCGACGATTTGCTGCTTGATGAAAAAACCATACAGCGCATGTGGATAATGCGTAAATATTTAGCAGATATGAACCCAGTTGAGGCAATGGACTTTATAAACGACCGCTTTAAAAAGACCCGCAATAACGAGGAGTTCCTCATCTCTATGAATGATTAAAGAAAGCTGTTTAGCCGCTGAGCTACTTAGTTTTTTAGCTATAAAAAAAATGCCATCGAAAGATGGCATTTTTCTATTTAAATTCTTCGGAATATTTGTCATCCCAGGCAAAGCCGTTCAGTATCCAGCCGCTGTTGTTTTTATAGTAAGTAAAAATTAGCCGCAAAGCGTGGTATTTATATTTTACAAGGTAGGTTTCCCTAAACGCGGTATCTTTAATGGTTTCTTCCTTAAGCTTAAAATAACTCTGGAATTCGCCAAAACGCTCATCTACCTTAGCCAGTGTATTTACGGTTTTTCCGGTCATTAAATCGATCTCATCTTCAGGCAGTGGCCAGTAGGCTTTTAAGGCGGTAAAAGATTCAGCAATCTTACCGTCTTTAAAACTTATTACACTTTTTAATGAAAGGGCGCGGGCATCATCTTCACTTTTTAGCGATTTTACCTGTGCCTGTGCAAAACTAAATAACATTATGGTGGCAAGGCTAAGTAAGGTTTTTTGTATGTTCATAGTATGGTTATTGATTGGTACAAACGTAAACAAAAAACCTTTTAACCAATAAAAAGTAAATTATTATCTTAGCCCAAAACCACCGGATATGAAAAAATACCTGCCCTTATTGCTCCTTAGCCTGTTTTTTGCATCTTGTAAAAAACAAGAAAGTGCCGATTATAAGCCGTCATTTGCTTCAGTTACCACAGATACACTGCTTAAAGACAGTATAAGCATACGTGCGCTTACTATAGACGGAGATAAGGTGTGGTATGCCGGTAGTAAAGGTAAATATGGATGGGTGTCGCTTAGCGGTGGTAAAAATTTTACCGGCGTAGCATCTCAGGATACCATTTACCCCGAGTTCAGGTCCATTGCACAAACTAAAGAAAACGTATTTATTTTAAGTGTGGGTTCGCCTGCTTTATTGTTCAGGATCAGTAAAGACGGCAAGCAAAGCAAGCTTATGTTTACTGACAACACGAAAGACGTGTTTTTTGACTGCCTTAAAATAGACGGTAAAAGCGGAATTGCCCTGGGCGACCCAATGTTTGGTACGCCGGATATCCTTACCACCATTGATGGCGGTGCCACCTGGAAAAGGGCAACGCCTTCTCTTTTGCCTAAGTTTGAAAAGGGTGAGGCTGCCTTTGCTGCCAGCAACAGTAATATTGTTATTAGGGAAGGCAAAACCTGGATGGTCTCCGGAGGGAAAAAATCCCGCGTATTTGTGTTAGAAAATCAAAAGTGGAATGTTTATGAGACCCCTATAATACAGGGCAGCGAGTCTACAGGTGCTTACAGCATGGATTTTTATGACAATGAGATTGGATTTATTGCCGGTGGCGATTACACAAAGCCAAATAGCAGTAAACAAAATAAAGCCTTGACAACCGACGGTGGAAAAACCTGGACGTTAGTAGCTAATGGTGCCGGGCCCGGATATATATCATGCGTGCAGTTTGTGCCGGGCAATAACGGTAATGAACTTGTAACAACAGGTGGTGATGGTGTTTTTTACAGCTTTGACCGTGGCGCCACCTGGAAAAAAATATTAGAAGATAAAGACCTGCACACCCTGCAGTTTGTTGATGCCAAAACCCTTATTGCTGCAGGCCAAAACCGCATTGTGAGGATAAAACTTAAATAGTTACCTTTGCCGCTTAATTTTTAGCATATGAAAACCATTTATATCCTTGTAATGTTTGCTGCAGCTTTTGTAGCCTTGTATGAGCAATCGCTCGGGCAGGAAAAAAACCTGTATATTATGGTGGCTGCCATACTGATATTTATGGCAGGGCTTATGCGCCTTATGAGTAAAGTACCATCTAAAAACGAACGTGACAGCAATGGCGAAGTTTAAAGCAGGAGACAGCGTTACAGTACTTGACGACTCTTTTAACGGAAAGGTTAAGGGCTACAAAAAAGATAAAGTGCTTATAGAAACCAGTGAAGGCTTTGAACTTCAGTTTGATGAAACCGAACTGGTAAAGATTGAGAATGAAGCAGAGATAAAATCATTTTTCTCCAAACAAAGCCTTGGCTCTGTGCTACGGGATAAAGAAGAGCCTAAAAAGCGTTCATTCGTAAAAGAAAAGAAAACCAAGGGCGATAGCTTTGTACTTGAAATTGACCTGCATATAGAAAAGCTGGTTCCAAATAAAAGGGGCATGAGCAACTATGATATTCTTACCATCCAGGCAGACACTGCAAAACGACAGCTTGAGTTTGCTATAAAAAACCGCATGCCTAAAGTTGTGTTTATACACGGGGTGGGCGAGGGAGTATTAAAAGCAGAACTCGACTTTTTGTTAGGCCGTTATGAAGGTATAACCTTTGGCGATGCTGATTACCAAAAATACGGACTGGGCGCTACGGAAGTGTACATTAAGCAAAACCCAAACCGGTAATTTGTATTAATTGTTTCTATTGATTATCTAAACGCGGATAATCAATAGAAACAATTAATAAAGTAGTTACTTATTTAAGAAAGCCAGTAAGTCATAAAAGTTTTGTGGTGCCACCCCGTGGCCCGCATTATATTCATGGTATTCTGCATCAACACCCAAAGTCTTTAAAAACTCAGGTGCCTTACGGGCCCATTCAACCGGAATAACCTGGTCTGCAATACCGTGTGATGCGAAATATTTAAGATGGGCAAGCTTTTCTTTTGCAAGGTCATCGCCTATTATTTCCGGGTGCAGGTAACCGCTTAGGGCCACCACACGGCTTATTTTTTCAGGATAGGTTAATGATACACCATAGCTTAATATCGCACCCTGACTAAAGCCAATAAGCGTTATGTTATCTTTATCAATAGGGTAGGCGGCTATGGCTTCGTCTATAAACTGTGCAATCAAATCGCGCGATTGCCGTGCCTGTACGTCATCGGTAAACTTGTTCATGCCGGCATCAAAGTTTATGGCATACCAGGCAAAGCCTTGCCCCTGCAAGTTGTATGGCGCGCGTACCGATATAATATAGTATTCATCGGGCAATTGAGCAGCAAAGCCAAATAAATCTTCTTCATTACTGCCATATCCATGAATAAGCAGCAGCAACGGGTTTTTATCCTTTTTTATTTTCGGTTCCCTAACCAGGTGGTATAATGATAATGACATGTTTATAGTCCTTTAAACAATTTTTGAAAAAGCGACCCTAGCAAGGGTGCTACATTTTTTTGGCCTTGTATTGCTCCTAAAAACCCATACACCCACAGGATAAAGAAAAATGTATAAAATCCGGCGGTTACAGCCCAGCTATCAAAATAACCAATAGGGTAGCCCAGTAAAAAAAATAGTAGTATGGTCCCCAGTGCCTGTCGAATATGAAATGAGGCAAAAGGACTCTTATGTTCGCTATTTTGCACAATAGCTATCAGTGTGCCAATAATGGTTAAGTAGCTTATTATTGCGGTTGTTTTTCCTTGTTCGTTTATAGGATCCATTTATTGTATTTCAATTGTGCTTTTAATTTCCATATCAGTGCGCGGGTCAAACATTACATCATAATATGCCGCATTCCCCGCTTTGCTGTTAATTGCAAGCTGTTTACGGCCAAATTCAACACCCTTCTTATCGGTTACTTTAAAGGTAAGCGTACCATCAAAATCTTTTTCAGTTGCCAGGTAAATTGTCAGCTTGTTATCGTTGTAATCTTTATTATTGATAGAGTCTGCCTCAATTTTGAATTTCCCACGGCAATACCTTTGGCTTTAAGGCTTTCACTTAATACCACTTTACTTTCCAGTGTGCGGTCTATACCCTCGCTTATACCTTCGCCCACTTCTATAGCCAGTTCACCCACGGTTTCGCCACCTTTATTTAGTGTTTCTTTGGTCTTTTGCTTTACATCCTGGCACGATATTGCAATTACTATGGCCGCAGCATAAATCAGTATCTTTTTCATGTTATCCGTTAATTACTAATTTACCATTGTTATAAATTCCGTAAGCTTTACCCTTAAGCTGCTGGCCTAAAAACGCCGAATTCTTAGATTTAGACAAGATATCTTTCTTGCCAAAAACCCATTCGCCTTCGGGGTTAAACAGCGTAAAGCTTGCCGGTGCACCTTCAGCAATATCCTTATTGGTAAAGCCGAACAGCTGTTTACCGGCAGTAAATTTATCAACAATAATCTCAAGCGGCAGTAGGGTATTCAATGCCCCAAAAGCACTTTCCAGACCTATAGTACCATTGTTCGCAAGGTCAAATTCAAGCTTTTTGTTTTCGATGTCTATAGGATTATGATCTGAAGTAATAATATCAATGGCATTATCCAAAACCCCATCAATCAAAGCTTTACGATCTGCGTCTAAGCGCAAGGGCGGAGCTACTTTATAACGGCTGTCAAAGTCGGTCAGCGCCTCATCTGTCAGCAACAAGTGGTGTATAGATACACTGCATGTAACCTGCAGTCCTTTAGCCTTAGCTTCTCGTATCAGTTGTACAGAACGTGCCGTGCTTATGGTAGGTATATGCATTTTGCCTCCCGTATATTCAAGCAGGTGCAGGTTGCGGGCAATTTGTAATTCCTCGGCTAAAGACGGTATTCCTTTAAGGCCAAGCTGTGTGCTTACAATGCCTTCGTGCACCACGCCTTTCCCTTTTATTTTATCATCCTGCGCGTAGGCAATAATAAGCCCGTTAAAGTCCTGCACGTATTGCAGGGCTATTTTTAGCAGGTTTGCATCCTGTAACGATTTATTATAGTCGCCAAAGGCTACGGCACCGGCATTTTTCATGTCAAACATTTCCGCAATATCCTTGCCTTCGCTGCCCTTTGTAAGTGCACCAATGGGATGCAGGGTAGTGGCTGCTGTAGCCGATTTGCTTTTTAAAAAAGCAATATCCTGCTGGCTTTCAGCCACAGGGTTACCGGTGGGCTGCAGGGCAATATCGGTAAAGCCGCTGCGTGCCGCTACATTAAGGCCGTTGGCAAGTGTTTCACGGTCTTCATAACCCGGTTCGCCCAGGCTTACAGAGCTGTCAAACCAGCCTTGCGAAATGTGCAGGTTATCAAGGGTAATCTCTTCAAAGCCTTCGGCAGATGGTATGTTATTCCCAATTTTTGTTATCATGCCGGCTTCAACCTTAATATCAACAGCCTGTTTGTGGAAGGGACTGTTTTTATCAATGATAACGGCGT
>Ga0265780_10011289_pt1 | contig 10576 bp, 7 predicted proteins | sample P1T30metagenome_FD_192432 | JGI IMG/M metagenome (GOLD analysis project Ga0265780, IMG submission 192432) | Plant litter microbial communities from East Loma Ridge, Irvine, California - P1 T30 | ecosystem: Environmental > Terrestrial > Plant litter > Unclassified | place: USA: California... | reverse complement strand
ACAACACCGACCCCTTCGCGCTCGACACAACTGGTCTCGTGACCTCGGCGCTCACACATGGCATTCGCGCCTTCGATACCTCGCCCTACTACGGCCCCTCCGAACAACTGCTCGGCGATGCGCTCGCAACACCATTCGTCCGGGAGACGTTCCCGCGCAACTCATACATGATCCTGACCAAGGTCGGGCGGACAGGGAGCGAAGAGTTTGACTACAGCAAGGAATGGGTGCGCCAGAGCGTCAACAGGAGTTTGGAGAGGCTGCACACTGAATACCTGGACCTGGTATACTGCCACGACGTCGAGTTCGTGAGCCCGGCGGAGGTTTTGGAAGCAGTCAAGGAACTCCGCCGCCTTAGGGACGAAGAGGGCACAGTTCGGTACATTGGTATCTGTGGATACCCACTGGATGTGCTGGGCGACATGGCTGAGCTCATCCTCCGCGAGACCGGCGAGCCACTCGATGCGGTGCAGTCCTACGCCAACTTCACGCTCCAGAACCAGGCGCTCGCCGGCCCGCGCGGCATCTTGCGCCTGAAGAATGCAGGCGTCGACGTCGTCCCGAACGCTTCCATTCTTGGTATGGGCCTCCTCCGACACGACGGCATACCCGTTGGTGGCCTCGGAGACTGGCACCCCGCCCCATCCTCTCTCCGTGAGTCAGTGCGCAAAGCGAGCCACTTCTGCGACGACTACGGCGAGCGCATCGAGGTTATCGCCATGCGCTTCGCGCTCGAGACATGGATATCTGCTGGCGCGTTGTGTGGATCCCGCGGAGACCCCGCATCAGGCGTGCCCTGGACGCACGAGTCCATTGACGACGTCGGCGGCTCCAAGCTGGGTGTCAGCGTCATCGGTGTCTCGCGCGCACCCGAGTTGGAGAAGACAATGCTGGTTTGGCGATCCATTCTCGATGGATTGGAAGGCGGCAAAGAGACTGCGGTTCAAGCTGGCCGCTGGTACCGTGCGTGGGAGTGGAGCAGGAACCGCAGGAAGGCAGTGCAGATACTCGCCGAGGGCGTTCAAGAGGTGCTTGGTGACGGCTTTGGCTACGAATGGGCGAGCCCTGACCCAGGGTTCGTAAATAAGAGGGTAAAGGACGCGAAGAAGGCAACCCAAAGTGATGCGCCTGCAGCGTGGTTGACCCCCGCTGCGAGCCCGGAGGCGGTGCCGGTAAAGGATGCAGGCGAGGTTGCAGAGGACAAGTCTCTGCCGCTACGGTAACAATGGAGATGATGCACATGTATATAGTGAATAGAATCGCACGTTTCACTGCGATTTAGAATTAGCGCGGGTTCCACTCCCTAACCAATATGAGGCCGGGTGTAAGGCCTACTCGGGTATTCCGTCATGGAATGACCCCCATTCCAAAACTAAACTTCTTCAAGAATAGCGTCAATGCTCAGGCCACCCCAACCACCCTCAGTTCGTTACTTCCGCCACGTTATAACCTCTATAATCCTTCGTCTCTATCTAAGTACAGCCACATCAATAACCAAACCATTCATAATCAACGTAGGCGGCCGCCCATTCACTACACTTAAGTCCACGCTCGATTAGTCAACATCCTTAAACACGATGCTCTCAAATCAGTAGGCTGGCAGTACTTGTTACATTAACAGCATGCCTTTCGTCGATCGTAGTCCTCTTCTATTCATATTCTAGACTACTTACGAAGCTCCGTACCTCCCATTTTCTAGACTCGGATGAATAGCTTTGATCTGCCTTTATATGCGATTGCAAATATTCAATCGCTTCTTGAATCGGCATGGTGGTGGTTGAGTTATGACGTGTTGAAGATCAGACGATAGATGTTGGGGTGGCTCGACCCGTGAACTGGCTCGTTGCGCGCACGGACACTGTACCGTGTCAGCTGCTACGGTACTCGGCGCGCCCGTCCCTTCCCATCATCATCCCTTCTGTCATCACGTTTTCAGTCGACTTGTCCACAGCACTCTTTCAACCATCGCGTATTCGAACACAAGTATCACATTTGTCGCTCGATGCTACCTCTCAGCGCGCGATGGTGCTGGCCGTCTCGTAAACCTTACTCAGTTCGAGTAACAGGACCCTGGGACCGGCAAGCACCTGCGGCTTCGGAACAGTTGTTCGCACTCGTTATAGAGAGTTTAGAGTCATCGCGCGTGCCACGTATCAAATCCGGCACGTGCACATACTTTACAGTTTGCAACCCAACAGGTGCACCATCAGCGTTGAAGCTCGCGAAGGTGGCGCGATTTCAGGGTACGTGAGCTTCTGATCCTTGACATTTACCCTTCATATTCACACCTGTGACCGATCGTTTTAAGTTTTGGTTTTACAACTTCGATTCTGTTCACCATCACTGGTCAACGTCTCATGTTTCAAGGTCGTCGCAGTACCGGACGCTCGGTCGCGGGATCATCACATACACCGGGACATCCTAAAGGCTGTTTTGTTGTCCCTTCAACACCATGTGGGGCCTTAGGAAACGATATTAACTACGATCAGGCTGATGGATTATCTTTGTCTGTCTGCGTTCGTCTCGACACGATTCAATCGCAATTACTTGAAATTGTCTTTGAATCTGTACTTTGGCTAGTTGGGCATGTGATAACGCTAACTTGCTGGCGGCTAAGTCTAGGTTGGTACGTCTCCATGTTTGACTACAGTGATGGTAAGTCTGCGATACGACTCCGCAATGAGTTGTTGCGATAGGCTGGTCGATGAAATGTTGCGATTAGCTAATCGATTAAGAAACATTTACCTTGTCGGATAATCCGTGGACCGACGCAATGCGTGCTCTTGACATGCTGTGCTGCACGTGCGACATGAAGGTGGGCGTGTTTCTAGCGTCCTGGTTTCACGTCCAAGAAGTTTCAAGAACGCCACCTTGGAAAGCATGTCCATGTCCGCTATGCTCGACATATTATAGCCATGTCTCTGGAAAGATACCCTACTTTCATCATTTCAATCAGTGTTGTGGCAAGCCATCGCCATTGACACTTTTGCACTTTACATCCTTCTTGCACATATATCTCAAATACCCTACTACTTCTCTATAATAATGGTTGCGTTTACTTTCGGAAACCAGGTCTGGCACCTGCTGGCATGCTTTGCGACGTTGTTTTTCCTTTGCTCAACGGCAGCCTTTTGGGTCGGCACGCAAGAAACGATCGCTAGGGAACAATACCCGGAGAGCCTTAAATCAATCTTCTCCAGTCAGACAATCGATGCACTTAATCAAGACGTACGGTTGCGTAGTGCGCTGCTGTCACTCACAGAGGCCATCGCACAATCCTCCAGCGATATTGGTGGATACTTTCACATGGAAAGTCTTAAAAGCTTCGGCGCCAATCTCACAGATGGTGTTAACCACATTCGCTATCAACAGCAGTCAGAACTAAAGACGCGGGATTTGAAGGACACCACTGGTACCTTCAGAGACCTGACCACTGTTGGCAGTACAGGAGGGCTCAATCTAACGCGTGGACTATCTGGTGCACTGAACAGTCTAGAGAACTTGGTGGTTGACTCACTTGGTACACCCGCTCTATTTTTGGGTATAGGCTTAGGGTACGTAGGCGCCATTCATTTTCAACGATTAAACTAACCAGCAGCAGCATGGGTACAACGACCGCTCTCAACTTGACTAATATGCAGGAAGCCAACGCGATAGCTTCGAATATTATAACAGCCTATAACGCTTCAGCAACTGGTGCAAACCTTGTCGCCCAACAGATTGGCCGTGGCCTATCGGGGCAAATCACCCCTTCCTTCAATCGCAACAACGTCTCTCTTGGCCCGGTAGCTTTCGCCCTAGCATCTGGCATCGGAAACGCGACTGCGGTCGGCTTTGGTCTGACACAGCAACGCTTCACGACTTCAACTGATTCGAGCATTGTGGGTATAGCTGGAAACTTCGGTCTTGGAGTTGCTATGCCAATTATATCTAACATTGATCTTCGAGCCACAATCAAGAGCTTAGGAAATAGCTCTGGCGTCGCGAATTTTGTACAAAATCTTCCCAATATCGCGGCGGCAGCAGGTCTTGGCCTAGGAGAGGGCGCAAGAAACGGGTTGGGATTGACAGCGTCAAATCAACTACGGCAACTCGCAATTCCTACAACAGGCACAGTCGACTTTCCGGGAACTGTGCAGGCTTTCACCAAGGGCCTTAGCCAGTCGTTTGTTCAAGGCAGCAACTTTTCAAACCTCAACATTGGCGCTGTCACGGGATTCGCCAACATGACCCAGTTACAGGCCATGATTCGGCCCATAGCGGCGGGAGTTGGTGCGGGCATGGGTATGGGAGTTGCCATCGGGTTGAACTTCAAGCCTGCGGACGCCCGGTCGATACTTGGTGGTAACATCAACGGCAATGAAGACCAGATGGCTTTAACTGCGGAAGGTTTCACGCAAAATTTGTTCTCCAACTTCCTCGCCAACGGTTCCGCTATCCAGCAAGCAAGACAGTTTATTGCAAACAATCCACCTCAAGCATTGCAAGGCATTAATGGTGCTAAGGCAGCCGAGGGCTTCGCTAGGGGTACTATTGAGGGGGTTGTGAGCGCGATGTCTTCTGTCGGTGGAGTTCAGAATCTGGTTAGTGGCAACGTTACAGTTACTGCATACGACAATGTACCAGTTCTAGCTCCGACGCAGTTCAACGATTCATTAAACGGATCGGCTGTTGGCTTTGCGCGAGGACTTACAGGCAAAGCGACTATCCTGGTTGCTGAGATTGCCAGAAATCTGACTCAAGGCATGTCAACTTCCGGTGCTGCACCTATGTCGCGCAGAAGTACCGTCAAGGACGTACATGGGGGCATCACTGTAGGTAAGAAATCGCTGCTGTCTCAGTCAGTTCACAAACTAACACACGGCAGTATCCGCTCGCCAATCTCAGGCGGGAGACAGCCAGGTCCCGATAGCTATCGACTCAGCCACAGCACAAATGACCGCCCAAACACTGGTCAATACATTCACATGCCAGGGAGTCGGCGGTATTGCTTCAGCGGCTTTTGGTGCCATGGTCGCAGCTAAAACGAACGCGACTGGAATGATTGTAGCGTTTGCTCAACTTGGCCAAACTCTCGACCCAACGGTGTTGCAAGCATTGCCACGAGGACCCATTACAGTTATGTCAGGCGGAAACAAGTTCGAGATTGTTCTCGAGACCCAGAGTGTGAAGATCAATGGCTTGACATTCAAGTCGTTTACAGCCATTACGGCAGTCCACAGTAAGTCATGCTGTAACCAGCACTCAGTATGTCGACTTCAGTAGCTAATCTCATAATGCAGTCGCATTCGTCGGTCTCGCCTTCCTCTTCCTCCTTCCCATTTACCTCATCCTTGGCGCAGTCTGGCGTTTCTCTTTCCTCGCCGGCTTTCCGGTGGACGAAGAAGGGAACAGGAAGTTGCGCATGATCTTCTTGATCGCGTTCACCATCTTCGGCCTTGTTGGTATTACCGTCGGCATTGCCGGTATGGGAAGTTCCCGTCATTTCCGAGATCCTCATGGCGTAAGTTCCCTATACCGACATTTTTGGGGGAATTGTGAACTAATGCATGTTCGCAGGTCCTAGGTCTCGTTCTGCTCATCTTCATGTTCCCCACGGTGGGCTCCTCCATCCTCCGTCTTCGCACGCACCTCCCGGAACCGCCACCATCTGCATTCGTCGGTCTCGGAGGGGCCATTGCGACTGCGAAGAGCCCACAGCGCATCTATATGATCAGCGGTGTCACTACCGAGTTATCGTTGATCCTCGCCCAATTTGCCTTCTCACAGGGCTTCGCCTCCCTCCGCGCCATATCTCTTTGCGCCGTAGACGCAGTGTTGAGCTCGGCAACCGTTGCTATCATTGTGAGCTTCGTCCTGATGATACGAGTAGGTGCTACGGCACTAGCCATTTTCCGAGCCTGGCTGGAAACGCACATTGCTGGGCAAGGGGCAGCGGGTATCAAACCAACAACACCGATTCTCGATGCTTCGAATGCCGATGATGCCGGTGATGCCGGCAGCCAGGAACGGATCGAAACGATAGCTACATTCGGTTTCGACAAGAAAGAAGTTTTCGATAGGAAGAATTCCTTCGATAGGAAAGATTCCCTGTTCGATGTGCACCCGTTGTATAACAAACCAAAGCTTGTACAAGTCAGGACGCAAGAGCTCAAAGGTTCCGAAGACGACGGTATCAGCACTCCATTCAACTTCAAGAAAGAAGGAAGCTTCAGTGAGCCGAACACTCGAGAAATCAACCCCTTCCTCTCCCCTGAAGAGCAAGTCAGCTACCAAGAGCGTGGAATATTCAAACCCAAGACTGGAGGCTACACCTACCCTGGTCAGAGAGCGAGCTATGGTTACGGAGAACGCCGCCCATCTTCAGATGTCTTGGAACCCAGGTCGCCCCAGCCCCCAATGGTTGCCGAGACAGGAACGAGGATGGCTGGCGTCACTGTCCAGGATTTGTGGCCTCCGCCAATGCCGGAACCGGTGGTTACGGCGACAACAAATCAGCAGTATGTTAGGAGGTATAGCAAGCCGACCAATGGGAATGTGCCCGTAAGGGATAGTTTCATGGGCTTCGGGGGCCGATAGAGAAGACGGCTGCATTTGGATAGCATAATAAGACGTCTATATACCATGATTACGATATATAGACAATAACAGATCCTTCTGCGCAATGGCTTGAGATCAGAGGTGATGCAACATGTCATCGGTGAAAATACACACATGAGAAAAGTAGCATCTATGACACCGCTATCGGTTACTTGCTCAATATACCAATACGCCTTCCGTGTTTTTTATCCCTCTCCATCACTCCAAATTGTCATGAGATGTTCAAAAGAATGAACCTAAGAAGACATGTCTGCGGCCTCTGCGCTGTCCTTTCAAAACCCAGACCAGTGGAATGATGTGACGGAGGGCTAAACCTCCCTCACATGTCCAGGTCGTCTTCCGAAGTCAAGTATCTTCTCGCTTTCTTATTCCCTAGTATGTGATGCTACGTGAATCGACCCCTAATACATTCTAGACAGGCAACTACGCACCCTAATCTAAAAACACGCGTATGCAACGTAAATTAGATGTAGGTTTTCGCTTATTATAGTCTAGCGCGAACTACCTCCTTAATATCTACGTTTTAGTGCTAGCGTAAGCCTTCTAAGCTATTATACTTTTAATACTAAGGTGCAATTAGCTATAGTAGAGCTACCTCTATATTATTACTTTTGTTAATAATTAGAAGCGTTTAAAGTGTAGAGATAGCAACAAATTAGATCCTGTCAACACCAGCGTCTATGTGATGGGCTGGAGCCAAGTTGGTGAATCCTCGATGATATCTCGGTCACGTGCGCAAGCGCACGGTGCGCGACAGTACGCGTCTGAACGACGCTCAGGCCAAGCCCTTGAACCCCGGCTGAAGGTTAATCCGAGCTGCCATCGATTAACCTTCAGCACCCTAGCAGTCCGTAGTTCTTCTCTTCTCTATCGAATACAACTCTAGTATACCTGTGCGATAGCTCCCTGAGCGTAGCCCCTTACAGACAACTTTACAAACGACTAAAACACAGCAGTGCAGTTACTCTTAGATTCCTCTTTGACTTACTTCCGAGTGCCGCGGTGGAGAAACTAAGGGTGATAAGGCAGGCTGAAAGGCTATCAGACTTGGAGATAGCGCGGAGGAGTAGATAAGCTCGGAGATCTGTCCAAACACAAGAAAGATACCGAACTACAGAACAACAATTACAATACACATTTATTTTGTTATACAAATACGACTAATTGCATCGAGCACCCGTTTCGATGGAGGACACCTAAAATACCCCACTACAGTGTGCGTTGATACTTTGGTATGATCCACTTTATCCTATTGCACTGCGATGACGCCGAACGGATGAGCCACTTATATCTTCCGCAACAGATCTTATACCCATTATCTCAGGTGCCTCTTCATGAACGAGAAGTACTGCAAAAAACAACTGGACTCGTACATCACGTAGAAGACGAACTTAACCTACACGATTGGATAAGTTGTAAAAATAAGTTAATACCTCCTAGAGGAAAGAAAATTTCAAATAAATCGGATTAAGTACTTCGGAGCTGTTTTCTTTTTTGCTATTTTACTATCTCGCTAATCCCTAGACTAGTGCATATAGAGAGAAACATGCATGTTTAGCCTAGGAACTGTTTTACTGACTCAAGACTTTTCTTGAAGTTAGAAACCTCATCTGTTGAGATACCCAACTCCTCCTTGGTGACGAAAAGACCTTGTTCCTTGACATGCGCAAACCAATCTGGCACTGCTACACCAAACAACACTCCGGTAACAGCCTCTTCCCCCGCTAGGCCAAAAATGCTGCCAAAAACCTTTGGCTCTATCTGCGCATACACACCTTTCTTACCTGAGACATCTGCCCACTGTGAGAGCGCCTCTCCGAGGCTGATAACCTCAGTGCAAACGGCGGCGTACTTGCTATGCGTCAACTTTGGGTTCGCCAGAATTTGGCGCGCCCAAACACCGGGGTCTTTAGCCATATCACCGGCCATAGGATAAAGGGTTGATTCATGCGCTGGAATCATCCAAACATATGTCCCTGGCGCAGTGGACTATTACCGAATCTATTAGTTATGTAACTAGTACGAGTTTGGAGGGCATTAACTTACCACTGGAAGCGGCTTCAACATAGGAAAGAATGCAAAATTGGACGGATAGAAACCAAACATAAGGAAGGTTGTCTTGGCAGCCAAATCTGGCAGGTTCTTCCATATATAGTTGTCGACCTCGGCCTTGTAGTCGAAATGCGGAACAGGAAATTCGCCATCCGTGATTTGTTCTGCTGAAGGAAGTGTACTCCAAATGTAATGCTCCAACGTCTTCACTTCAGCCGCCAAACTCGCGAGCGTAATACCATGGCGCTTTTCAACTTCACCAGCTTCGGCCTGACTGGCGCCTCTAAAGAAAGGCTCCCACCAGTTGGTGACCGCAAAGATGGCTTGTGCACCCTGCTGGTGTGTTAGGTGTCGTTAAAACAAAGAGCGCAACTAGTAGATAGCTCACAGTAAAGGCCTTTCTAACAGACTCTTCATCATCATAGCTGGCTTGAACAACCTCCATGCCCTCCGCAGCTAGTTTTTGTGCCTTTTCTCCGCATGCATCCCTAGTTACGGCGCGGATGTGCCAGTCTCCAGTCTTAAGCAGCCCGCGGGCAACGGAAGAACCCTGGTTGCCGGTCGCACCGGTGACAACAACAAGTTTCTTAGCCATATCTGCAATAATGACCTTATAACTTCTGGGTTGTGGAAGGGGAGGAATGTAGATAATATGAAGCTCGATCTGATTGAGTACGCACGTCCTGAGAGCGATATAGGGAATGGAGCGCAAAGTATCAGCCTATAGATAGCAAGGATGACTCTTGAATAAGCGGGAAAGACCAAAAAGACGGAGAAACACCTGTAGTATCGGTATCTGAGGATACCAGCTAGAGTTCTCGGGATTATATTTGCAAATGTCCCGCAGAGCACAATCGGCCCGATGTTGCACAAATGCCCCGAGCCAACATACGTGACCCACCACTGTAGATCTTCGTGCATCAGCTAAAGCTGTGTACAGTATCTAGATTTACAGTGCCTGTGCGCGTGCCGAGCCACCCCAACGACGAGCTAATGACAGAGAAGTAAGGCCGTAGAGCCAACTACAAAAGCTATTATCGCGAGAAAAGCTGGTGTATTAATATATAGATGTATGCAAAACTTCTCAGCTACTCAGCTAATCTTTTGGGTGGCCGTATCAACCGTGTACGCGTCTTCTAGGTAGGTGTATTGTAAGGGTCTACGCTCAGGGAGCTATCGCACAGGTTTACTGAGGTTGTATTCGATAAAGAAAGGAACTACAAGTAACTCGGTCTGAAGGACTATCAGTGAGCGGCCGGAATAACCTTCCGTCCGATCTCGCCGAAGGTGATCAGTGCGCCTTGCGCACGTGACCAAGATCTCATCTAGGAACAACGAACTGGGCATCAGCCCATCAAAGCGATGTAGAAACTAAGTTACCTAGCTTTAGGAAACCTCCTACTTCGTCACCGCGCTGGCAAAATTTTGTATCATTTCTCTTATTAGTGGCAAGCCTCGCCTTATGTATCTTGCTATGTAATCCACAAGCTCTAGCTCCTGTGGTGGGTTGAGATGGGCTTATGTATCGTTCTGCCTTGCCCGCATCTGTTGTCTGTTTCCTTTGGTGCCGCCGCGACAGCGTCGATCGGTTAACATTGATGGTTTTTGCAACTTTGCGGTACGACAAACCATCTTCAGCTTCATGCGATTCTAAATATCCAGTCGTTCTTAAATCGGATCCATAGTGGTGAAGTTATATGGGGTTGAAGTTGGGACAGCTACATCATAATCATGGTGGGGTGGCTCGACCCGCGAACTGGCTCGTTTCGCGCACGGGGGGTTGTACGAAAATCGGCGAATTTCGGTCTACCCGGACCCCGACCTGCCAAATTTGTCCGCGATACTCAACCAGCCTAGGCATGAAGCTGTGCACGATCAAGCCAGGCTCGTTTGTAAGATAAAAAGCGCTTTAGTCCCTTGTTAC
>Ga0265780_10011287_pt1 | contig 10578 bp, 14 predicted proteins | sample P1T30metagenome_FD_192432 | JGI IMG/M metagenome (GOLD analysis project Ga0265780, IMG submission 192432) | Plant litter microbial communities from East Loma Ridge, Irvine, California - P1 T30 | ecosystem: Environmental > Terrestrial > Plant litter > Unclassified | place: USA: California... | reverse complement strand
AACGTCAGACAACGCCCCAGCGTTCTTATGCATGCACGTTACACGACACTCAGCCTCAACTCTGCGCCTCGTCAATACCCATTTAAACTCCACGATCCTAGCAGTCTCAATTTCAGCAATGTCTTCAAGCAATATTCGTCTCTCTTCGCTGCTCATCATCATTTGCCCACAGCTCTCCAAAAACACGCTTGCGACTCACCATGCGCCCCCTCACAACCCTACTATTAACCTCCCTCTCCATCCTCCACCTCCTAGTCCTAGTGCACGCAAACTGCTTCCACTCAAACGGCACGCAAACCACAGCCCCCCACCACGCGCCCTGCAGCAACGACTCCTCGCACCCCCTCTCAACAATCTGCTGCGCAACCCAGCGCCCAAACCCCGCCGGCGGCCTGGCCTCCGACGGCTTCACGGCCGACGTCTGCCTGGACAATGGCATTTGCATGAGCCAGTACCGGAACACGCGGTCTGATGTGAAGGTTACGGTTGCGTATTGGAGAGAGGAATGCACGGTGAAAGACTGGAAGAGTGGGAAGTGTTTGGATGTGTGTGTGGATGAGGTATGTATGCACTGCGGCGTAGTTACGTATGGCATTTTTCTGACTATAGTGAACTCCAGTTGAACTTGGGAAATGTGCCGATGAGGCCGTGTAATGACGACCCCACGTCTGAGAAATGGTGTTGTGGCGACTCGACTGCGTGCTGTTCGGCGCCTGAGCAGGTTGTGCAAGTACCCCGTCTCTTTGCTCATGCGGCGAATGCGTCGTCGACTACTCGATCGAGTCTATCCGTCACGGCAACTAGTTCCAACACAGCTACGATCATACCTGCGCGAGACCGTGAGGACCCTTCTCTTGGTGGGGGCGCGATTGCGGGAATTGTTGTTGGTGTAGTAGGAGGGACTGGTTCACTGCTTTTGGCTGCGTTTTGGATCTTGAAGAGGAGGAGATCGCTCGTTGCGGATCCTGCGCATCACGGGATGGATTACAAGGCATATTACGCGCACGAAGTTGATGCGGTGACGCCGCCGGTGGAAGTAGCAGATGGTTGGGATACTTCTCACGAGCTGGGTTCTGGAGAGCGGAGTCGAACGCATGAGCTGGCTTGAGACCAAGGGCTTCGGTTTGCTTTGTAGTCGAACGGAGGCGTCAAATGGGAGAGAATCGTAGTGGAATCGTTAGTCATCGAGATTTACATTGCTGAGAGTAGCATGTTATCACGCATGTAACGTACTGGAAGCTGTTGGAGTAGCCGAGATTTTGACACAGAAAATCGAATGAAATGAACCTTGGTAAAACCACGGGCTACAAATGCCATTAATACAACTCACAACTCATCCCTCATCCGATTAATCTCATCCTCCTGCCTCTCCAACTCCTCAATCTTCTTCTTCACCTCCACCCTCTGCCTCTCCAACTCCATCTTCTTCGCCTCTAGCTTAGGATCCAGCGTCGGCGCACCAGGAATCATAGTCGTTTTGCCATCCAACTTCCAGACCTGAAACGTACCCTTGACAGGCGCACTCAAGCCCCCATAGCCTGTGCCAAACATAACGTACTCGTGCACGACCGCAATGTTGCCGCGAAAGTCTGAGTCCAGGTGTACTTCGAGCAGTATGTCGCCAGTGAACTTGTTGAGTGCGAGAAAACTGCCAGGTCCAGTAGGATTAAAATTGCCGGCAGTCCAGTTCCCTGTGATACCGGCAAGCACGACGTCGTTGACGACGATAGGCGCCACCAGTGTCGTGGTATTGCGAGGCGCAGCGATTTTCCAAATCGTGCTCCCATCTCGTAAATTCACGGCGCCGAATCCAGAGTTCGAAATAATGCTGCCGTCAGGCAATGTAACGTTTTCGCGACTTGAGTTGATGTCAGTGTAGTACACTGCTTGGTTGTCCACGGCTATGCCCCATTTCAAACCGCCCTCGAGTCCGCCTGGTGCGACCTGTCGACCCCACATGATCGTGCCTGTCTGCGCACCAAAAGCATAGAGATTGCCATTCTTCTGTCCTGCAACGACTACGTCTTTCCCGTCGGGTGTAGCTTCAGAGCCGAGCACGAAGGTCGGTGCCATGCCAAAATCCGTGTCATTTCCAACGTTCTTTGGACATTGAGGTCCAGGTATGTTGCCTCCGCCGGGAAACAAAGACGGTGCACAGGCTGCATTCCACGCATCCAGCGGTCCCAGGGTCTTGTACCAGTTGATTTTACCGGTGACGATGTCCAGTGCCAACACTGAAGTCTGGTAGACATCCCGCGGCAGACACGGTTCATTTACTAGATGCTCTGTGCTCGCTTTGAGGTTCTTGTTCGCGTCTTGACACTCCACTATTTCAGGCGGCAGCGAGAACAGCTGCCCTGTGCCGATGAAGACTTGCTGACGGACGGGATCGATGGATGGCTGCGAACCCCAGATAGATGCGCCAGAGTAATTGGCACCGGGAGGAATCATAGGCGTCGTCCAGAGCAGGGCAAGACGCCCGTGGCGAAGAGTCACTGCGTTCATTGACCCGTGGTGACTGAGCTTGTAGCTCGGATCGAGCGTAGGTAGTCCAGATTCGGTAGTAGAGACACCGATGAAAAGGAGGCCATTGTAAAGCGTTGGAGACTGTGTCAGTATGGCTAGGGGATGCCTGCCGATCGACAGCGTATCAATGACACGGCCTGTGTGCTTGTCCACTACCACGAGTAGTGCACGAGCAAGTGTTCCAATGTAGAGAATGCCGCCGTCAGAGACTGGTGTCGTACGAGAAACGAGCGCCGCTCCTGTCGCAACTATTTCGCTACTGTCACCCCTCTCCTTCACGATCAATTCGGTGACGTTCAGACGCCAGAGCATATTGCATTCTTCGTAGTCGAGGGCTACTAGCAGGCCATTCCAAGTTGGGTAGTAAGCGACACCATCCTCCACAAGAGGTGCGGCACTGACACCTGGGTCATATGCTTTCTCACAGACTGGCTTTAGAGAAGCAACGTTGTTGATATCGACGATCGCGTCAGTACTCGCCCAGCGGTTGTTGTAGACATTGCCACCGAAGCCTAGCCAGTTGCCATGCTTGCTTGGAGGAGCTTGAGAGTCGGGTATACGATGAGTTGGTGCAAAGTCTGATAGATCAAGGATGTCCGCAAAGAGTGGCTGTTGGTCATCGGCATTGAGAGTTAAAGCGCTGCTCAAGAGAAGGCCGAAGATAATACTAAGAGAAAGCATGTTGACTGCGCAAAGAGTAAGATGCTGTGCCTGCGCCTTTTATACTGGAGTTTGTACGCGCTGAAGTACATATATAGACGTCTGATGGGATGCTGGTCAAAGAGTTTCGGAGCGAGATGTCTTGCCCTATTCCTTAGCTTTTCGGTTTCCACGGAAATTCATTGGCACCTCAGCTCAGGTGTTTCTCGGCCGTCTTACTGAGAACCGTTCCGTAGCGGGAGGGTTCTGCTGACGTGATGGCATGGGTATTCCGTACTCAGCCCGAGCTGAACACCCGGCGAACTCCCATTCATGCGATGCTATTGGCTGGCCCTTTGCCATAAATTTTCCATATGAGGGTCAACGCAATGTCATGAGACTAGTTGCCTAACTTCAGAAGGATAACGCTCCGGACCTTTGCTATGAGGCTGAGTGTGATTGTTGGGCCGAAGCGAGAAAACAGCGAAATTCGGGCTCTCTATCATTTCTTACAGACCGCACATGATACATGTTACCGTAAGTGCACGTAGGCGCCGATGCAGCATTCTGACACACGGTCAGCGAAAGAACCATGTTGAACCCAATGAGCTTGGCCTAAGGAGGCAGCTTCTCAAGGGTACGCTCGCCGACCACCGATAACTGAAAATGAATCTTTCCATTTGACCTTCACTCGAGGCTGATCATGGTGAAATCTAAGTCTGTTCGCTTCAGAATCTCCCCGTTCATGAAGCCGTGAACATAGGAGCCGCCGACCAGGCGGTACCGCCCACTACCTTCAATAGGACGGAAGATCAAGGGTACAGGACATCCAGGGACGACCCATACCGTGTCATTCTTGCGAAGACATTGCGTTCCGATGCCGAAATAGCCCATTTTCGTGACGAACGGTCGAAGGAGCATTGCGTGCGAGTAGTGCAGATCGAAACGAGTTGCTTGACGTTCCAACTCCGTAAGATATGTTTCGTCCATCTTGCACCTCTGGCTCGCTTCTTTGATTTCATCTCCACTCGGCAGTAGAGTGAGCAAGAGCGATGAGTCGGGAAAGGCAAGAGTGTCGTGCGTGTCTGACGCTATAGCATATCGCCAAAGTACCCAACTCCTAAACGAGGGGTCTAGAAGTTCAGCAGACGCCGGGTAAATCGTGTTGATAGCCTCCGAGTGTGTACCTGTGGCTTCTCTATTGGTGATAAGCGCCCTCCAGACAGCTTCCTCACGACTTTGTCCGGATGCCACAGCTACATACGCCGGAGCGAGCTGCGATATCATGCCCCAGAGATCGAATGCGCGTATGTTGTTGCGTATCTGTGTCTTCGTTGGCCCAAAATCCACAATATCATCCAGCGCGACCGCTTTGATGGTGAGAACTCGTGTACCGTCATCGTCTCTGAAGATTATAGATCTTTTTGGGAGGTCAAGTGCCGCATGAAAGTCGGGGTATCCAGTCACCCTCAGCCCGAGACTTTTGTTGACACTCCAGTCCGGAACCCAAGATGGGAGACCGGGCACTTTTTGAAATTCTTCTCCTTCCACACAGGTGAGTAATAACAAGCTGCTGGAGTGCTCGAGAATGTATTCCGCTGCCGTGGTGTATACCTCTGCCACTGAGATCTGATAGCTAGGGAAAATGTCTGCGTCTCCCAGGCCTAGCTGCGAGTATACTTTGTCCCTCGCATTCTCAGAGACTGAAGCGCGGGCGCGAATCAGTGCGTACAGAAACTTGTTGTCATCGCCAGAGAGCCACGTCTTCTGTGCGGCTGCGAGTCTCGCTGGCGTGTTGTGACGTAAGCTTATTGTCCTGCCTTGGTCGCTTCGCCGAGCAGATTTCTTGAGCACAAGCGTCCAGCTCGACGTAGCGAGAAACTGTGAGAATTGGCTTAGCTGATCCCAAGAGACCGAGTGCTGCCCACACAACATGGTCACTGATCTTGCCAGGACAACCTCTTGGATGCTGTAATACGATAAGGCGTAAAATAAGCCACAGTTTAAAACACCCGGGGTATTATTCTTACATCCAAGCACGGTTGAACCATTCTCTTTCGAAGAAATATGTCAATGCCTGCCAGCTTCTGGCATTCAGGAGAAAGTTTGGGTGATCATCGCTGACGTCGGTTGGATTGAGCCTGTTCCTTCCCACTCCATCAAGCTGGAGTACTCCATTCATCAGGTCGATAGCAGGCTTCGAGTAGTCATCTTCCGGCCCGAGCCACACTAACACTCCAACAGCTGCTTGGTAGATTTGGCTCATCAATTTAACTTGCTCGGACCGCTCCTGTATGTTGCCTTGATCGATGCTCAGAGCGTCGGCCCAGTACAAACGGTTGGGATCGTGATCACGGTTTTGCGCACAATGAGCGAGGAAGTCATACAAATTCTCGCCGATGTGCGCTGCATTCCCATTGCATGATATGCCATGCTTAAAACTTGATGGGTTCTTCCGCAGCTTGTGGATGTCGCGATGAGGTAGTCCCCAGGTGTACGACAAGGCTACAAATGACGGAGCTGTCGATAGATCATGAGAAGCGAGTGTGCAACTCACTTGGCCGCCGGTCTTGTCGTCAGAGCGATGGATCTGTAGCAGTCGTATTTGAGATGCTCGGAGAGCCTCGTATGGTGATGTTGTGCTCCAACGCGGCGTAGGATCTGGTGCTGCTGCTTTCACACGAGAAACAGTCGCTACTTGCTGCGATACCTCCATGAGAACAAGGGCGGGATAGGCTGACTTTGGCGTCACGGCCAAGGTCTGTGAATGGCGATTAGGGTGTTGGATGCCGGGAGCCTTGTTCTGACATACATCCAATGACGGTGGTAGTCTCTTTATAGGGCGTATCGTTGCATGAGAGCTGAATGAACTCGTTCACCCATGGCCGGAGATGGCAAGGGGGTTGCGCATGTGCTAGGTTTACACGAGGCCTGGCGAAATGGTTGGTGGTGGGGTTAGGTCTAGCTTGCGACTCACACCTTGCCTGTCACGAACAACTGCGCACCTGCTGTACGCTAGCCCTGCTTATCTTCCTGCACAGTTCAGCTCTCAATGTTAAATACACGTACACGTACCCTGATAACCACAGCCTCCATCGCCTTCCTCTCGGTCATCTGCTACTATTATTTGGTACCTGCGCCATCCGAGTTCGTGATGTCGGCAGCAGCATGGATTTTCGAATCACAACACGGCTACTTCTCCCACGACAGTGATCCCGAAACATGGGAGTTCAGAGCGACGACACGGCCTGGCCTGGGGTTGGTTGAGAGGAGCTTCGCGACCGACGACGAGCTATTGAAAGCAGAAGGTCGACCATCCACAGATGTCACTCAATGGCAGCGCTTCATGCGCCAAGTCCAACACTTGAATGAGCAGGATCCAGACAATAAGCAGTATAAGATGTTCTACGTTGTCCGGCACGGACAAGGAATTCATAACGTGAAGGAGAAGGAAGTAGGGCGTGATGAGTGGAATGTGAGTGAGCTGATCGTGATGTCAATTACGAAAGCTGAACATCTCACAGCGCCATTGGGCCAAATTACCTGGCGACGATAATAGCACCTGGCTAGATGCAGAGCTCACGCCCACGGGCGAGCAACAGGCCAGGAGCATAGCATCCATCTGGTGTTCAGAGGACGTACCTCTCCCGCAGTCCATCTATGCAAGCCCATTGCGTCGATGTCTGCGCACCACGCAACTCGCGTTCTCTCCATGTATCGAAGCCAAACCTGGAATCAAGCCAGTCATCAAGGAGGGGCTGCGCGAACGACTTGGTGTTCACACGTGCGACCAACGGAGCGACAAAACGTGGATCGCCCGTGCTTACCCAGGCTTTGAGATTGAAGAAGGCTTCGTAGAGAAGGACGAGCTGTGGCAGCCGGAGCGTAGGGAAACCATCGAAGAACATACCGTCAGGTCCAAGGAACTGCTGCAAGACATTTTCAAGCACGACGACAGTCAGACTGTAGCCTTGGTCGCACACTCTGGCACCATGATGGCACTGTTCGCTGCCACTGGATGGAAGAAAATCCCAGTGGCAGCTGGAGCAGTGTATCCCTTATTGATCTGTCGAACCAGGGCGAGGAGCGAGGGAAATCAATGAGGCTCAACCAGTGTTACCTCTTCGACCTCTCAAGCACTTGCAAAAACACTCGTACCTATAGTTTCAGCTTTCAGGACACACTGAACGTCGAAGTCGGTGGCTCGTTCGTAGCATGTGATAAACGCGTCAGCATACGCTTGGCACCGCAACTTGCTGCATTACCCCACAACTACCAGCATGAAGTGGAGATGCACCAAAATAATTCGACCCACAAAGCGCAATGCCGTCAGTGTTCCAGGCCATCAAGTGCAGATAAGATGCACAGGATGACATGGACTCACCGGAGAAGCGGGCGATGTGTTCTTGCCGGTCAGCGCAGCGTGAGTCACACCACGACTGGCGGCGGCAGGCCTTGAAACAAGGTGTAACTTCACAAAGATGCTCGTCGTGTGCACCATCGTTAACATCGCTGGTTCGTTGTTCTTCCATTTTCATCGCGTGAATGCATTCGCAGTCGTTTGCGCAGTGTTTGTCTCCTTGTCTTTGTCGTTTGTGTTGGGCTGGGGTGCTTTGCCGTGACAAAGGCTGGACGCGCAAGCTGTCTCGGATCTCGAGCGCATTTCCAGGCGGCGACAGCTCGCAGCGACTTTCTGCTCTGCTGCATCAGGCAGCTGTGATACAATCTTCGTCGCCTCGTCTCTTCGCGCCGTTGGAGAGCAACTGGGGCGAACTTCAGCCAGGATTGGTAGTCTTGGGGGCCATCGCGCGGCGTCATAGCTGGTAATGAAAGGAAGGCGCCATCGGCGACGCACCGCATCAACAACGGCGCTGCACAGGTCGACAGCGGGCGTGAAGGGAAGCTACAGTTGCGCAAATGTAGGTAGCAGACTCCTTCACGCAATGCAGGTGTCGCAGCGTGCACTGTGAAAGATGCGCGGTGAAGGAGTGCGTTTGCATGACGACCGCCCGCTCGTCGCTGCCCCTTTTGCTTCGGCGCTAAAGCAGCGAGGCGCGCGCTAAGCCCCTTCCATGCACGCTAGTGGCAGGCTCCAGTCTCTATAAAGCCCCCGCGCCTCCCCTTCGTTTTGAGATCCTTTTTGCGCTTTGTCCAGCCTGACTGCCACCCTCAACCTCCCGCATCCACCGCCGACGCCAGCACGAAAGCCCAGCTTCTCTCCTGCGCGCTCACTAATATTGCGATACGGGACTCTCTTGTGCTAAATTCGCACATTTACACTCTCTCGGTAGTCGAGTTGCAGTTTTTGCGATCGGCACTAGCCAAATTCGCTTGCGACAGCCTCACGAGCAGCCTCCGCACCAGGTCGCATCTCGAGCTCTACCCTGCCAAAGGCTTGCTGGCATCGCTTTTGGTCTCTCTCCACCTCAATCACTAACTCTCTGCCGTCACCGGCAGCCACGAGCCATCCGCGACACTCTTGTCAGCGTTTGCGAGGGACACATTCGCTTGTAGCTCTCCTGCGTCCGGTACGGGCCTCACCTCTCCCACAAAACCCATCCACACTTCTCTCACCGGCGTCGACCGACCTCGCTACAGCTGCGATCTCGTAGTCCGCTCACTCTCACGTCGCTGCCGTCGCAGACCTCATTCTGACTCGCGCAGCCTGTCAAGACCTCGTCTCCACCTCTCGAGCTCACAACTCGGAATATCCTTCGTAGTATCAATCATGGATCCCAACTCTCTCAACTCGCATCCGTCCACCGCCGCTCAGGCCAAGACGGTAAGCCATGGTGATGTTTGTATGTACTCCAACCTGTTCTAACGTTCTCTCCTAGTTCGTGGCTCCGGGCTCTCTGTCGTTCCCACACAATGCAGACCTGACCCCACCGTCCTCTGAGAAGAACGTACAGGATGCAACCAACGCGAACGGCGTTGCGACTCCTGCGGCTACTCCCGATACCCAGAATGGTCAAGTGCCGTCGGGCATCGTGCCCACTCTCCAGAACATCGTGGCTACCGTCAATCTCTCTGCTCGTCTAGACCTCAAGACCATCGCTCTGCACGCGCGTAACGCTGAGTACAACCCGAAGCGTTTCGCTGCCGTCATCATGCGCATCCGTGAGCCCAAGACAACGGCTCTGGTCTTCGCGAGTGGAAAGATGGTTGTCACCGGTGCTAAGTCTGAAGACGATAGCCGCCTCGCTTCCCGCAAATATGCGCGGATCATCCAGAAGCTGGGGTTCAACGCAAAGTTCACCGTACGTCGTGCTAGGCTAGCCATGCCATGGCCATTGCTGACTATTCAATAGGACTTCAAGATCCAGAACATTGTCGGCTCCTGCGACATCAAGTTCCCCATTCGCTTGGAGGGTCTTGCCTCGCGCCATCACACTTTCTCGTCCTACGAGCCTGAGCTCTTCCCTGGTCTCATCTACCGCATGATGAAGCCCAAGATCGTCCTGCTCATCTTCGTCAGCGGCAAGATCGTCTTGACTGGTGCCAAGGTCCGCGAGGAGATCTACCAAGCGTTCGAGCTCATCTACCCCGTCTTGTCGGACTTCCGCAAGTCGTAGGCGCCTTTACCAGCGCAAAGCCTTGATGAGCCACAAGTCGCACGTCTCCGGTGCGCATGGCGTTGACTCGAGCAACCTCTTCCACACCCTAGTCATTTTGCGGCATTGCATGGCGTTACGGTTGGTTTCTTTACACGGTTTCAAAATTCCCCGAATCTTCTTCTGCACAACTAGACATCTGCACGAGGGGAGCAATCACTCCAGTAATCTCTTGTCACGATAGGTCAGCAGGCATGTTTTACGCGAGGGTACGGAGAGATTGATCACAGTACGGTGGGCCGCAAGGCGTGTGGGTAGTGCGAGCATAAAGTCTCGCACCGAGAGCTCATATTGGCTGCCGTTACTCTTGAGGCCAGAGCTTCTCAGGATTGTGCTTACCAGCATTGTCGTGCATACTCCTACTCTACCTGTTCTTGGGCGGAACAGGTTAGACAGTAATGTCATCACGATATGATATCTTGCACCCTCCTGTGCCCTGACCCTGCGTGCCCTTGCCTCCGTGTCCATGGTGCCTCTGTGCTACTGTTGTCCTATGCGTCATTGCCTACAACTTCGCATCCTCCTAGACCCAGTTATTCGTGACGTGACTGTCATTCTCAAAATCCGCGGCATGTCAATGCGCCTTTCGCAAGGAGTGTCGGCGCTGTCGTGCTTCGCCGGTCGCTCGTCTGGTCGTTGCCTGTTGTTTCTATCGTGTGTGCGTCGTCTGTCTCGTGGCATCTTCATCCTCCCTCAATGCCATACTGATACGGCAGCTCGCCCACACTCGGGTTTTGCCTCAGTCTGATAACAGAGCCCGCAGATCTCAAGCTCGAAGTCGATGAGTTGGGCAATAGAG
>Ga0265780_10011286_pt1 | contig 10579 bp, 10 predicted proteins | sample P1T30metagenome_FD_192432 | JGI IMG/M metagenome (GOLD analysis project Ga0265780, IMG submission 192432) | Plant litter microbial communities from East Loma Ridge, Irvine, California - P1 T30 | ecosystem: Environmental > Terrestrial > Plant litter > Unclassified | place: USA: California... | reverse complement strand
AAAATAAGGCGGATTAAGCCAAACCTTAAACGTAAAAAGCCGGAACATGATTTGTCCCGGCTTTTTTATTTGGTTATGCAAACCTTACGTCGATGTCAGATTTTACTTTTTATCGTGACTTACCGCATCAACGCCTCCGTTAAATGCTGTCATGATATCTGTCGCAACCGACGCGCCACTTCCGGCAGCGATCGCGAGCTGGCTTCTCCAACCAGCCAATGTTCCGGCCACATAAAGGCCGTCTGTGATTTTGTGGTCGATGTTGCGCAACTGTATGCGTTGTTTTTCAACTATGGATTTTTGATGAGGCTCGACGTAATCCATCAGGCCTTCGATCATAAACGTATTTGCCCAGCCAACTGCCACAACGATCTTTTTGGCACGGTAGGAAGTTTTGTTCGTGGTCACGATAAACTCAGGAAATTCACCTTCGATTTTCATCACTTTTTCAGATGGAATCTGGTCAATGTGCGGATACGATTGCGCCAAATCATGAAGCGTGGTATTCAGCAAATCAGCACCAAGCGTGCCCGGTGTAATGCCGTAAGCGTTGTTGAAAAGGGCTTCCTGGAGATTTGAGGTTTTCTGATGAGCCAATATGCCGATTTTCTTGTCGGCCATAAAGTGTTTGTTTTTTGCGGAGCCAAGTACTAAAGCGCAAGATACGCCGGCAGCGCCTCCTCCGATAATCAAAACGTCGTACATTCTAATGTTGGTTTTTTGTTTTTTCTTCAATCATTTTTGACATCCTGAAAATAAGCAGGATACAGACCGCGCAAAAAGATGCAACGATGCCTATAAGGCCAACAAGACTGTCGCCTTCAAAAAGATTATTGAAGTCTAAAAGCGTGATGTTGAAGATGATAAGACCAATAGCAACTACGACCAATATGGAAGTGAAAATTTTCATTTCGTGGGTGTTATGAAGATTTCAAGACGGTGAAATTAGTGAAAATTGCCCTACAGAAACAGGCCTTTAACGTTTGCGGCAAATAATTTAACAGCGATAGCAAGCAGGATCACGCCAAATATTTTTCGGATGACGCCAATCCCGTTCACGCCCAGCCACTTCTCGATTTTACCGGACGATTTAAGTACAGCATACACAATAATAACGTTGATCAGGATCGCAATAATTATGTTGATTTTGTCGTAAGCAGAACGCAGGGAAAGTATTGTCGTCATTGTTCCGGCTCCGGCAATCAAGGGAAATGCGATGGGTACGATAGAGGCCGTACTCGGATTGTCGTCCTTATATAAGCGAATGCCCAAAATCATTTCGAGTGCCATGAAAAACAAGACGAATGCACCGGCAACGGCAAATGAATTGGCATCAATCCCGATAAGTTTCAGCATTCCTTCCCCAACAAACAAAAATGCGATCATGATGATGGCGGCAACTATCGTGGCTTTTTCCGATTGGATATGACCCAAGCGGGAACGCAAATCCACAATGATCGGAATGCTTCCAACAACGTCAATCACGGCGAATAAAACCATGGAAACGGTGGCTATTTGTTTGAAATCGAGTTCCATTACTTTGGGGATTTTGAGGGTGCAAAAGTAAGATTTTAACTTGTGGATAAAACCTAAACTTGCGTTAATTCTAACATTTGGATATATTTGAAAAAAAAATCGTGAGAAACCTATACTTTATGCTGGCATTGCTCATTTTCAAGGCAAATGCCCAATTAAATCTTGAGCATAATTATGAATTCAGTGCCGTAACACGGGTCAAGCTCCAAAGTTCCGGGGAAAAATATTACGAGCTGAATCGCATTGATCATACAGCCCATTTGTACAATGCGGATCATTCCTTATGGAAAAGCATTGTACTTCCGGTGCCGCAGGGAGAAATAACCGAGTTGTTCCTGAATCATGTGTCAGAAAGCCTGATAGATTCTGATGAATCGTTAGAGTTCATTTACAGTTATTCGGTGACCTCTCCAGGACAAGATCCAGTTCGGCAGACGCGCATCATTAATGAAGAGGCCCAAGAACTTTTTATTGCGAATACTTATGGTGTAGACATCAATCAGCCGTTAGGCTTGGCGCCGAAGCTGTTTGTAAGGCTTGAAAGTGCAGATGAATACATGGTATATGGATTACCCGGTTTGGCGCTGGAGCACACGTTTCAGACCGAATCATTTCTCCACCGCGCACTTCTGGAAAATTCCGGGGAGAAATATTATTATTTCAGCAACCCCGATTCCAAGCTTAAAATCTTCAATAATGATTTTACCAGCTGGAAGAGTATTGACGCGCCCAAGCAGGCCAACTACATTTATGACGTACAATCTTACATCAGCGAAAGCAAGATAAATCCCGATACGCAAGTCGAAGCGGTGTATCGTTACGGTTTTTTCGATTCCAATACTTTTGAAGTTGATTGGTCGCTGAATGTTATGAACGAATCAGAGGTTTTGATGACGGTTCCGCGCGGCTTTCATTTGGATGTTAGCCAGATTTACCCCGATTTTGATAAAATCATAATCCAAAATACTATATCTCCAGTCACCACTACCGTTTACAGTGCGCCAAATCTGCAAAGCGAACACGTCTATGGTGAAAATTTAAGCATTTTCAAGCTAGATAACTCCGGCTTCAAGTATGTGGTCAATACTGATGGCGTACTGAATTTTTATAACCTTGACCATTCCTTTTGGAAGTCTGTTTCGCCTCCTATGCCACAAGGATTTAGTTTTAGCGGAATTACGGACGTTTCCGAGCAACTCATCCAACCTGATTCTTCTCTCGAAATCGTTTGCCAAATTGTGAAATATGTGGGTACCGGCGTGGAATTTGGCATAATGGTATGCAAGGAAGACGGCACGATTCTAAACCAAATCCTTGGGCCCAACCATATGAGAAGAAGCGAATTTCCTGGATTGGAAACAAAATTCATTGCCACACAGGCCACACAGAATTTCAGTCAAACTATCGGATCGGTATATGCTATCAATGCATTGTCCATTGGCGGGGAATCGGATTCATTTGTTACAGTGTATCCAAATCCAACTTCAGGGATATTGTATATTACCACTTCAAACAGCGAGATCGTTCAAGCGGAATTTTTTACTTCCGATGGAAAGCTTATCAGAAATGACCGGGATGATGCAATACAATCTCTAAATGTGGAAGGGTTCGCAACCGGGCTTTACCTGATCCGGCTCACGGATGCCGATGGAAAAACATCGCAGCATAAGATTGCCGTATCGCCCTGACGATCCGCAGTTAAAATTACCACAATCCTATTTAGGCGTGAATTGAAACCCTATCTTTGCGCACTTTTTATCCATCAGATGTTCCAACTTGGCAAAACAATAGTATCCGAAGCCATTCTCGAAAATGAGTTTGTGTGTAATCTTTCCGCATGTCATGGCGCTTGTTGTGTCGGTGGTGATGCTGGTGCGCCTTTGCTTGAAGAGGAAACCAAAATCATGGATGATATTTATGTAAAGGTCAAACCATTCCTGCGTCCGGAAGGCATAAAAGCTATCGAAGAACAGGGCAAATGGATCGTCGGAACCGATGGAACCCTTGAAACCCCACTGATCGACGACAAAGATTGCGCCTACGTGATTTTTGATGGAAAAACAGCACTTTGCGGCATTGAGCAAGCCTACAATCAAGGCGTAGTCGACTGGAAAAAACCGGTTTCCTGCCATTTGTATCCTATTCGCGTTAAAGATTTTTCCGAATTTGCCGCCGTTAACTATGACGAATGGGACATCTGCGATCCCGCTTGTTCATTGGGTAAAGAACTGGAAGTTCCAGTCTACAAATTTGTCAAGGAAGCACTCGTTCGGCGTTTTGGCGAGGATTGGTACATGGAACTTGAAAAGGTGGCAGCGGAACATCGGAATCAAGATTCGCGTTCGGGAAAGTGAGATAGTTTACGTTTTCTGTCGTTCGCAAGGCAACAAATCCGTGACTGATCCGCATCGGCAGCGCTTAAAATATCCCACTGGCATTTTCGTTATCTTTACGACCCGGAGCCATTTTGGCCATTCGGCGAAAAATAAAAAACATCTATGCAGTTTACCGAAAAGCGCAATATTTCCCGCTGGGTAATCATCGCCATTTCCTTTGTAATTGTTGTTGGGATCATTTGGCAGACCTACGCTTTTTTCCAGATTTTTAAAACCGAAGAGCGCGCCAAGATGGAGCTTTGGGCAGACAGCCAGCGCACCATTAACAGCGCCGATCTCGAAACGCAGGACATCACACTTCCGAGTAAAATCATCCAGAAAAACACGACAATCCCTATAATCCTGGTTCAATCTGATTCTATTGTCGGCTCTGCCAATATTGGGAATTCGGATGCGGAAATAGACAAAGAGACACTCCTAGAATACCTTAAGACATTCAAAAAGGAGAACGAACCCATAAAAATGGAAATCACAGCCGGGACGTTCCAGTATTTGTATTACGGAAATTCTAAATTGCTTAACCAGCTCAAGTATTATCCGATAGCGTTGCTCACCATTATTTTCCTGTTCGCGCTGGTCGTTTATAATTTTTACCGCAGCACGAAAATGGCGACGCAAAACAAACTTTGGGCAGGAATGGCGAAGGAAACGGCGCATCAGATAGGCACACCATTGTCCTCACTTATTGGCTGGATCGAGATTATGAAGGCCGATAATGTTGACGAAACGACTGTCGTTGAGATCGAGAAGGATGTGGTACGATTGCAGACCATTGCCGATCGTTTCTCAAAAATCGGATCGGAACCGGCGCTTCAAACGTGTAATATTGTGGCCGAAACCAGAAGTTCATATGATTACCTGCAGTCGCGTTTTACCAACATAACATTTTCGTTCCAGGCTCCGGAAAAGGCCATAATGGTTTCGTTCAATCCGATATTGCACAGCTGGACGATCGAAAATCTGGTCAAAAACGCCATTGATGCCATGAAAGGGCGCGGTAAACTCGACGTCACGATAACGGAAGATCTAAAATTTGTTAAGATCCAGGTGCGCGATTCGGGCAAAGGGATTCCCAAAAGTCAATTCAAAAAAGTATTCGAACCGGGATTTACGACCAAAAGACGCGGTTGGGGCTTGGGGCTTTCACTTACCAAACGCATCGTTGAAGATTACCATAAAGGGCGTATCAAAGTTTTAAGTTCAGAAGCGAACCGCGGCACGATCATGCAGGTCAGCCTTCCAAAGATAACGTAAGGAGCAATAGGTGACTGGTTTTGGCAATCCGCAGACTTGCAAACGCCATAAAATAAAAAAGCCACCTGAAAAGGTGGCCGGTGTGCGTATTAGTACTTAGTGTTTGAGCAATTCTTCGCGAATGTCGTTCACGATCTTCTCAAAATCTTCTGGCTGCAACGTCACTTTTTGCTCAAATCGCATTTCGTCCATATGGTTTAGCGGAATCAGATGGACATGCGCATGGGGTACTTCAAGACCAATGACAGCCATTCCCACGCGTTTGCACGGCACGGCATTTTCCAATGCTTTGGCGACACGGCGCGAGAATTTCATCAGACCCAGGAACTCGTCCGATTCCATATCAAAAATTTTATCAACTTCTTTCTTGGGAATGCACAGCGTATGGCCTTTGGCGTTCGGATTTATATCGAGGAAGGCAAGATAATTCTCGTCTTCTGTAATTCGGTAAGCGGGAAGTTCGCCTTCTATAATTTTGGTGAAAATGGACATGTCAAGTGAATTAGCGAATTAGCAAATGTGGGAATTAGCGAATGTAAATCAGCGGTTATCTAATCCCTCGAGATATCGAGGACTTCGAAGTTCAATTTGCCGTTCGGGACGGTGATTTCGGCGACGTCGCCAACCGATTTTCCAAGCAAACCTTTCCCGATTGGTGACGTGACCGATATTTTGCCGGCCTTGAGATCGGCTTCACTTTCAGCAACAAGCGTATAGGTCATTTCCATTTTATTGGCCTGGTTGCGAATTTTTACTTTAGAGAGAACCAAAGCCTTCGAATTGTCCAGCTGGGATTCATCAATAAGGCGCGCATTGGCATGCAATTCCTCGAGTTTGGCGATGCGCATTTCCAATAAACCCTGGGCTTCTTTGGCGGCGTCATATTCGGCATTTTCAGATAGATCGCCTTTGTCGCGGGCGTCCGCTATATCCTGTGAGGCCTTTGGGCGCATCACGTTTTTCAGATGGTCAAGTTCTTCGCGCAGCTTCTTCAATCCGTCTGCGGTATAATACGATACAGTACTCATAATTTGTGAATTAAATTCAATCATGTCGCGTTTCTTTACACGACTCCAACTCTTATAAAAACAGAAAAAATCCCACTCAGGCGGGATTCTTTATACAAAGATAGAACAATTGTCGTTATATGTTTTTGAGCCTTCAGATAATTAAATGTCCGCAAGGCATATCCCAAATTTAAATAAATTAAATTTGTCGACACCGTTTTTTATAAAATATTAAAATGAAACGTTTCTTACTACTGCTTATTTTGCCGCTCTTTTTCGCTTGTGACGACGAAGGCTTCAACAATCACAATCCTTTTATTGCCAACGAGCGTTTTACGGTCGACCTCAATCTAAGCCTTCCGGCGTATAATGACTTGAATTTTCCCGGAAATGCAGCCTATGTTGGCGGCACCACCAATCGTGGGATTTATGTTTTTTGCGTAAGTCCGGGCAATTACAATGCGTTCGATGCCGCATGTCCTAACCAGGAACCCTCATCATGCTCTATCCTTGTGGAGCAAGGTATAAGTGCCGTGTGTCAATGCGACGATGCCGAATACAGTTTTTACACCGGCCAAGCCGAAGGAATGCGTTACCCGATGAAACAATACCGCGTTCAGGTCGCCAATGGCGTGGTCAGGGTTTACAACTAATCTTTTGCAGATGATAGCGAATAAGGTGCGTCTTTTTCAGATGTGCCTTTTTTTGTGTTCGGATCTTTCGTCATCTCAAATTCAAGGTCGATACCGCGCATCATTTCGTCGTGTTTCAGATAATTTTCGGTAAAAGGCTTGCCGTTTTTGACCGCCGACAAAATGTAGCGGTTGTCATGCGAATTCGCTTTCGCGGATATGACTATCTTCTTTCCGCCTTCCAGCGTAATCTCTGCTTTTTCAAATAATGGCGCACCAATTACATATTCGTTTGATGCCGGTGTCACCGGATAAAATCCAAGCGCCGAAAAGACATACCACGCCGACGTTTGCCCGTTGTCTTCATCGCCGCAATATCCGTCCGGCGTTGGCAAATACATGCGGTTCATGATTTCGCGCACCCAATATTGTGTCTTCCAGGGCTTTCCCGCATAATTGTACAAATACGGCATATGCTGAATGGGTTGATTGCCGTGCGCATATTGTCCCATGTTGGCCACTTGCATTTCACGGATTTCGTGTATCGTGCCGCCGTAATACGTGTCATCAAAAATCGGAGCAAGCGAAAACACGGAGTCGAGTTTCATCGCGAATTTTTCCTTTCCGCCCATCAGTTCAGAAAGCCCTTTGATGTCGTGAAAAACGCACCAGGTGTAATGCCATGAATTGCCTTCTGTAAAGGCATCGCCCCATTTAAACGGGTTGAATGGCGATTGGAACTTGCCGTCTTTGTTCTTGCCGCGCATCAGGCCCGAACTTTTATCAAACAGTTTTTTGTAATTCAGGCTACGCGTTTTGTACAACTCGATTTCCTTTTTTGGCTTTTTGAGAAGTTTGGCCAATTGGTAGATCGCAAAATCATCATAGGCGTATTCAATAGTGCGCGCCGCGTTCTCATTTATCTTGACATCATACGGAACATAACCGAGTGTTTTGTAGTAATCAGCACCCGCGCGGCCGACAGCTTCCATCGGACCCTGCGCATTGGCACCTTTTAGGGCAGCTTCATATAAAGTTTCGATGTCATATCCGCGCAAGCCTTTGATATAAGCCTCTGAAACTACCGATGCCGAATTATTCCCAACCATAATATTCCGGTATCCCGGGCTTGCCCATTCCGGCAGCCAACCACCTTCTTTATAAGCATTGACCAGCCCTTCCTGCATTTTGGCGCCCATTTCCGGATATACAAGGTTTACGAACGGGAAAAGCGCGCGGAATGTGTCCCAGAAACCCGTATCGGTAAACATGTAACCCGCCAAAATCCGGCCGTTATACGGACTGTAATGAACAGGTTTTCCATTGGCATCAAATTCGTAAAATGTTCTCGGAAACAAGACGCTTCGATACAAGCAGGAATAAAACGTGCGCATCTGGTCGACCGTTCCTCCTGAAACCTTGACTTTACCCAGAACGTCATTCCAACGATTTTTGCCTTCTGTTTTAACGGTTTCAAAATCCTTGTTGCGGATTTCGTTAAGATTGATTTCAGCCTGCTCGTGCGAGATGAAAGACGATGCGACCCTGGCCGTTATCGGTTTTCCATCAGATTTAAAACCCAGGACGGCGCCTACGTGGTTGTCCTGTTTCTCTAGGTTTCCGGGAGAAAATATATCTGCTGAAAAAGTGCCGTTATACGCAAAGCTCCTGTCGAACTGGATCACAAAATAGTTCTTGAAATTCGCGGGAACGCCACCTGAATTTTTGGTCGTATACCCTATGATTTTGTTTTCGGACGGAATAATTTTTACATAGGAGCCTTTGTCGAAAGCGTCGATGATAACATTGGCAGAATCAGTTTTTTTGAAAGAAAAGCGGAACACTGCGGCCCGGTCGGTAGGAGCGATTTCGGTCGTCATGTCGTAATCGGCAAGGTAAACGCTGTAATAATGCGGTTTGGCTACCTCGGCTTTATGCGAGAAAAAACTTGCGCGATCGTCTTCCTTTACCTTGACTTTCCCAACTGTCGGCATGATCGAAAATTGCCCGTAATCATTCATCCACGGCGATGGCTGGTGCGTTTGCTTGAACCCGCGGATCTTCATGTCATTGTAACCATACATCCAGCCGTTGCCCATTTTCCCGGTTTGGGGCGACCAGAAATTCATGCCCCACGGCATCGCGATTGCGGGATACGTATTTCCGTTGGAAAAACCCGCCGTCGATTGAGTGCCGATCAACGGATTGACCCATTCCACGGGATCTTTGACGGCATCCACCTTTTGTGATTGTGACAAAAATGGGATCAGCAATACCAGAAGCAGTCTTTTCATTATTTTTTTGGTTTTGAGGACATGTAAAAAGTAAGTTCACCTCCGTTGATTAGTTGCGAATGTTTGATAAAACCAATCGGGATTTCGTTTCCGTTAAGCTCAATTTTATTCACATAAACGTTCTTTTCAGATTGGTTTTCCGCCGAAATGATCAGCGTTTTACCATTCTCGAATTTTAGTGTCGCCTTTTTCACCAGCGGGCTTCCTATTGCGTATTCGTCCGAACCCGGCGCAACCGGATAAAACCCAAGCGAACTGAAAATGTACCACGCACTCATTTGGCCGGCGTCGTCGTTTCCGCTCAAGCCATCCGGGCCTGAATGGAACATCTTGCGTAAAATCATGCGGACGCGTTCCTGGGTTTTCCACGATTGACCCAGGTAATCATACAAATAGGCGACGTGATGGCTCGGTTCATTCCCGTGCACGTAATTCCCGATGATGCCGTCACGCGTGATGTCTTCGGTATTTGCAAAGTATTTATCGGGCAATTGCATCGTGAACAACGAATCGAGGTGTTGGGAAAATCTTTCTTTGCCGCCGTTGAGTTCCGTCAGCTTCGCTACATGATGAGGCACGTAAAGGCTGTAATTCCAGGCGTTTCCTTCGATAAACCCCTGTCCGTGCGTATCGAGCGGGTCGAATTCTTTTTTGAAAGTTCCGTCGGCCAATTTCGGACGCATAAATCCGGACTTTTTATCAAAGACGTTGTAGAAATTTTGTGAGCGTCTCCAATAAGTTTCATGCACGTCGTTTTGCCCTAATTTGTCGGCTATCTGCGCGATGCACCAATCGTCATATGCGTACTCAAGCGTTTTGGAAACCGATGCACCGCTGCGATCTTCGGGCACGTAACCCATCTTTACATAATCCCCAATCCCGTCATTATAGAACATATTCGAAGAGGAAATGGCCGCTTCCAAAGCTTTTTTTGTATCGAAATCATCGTTCCCTTTCGCAATCGCATCGGCAATGACCGAGACAGAATGATAACCGATCATGCACCAATTCTCATTTGCGTAATGCGACCAGACCGGCAAAGCGTGATGAACCGATTGGTCGTAATGAGCAAGCATGGATTTTATCATATCGGAATTTCGTTTCGGTTGCACAAGGTTGAACAGCGGATGCAACGCGCGATACGTGTCCCAAAGTGAAAACGTCGTGTAATTCGTAAAATTTTCGGCTTTGTGAATATTCTGGTCAAGGCCTTTGTACTGACCGTCAACGTCCATGTACACCGTCGGGTTGATGAACGCGTGATACATTGCCGTATAAAAATTGACCTTGTCCTTTTCGTTTATGGTTTCAACGGTAATTTTGTCGAGTTCTTTTTCCCATAAATTTTGTCCATCGGACTTTACTTTTTCAAAATCCCAATGCGGAATTTCTGCTTTCATGTTGGCCAAAGCGCCCGCCGATGAAACCGGGGAAAGCGCGAATTTGATCTTGATTTTTTC
>Ga0265780_10011285_pt1 | contig 10580 bp, 10 predicted proteins | sample P1T30metagenome_FD_192432 | JGI IMG/M metagenome (GOLD analysis project Ga0265780, IMG submission 192432) | Plant litter microbial communities from East Loma Ridge, Irvine, California - P1 T30 | ecosystem: Environmental > Terrestrial > Plant litter > Unclassified | place: USA: California... | reverse complement strand
AACACGCCGAGGTTGGTAGAGATAATCGGGATATTGTTCGTGGTGTCTAGCCTTTTCTTCCTAGTAGCCAGTTAGAAGTGCTTTGGGTATAGAATATCGAAACGTACGAGTGCTAGGTCTTGCCAAACTTTTTTCGACTCCTCGCCTTCAGCTTTCCACTGTTCGCCGATGATCTTGGAGATGTCGGGATTATTGAGCCCAGGGTTACGAGCGATGATAGCTTGCTGATGGTGCTGACGATAAAGAATAAAAGCTACAAAGAAATCAGCGGCTGAAGAACGCGATGCTAAAACAAAGAAAGTTTCTTTGTTTTGCCGTGTCACACCACCCAAGCTAGGTAGGAATGGCTTAATACAAAGGATTGGAGTACTCACCATTTCTTGGCCGAGGTATCTTCGGTTCAGGCTGGCACAGGCAGACGTGCGGTGAATACTCCCCTGATCCAGCCGATGTAGCACTTTGAGGAGATCGGAGGTTGGTAGAATTGTGGTATTCCGGAGCTTCCTCATCGTTATTCGTTTCCTCAAGAGAAGCGATCCTTTTCCTGGTGGAGCGCGAAGACACAGGGCCTGATGATGCCAAATCATCCCTGTCAGTGCGCAACATAGGACTTGATGTAGGCGCGGACCTGACGTCGTGAAGCCTGCTGCTCTTGCGCAGACTACTAGACGGCTTCACATCGTCTGTCGGGGAGTCCGTAAGAGTGTCGCCCACCTGCATACTTGACCTAACGTATCGCCTAGGGACGTGGAAGAAAGTCGCAACGGGGGTCGCGGGTGGAGGTGACGACGGCCGAACAATTGGCGGCAGCGTACGACTTGCAAGCATTTTGGAGTTGAATGACCAAGTTGTTGATATAATGGAAGTCTTTGAGATCCGCATTCATTGTCCCATGGACAGAAGGAAGGTATGTCGGACGAACCATCCGAACATTCCCAGCTTCTTTGACGATGATGTGCGAGAAGGGTACAAGACCATTGCCCATTGATAGTGAGTCGCGCGCGATCCAGTAATTCGATTGTTCCAGACAGATGCGGTGAACGTTGGGTGCGCGATTCCTTTGTTCTTGCCCACGTCCCAAAGCGGCCAAGACTGTGCGCTGAGACATTCCAGCAATCCACCACTAATTAATGCAAGGGGCCAACAACACTCTGTAATGTCAGGCTGGAAAGCACGCGCGGTCTCGGGAAACGCGATAGCTTCACAATCCAATTTCTTTCTGAGGGGCGCAATTGATGCAGCCGCAGTGAAGTCCTCGTAGCTTGGTCAAGTTTCAGACAGTGTCTTTGGTGCCGACGCTAGCTGTCTGGAGGGAATTTGATATCGAAACGCCCCAAGTCTGATGATTGTTCGGGTATGTACTCGCTTAAGGACTCATTTGGGGCCCGCGATTGATAGTCGTGTTACCGTGGACGAGGCCCACGGCCGGCCTTCCGATTAGCTGGTGCGCGACGTCTCCGCGATGGATCCCGTCTCTGCCACCTGGTTAGCATCAGACAATGCGTTTGTTCTATTGAGCACTGGCCGAGATGAGTGGTCGACAGCGTTGGAACACCCCTTCACATAGGCTGCTCCCAGATGGCTGGTGTTACCATCCGACAACATTATTAGACACAGCTGATCAACGTGCTTGCAGAGCGGCATGTGTTCGACAGCACTGAGTGCATCTGTGTCACGATGAAATGCCAGCTGTTGCATCCCGGGTTTCCAATACGATATCGTTGGGATGTGGCGTGAAGACTTGAGTTGAGTGTCCGCTTATCATTTGTGTGATAGTTCGATGACTCACTTCATTACGAAGTGTTTCATTCACCTTGCACTGCGGCCTGCGGCTGACAACACAGGAGACGCTGCATGTCAGACCCTTCGTCACCGTACACGACGAGACGGGTGCCTTGCTATGGACCAGCCATTTAGCTGGCGACTCCCATGAAAGCCGTTGAATCGAGAAGTAGAGCAAAAGCAATATAACTCCAGCCGCGTGAATGTGCCATATGGATAACGATCGCATCGTACCGAAGTCCTGGAGCCTTCTCGCGACGGAGAAACAGATGCGAACTGTAAAACTACAGACTGTTAATTTCGTAAGAGTTGAGAAAGGGCAAAATTGCAAGAAAAGTTTGTGATGTCCGTTCAATACTAGTCTCGGTCAGGCTGGCAGCAGGAAGAACACTGCGAAGCCCTCCGGCCACCCAATGTTCCCGCCAACGATAGCCGGTATGGCTACAACATCATGCCGCTATTGGATCATTTACTGTAGCGTGCCCATGCACATAGCCAGTTTCTCAACGGCCCAATAGTGGACGCGTAAGTTCTGAGTGGAGATGCGACTGCGTCGGTGGGTCGTCTGGACTGGACCGTAGCTTCCCGGGGTCGAATGCTGCAGCTCGCGCATTGCGGGCGTCGTATCGTGCATCAGATATCAAAGCTCGAGGTTTTGACGTTGCGAGTGGCTTTTGTCAAGGAAGAAGAGACGTTCTGTGAAAATGAAAACATCCGGAGGCGCGTCGCGCGTCGCGCTAATTAGTTAGCGACTTCCCCACGACGTCCTAGACGACCCATCTCTGACGTCAGTGTGCTACTTTCGCAACGCCTACTTGCGTGCGTGTTTTGAGGCAAACCTACATTTTCTAGCATACGAGTGGATGCAGCATGTACAACGACTTGATCAACGTGATTTCTTTCCCAGCCGGTGCCTCTCACCATCTAGTCCGCGCCTTTTTCATCACGCTGGTAATACATGAGACCATGCTGAAGAGTAAAAGGCTAACATGATTTGTTCTGTTCGCCCTGAAGTCACTACATGTAGGCTACGATCATTGTCTTCAAGACAAGACCACCTAGATGGTAAAGCGAAAGTTTGGGTCCTCCAACAACACTTTCTCACCTCGATCAGCCTTCGCATTCTCACTCCTGAACCAGAGAGTCAAGATACCGACGAGAATAATCGCCAGAACATTGCACGCCATGCACGCAGCAAACCCCGGCACGTATGACGGCGCATCTTCCGTCCTGAAAATGAGCGCCCCAGCGATGCCACCAATGCCTCCAATGCCCGTAAGTGAAGCCGAACAGAACGCACGTCGCCACTGTCCACGGATATTGTTCGCTTGATAAGCCATGACGCTTGGAATCGCAGAGTTGGTGCCGGACACGGTGATGAAGACGCCAACGTACTGCGCCCAAGGGTTCTTCGCGAAGCCCATGATTGGCAGACCAACGAGCGATACCATGCACAAGAAGACGAGAACCGGGCCACGCGTCTTGTACTTGTCGCTAAACCATGCTGCGCCATACATGAGGAACCCCGAGAATGCGTACGGAGGCGCGCCGAGACACTGGCTCATGGCAATGCTGAACTCGAGCTTGGTCGACAGGATGATGGGCAGGAAGAACGCAAAACCGTAGGCGATGGTCGTGACAAAGAGCAGAATGAGCGCAAACGCGTAGATGTACCAGTCTTTGGCTGGCTCGAGGAATCTCTTCCACGAGAACTTTTCGGCTGTTGCGTCGTTTCTGTCGGCATTTAGGCGGTCGATTACGACGTCTAGCTCGTGGGGTTTGAGGAAGCCCCAGGATGGCCTTTTCTTCTCTTCGTCGGGGAACTTAACGATGAAGGTGATGGCGAAGATGGCGACGGCTACGGTGATTACACCCTCCATTATGAAGATCCTACGATGGATCTTTCGTCAGGGAGGTAACAGACTATTGGGACACGGATTTTGACTTACCAACGCCATCCACGGATGTCTCGGACCCCTTCCATCTGTTGCAAGCCATATGCGAGAATGCCGCTCAGGGCCGACGCGATACTACCAACGAAGTAGAACACGCTGTATCGCTTCGCGACCTCGACTACCCTCCGTCAGCACATCAGTCTGCCTCTGCGCCGCATCATCCAAACTCACACTTCGTATACCAACATGATAAAAGGTAAAGACAACCTGGGAAGTAGCCACTTTCTAACAATCCCAATACCAACCTCAATGGTATCAGACTTTGCCAATCATCTGTGAATCCGAACCCAATAATGACCGCGCCCCACGCAATGCAAATACCAGGCAAGAATAGCCGCGGTCCCACCTTGCGACACACAATGATCATGAAGGGCTGGCATAGAACGTATGTGATGAAGAAGCACAGGTTCACGAGGTTGTATCCGTACCCACGGCTCATACGTAGGTCCTTGAGCATGCCTGCATGGAGTTAATGGCGGGATAATGTGAATGTTGTTGAGGACGTACCAGCAATTGCAGCGTTGCTGACATTCTTGCGGTCCATCAAACTGATGCCATACATGGCACCGAGAGCGGGGATGAGGCGCCAATCGACGCGGTGCCGGAGTTTCGCTGCAAGCTTCAAGTCCACGGAGTCGGAAGAGGTGGATGGGGATGCGAGACCTTTCTCAAGGTGCTCGATGTGGTCTGTTGACTCATTCTTGGTAGTGATGTGCGGCATGATGGATGGCTGAACTAGAGAACAGCGGACTGGCAAATATTTCGATCGCGGTCAACACGGTCAAACATTGCAGGAGATGCCATTATATGACCCATATGCAAGTCAGCTTCGGATGCCAGCATCCACGTCTTACACATATCGCGTGGACAGGTCCCTTCTACCAAGCACTGTACCTCCTTTCCCACGCCACTGCCAACCCATCACCAACGTGTGACAGCAACCACACGCGCAAGCCAAGTAATCCATCTTCGCTACCACACCGCAGACCCACAGCATCTCCGAATCCCACGAAGGAAAATTGAGCACATGAGGTAATGATTGCCGCAATGTGTAACGCGTTGCGCACGGCTGGGGTAAGTTTGCGGGGAAGATCTTGGTGTTTCTTGGGCATGGCTTGGGAGCGATCGTTTTTGACGATTCAGTTCTTCGACCTTGAGGTAAAGGGGTGGAACGGCAATTGACAAGGATAATATGGTCTTGGATGCCGCCTTGGCTACACACGCTTATCACCGGCGTATAGGCTACTTGGGAGCTAGCGAACGTTGTTGAACGACCCGGTATATGCATCTCGTTCGAGATTGTTCCGAGAATGCGAAGGATTGCTCGGATAGGGTTCATATTGGGATGACATAGCTTTTATGTTGAGGAGGATGGATAATAGGAAAGTAAGAAAGAATGCCACGAACGCCAACCGACAAGACTCGTCGGCTCTCAAACAGCAAAGAAACTTTTGGTAAAAATCAGTCGTCTCACCCTCAAACCCTTCACACTGCTTTCCACTCATCTCTTCAGGCCATGACGGATGTCTTCCAGACTAGTCTCGGGCCGCTGTTCAGCACCTGAAGCCTCGCCAGTATCTTCTCTCTGCTCGTCATCACGTTCTCTTGGACCTTCAATACTACCTCGTCCACTCTCTTTTTAGCCTCGTCTTCATTCTTCTCCTCCGCCTTCTTATCGTCCCGAACAAGCTTGTGCTTCCACATGCCCACATAGATCGTGCGACTCTGCCTCAACCAAATGTGCCACCACATCTTTTCTACCCAGTCGACAAGGACTTTATCCGTGGCTCCAGCGTGGGCTGTATCAGCCCAGTGCATCTCGGATCCCTTGCCATGGGGTGAAGAAAGAAGGGAAAGTTGACCGTTGGCGGGTCGAATTGAGTCCACCGTGCGATACACAGAAGCTTTCTGTCATCGCCCATATTTGCTGGAGGTGGCGAGGGTTTCCATGCGTACGGAGGTTTGCGAGGCAGCGCTTCAAGATGGAGAGGAACGTCCCATACTGAAGCTGGCTGGACCGGTGACGAACTTGAGGGTATGATGAGATTGGTCACGATCACATCCGGATCAAAAACCTTGTCCTCGGGCATGACCGGCGGTGTGAGCTGACCAGACGCAGTGATACCGAACTTCGGTGTCTTCAAGTCTGCCTCTGACCGTTTGACGATGATGCACGGCTGCAGTAAGTCGTCTTTCCAGCCCGCGTCGCCTTTCGGTAAGGCTTTGATGATCAGGGCTTTCAATCTCTGCTCTTCAAGTCCCTTGACGTGCGCGGCTCGCTTGGTGTAGTATGCTTGTGCGATGTTGGGGTACATGGTTAAGACTTTCTCGCGCACGGCAGCACGCTTGTTCTTGTTCCAGGTCTTGAGGTCAACGTCCCGCTGAGCAGGATCGATGGTATCTTCGATAGAGTCCCACGCGTCCGTGGCGTACCCGTAGCAGGAATAACGGCTTGGAATCCACTCCTTGATAAAGGGAATCCAGTGGGGCGAGCGATCATCTATACGCCTCGCATAATTCTCTGTGGCGAGGCGAGCTGCGAAGTGACTTGGATTGAAGAGCCACGAGCCAGCAAGGTATTCGTGCACCAGAGAATAGGTTAGTCTTGTGAAGCGCGCTGTTCGGCGGCAGTACTTACGTTCTTCGGTGGTCTTGAGACTTGAATCCAGGACCCGTCTGTCCAGGCCCATGATTCTCAGAACGTCTCTAGGGTCCTTGCTGATCCAGATCAAATTTCCTGAAATGTTTGTCTCATTCACCTCGTCCATCTCCTCTATGCGAATATAAAGACCTTCTGGGCGTATCGTCAAGCCAAGCGGCTTCACCATGCTGCCCATCATCTTGCTGATGGTTCCGTGACTGTATTCGTAGGTCTGCCACTCGAACAATTCTGATTTGAAGCAGACCTTGACATCAACCTGAACCCAAAAGTCTTCGTCCTCGTAGCCGTTCGGGCGGATGGCAAAGAACATGATGTCGGAGTTCTCCAGTGGGCTACGACCGCCATAGGAAGTATTGAAAACGGACTTGATACGTCTAACGGTGCCGGGCCAGTCGAAAGTCTTTACGGATGTGCTTGATGGTGAGTGGAAGGGAGCCGAGACTAGGAAGTCAACGTCGCCGTAATCTTTTTTGCCGGGATACTCCATCGGTACCACTACGTGAGAGAAGATGGTTTGGAGTGCGACAGTTGCTTGTAGCTTGACCTGTGTGTAGACTTCGGACGAAATGCGGGGGACATTTAGGCGACGGAAAGCATGGCCTCCCATGCTGTTGATAGATAGTGAAGTGAACTCTTGAGAAGGTGTTGTCAGTACGTTGGTATCCGTTCGGCGTGTCAAGAGCTGATGCTGCAAGAATGTGACCCAGAGTAAAGATGATAGAGGTCCGGATGCTTCGTACTGCTATGATCGTTATCCAAAGAGCGGTGAGCTGATATAATGATATACTCTGGAGCCCCAGTCAGCTGCGAAACGCAAGTCAGTGATATTATCATGGGACGGAAGTGCTCGTGTGTGAAAGCTCACTTCGTCCCTCGTAGTGCCGAATGACCATGTCTAGATGCGCGTTCGACATACCTAGTGATGCTGGAACAGTTTTTATGGCTCGTGACTATATCTTTGGCGTGTTGTGTCGTTTCAGATGGTCTGGAAGTCTCTCGGGGGCGGTGGCTCATCTGACTGCAACAAGACTACCTAGGTAGTCTTGGGGAAGGAGCGAACATCGCTGGGAAGCAAACATACATTGTTGGAAGGTGCAATGATTCTGTGATTCGTGATAGTCGAGGACCGGGAAGTAAAGGTATTGACCTATCGCATCATTTCTCCAATCGTCTCCTCAAGCGTCTTCGGCCTCCGACCAGCCTCCTTCAGCACACCCTCCAGCGTCGAATCATCAATCTCACACTCCCCATCCTTGAGCGCATCATACGTACTGCTCCACCACTCGACACTAGCCTTCTCCATGTCCTTCTCCTTCACATAAAACTCCTCATACTCCTTCCTATCCACAACCTTTAATCTCACTTCGTCTCCTTTCACCTTACTCACCACGCCCGCAATGTCCCACAGACTCCAACTCTTCCTCTGGCTAAGATACACCGTCTTACCAGCCCACTCTTCACTGGGCGCAGCCAAGATCTTCGCAGTCGCAAAGCCCATGTCTGCAATCGCAGTCCAGCTTATCTTGCCGTCCCCAGCGACAATGACCTCTTTCCGCATATCGTCCTTGAGATCGAAGTAGTACCCAAAGTATAAAGGCCAGCTCTCATTGTACAATCCCTCCCTAAGGACTGTCACGCGCACCTTGCCCGCCTCCGCCAGCTCGTTCAAGTACTTCTCCGTCCTGATGTGCGCGCGCATGACGCCGGATTTGCTCGGATTTGCAAAGGCAAGCGATGTGTAGTAGATGTGCTTCACCCCGACCTTGACGGCCGCATCAATGGCGGCGCGGTGGTGCTTTTCGCGGCCTTGCCATAGGGGCGCGTCATTGTAGTCCATTGCAATGCGCGGCGTCGATACGAGGAAGAGCTGGGAGCAGCCATTGTAGGCGGCTTCGAGCGAGGACGGGGCATCGAAGTCGGCGTGGCGGAGGGTGATGGACTGGTTGCGCAGGTATTGGAATTTGGAGGCATTGGGGTCAGATGAAGTCTATGAGGGATCACGTCAGCTTCATCCAATATGAACATAATGCATGCAATTTGTTGTGTTCCCCCATGGATTGTTACTTACGCAGGCGATGAGTTCTTTGGGGTCGATGAGCTTGTTGTCGAGGATGGCATTGAGCACGGCTGAGCCCAGCTTGCCGGTTGCGCTTGTGAGGGCTATCATATTCGATCAATGTTCTTTGCAGGTTCGTTTCTCTCTGCGGTGTCAATTGAAGCTGCTTCGCAATGTGAATATGCTGGGCATGGTTGTGAGCGCAAAATGTTAGCTCTATGACCTCATTTGTAATCGGCAGTTGTGGTCGCGGACATAGAGAGCGCAACACGCGTGTCTACAAGGCATCGTTGCTGAGCAGGAGACTACAAATCCAGAATATGAAGACATGCCAAAACGGTGTTTTGTTGAGGGATGAGAGTTGGAGGAAAGAGGGAAGGGAAACGGGATGGCACGTGGCCGTCGCGTGCTCAGCCGTCGCGTTTTAGTGCGGCTCTTCGATCTCACGCCTTCCATCCACGCCCACTCACCCACGAGACACCAAAATGCCGATCGCAACGAACGTAAGCAGATCGAACAGGAAAAAATGTCCTTGAACTTCTTGGGTGCATAAGGCCCATGATGGGCACTCACTTAAATCATCTCTTCCATGCGCAGATTATGGCTGGCTATTGGTGAATGATTCCACGACACTCGATGAATTGGCACGATTTCGCTGGCATGATCACTTGAACGACATCTGCGAAGCAACCTGTCTATATGTACGGCTGATTCAAGCCGCAGAGAATATACACACAAGGTAGGCATTTCGCGCCCCTAATCGATTTCCTACCCTTTGAAACTCCTGCAAACGTCCCCCCATGTCTCATCCAATCTCACTCACGCACAATACCTGCCCCATTCAATAACTCCACCTCCAACCATTCCACCCTTCTCTAAACGACCCACCTCCACCCTACCATCCCCAACCTCTGAAAAAAAGAAAACAACGACCCCTTCGGCACCAACCCCCCATACATCGACATCCACCACGCTGCGAAACTCCCTAAACCGATCATTAGCATCCAACCTCAAGAACAGTACACACCAAGACGTCAACACACCTTGCTCGATCCCAACCTCCACAAACCCCAGCGCCCCAAGCACCCACGGCGTCAACACCGCCATTACACCTAGCGCGACAACCGTACAGAACACCGGATGCTCGACTACAAAGCCCTCGACGCTGAGCGCGACGCGTGTAGCTTTATCGTATGCGTTGCGCAGCGCGGGGCCGAAGTGTGCGTGCCCGTCGCGGAGCACCTGTGTGAGTTTTTCGAGCAGGTATTTCGCGAGGGTGGAGGTCCAGGTTGTGGTGCCGATTGTGGCGTCGAGGTGCATGCGGAGGGCGGCGCCGGATTTGTGGGTGGTGAGGAGCGTGGTGAGGATGTCTTGGGCGATGAGGGCGGATTTGTCGGAATTGTCGGAATTGTCGGCCTCGTGGGAGGAGACGAGGGTGGCTTTTTCGGAGGGGAAGGGGGAGGGGGAGGGGGTGGCTTGGGGGCAGGGGAAGCAGGGGAAGATGGAATGGAACTTGGAGAGGGACATGGTTGATGTGCTTAATTCAATAGTAAGTGAAGAAGAAAGTATGTGGTGGTGGAGTTGCAATTGAGCCAGCGCGGTACTAATAGTGCACCAGCTAAGCGCCGCTGCGCCGCAGCATGAAGTGAAGGCGCAACAACATCGTGCGATGGCACCCAACCATTTCCCACAAGCCACACTTCCATACAAACACATGACAATGAGGGCTCCAGGCTCCAAAAACCCACCCAACACCCCATCTCACGCCTTCCCACGCCTTCCCCCAAAAACCCCCTTCGGAAATCCTTCCCCGTCCTTCCACTTCCCTCTCTTACTCTTAATCTCCCTCAACATAGTACACTCACACTCCTTCCTTTTCTTCGCCACGCCATCACAACACGTCAAAACACGTTCCATTTCCTTCTCTTCTTTCTTCCTCTTCGCTCTCTCGTTTTTCTCGTACATCTTCTGTGTCCATTCGTTGATATCCTTGGTCATGTTTGGCGTCGTTGGCTGCTCGGTTTTCTTGTACACGACGGCCGAGCCGTCGAAGATGATGTAGCTTTCTTCGGCGGCGCGGGCGCGCATGATTTGTAGGGCGCCGAAGATGGAAATTTTGGGGATG
>Ga0265780_10011284_pt1 | contig 10580 bp, 10 predicted proteins | sample P1T30metagenome_FD_192432 | JGI IMG/M metagenome (GOLD analysis project Ga0265780, IMG submission 192432) | Plant litter microbial communities from East Loma Ridge, Irvine, California - P1 T30 | ecosystem: Environmental > Terrestrial > Plant litter > Unclassified | place: USA: California... | reverse complement strand
CGCTCGCGTGCAAACTTCTCGATCGTCTCGCCGCGCATCATGGTGCCGTCTTCGTTCATCAGCTCGCACAGCACGGACGCCGGCTGCAGGCCCGCCATGATGGCCAGGTCGACCGAGCCTTCGGTATGGCCGGCGCGGCCCAGCACGCCCGCCGGGTTGGCGCGCAGCGGGAACACGTGGCCCGGGCGCACCAGGTCGGCAGGCTTGGCGTCCAGCGCGATGGCGGCGCGGATGGTGGTCACGCGGTCGGCCGCCGAGACGCCGGTGGTCACGCCCTCGCGCGCCTCGATCGAGACGGTGAAGGGGGTGCCGTAGCGGCTGCCGTTTTCTGCGGCCATCGGCGGCAGTTCGAGCGCGCGCACCTTGTCGTTCGGCAGGCACAGGCAGACGATGCCGCTGCATTCGCGGATCATCAGGGCCATGGTTTCGTTGCTGAGCTTCTCGGCGGCGACGATCAGGTCGGCTTCGTTCTCGCGATCGAAATCGTCGAGCAGGATCACCGGGATGCCGGCGCGCGTGGCCTCGAGGGCGGCGGCGATGCGGCCTTCCAGGTCGTCGCTTTGGAGGGTAAAGGTATTGATGGTCATTGAAACGCTCTCGCAGTGAGAAATAGCTGGCGAAAAACGCATCAGGGCAAAGCGAAACGACGCAAGCCGGCATGCCGCAATGGCATGGCGGGCGCGACATGACGCACATCTTCTTTCATCCGGACTATACCGTCGGCCCTGGCTTCTCACCAGGTCTGCTGACCCTGCATCGGCAGGCGCTCGCGGGCTCGGCCGTGATGGCCATACCGCCGGTGGGGAATCGCACCCCGCCCCGAAGACGTAAGTTTTTGGTGTCCGTTTACTGCGGACGGGGAAATTGTAGCAGGGCTAGGGAATTGCTGCCGAAGAAGCCCCCGGCAGCCTTCCGGCCGCGGCCGATCAGTTGCTCAGGCCACCGCCACCCACATTGTCCGCACGCTGGATCAGCTCGACCTTGTAGCCGTCCGGATCGGTGATGAAGGCGATCACGGTGCTGCCGCCCAGGACCGGACCCGGTTCGCGGGTGATGTTGCCGCCGGCCGCGCGCACCTGCTCGCAGGTCTTGTAGATGTCTTCGGCGGACAGGGCGATGTGGCCGTAGGCGGTGCCCATCTCGTACTTGTCGACGCCCCAGTTATAGGTCAGCTCGATCTCGGCGTGGTCCGGATTGTTGCCGTAGCCGACGAAGGCCAGGCTGTACTTGTATTCGGTGTTTTCGCTGGTACGCAGCAGCTTCATGCCGAGCACCTTGGTGTAGAAGTCGATCGAGCGCTGCAGGTCGCCGACGCGGAGCATGGTGTGCAGGAGGCGCATGGTTATCCTTGTTGGTATGTGGGGGAAACAGGGATTTTATGCGCTGGGAAGAATCTTTGCAGCGTATGTCCATGCAGGGTGGACGGCTTGCCGTCCACCCTGCCATCGCTTAGCCCTGCAACTTCGCATCCAGCGTGATCGTCGCATTGAACAGCTTCGACACCGGGCAGCCTTCCTTGGCCTTGCGCGCCGCTTCCTGGAAGGCTTCGTCGGTGGCGCCCGGGATGGTGGCGACGGTCTCCAGGTGCACGGCGGTGATCTGGAAGCCGCCGTCGACCTTGTCGAGCGACACGGCGGCGCTGGTCTCCAGCTTCTGCGCCGTCATGCCGGCTGCTTCAAGCTGGCCCGACAGGGCCATCGTGAAGCAACCGGCGTGCGCCGCCGCCAGCAGTTCTTCCGGATTGGTGCCGATGCCGTCCGCGAAGCGGGTGTTGAAGCCGTACTGGCTGTCCTTCAACACGCCGCTCTGAGTGGAGACGCTGCCTTTGCCATCCTTCAGTCCGCCGCTCCAGACGGCGCTTCCCTTACGCTTGATCATGGTCGATCTCCTAGATTGGATTGAATTATTTGCCTGCCGGAGCAATCCGCCAGACGATGTTGCCGACGTCATCCGCCAGCAGGATGGCGCCGGTCTTGTCGACTGTAACGCCGACCGGACGCCCATACGCATGCTCGTCCTTGCTCAGGAAGCCGGCCAGCACGTCTTGCGGCGGACCGCTCGGCTTGCCGTTGGCGAAGGGCACGAAGACCAGCTTGTAGCCGGAGTGCGGCTTGCGGTTCCAGGAACCGTGCTGGCCGATCAGTGCGCCGTTCTTGTACTGCGGCATCAGGTCGGCCTCGTAGAAGGCCAGGCCCAGCGAGGCCGTATGCGCCCCTACAGCGTAGTCGGGCACGATGGCCTTGGCAACGAGATCCGGACGCGGCGGCTTGACGCGATCGTCCACGTGCTGGCCGTAATAGCTGTACGGCCAGCCGTAGAAGCCGCCGTCCTTGACGCTGGTGATGTAGTCCGGCACCAGCTCGTTGCCGATCTCGTCGCGCTCGTTGACCGCGGTCCACAGCGCCTTGCTCTGCGGCTGGAAGGCCAGGCCGTTGGGGTTGCGCAGGCCGCTGGCGAACACGCGGCCCTTTCCGCTGGCGACGTCGACTTCCCAGATCGCGGCGCGGCCTTCCTCGGCCTGCATGCCGTTCTCGGCCACGTTGCTGTTCGAGCCCACCGTCACGTACAGCTTCTTCCCGTCCGGGGAAGCGATCACGTTCTTGGTCCAGTGGTGGTTCAGCCCGGCCGGCAGGTCGATCACCTTGCTTCCCTTGGCCGTCAGGCTGGTCTCGCCGGTTTTATACGGGAACTTCCACAGCGCGTCGGCATTCGCGATATACAGGTCGTTGCCGACCAGCGCCATGCCGAAGGGCGAGTTCAGGTCCTGCATGAACACGGTCCTGGTCTCGGCCGTGCCGTCGGCCTTGAGGCCGCGCAGCAGCACGATGCGGTTGGGCGACTCGACCCCGGCGCCGGCGCGCTTTTGCGCCAGGCCCTGCACCTTGGCGCGGATGCCGCCTTCCTTCGGCCCGTTGTTCGGCTTGTTGCTCTCGGCCACCAGCACGTCGCCGTTCGGCAGCACGTACAGCCAGCGCGGATGCTCCAGGCCGCTCGCGTAGGCGGTGGCCGCCAGGCCCGCCGCGGGCACCGGGCGGGTGCCTTGCGGCCAGGGCTCGGCCTTGGCCACGTTCAGCGTCGGGATCAGCGATTTTTCCGGCGCCGGCAGGTTCGGATTCGGACCCCAGCCGGCCGGATACTGCTGGGCCAGGGCGGACAGGCTGAGTGCACTCAGCAGGCAGACCAGCAAAGGCCGCCGGATCATCGGTTCTTGCCTTCGTCGACCGGGACCACCGAATCGTGGTCGCGCATGTCGCGGTTGCGGTCGGGCAGGGGATTGGCCTGGCCGCTGGCGCCAGGCTTGGGATCGACCGCCTGTTCCAGGCCCGGCGTGCCGCGGCCCTCGTAATTCTCGGTATCGACCAGGCCGTTCTCGATGTCCTCGGCCGCCTGCTTGATGATGCCGCGCGGCCTGACGCCCTGGCCGTCCGGCGATTCGTCGCGTTCGTGCGGCTCGCGCTTGTAGCTTTGCTCTTCGATCTTGCGGTCCGTGTTCACGACACGGTCTTTTTCCTCTTGCGGCATGACAGGCCCCTTCACATGTTCATTAGATATTGCTTAAATCCTAATGCGTGGCGCGGAAGACAGTCGCGCAATTGGAAGATGCTTTTTTGCAATTAAATGATTACCATGGGTGTATTGCCGACGATTGCCTGGAACTGCCTTGAAAACCGACGCGCTCGACCACCATGCCGCCAGCGGCTGCCCGAATTGCCAGTCCACCATGTCCGGCAATTTTTGCCACCAGTGTGGGCAGGAAACCGTGTTGCATCCGCCCAGCATCAGCGAGTTCTTCCATGAATTCATCGGCCATTACGTGGCGCTCGAAGGCAAGCTGTGGAAGACCCTCAAGCTGCTCATCCTTCGTCCGGGACAATTGACCCTTGAATACCTGGGCGGACGCCGCGTGCGCTACGTGCAGCCGCTGCGCGTCTACCTGACGTTCAGCCTGATCTTCTTTGCCCTGTTCAAGTTCATGGGCGAGGACCACGAGATCGCCGGCATCAAGTACGACGCCATGCCGATCGTCCAGGTCGATAACGGCAAGGACGGGACCAGGGTCAAGGAGGCGATCCGCGCCGAACTGCGCGACAACAAGGATGTGCCGGAGGCCGTCAAGGCGCAGGTTGGCGCGCCCGGCTTCGAGGACCGCCTGATCGACAGCCTCGGCGCGGACGGCGGCAAGAAGCTCAAGACCACCTTCTTCGCCTATGCCCCGTATGCGGTGTTCGCGCTGATGCCGGTGTTCGCGCTGCTGCTGAAACTGCTGTATTTCGGCGCCGGCCGCCGCTACGGCGAACACCTGTTGTTCGCGCTCCACGCGAATGCCTTCGCCTTCCTGATGCTGAGCCTGCTCATCCTGGTGCGCGACCACGTGCCCCTGGTCGGCAAGCTGCTGTTCCTGTGGATGGTGCTGTACCTGCCGACCGCGATGCGCCGCGTGTACGGAGGCGGCCACCTTGCCACCATCCTGCGCTGGGTCGTGCTGATGCTGCTGCACCTGGCGAGTATCGTCATCGTGATCCTGGGTATTTTTTATAGCGTGATGGCGCATTGAACATTGCCATCTTGCGAGAAGACCATTCGCCCAACTATACTGTGCGTTTGTACAGTGTTTGCTGAGTTGCGATAGTGCAGAAGGCAAGCGAATCGGTTAATCTTCTGTCTCCTCATTACCGCTGCCGAGAGTCGTATGTCCGTGACGCATGAACCGCAACAAACCATCGCGCTGGTCGTACGGCACAACACGGCCGGCATCGACGAGCCGGTGCAGTCCATCGTCGACTTCCTGCGCGAGGCCGGCTACCGCGTCGTCTTCGAGCGCGACACCGCCGGCCACGTCGGCGTGACCGGCGTGGAGGCGATGGACGTGGCCGAGATCGGCGAGCAGTGCAGCACCGTCATCGTGGTCGGCGGCGACGGCACCATGCTCGGCATCGCGCGCCAGCTGGCGCGCTACAAGGTGCGCCTGGTCGGCATCAACCAGGGCCGCCTGGGCTTCATGACCGACATCCCGATCGACCGCATGCTGCCTTCGCTGGGCGAGATCCTCAGCGGCAAGGCCAAGGTCGAGGCGCGCGCGCTGCTGGAAGCGCGCGTCATGCGCGACGGTACCGAGATCCACTGTTCGCTCGCCGTCAACGACGTGGTGGTGGCCCGCGGCAGCGGCGCCGGCATGGCCGAACTCAAGCTCACGGTGGACGGCCAGTTCATGTACAACCAGCGTTCGGACGGCCTGATCGTCTCGACGCCCACCGGCTCCACCGCCTACGCGCTGTCGGCCGGCGGCCCGCTGCTGCATCCGGCGCTGGCCGGCATCGTGCTGGTGCCGATCGCGCCGCACGCGCTGTCGAACCGCCCGATCGTGGTGCCCGACAGCAGCGAGATCGTGGTCGAGATCGTCAACGGCCGCGACATCAGCGTCAATTTCGACATGCAGACCTTCACCAGCCTGCAGCATGGCGACGAGATCGTCATTTCGCGTTCGCCCAACACCATCACCTTCCTGCATCCGGAAGGCTGGAGCTACTACAACACCCTGCGCGACAAGCTGCACTGGAACGAATATCCCTCCAGCGACAACAAAGCCAGGTAATCCCAGGCCATCCACCAGGAGACCAGTTTCTTCATGCTGCGCACACTGACCATCCGCGACTTCGTCATCGTCGATACGATCGAGCTCGAGTTTTCGAACGGCTTCACGGTATTCACCGGCGAAACCGGGGCCGGCAAGTCGATCCTGATCGATGCGCTCCAGCTTGCGCTGGGCGGACGCGGCGACGCCAGCATGGTGCGCGAAGGCGCGCTCAAGGCCGACATCAGCGCCGAGTTCGCGCTGACCCCGGCGGCCGGCAGCTGGCTGGACCAGAACGAATTCGTGCGCGAAGATGGCGGGGCGCTGCTGCGCCGCGTGATCGACAACGCCGGCCGCTCCAAGGCCTATATCAACGGCAGCGCCGCCACCGCCGGCCAGTTGCGCGAACTGGGCGAGCTGCTGGTCGACATCCACGGCCAGCACGCGCACCAGTCGCTGCTCAAGGGCGACGCCCAGCGCGCCCTGCTCGATAATCAGATCGCCGTGCGCGACCCGAACGCCGCCGAACAGGTGCGCGAAGTCGCCGCCGGCTACAAGACCTGGAAGGCGCTGGCGCGCCAGCGCGAGGAATACGAGACCAATGCCAAGAACGTGCTGCTGGAACGCGAGCGCCTCGAATGGCAGGTGAGCGAACTCGATAAACTCGCGGTCAAGCCGGGCGAGTGGGCCGAGATCACCAACGAGCACAGCCGCCTGTCGCACGCGGCCAGCCTGATCGAGGGCGCGCAGGAAGCGTTGAACGCCCTGTCCGAGGCCGAGCAGCCGATCCTGTCGCAGCTGTCCTCGCTGAACCAGAAGCTGTCGAAGCTGGCCGACGTCGACGCCGGCCTGCAGGCCGTGCTCGACTGCATGGAGCCGGCGCGCATCCAGTTGCAGGAAGCGGTGTACGCCCTCAACAACTACGTCGACAAGATCGAGCTCGATCCGGCGCGCCTGTCCCAGGTCGATGCGCGCCTGGACGCCATCCACGGCACCGCCCGCAAGTTCCGCGTCACCCCCGACGAGCTCCCGGATGAACACGCGGCCCTCAAGACCAAGCTGCAGCAGCTGGCCGACGCCACCGACGTCGACGGCCTGAAGCGCCAGGAAGACAAGGCCCGCGGCGTCTACATGGACGCGGCGCGCAAGCTGTCGGCCGTGCGCGCCGGGGCGGCCCAGCGCCTGTCCTCGCAGGTGTCGGAGGCGATGCAGGAACTGTCGATGAGCGGCGGGCGCTTCGAGGTCGCGCTGAACCCCTGCGAACCGGCGGCGTACGGCCTGGAACAGGTCGAATTCATGGTGGCGGGCCACGCCGGCGTGGCGGCGCGGCCGCTGGCCAAGGTGGCCTCGGGCGGCGAACTGGCGCGCATCTCGCTGGCCATCGCCGTGATCACCGCCCATGCGACCACGGTGCCGACCCTGATCTTCGACGAGGTCGACACCGGCATCGGCGGCGGCGTGGCCGAGGTCGTCGGGCGCCTGCTCAAGCGCCTCGGCCACAACCGCCAGGTGCTGTGCGTGACCCACCTGCCGCAGGTCGCCAGCCAGGCCAACCAGCACTTCCAGGTGGCCAAGGGCACGACCGGCGCCGGCAAGACCGTCTCGCGCATCGACGTCCTGGACAACAAGGCGCGCGTCGAGGAAGTGGCGCGCATGCTGGGCGGGATCGAGATCACGGAAACCACGCGCAAGCACGCGCGCGAGCTGCTGGCGTCGTAGGCGGCGGGGTGGGGCGCCGGCGGTCCTGTGGCGCCTATCGCAGCAATTAGTAATGCCAACTCGGCAATAGCCCAGGCCCAATCTATAATGGGTCAACACATTCGACTTCCTGCTCCCATGCCTTTTCGCAAAGAACCGCCCCACCAGCACGGCACCGTCGCCAAGAGCGCCATCGTGCTCGTCAACCTCGGCACGCCCGATGCCCCTACTTCCCCGGCGGTGCGGCGCTACCTGAAGCAGTTCCTGTCCGATCCGCGCGTGGTCGAGATCCCGCGCGCGGTGTGGAGCGTGATCCTGCACCTGGCGATCCTGCCCTTCCGCTCGGGCGCCTCGGCCAAGAAATACCAGAGCATCTGGATGCGCGAAGGCTCGCCGCTCAAGATCTACACCGAACGGCAAGCCGCCCTGCTGCACAAGATGCTGGGCGAACGCGGGCACCAGGACGTCGAGGTGGTGATGGCGATGCGCTACGGTTCGCCCGCGCTGCCGGACGTGCTGGACGAACTGAAGGCGCGCGGCGTCGACCGCATCGTGGTGCTGCCGGCCTATCCGCAGTATTCGGGCACGACCACGGCCTCGGTCTGGGACGCGGTGTTCGACCACTACAAGAAGGTGCGCAACGTGCCCGAGCTGCGCCTGGTGCGCAACTACCACGACCATGACGGCTATATCGAGGCGCTGGCGCGTTCGGTCGAAGCCTACTGGGAAGCGCAGGGTCGCGGCGACAAGCTGGTGATGAGCTTCCACGGCGTGCCCAAGCGCACCCTCGAGCTGGGCGACCCCTACCACTGCGAATGCCACAAGACCGCGCGCCTGCTGGCCACGCGCCTGGGCCTGGGCGCGGACGAATACCTGGTCACCTTCCAGTCGCGCTTCGGCCGCGCCGAATGGCTGCAGCCCTACACGGCGCCGACCGTGCAGCAGCTGGCCCGCGACGGCGTCAAGCGCATCGACGTCATGTGCCCGGGCTTTACCAGCGACTGCCTGGAGACGCTGGAAGAAATCAATATGGAAGTGCGCCACGATTTCGAGTCGAACGGCGGCCAGGAATACCACTACATTCCGTGCCTGAACGACGGCGCGGACTGGATCGTCGGCCTGGCCGAGATCGCAGAGCAGCACCTGATCGGCTGGCCGACCGTGCTCAGCCCGGCGCAGCAGGCGGCGCGCCGGCGCGATGCGCAGGTGGGGCGCGAGTATGCGCTGACGCTCGGCGCGGAATGAACGCCGCCGAACGTTTCCGGCCTGCATGCGCCGCCTGAACGCGTGGACGGCATAGCCGTCCATCCTGCCGTTCCACGCTATCCAAACACATCCTCTCGCCCTGGCCGGGCGAGCAGGATGCATATTCTGTCAATTCCGATCGAACTGTTAAAATGGCACGTTTTGTGGCGCCGGTTCGAGCCTGGCCAGGCAGATCGCAGCCAGCGTCAGCAGGGTATAGAGCAGCACCGCGCCACTGATCAGATGCAGTTTCATCATCGTTCCCTATCGGAGTTCGGCGCAATGTTGCGCAGAATGTCTTGTAGGAAAGATATTGGCACGCCAGACGGATGACAGGGACTGCTGCCTGGTAACTCTTGTAACAAAAGATATCCAGGTTTGCACATGCCAGCCATGCAATGCCCCTTGAAAATGTAGGAGATCACCTCATATGGGGGCCTGTACGACGAGCATAAATCGTCCCGTTCATCAGCCAAGTCCTTGATTCCAGGAGTTTTTTCGATGCAAGACCAAGAAAACCAAGAGCTTACCCAGCAGCCCGCGCCAGACACCTCGGCGGCAGCCGACCAGGCGGCGGCGCCGGCGGAAACCGGCCTCGAAGAGCAGCTGAGCGCGACCGAAGCCAAGCTGGCCGAGATGCACGATGCCTTCATGCGCGCCAAGGCCGAGGCGGACAATATCCGCCGCCGCGCCCAGGAAGACGTCAGCAAGGCCCATAAATTTGCCATCGAGAGTTTCGCCGAAGCCATGGTGCCGGTGCGCGACAGCCTGGAAATGGCCCTGAAAGTCGAAGCGCCGACGGTCGACTCGATCAAGGAAGGCGTCGAGATGACCTTGAAGCAGCTTACCGCCGCCTTCGAGAAGAACCGCCTGGTCGAAGTGATGCCGCAGCCGGGCGACAAGCTGGATCCGAACAAGCACCAGGCCGTGGCCGTCGTGCCGTCCGAGCAGGAAGCCAATACCGTGGTCACCGTGCTGCAAAAGGGCTACATGATTGCCGATCGCCTGCTGCGTCCGGCCATCGTGACCGCTGCAGCGCCGAAATAATGTTGCATCAGGGCTTTGTTAAGCTCTTGAAAGCAAGCGTTATTTCCCAATATTCGGCGTATCACAGAAACTGAAGTACTAAAAAGGAAAAATATTATGGGCAAAATCATCGGTATCGACCTGGGCACCACCAACAGCTGCGTGGCCATCATGGAAAACGGCCAACCCAAGGTCATCGAAAACGCCGAAGGCGCGCGCACCACGCCTTCGATCATCGCTTATCAGGAAGATGGCGAGATCCTGGTTGGCGCGCCGGCGAAACGCCAGGCCGTCACCAACCCGAAGAACACCCTGTTCGCCGTCAAGCGCCTGATCGGCCGCAAGTTCGACGAAAAAGAAGTCCAGAAGGACATCGGCCTGATGCCTTACCAGATCGTCAAGGCCGACAACGGCGACGCCTGGATCGGCGTGCGCGACAAGCGCCTGGCGGCCCAGCAGGTGTCGGCTGAAGTGCTGCGCAAGATGAAGAAGACCGCCGAAGACTACCTCGGCGAAGAAGTGACCGAAGCCGTCATCACCGTGCCGGCCTACTTCAACGACTCGCAGCGCCAGGCGACCAAGGACGCCGGCCGCATCGCGGGCCTGGACGTCAAGCGCATCATCAACGAGCCGACCGCGGCCGCACTGGCCTTCGGCCTGGACAAGAACGACAAGGGCGACCGCAAGATCGCCGTGTATGACCTCGGCGGCGGCACCTTCGACGTGTCGATCATCGAGATCGCGGACGTCGACGGCGAGAAGCAGTTCGAAGTGCTGTCGACCAACGGCGACACCTTCCTGGGCGGCGAAGACTTCGACCAGCGCATCATCGACTACATCATCGACGAGTTCAAGAAGATCAACGGCCTGGACCTGTCGAAAGACGCGATCGCCCTGCAGCGCATCAAGGCTTCGGCCGAGCGCGCGAAGATCGAACTGTCGTCGTCGCAGCAGACCGAGATCAACGAGCCGTACATCGCGATGGCCAACGGCGCCCCGGTCCACCTGAACCTGAAGATGACCCGCGCCAAGCTGGAAT
>Ga0265780_10011283_pt1 | contig 10581 bp, 9 predicted proteins | sample P1T30metagenome_FD_192432 | JGI IMG/M metagenome (GOLD analysis project Ga0265780, IMG submission 192432) | Plant litter microbial communities from East Loma Ridge, Irvine, California - P1 T30 | ecosystem: Environmental > Terrestrial > Plant litter > Unclassified | place: USA: California... | reverse complement strand
CATTGCGCATCACATGTCATTTCACTGGCTACGGTTGGAATGCGCTGTGCTGACGCGCGCACCAATGCTGGACCCTGGAACCCTACCTAGGTAGGAACCTCGGGAGTACCGAGACGCGTGAGCACGTGATTGGTGCCTGATCCTGTCGCCGCTAGTGGCCCACGCTTTTTCGGCTTCCACCATTCTGCAACCACACCACACCAACTGCTGGAACACCAGAAAACAAACCATCGCCATGGAAATCGCATCCGTTGAGGTACCCGCCGAGGTTATCGATCTCATTGTAAACCATTTGGTTCGCGCCGAAGGCCTCCAGCAGGCTTGGAAATTGCGTTGCGTATGCACCACTTTTGCGAGCGCAATCAAACAAGATGTACTCTTGTATCAAACCAATGACGTACTGTTCACTCAGTTCGGTGGTAACAACATCATGGCGCAGTTACTACCAGAGTATCTCTACAAACGAGTCCGGAAGCCTTTCTCCACCATCAGCAGACTGTCGGCACGTATCATGACAATGCACTCGTACATTTGTCAACAACATAACCTCACCAAAGAGGAGGAAGAGGACAAGCTCTTCTACATCTGCGCCCAAATGGTGCAAACGGTCACCGTCGGCGCTCTTTCCGACGCAATCTACATCAATGTCCTTCCGATCGGATGGTGTGATCTGCACAACGACTGGTGCGGAGGCTTTGATTCAGGGCTCACTAGCCAGGAGTCAGTCGCCGCGGCGAAAGCACTGAGTGTGTATGAAGTGCGCAAGGGTCTAGTACCTCCGCTTACAGAATTCGACATGGCGCTTCGCCTTACGAGTCCGCTTCTTGTTGCCGTGGCCACGGACGACCACAACAACCTACGGTTGATTACAGATCATGTAGTCGACTACTGTCGGGAGACGCTCCATGCGCCCTGCGCCATGAGGCTCGCGATGGCCAAGCAGTCTACTGTTGCTGTCGGCTGCTTAGCCGAAATCATGCAGAGTCTTTGTTGGGGAGGTTCCAGGATACTAGGCTTAAAACCCATGTGGGTGCCATACCTGCGAGAAGCCGTGCAGGTTATGCAACCTCCGAACGTGGAGATGGTACGCCAGATAGTACTACGTAGCCCAAATGGGTCAAAATCTCCTCAAGATATCTTCTTTCATGCTTGTAAAACCCATAACCTGGACATTGTCAAAATTCTGCTTTCCATAGATGTCGCCGTGGATGAAGGCCCCGCGGACACCGCACTACATGTGGCTATAGAGGCCTGCGGGTACCAAACTGCCGTTATCGGTGCAGTACTAGACGCTGGCGCCGATATTGACAAGACTGACTACGCGGCTGGTACTGCGGTAACACGACGCAGACAAGCGACTTACCGGTACAACTTCCGAAATCCATTTGGATCCATCCAATCAGGTCATCTCGAAGAGAGAAGTATCTTCAACACAAGAGCTTGTGACTACGCGGCCACTATGTCGGAACGATGCTGCGGTATACCAGCACGCGACCAGAGCCCTCTGGAGTTTGCCGCCACCCGCTCGATGGTTGCATTCGAGTACCTGCTTGAGCGGGGCGCTACTGTGCGCCACGTCGACTTCTGGTACACGATATCGGAAGAGGAATCCTTCAACGCTCTGCGAGACGCCAGGATCAAGCAGACTGGCGATAAGGTCCCGACTTTCTCGGAGAGTCAGGATCGGATGAAACAGGAGAAGAAGGCGGATTTACAGAGCGAGATGGACAAGGCTGAGAAGTTGATGAGCAATCATCGGATCTGAGGTGTCGGAAGACTAGGCGGCTAAGAAGGTGACATGGGGTTACCTCGACAACTGTATTCTGCGCGTGTTGAATCTTACTGCCCTTACCTGGCGCCTTGTTACCCGTCTAGACGTCTCACTCACTAAGAGCGAGATCACACCGCTAGCTCCAGGTCAGGGTAATGCATCTAGCACGGCAACTACTGCATCCCTCTCTCTACGTTTTCGTCGTCCTCATTTCCCCAACTTGCTATCTGTGAGGTAAGCTCCTTGATCTCCCACTGGAAGTGTTTGAGAACATCGCCCACGAGCTAGTCGCTGTCGTTGGAGTCAACGAGGCCTGAAACTCCCGAGGGGTCTGTCGTGAGTGCAAGACTAGCATTGTGCATGAGTCGCGACCAAGTACTGACCATTGCAGGGTCTCTCAAGGTCGCTATAACGGACGACATTTTCGATCTGTCAGAGGGGGTAGTGCACGCCGCTATTGAACAGAACTATGGAAAAAGAGTGACCGGTTTGGCGAGCTGGTACAAGGATGAGGGCATCATCTTCCCCACGGGCTCCCACGACCGCCTGATGCAGACTGCTATCGCAAAGTCTAGTCTGGCAATCGTCCAAGCTGTTCCCGAACTGCCGCGCCCTCAGTACAGATTGACCAAAAAGCCAAATGGGTCGACTACCGAGAGGCGTGCGAGCGTGATCGCGGAGATGTGCCACGACTGTTCTTGAAGCAGGGCTACATCAAGGCCAGCGACAAGAACCCAACATCTTCGCCACTACTCGAAGCTGTGTTTTCAGGCAATTGTGGCATCGCCAAGATCCTAGCAAGTGCTGGCGTAGGTGTGAATTACGAATCTATGTGATACCAGAACGTGACATAACCCGTCGTGGTCGCGATCGGAAAGGAAAAGATCGAAGTCGTTCGGTATCTGTTTCGCATTGTTGTCAAGTCACTCACCGCTGTGAAGTGGCCCATCTAACGGAGGTTTCGTTACGCATATGCAGAATTGCGACAGGCCAAGATGAAAGCACGTGGCTGGAAGAGTCTTCCAATAGATTTTTCGTAGTTCCAAACGATGTCGTACACGATGAAACTCCGAGTCTGCTCAGACCCTCTACACAGAGATTGGGCGATAAAGACAGACATCGTCTTTTGGAAACATTCTTTTTACCACTTCATCTCCGACATGTAAGATTCCCGATGTTTGTACTGTGTCTACTCAATGGTTTTCGCTTACATGATTGACCGGTTCCTGCGACGGCCTGTTGCATCATCGATGTCGCGCCTACCCTGTGTTGTGGGTCCTGGGTCAGCACGAGATTCGAGGTTAGTGACGATTGCGCCTGCCTTTACCTCTGCTTGAACCTGCAAGCTTAGCGCACAGGCCCTTTCCCTATCGAGGCAGCTCACCCTGCTTCCTTCCTCCACCGCACTACGTCGCAATTGCAGCGATTGAAACCCTCACGTAAGTAATCCCCGTCAATCGGTTCGCGATATCTACTAAAGTGGAATAGATTCGAGCAGTGGAGGTTTCGAGTGACCACTTCAGTCACTGCGATGGACTTGCTCGACTTCCCGCCTGAGATCTTCAGGCACGTCATCCACTGCCTCGTCAGCGATGCTGGCGTGCATGAGTCGCGGAAGTTACGCCGCGTGTGCAGTAAGCCGATTCTTTTTCTAGTTCTGTGCATGCTCGATACTGACGACTCGTAGGAACCTTCGATCAAGAGATCAGCGAGAATGTCCTATCCATACAACCCAAAGAAGCCTTCGCGCCACGATCCGCTCGCCGCATACTCAACAAGACCGAGAACTTGAAGTACTACCTCGCATATCACGTCAAGACCCCACGCGATGTCTTACCGGAGCTTTCGGCGAAGATACAGAAGATGGTCGAATATGCCACCAAGGAGCTGAAAGCCGCGAACGATCTCCATGACCGCAATATTCTTTTGGAGATCTGTGCTGGGGTTGCGCGCACATGCCGATATCCGTACACCTTCCTCTGGCGCTATGAACCCCCTCCTGGACCCCTGCACCCTTATTACGGCGACTACAAACACGAACGGTACAAGCTCGAGCGTCGAGCATTGAGTCCGGATGCCACAATTCACGACCAGCTCATCGCAGCAATAAGCGTGGGTGCTCGTGACGCAGTCGCACAATTACTACCACAAGTTCCCGCAAGGCTCCCGGAGGGGGCTTTTGAAGATCCCATATTAGCTTGTGTTCTGCTTGATGACCAGGATATGATCATTCTTATGATGAAGGCTCTGGATGAACACAAGTCCAAGAGATTCAAACAAGAGCAGGTCATTGCTGGCGGTTCTCCATACAACGTAGGCAGCGCTATGGAAACAGCTATCACACATAGCCGCGTCGATATGGTAAAGCTGCTGCTTGGCTATCTCTGTCGCTACCTGACCCTTCCCGATAAGACATATTATCGTCGGTGGGTCGATCTCGCTATCAACGTCCGACGCACCGAGGTCCTCAAAGCCTTTCTCCAAGCCGCATCCAACACGAAGCCCTTCAACATCAACTCTGTTGTCTTCAAAAAAGGTCTCAGAACAGGGAAACCCGCTATCGTCAGCACGCTGATCAAATATGGAAGCATACAGCTAGACTCCGACAACGCCCAGATGTCAGCACTGGCGGCTTCCATAAGAACCGGCGGCGTTCCGGTAATTCGCGCAGTAGTCAAAGCTGGTGCAGACATTGATCTCGTCATAACGACCCATCGTCTGAAGCATGTAGGTGCTATTACGCCCGTGGAGTACGCTGTCTACCTCAAGAAATACGAAGCAGTAACCTACATGATCGAGTGTGGAGCAAAAGCTCCTGCAATTGCTACTTGGCCGACCTCGAGAAAGATGCGAAACGTCCTCCAGAACGCTGTCGCCAAACGGAAGACAACCACCAAGTAGGGATGTCACCGCGCTCTTGCAACCTTATGAGCTTTGGTGGAGCTGTAGATGAATAGGCACACGGCTACTGGGAAGCTGCAGCAGACAGCAGGGAACCTTGTCACTGGTGGACGGCAAACATGGTGATGGTATGCGGTGGGGCGAGGTGCCAGGGGTATACTCTGGTCCTATGAGTTGCAGATGGGCAGGCTATGCGAGTATATAAGGTGCACTTATGCTAAATGATACCTTTCAGAATGTACTACTTTCAAGCCTTGCGATTAACGAATATGCCTGAGACCATCATTGCATTGCGTCCTACACTCCTTGAGGCGATTTGTGCGCACACGTGGCAAAGACACGCAGCATCAATCCATGTTGCCGTGATTCGCATGTGGGCGTCAGAGGACTGTATATAGCACCACTACTACCACAATCTTCCAGGCCTCTCTTCGTTCTCGTCTTCCGATGGTGCTATAGACGGGGCGACCTCACCACGTATACATGATCATGGAGCACACATAATCGAGCGTGGAGACTACGAATGCACTCGAGTCCACCCAGAGTCTGGTGAAAAGCTAACGTCGTCACCACATGTTAGTAGATACATGCTGCATGTGACGACAACATTCATCGAAATCCCGCCGGATGTTCTTGAAACTTCAGTTGAATGCTGATGACTATAGTACATGTGCAAACAGGCCCTCTCGTTGTTGCTGTTAGGGTAGTTAGGACAACACATGACAGAACCCTTCGGTAGGACCAGCGATTGCCGTTGCCTTGTTGGATACATACCGGCATCGTCGTTCTCGAAGGCGGCGGAAGTCAACGTCATTGTGCTCGGGCGTGCCTGCTCGATAAGCAGAGCGTCTCCGTCGGGAAGGAAACTGCGCCAGGCCGGAACGTCTTCGCGATCGGCAAATGAGGAAGAGCGGGGTCATGATGACGCCGGACTTTGCTGACATCATGATGCTGATATAGTCTTCACGGAGCGGGCTTGCTTGGGGTGGTAGCATGCGAATATATCGACACCGAGGCAGCACACGAGAGCGTATCACTTGAGTTTCAGAGTGGTTAATGGGGAACAGAATGGTGAACTATGCTGGTCTTTACAAGAGGTAGATCTGTGAGGTATGACGACAAACTTTGACGTTTTCCATGCGACGTGACGTGAAGACGGCCAATTGCCCATACAGTCTTTTCGCACAAGTGACAGAGGACGACCACGTATTTTCATGCAGTCTGTCATCGCTCATTACCTGCTAGAGTCGCTTCTCCATTGGCGGCGATATTGATGCCGTTTGACCCGCCGATTGACTTGCTGCCATCGGAGCCCTGCGTGATGCCCAAGTTTCCACCAAGGTTCGCCGCAGCACCGTCCTCGCCGAGGGTGATGCCAGATTCTTCGGAGAACTTCTCAGACTCCTCCGTGGCTTTGACGCCGTTTGGATTCTCCTTCTCTGCTTCTGTTCTTGCTGCTTCCCCTTCAGCGCGTCCGGGCTGGTTCTCCGTACCAGCACCGGCACTCGCCGCAGTCTCTTTCAACTCTTGCTCTATGGCGACAGCAGACTTCCCGTCCTCAACTGCAGGCAAGTTCTCGACGGCAGCGGGCGCCTCATCATCTGCCGCTGAAGACTTGGGCACCTCCGCGGTTGTCGCAGTATTATTGCCCTGTTCAGTACCGCCGAGCTTGAGACCGTTGCCAGTGATGCCGCTGCCTGAACCGCCTAGAGTGAGCCCTCCGATTGTAAGACCTCCTCCGCCACCTTGCTTTTGAGCCTCGCGGCGGCGATTTCCTCCACTGGTCAACGAATCCAGGCTCTGGAATTCGGCGTCACGTCTGACAGGGTGTGCGCGATACGAGCGGGAGGCAAGGTTCACTCTAGTCTAGGACGTGTAAGCATACGCATCAAGTAGTAGTTTTCAACAAGACTGATAGCCAAGATGGTCCATTGGATCAACGTACAGCCCATAGTGTGCGAGGAGGAACGACGAATGCATCTACGCATGATGCGGCCAGGAAGCCGAGAGTCAACCCAAGAGAGACCTTCATGTCGAGAGATGTGCCAATTAGCGGATAGAAAGAATACGTATATGGGGGCGGCAGCAAGGTGAAAAGAAGGCGGTGGAATGAGACGATGGTACTAGCGAGCTCTTGAGAGGTACCTCACGAGGCCTGTTGGCATTGCCGACCGATTGATGGAACGCTTTAACAACGTTCACAGGCCAGTGCGCCGCGAGGCCGACCGCTCGCTAGGATGTTGGGGCTGCTGACGTCGCAAATCTGTCGCAGCTCCCGTCTGGACTATGATCTTCTAGTGTTCTGAACATGCGGCCCTGCATAAAGGCGTCTTGAAAGAGCAGCTAAGATCGAATAGCTATGGTCAAGCTCCTCAACGGCTATATTGTGTTTAGTGTCATGCAAGCTGAGTCTGAACCTGGGATAAGTTCTGACAGTTCTGTAATGTGAGTTGGCACATGAATTTCGAATCGGACAGAACCTGGCCATCGTACGAATTTCTCTGCTAACAGAGAGCTTCGCGGTTGCTGCGTGCATTGCGGGATTCTGCTTGGCGATCAAGGCGGCGTGTGGCCGGCCACGACCAGAAACTCCACACGCCCATACTGCGACTGTATCTGTATCTGGGATAAATGCATGTTCTTCGCAATAAAGCACGGAGGGAGCAAAGAGCACGGGTCTGAAACGGCGTAGGATGGTGCGCAGTGGGGGTGCAAGAAACGACAACAACGAGTGTCTACCGCTGGAGGTGCGGGCTGGCGCGCGAGATCGACGCGCTAGTGACGATGACTAAGCGCCCGCAGCGATGACCTCATCCCGGGGCTTTCGAGCCCGCACTCGAATGCCAGCGCGTCACCCCATGATGCTTTGTCTCTTTGTTCAATCGGCCTATATCAACCGCGTGTGTTGACTGAGACGTATCAGGATGCTTCCTGGATTCCAGAACGGTGTCACTTTTTGCTGGGCGGAGAACTCACAGTATCGTATTCGCGAGCGACGATCTGCATAGGCCCAGTGCTCTATTGTCCATTCACTCATGATGTTTCACTGACGCGATATCAACAGGCTGGATTCTTTGCGCGTCGTTCTTGCCTCTCTATACATATGTATGCGTCATACATCCGAACCAGACCCGCCGGTCCTACGCACCCTTATCCGTTCAACAAACGCTCTCCTTCATCTTTGTACAGCTTGTACGCCTCGTGTAGTGACCCCACGGTCTCGCCAGGAAAGAAATGCAGAAAGAAAGCATAGCCCTTCTTGCGCTTCACTTTCCACGCGAAGAGCTCTCGCTTGGCTTCGTCGTTCCAGCCGGTGAACACGAATTGGCCGTCCTTTGGAGGCGAAAAGGACTTCACAGTCTTTCGAGGAGCTACAGGTGGACTTCGCAAGGCACTCTCACGCCTACCAGGAACTGGTGCTGGAACGGCTGCGGAATAGTGATTTAGCGGGAAGACTACCAAGATGTTTGGGGTTAACTTACTGCCTGGCCCACGCTGCTGAGGAACTCCCGGAGCTTGCGGCTGGCCAATGAAGTCAAAGGTACCAGAGCCATGTAGGCCTCTCGGTGCCTGGGTTGGCCTAGGGTCTTGTGGAGGTGCGACTGCTGTTGAAGATACAGAGGCCTGCGGATTGACCCTGCCTGTCCTTGTATCTGGCTGAGTACGACGAGAAACCACGAAGGCCTCGCCGGTCCATACCCTGTCGTCGTCCACGTACCGCCAAGCCTGAGCCGGGTCTTCCCATGGGGGTGGATTCGCCGCTGGGGCTACGCATGAAAATTAGATTGAAAACTACAGTATCGTTATAATGTCTTACGTCGAGTGTGTAGTTGGCTGGCTGGTCCGGATGGCTGCATGAATGAAGGTGCAAAGTCCCCATCGTTGTCAGGGAAGAGCGATTCGTCCATATATTTTAGACGGCGGTAGCCACCGTTGTCAGACGGCTCCTCGTGATTGGAGTTGTCAGGATCGTCGGACATGGCAGCGTGCTTGATACGGTGGTGTCTGGCTTTCGGGTTTGGAGGGGAAGATGAGGGCAAGAGAGCGAATTTATAAACAATACGGATGCGGAAGGTTAGGCATAATCGAAGGTGAGCACGACATTCCTCTGAGTGTATATACCAGGTGAAGGTGAGAGACGTTGAGTCAAACGCCCTTTCGCTATCCAAAGACAACGTGACCTTGTTGTTTCGACTACCTCATCCTCTGTACTTTCTTTATGTGGGAAAAGAGAATGTTTGCTGTGCTCCGAACGAAGATAGGTATTTATCGCCCGTCATAAGAGTGAGTGGACTCTTCCCGAACTTGGTAATAGACATTAAACTAACGTGAATAAAACAGTATAGGAGTCTCAGTTGCGGGATGATGAACTGATTGGATGCGAAGGGCTGATAAACGCGTCTGAATTCGGTATTGTATTCACACTGATTACAACGGTGATAACGCCAGACCCAGCCTTTCCATACATCTTTTACTAGTGGCCTAGACACTGGCATCATTCACTCATACTCACCAGGACAGAGGCTCCCTGGGAGTAGTGGCTGCGCCCCATCCCGCTGACCAGTCATTCTAGTGTCGTGGTACCCTTGCGAAGCAAGAAATTGATACTCCGTCGTCGTGACGCTCGGTTGCGGCGTGCTGCTTGTGACGTTGACGGTACAGCCTGAACCCCAAGTTGGCGGGTGAATCTGACCTTGGCATTGATCTGATACCGGGTAGTTGGAGGTTTGTCCAAAAGGCTCGTCTGATGGTCGGAAACCTGGAGCGGAGTACCGAGGAGGACCCATGCATACGTTGAGGGCTCGAGGCAGTCTGTGGGCTTGGTTGTAATCTACCCGGGCTGGCGAATAACTGACTGGACAACACTATTAGCCGTGATCTACAAGAGGCCCATTGCGACACTCACCTTCCTGCATCCCCAGAGCGGCGCCGAACACGTGCTGGAACGCGCTCACGGTATCGGACAAAGACCTCTTGTCAATGTGGTACGACAGCCACTGGAAGCTCAGACACAGGGCAAGCACTGGGTCTCCGGCAGCTGTAGGTAGGAGGTCAAATGCGCCATTGAGAGCCGTCTTAAGCGCGTTCTCGTTGATGTTGAGAGCGGCTGCGAGCGCAACCAGAGCAGATTGCGCTGTTGGGCTGCCCTCGTTCGTGTGGACGGCGACTACTGACTCCATATGGGCGACTTGAAGGAAGTGGAAAGAATGGACTGACCTTCGAGAGAGTCATAAGTGACATGCGGTGAGCTGAACTAGGCAATTGCAGTGAAATGTAATTGTGGAGGTTTCACGGTGAATGCTGCTTTGTCTAGTTTACCTACGTACTTCAACATTTCGACGACTTGACTGGAAATCATGCAATCAACAGTATCGCCTCCGTGAATTACTGTCAGATTGCCATGGCTCTGTGCATTCTGATTGAGCATGTTACTCGGTTCGCCAGTAGTTGATTACTGCACGCCCCTGTCACCTAAGCACCCTGGAGCCTACATTTGCTTGAGCTCACCCACTTTGCATGTTTCATCTTAACGTAGTCTGCAGACCTATACAGTTGTTTTCCTGGGTTGATGTGTTGAGGCTGGCGGTGGCAGGCCGAATAGGGCTAGGGTGTCGCGCCACAGCAGTGGCTCAGCCGCCAAAACCAAATAACGTCATTGTTCGCGAGTTTCGCTTCGTGCCCAGGGTGGGAACTGCCACGCCCTTACCCTCCAGCTCAACAGAGCCCATCCCCCGTCCACAACAACCATGGCAACGCGTCGAAAAGCCGATACCGACATCAGCAATGGGGCTCCCATCACAGCCGGCATGCCCAGCGGTACCGTTCGCTCTCCGTCCGCGCGGCGCTCGCCCTTCCTCCCCACCCGTCTCGAAGCGCAACTCATCGCCATCTACCCATTGACGCTCCTC